>AMFO01000092.1_pt1 | contig 11940 bp, 9 predicted proteins | sample 552608 | NCBI WGS metagenome assembly AMFO01 (sample SAMN01893955, study PRJNA167987) | microbial mat metagenome | biome: hydrothermal vent | place: USA: Loihi, Hawai'I | collected 2003-05-01
GGACTATTGTGCAGCGGGCCTCGAACGCCCTCTGCACACGGGGTGGAGGGAAAAAGGAGCGTCAGCGAGGGGAGAGGCGCCTCATGGGCACGGCGTGCTCGAGCACTGGTTGATCACGCTCATGCTCTCCCACACTGCGCAGCAGTAGGGCGCATCAGACGGGCAGTCGGACGACTGGGAGCAGAGCACCGTGGTGGTGCAGGTGCTCTCGCAGGTAGCGGCCGGAGGCCACACGGTGGTGTCCTGGCAGCATACCTGTCCCTCGGGACAGTCGGAGGCGCCGTCACACTCCTGCGTGGCCCCGGAGCAGACCTGGGTGGCCGGATCGTAGCACTGGGAGCTGCTGCCCATGCCGCCAGTGACGCAGCAGAGCTGAGGCTCGGGACAGCTCACGCCCCCGCAGAGCACCCCTGGGCTCTCGCACACCCCGGCCTGACAGTCGATTCCCTCTGCGCACACGTTGCCGCAGGCACCGCAGTTGAGCGGATCCGCATCCAGGCTCGCCTCACAGCCGTTGGCCGGGTCCCCATCGCAGTCCCCATAGCCGGCGTCGCAGGTGTCCACCGCGCACGCGCCCGCCACGCAAGCCGCCGTGGCGTTGGGCACCTCGCACACGTTACCACAGGCACCGCAGTTCAACGGGTCGGACTGCAGGTCCACGCACAGCTCGGAGCCGCAGGTCTCGGTACCCTCCTGGCACACGTCGGTGCAGACTCCTTGCTCGCAGCTCCGCCCGGCGCAGTCGTTGCCACAGGCGCCGCAGTTCGACGGGTCCTGGTCGAGCTGGGCCTCACAGCCGTTTTCTGGATCTCCGTCACAGTCGGCAAAGCCCGGCTCGCAGGTGAGCTCACAGGTGCCCGCGTTGCACGCCGCCTCGGCGTTGGGGCCAGTCACACACACGTTGCCGCACGCCCCGCAGTTCTCCACGTCTTCGTCGCTGTTCACCTCACAGCCATTTTCCACATCCTGATCGCAGTCGAGTCGCCCGGGCAGGCAGGAGGCGATCCCACAGACGCCGTCCACGCACTCGGGCAGGGCGCCCTCAAAGACGCACTCGCTGCCGCAGGCCCCGCAGTGGGACGGGTTCGCGCTGAGATCGACGCAGCTCCCGTCGCAGTCGGTCGTGCCGGCCGAGCAGGTCTCTGCACAGACGCCCTGGTTGCACACCAGATCGCCGCAGTCGTTGCCGCAAGCGCCGCAGTTGTCGTGGTCCGAGCTCAGGTCGGCACACGACTCCGGGGTCGCGTCACAGGGCACCCACCCATCGGGGCAGAAGGACGTGCACTGCCCGGCCACGCAGAGCTCGCTGTCCGAGCACTGGGTACCGCAGGCGCCGCAGTTGTCCGGGTCCCGGTCGAGGTCCACGCACGCGCCGCCACAGGCAGTGAGGCCAGTCTCGCAGCTCGTGAGCTGCGGGGCTGCAGTGCGGCTGCAGCCAGCAGCCACCAGGGTGGCGAGCAGGGCCAGCCCAAGCAGTGCGCTGCCCACTCCCCGGACGGGTGGTTCTTCTGAGTTCTCCTTTCCTTGGATCAACGAGCGCGAGGGCAATACCGGATGAGCCATCTTAGAACTCCTATGTGGTTAGGGTGGATTCCCGAAAGTACAAGCAGGATTCATGCCTAAGTCTATGGAGAATTACAGGTATGCATCCCATAGATCAAACACCATGATATTTCTCCAGTTAGATCCATGAGTTACTCTGTGCGCCGGGCAGGGAAAACTGCCTGCTCGGCGCGGTTGGAGGAGAGACGCGCTGCCCCTGTGGTGCAGAGAATTCTCCAGGCATGAAGACTATTTGCCCTTGCCGCACGCTGACCATCCGCAGAGAGGCCTGAAACTCCGGACACCGTCGTCCAGGGTGGGCCCTCCCTGTGAGGAGGTCAGTCATCATGGCAAGGAAGAGGAACGGTGCTGTCACCAAGCGTGGCAGGTATGGACGCGACACGGCGAAGCAGCGTAGGGAGGCGGTGGCCCAGGCCAGGAAGCTGGGCGCGAGCGCTGCGGCTGCCAAGCTCGGCATTCCGGTTTCCACCCTGCGAAGCTGGTGCAGGCAACAGAGGCGGGAAGCTGAGGCTTCAGCGCAGCCAGCTCAGGCCGCACAGGAGGCCGCGACGGGCACCGAGGCGGAGGAGCGGGAGCCTGCTAGGCGCAGGGTGGCCAAGCGCTACACGCCGTCGCAGAGGGCGGAGATTCTCGAGTACGCAGGCCGCAAGGGCGTGACGGCAGCGCACCGCGCCTACAAGGTGAGTCGATTCTCCATCTACGCCTGGCAGCGGCAGGTGCGGCGCGCTGCTGAGGGCACGGGCCCCTCGCCCACGGCTGGCCCCGCCCCTGCAGACATCGAAGCCCAGCGCGACCGCGAGGTCCTCGACGAGTGGCATCGGCATCCTGGCCTGGGTCCGAGCCAGATCCGCAACCAGCTACGCCGCAAGAGCATCAAGGTCTCGCTGCAGACCGTCCGGCGCGTCATGGAGGACGCTGGCTACCGGCCGCCCAAGGTCAAGCGACAGGGGCACGACGAGCGTTTCGAGGCCGTGCGCCCCAATCACCTGTGGCACCTGGACTACGTCCACCGCTTCATCAACCGCACCGGGGTCCACACCCTCATCCTGCTCGATGACTTCAGCCGATTCGTGGTGGGCCACGCTATCGACGACGCCGAGCGGGCCGATCTGGTCATCGAGGTCTTCGAGCAGGCCGTAGGCCGCTACGGCAAGCCCGAGATGGTGATCCACGACAAGGGGGCGGCCTTCTGGTCCTGGCGGGGCATCTCCCGCTTCACGGCGCTGCTCACCGAGCTCGGAGTCGACCAGATCGTCGCCAAGCACAAGCAGTGGAACGGCAAGCTGGAGGTCTTCAACGCCAATCTGCAAAAGGAGCTGTTCGACCAGCAGCGCTTCTACAACCTCGCTGAGATGCGCCGGCGCCTCGAAGCCCACCTGCACTGGTACAACCACCAGCGCACCAGCCACGCCCTGGGCGGGCTACTCGTCCCAGCAGATCGCTTCTACGGACGCGCCGACGAGGTCCTGGCCCGTATCGAGGCAGGCGCCGGCCGTGAAGGGCTCGATGCCCTGGACCTGCGTGACCGCCACCTTGAGCGCTTCAAGGTCGCCAGCCGCGGGGGCGTCCCCGAGGTCTGGCTCATGGGCCAGAAGATCCTGACTCTCGAAAAGGAGTAGGGCGGCCTCGTGTGAGTTGAGGTAAAGAGGGAGTTACAAAACGACCTCGAACCAAAACCACACGAGACCATGCCTTCTGTCCTAGCCGATTCTCATCCCGCTGTCTCCCCAAACCTCACCGCTGCCCTGATTCTGGCCTCTGGGGAGCACCTGCGCCGTTTCGAGCTTCCCCACCCCAACGTGAAACAGGTCCTCGARGCCACCGGCGCCACGCGCAGCCGCACCGACGAGCTGAAGACAGACTTGCTGGCTCTACTGCCCAGCCTGGAGCGCCCGGTGGGCAGGCCGAAGGCCGAGCCACAACCCGCGCCTGAGCAGGCCTCCACGGTCACCCAGGAGGTCTTGTCTTTCGTCCTGCAACATCCGGGCTGCGCACAGCAGCACGCACAACGCCACCGCTACAGCGACGCCTTCCGGGCCTTCGTGATCGAACTCCGCTGCAACGACTCCGACATGTCCCTCGAGCGCTTCGCCAAGGAGACTCGGGYGCCCCTCGGCACCCTCAAGGACTGGCTGCACGCGCCGGCCATCGAAGCAGATCCTCCGCCCACCGAAGACAACGCTGTCCAGGACGAGCGAGCCACAAGCGGACACCTGCAGACCCTCCTGGAGCAGTGGCGAGACTGGCACGGGGACTTCAGCGCATTCTGCAAACACGTCCGCTTCCACCTCCGCATCCCCTTCGGCCGCACCCAGATCGCCTCCATCCTCGAGCAGTACGGCGAGCGCACCCCACAACGACGGCAGGGGAGGTCCCCGGACGAATTGGCCCTCCGCGACTCCTTCAGGACCTTCTTCCCGGGCGCACAGTGGGTCGGCGACGGCACCCCCATCGACGTGCATCTCAACGGCGAGGCATTCCGATTCAACCTCGAGCTCATGGTCGATGCCTACAGCGGCGCCTTCGTCGGCCTCTCGGTCCGAGACGAGGAGGACAGCACCGCCGTCATCGAAGTATTCCAAGATGCCGTCTCCACCACTGGTGCCCCACCCATCGCAACCTTGCTCGACAACCGTCCCTCCAACCACACCCCGGAGGTCGAACAGGGCCTCCAGCCCGCCCTCTGCATCTACGCAACCAAGCGCCGCGCGCAGAACAAGGCCCACGTCGAGGGCGGCTTTGGACTCTTCTCCCAGCGCGCACCAGATATCAACATCGTCGCCAACTCTCCCAAGGAGATCGCCAGCCAAGTCCTCATGCTCGTCGCCAGCACCCTCTTCAGGACCTTGAACCACAAGCCGCGCCGAAGCCGTGGAGGCAAGTCCCGCGTCGACCTCCACCGGCTGGAGGCCCCGACATCGGAGCAGATCGAGCAAGCTCGGGCCGAGCTGGAGCGTCGACGCAAACAGCAAGAAAAGGCCCGTGACACCGCAAACGCCAGACAGAACCCCACCGTCCGAAAGGTGCTCGACGAGGCATTTGACCGCCTCCACCTCGAAGACCCCAAGGGCAACATCCGCGCTGCCATCGCACGCTATCCCATCGCTGCCGTCATCGCCGCCATCGCCACCTTCGAGGCCAAACGACGCAGCGGCTCGCTCCCCGAAGGCGTTGACGGCCGCTACATGCTCGGCATCGCCAGAAACATCGCGCAGCAGGACGAAGGCTTCTGGATCACCGAGCGCCTCATCCGCCTGCGTCTCACGGCTCGCGACGCAATCCTTGCGCCTCTCGTCAACCAACGCGACTTGCTCGCGGCCTCCCTGCACGAGACGCACGACCTGCTCGCCGCTTTCCTGGACCACGCCACCCACGCCGACAGACAGATTGACCGCGTCTTCTGGCTCTCAGCCGTCGTAGACCACATCTGCGACCAGAAACCACACGAGCACAGGCGCCTGCTCCGCCACGCCGCCAGACGCATCCACGCCGCCTTCGCCATCCCCTACAAGGACCGCCTGGCCGCATGCAGATTCCTCGCTGCCAAGGTCCTCCCCCTCGCGTAGGGGCTTCCCCACGTCTCGGCAGAGCCGTCGTGAGACGCCAGCGAGCAACGACCCCGTCAAGGCAACAAGGAACGGGCCACACGGGCCCACAGCACCCTCCCGCGCGACATCGACAAATCACGCCTCCGCCAAATCAACACTGTCCGGTGCCAGGTTCCCCCTGGTTGCCAGACGCCTCACACCCCGCGGGGGATGATCCGCCGTTTTTAGACGGTAGGTGGTTGACAAGCGCACCTAGAGACCTTCATCGGGGAGTTCGCCGGGACGCCCCTGGAGGCCATGGCGCGCCAGGCCGTAGACGACCAGGCCAGCTTCCTATTGAACCACCTGGCAGACGCGGGAGATCACTACTTCGACGAAACCGACGTGGGGGCCGCAGCACCCACTGGGACCCAGAGCGTTGCTGCGCAGGCGGCCGCCATTCGGGGGCTCTACGTGGCGCAGCGGGTCACAGGGGATGCCAGCTACGGCGCCGCTGCATCCGCTGCCTACGATGCCCTCGTGTCCACCTACTTCGTGGAAGATCAGGCGCTGTTCCGGAGCGCTCCAGGCGAGGATCGGGTCGTGCACACCCCACGCACCGTCGCCCTCATTGCCGGCGCGCTGCGCGAGGCTGCGCTGCAGGGCAGCAAGCCCGATGCCACCGCTCAGTACGTCTCTTTCTTCCGTCGCGTGAGCCGCGCCATGCAGCTCGCAGAGGGCGCGAATACCGGTGAGACCGGCGGTGACTCGGATGGCGACGGGATCCCCTACATCCCGGAGCAGCCTGACCGCCTGCCTCCCATCTTTGCCAGCCAGGCGGAGTACCAGCTCGAGACCTCTGGCCTCTAGTCGGTCCCCATCGGCCCGTAGGACCAGCGCTCCTCCTCCAGCAGCGACATCCCCCCTTTCCCGCGCTCCACCGCGCGAAACAAACACTCCCCTAACAAAGTCGCAACAGGGAGCAAACACGGAGGTGACACCTTCGGGGTGCATTTCGCACGTTGCACAGGAGCAAACGATGTCCTCTCGCGTTCGATTCGGACCGATCCACCTCACGGCGCTCGCCGTTGCGAGCCTCCTGCTGTCCGCCCTGGCCGCCTGCGGCACCGGACGCAGCAAGTCCGGCAGTCGCATCCGGCTCAGCGGCGCAGGCGCCTCATTCCCCTACCCCGTCTACGCCCGCTGGGCGTACCGGTACCAAAAGCTCACCGGCGCGCGCATCAACTACCAGTCCATCGGCTCGGGCGGCGGCATTGCACAGATCAAGGCAAAGACAGTGGACTTCGGCGCATCGGACGCCCCGCTCAAGCCCAAAGATCTGAAGGCGGCCGACCTGATCCAGTTCCCCATGGTCATGGGGGGCGTGGTGCCCGTCGTGAACATCCCTGGCGTGGGCCCAGGCAAGCTGCGCCTGAGCGGCAAGGCGCTCGCCGACATCTATCTCGGCCGCATTCGCCGCTGGAACGCCCCGGCCCTCGCCGCGCTCAACCCGGGGCTGAAGCTCCCGGACCGCGCCATCCAGGTGGTGCACCGGGCGGACGGCTCGGGCACCACGTGGATCTTCACCAACTACCTGAGCAAGGTCTCCCCCGGGTGGAAGGCAAAGGTCGGCACCGCAAAGGCCGTGGCGTGGCCCACCGGGGTGGGGGGCAAGGGAAACGAGGGCGTGGCCGGCTACGTGAAGCGGCTCAAGGGGGCCATCGGCTACGTGGAGTACGCCTACGCCTTGACCAACAAGCTGCCCCACGCCCTGCTCCAGAACCGAGCCGGCAAGTTCGTGGCGCCCACGTTCGCGTCCTTCCAGGCCGCCGCCGCGAACGCCGACTGGGCGCACGCCCCGGGCTTCTACATGGTGCTCACGAACCAGCCAGGCGACCAGAGCTGGCCCATCACCGGCGCCACCTTCATCCTGCTCCACCGCGAGCAGCCCAGCGTCCGAAAGGCCAAGGCGCTCCTCCGGTTCTTCGACTGGTGCTATCGCCACGGCGGCGCCCTGGCCAAGAAGCTCCACTACGTGCCCATGCCAGAGGCGGTGGTGAAACGCGTGGAGGCGCGATGGCGAACAGACCTGCGCGCCAGCGGAAAGCCCGTCTGGCAGTGACCGCCCCGGCGCGGCCCTGCGACAGCCACCGCGGGGCGGCTCGCCGCCCGCGCCTGGCTGCTCAGGCCGCCCGGCCCACACATGGAGCCGACCATGGCCTCTCCCGCCGGCGCCCCGCGCGCCCCCCGCCCGCTGGGCGACCCGCTCTTTCGCTGGGTCACCGCTGCGGCCGCCACGCTGGTGCTGCTGCTGGTGCTCGGCATCGGCGTGGAGCTGACCCGTCACGCCACCCGCTCCATGGAGGCCTTTGGCCTCGGGTTCCTCACCTCGGAGGCGTGGAACCCGGCCAAGAGCCAGTTCGGCGCGGCGGCCTCCATCTACGGCACGCTGATATCCACGCTGATCGCGCTCCTGCTCGCCGTACCCATGAGCCTGGTCATCGCCTTGTTCCTGGTGGAGCTCGCCCCGCCCCGGGTCTCCCGCATCGTGGGACAGGGCATCGAGCTGCTGGCGGCGATCCCTTCCATCATCTACGGCATGTGGGGGCTGTTCGTGCTGGCGCCCGTGATGTCCGAGCACGTACAGCCCGCGATGGGAGGCGCGCTCGGCTCCCTTCCCCTGTTCAAAGGCCCTCCTTTGGGCATTGGCCTGCTGACCGCAGGCGTGATCCTCGCCCTGATGATCCTCCCGTTTGTCACCGCGGTGATGCGCGACGTGTTCCAAATGGTCCCGGGCGTGCTCAAGGAGTCGGCCTACGGCATGGGGGCGACGACCTGGGAGGTGACGCGCCAGGTGACCCTCCCCTTTGGGATCCACGGCCTCACCGGCGCCGTCTTCCTCGGGCTGGGTCGCGCCATCGGTGAGACCATGGCCGTGACCTTCGTAATCGGCAATCGTCACCACATCTCCTCCTCACTCTTTTCCTCCGGGACCTCCATCGCCTCCACCCTGGCGAACGAGTTCACCGAGGCGGCTGAGCCGCTGTACCGGAGCGCCCTGGTGGAGCTCGGGTTCGTCCTCCTGCTCATCACCCTCGGTGTGCAGGTGGTGGCGCAGCTCTGGCTCCGCCGCATCGCGGGCAAGGGAGCGGTGACCCGATGACCCGGCGATCCCTGTGGTGGCGCAAGACCACAAACCTCGGCGTGACCGGGCTCTCGGCGACCGCCTCCCTGGCAGGGATCGCGGCCCTCGCCTGGATCCTCTACACCGTGATAGCGCGCGGCGCGGGGGCCATCCGGTGGACCTTCTTCACCGAGCTTCCCACCCCCCCGGGCGTGGGGGGCGGGGGTCTGTCGAATGCCCTGTGGGGCACCCTGTACATCACGGCCGCCGCAGCGGCCATCGGCATTCCCCTGGGACTGCTCGGAGGCATCTACCTGGCAGAGTTCGGACAGCACAGCCGCCTCGGCCACGCAGTGCGATTCCTGAGCAACGTGCTCATGGGGATCCCGTCCATCATCATCGGCCTGTTCGTCTACACCCTGATGGTGCTGCCGAGCGGCCACTTCTCGGGCTGGGCCGGCGCGGTCTCCCTGGCCATTCTCATGCTCCCGGTGGTGGCGCGCACCTCCGAGGACATGCTGCGGCTCGTGCCCGACACCCTCCGGGAGTCGGCCCTGGCCCTGGGCGCGCCCCGGTGGCGCACCACCCTGGGCGTGGTGTTCCGGGCCGCCCGGGCCGGGCTGCTCACGGGGATCGTCCTGGCGGTGGCGCGGGTGAGCGGCGAGACCGCCCCGCTGCTGTTCACCGCGCTCAACAGCCCCTTCGCCGTGGAGTCCCTGAACGAGCCCACCGCCAACCTGACGGTCACGATCTTCAACTACGCCATGTCCCCCTACGACGACTGGCAGACCCTCGCCTGGGGGGCATCGCTTCTCATCACGATGGCGGTGCTCCTGCTCACCCTCCTGTCGCGCCTGGCGCTCACGGAGAAGACCCCATGATCGCTTCTGACACCACCTTCCCGCAGGCGCCCCCTGCCCCCACTGCCCCAGCGCCGGGTCGCTGGTGGCAGCGGCTCAGGCGGCCCTGGCGCGCCCTGTCGCAGCAGCGGCGCCACGCAGCAACCACGACCTCACCCCAAGCCGCAGACGACGCGGGCGCCGAGGCCGCCTCGCCTCCGGCGGCCGCGGCCGACACCACCGCGACGACGGCCACGGCGGCGCCCTTCAAGCTCCAGGTGCGCCAGCTCTCCTTCCGCTACGGCGACCACCAGGCTCTGTTCGACAACCACCTGGACATCCGGGAACGCCAGGTCACCGCCATCATCGGGCCCTCCGGGTGTGGCAAGTCCACGCACATCCGCGTCTACAATCGCATCTTCGAGCTGTACCGAAACCAGCGGGCCAGCGGGCAGGTGCTGCTCGACGGCCAGAACCTGCTGGACCCCAAGGTGGACGTCATCGAGCTACGGCGGCGAGTGGGCATGATCTTCCAAAAGCCCACCCCATTTCCCATGAGCGTCTTCGACAACGTGGCCTACGGCCTGCGCCTGCACTACCGCCTCGATCGGAGCGCGCTGCGCGCCCGGGTGGAGGGTGCCCTGCAGCAGGCCGCCCTCTGGCAAGAGGTCCGCGACAAGCTGGACCACCCGGGCACGGCCCTGTCGGGGGGCCAGCAGCAGCGCCTGTGCATCGGCCGCGCCCTGGCCGTGGAGCCCGAGGTGCTGCTCATGGACGAGCCCACCTCGGCCATTGACCCGGTGGCCACCGCCCGGATCGAGGAGCTGATCCACGAGCTGAAACAGCGCTACACCATCGTGATCGTGACCCACAACATGCAGCAGGCCGCGCGCATCTCAGACTACACGGCCTTCTTCTACGAGGGACGCATCGTGGAGTTCGGAGAGACGGATCGCCTCTTCACCCGCCCCGAGAAGAAGCAGACCGAGGACTACATCACCGGCCGGTTCGGCTAGGCGCGGTGCCTGCCGACGGTGCGCCAGGAGCAGCCATGCCTGACCGACGACGTCTCTCCCGGGAGATCGACAAGCTCAAGCGACAGATCTTGCGCCTCTCCACCGAGGTGGAAAAGATGGTGCAGATGGCGGTCGCCTGCGTGGCGGATCGGGACCTCCAGACCGCCACCACCCTGCTCGCCCTCGACGACCAGATCGATCAGGCCGAGGTGGACCTCGAGGAGGAGGTGCTCAAGCTCCTCGCCCTGTATCAGCCTGTCGCGGTGGACCTCCGCTTCCTGGTGGCCGCGCTGAAGATCAACAACGACCTGGAACGGATTGGCGATCTGGCGGTCAACATCGCCGAGCGCGGTGCCATGCTGGCTTCCTTGCCCGAGACGGAGATTCCCTTCGACTTCCGGTCCATGTCCTCCAAGGTCGCGTGGATGCTCCGCTCGGCCCTGGACGCCCTGGTGAACCTGGACACGAACCTCGCCTACGAGGTGTGCGATGCCGACGACGCCGTGGACGACATCAACCACGACATGTACGAATCGGTCATCGAACGGCTACAGCAGCAGCCGGACAAGGCGGACCGCTGGATCCTGATGCTCGGCGTCTCCCGGCTCCTGGAGCGCATCGCCGACCACACCACCAACATCTGTGAGGACGTCATCTATCTCACCACCGGAGAGATCGTGCGGCACCGCACCGTGGAGGAGTACCAGAAGCGCCAGGGCCGCACGTAGGCGGGCGGACGATTGGGACCTCTCCGTGGGGATCGGTGCCGCGACGCCGACCTCGGCGCGCACTGCCCCTCGAGGAACTTGGAAGCGGGCGCGCGGAGCCAAAGACCTCTGTTGGCCGGCCCGGCTAGAAGGCGACGTTGGTCTGCAGGTAGAACCAGTGCTCGGTGGCGTCCTGGCCGCCCTTGAGGGTGGACAGGGCCGCGCCCGGGAGCATGACGCTGTAGCCGGCCTGCACCTGCACCCACTTGCGCACCACGTAGCGCAAGGTGAAGTCCAGCTCGTGGCCGAGCAGGGCGTCGCCGTTCGGGTCGCGCACCATGAGCCGGAACAGGTGGTAGTCAGCCATGAACTTGAGGCCGCGCAGGGGGGAAAGGGCGAACCGGCCTCCCAGGTCCTGCAGGCCGCGACCCCCGGTGTGCTTGGGGATGTTCAGGAAGTAGTCCATGAAGCCGTAGAACTTGTGGTTCGTGGCGAACAGGGTGTCAAAGGACTGGTTCTTCCCGTCCGTGGCGTCCCCGTCCCCCGAGAGGAGCTCGGCCCACAGGGTCAAGCTCGGGCGCGTGCGCACGGGGGCGCGGTAGCCCACCCGGCCGGCGAACAGGAACGCGTTGTAGTCGAGCGCGGTGGTCTTGTCCCGGCCGAGCTGATAGTAGAACGCGACGTCGTAGCGCAGGCCCTTCCATCCGCCGTGCACCCGGCCCCCGAGGGTCTCCCGGTGCCGCGTCACGCCCTCGTTGTAGTCCACCTCGGAGAGCAGGATGAGCGACGGGCGCGCAAAGGCAAAGGGCAGCAGCTTCACGGAAAAGCCCGCGAGGTGCTTGTCCGTGTCCTGCGCCTCGTCTCCGTCCTTCTCCCGCAGGCGCGCGTAGAACGCCTCGGCCCGGAGGCGGGGGCAGCGGTGGTAGAGGCGCACCGCATCAAAGGAGCGCGCCTGCTGCGTCCAGTTCACGTTCCCCACCAGACGGTGGTCATCGTAGACGAGCTCCTGGCGGCCCACCCGCAGGTGGAGCTTGCGCCAGATGCGCGCCTCGGCCCAGCCCTGGTGTAGATCAAAGGCGTCGGCGGCGTAGTCTCCGAGGGTGCTTGTCTCCTCGCCCCAGCTCCGCACGTCCTGGAGCTGCACGAAGACCTTGTAGCGCGACA
>AMFO01000564.1_pt1 | contig 11920 bp, 10 predicted proteins | sample 552608 | NCBI WGS metagenome assembly AMFO01 (sample SAMN01893955, study PRJNA167987) | microbial mat metagenome | biome: hydrothermal vent | place: USA: Loihi, Hawai'I | collected 2003-05-01
GTGAAATACCGCACAGATGCGTAAGGAGAAAATACCGCATCAGGCGCCATTCGCCATTCAGCTGCGCAACTGTTGGGAAGGGCGATCGGTGCGGGCCTCTTCGCTATTACGCCAGCTGGCGAAAGGGGGATGTGCTGCAAGGCGATTAAGTTGGGTAACGCCAGGGTTTTCCCAGTCACGACGTTGTAAAACGACGGCCAGTGAATTGTAATACGACTCACTATAGGGCGAATTCGAGCTCGGTACCCGGGGATCCCACCTCGGCGGCCGCCTCCTCGTCGTCTCCGTCTGGGAAGGCCCCGACAACCGCGTCGACCTCCATCTCGCGTAGGCTACTGCCGGAACGAAAGGACCTCATCACGTTCCGAGCGCGCTGCAACCCCCCGTCGTCATTGCGAGGCGCGGAGCGCCGAAGCAATCCCCTCACGCTTGGACACCGCAACGGAGCACCGGCCAGCGCGCTCCAACGCTGTCAGGGATGGCCACGTCGAGCGCCTTCGGCGCTCTCCTCGCCATGACAAAAAAGGGAACATGCAACGCCCCGGGCTCCCAACCGGGACGGCGAGGGGGTTCCCAAGAACGGTCCTGCGGCGGGCGGAGGCGGGCGTGGAAGGAGGCGCCGTGACACCGGGCGGCTTTGCCGCCCATGGTGGAACGGCGTCCCGAGCGAAAGCCCGCCAGGGCCGGAGCGAAGGGAGCTCATCACGCCCGGTGCTCTCCCCGGAGCAGTGGGCAGCGCGCTCCAACTCTGTGAGGGATGGCCACGTCGCGTGCCTGCGGCAGACCCCTTCGTCGCTTCGCTCCTCGGGGTGGCGTGCGCGCAGGCGAAGCAAAGCTTCGCGCGCTTACGCCACGTCGCCGGGCTGCGCCCGGCTCCTCGCGATGACGGCGGCAAGGCGCTCCGGAACGCAGCCCGCCACGGCAGGGTCACGTCCCCCCGTCCTGCGTGGTACCCTGTGCCGCGCATGGAAGGGCGTGAAATCGAGCTCAGCGTGGTGGTGCCCGTCTTCAACGAGATCGGGAATATCGACCCGCTCGTGGAGCGGGTACGCGCCGCCATGGAGGAGCTCGGACGGCCCTGGGAGCTGATCCTGGTGGACGACGGGTCCACCGACGGCTCCGGGGAGCGCATGGACGAGCTCGCCGCCGGCGATTCGCACCTCAAACCCCTCCACTTCGTGCACAACTTTGGCCAGTCGGCGGCCATGGACGCCGGATTCAAGCACAGCCGCGGCCGGCTGGTGGCCTTCCTCGATGCCGATCTCCAGACCTACCCCGAGGACATTCCCGCCCTGGTGGCCACCCTCGAGCAGCAGGGGGTCGACGCCGTGGTCGGCATCCGGGTCCACCGGCGGGACACGGGATGGAAACGGCTCTCATCCCGGTTCGCCAACTGGGTCCGCAACCGCCTCACCCGGGAGGACATCGTGGACACGGGCTGCCCGCTCAAGCTCTTCCGCGGCGAGGCCATCCGTTCCATCAAGATGTTCAACGGCATGCACCGGTTCCTGCCCACCCTCCTCAAGATGGAGGGGTTCACCGTCGTCCAGATCCCGGTCCGGCACGCGCCCCGCCACGCGGGGACCAGCAAGTACGGAACCCTGGACCGCGCCTTCCGCGCCCTCCGCGACGCCCTCGCCGTGCGGTGGATGCAGGACCGCCACCTGGACTGGAAGCTCAGGTGACGGTGCGCCTTCCCCGCCCGCTCCTCCGTGCCGCGGCCGTGGCGGCCCTGGCGTTCCTCGTCGTCTGCCCGGTCACGGCGGCCGGCCGTTCGGGGCCGGCGCGCGGCGCGGCGCCGACGCGGCCCCTTCACATCAAGGTCAAGCCGACCGGGGTGCGCTCGGTGTACCTGGTGCCGAGGGCCGGCGGCGGCTACCTGTACAGGGTGACCTGGCGCAACGGGCGCACCGAGACGATGCCACCCGACCGCTTCGCCGACCTGCTCTACTCGGGCTACTCCGGCCGCAATCCCCTCTACTACCTGCTCAACATCACCTCGCCCATCGGCATCGCGTGGGTCGCGTTCGGTCTCCTCGGCCAGGTGCTCTTCACCGGTCGCATGATCGTCCAGTGGTTCGTCAGCGAGCGCCGCAAGCGGTCCGTGGTGCCCGTCGCTTTCTGGTGGATGAGCCTGGCCGGGGCCAGCATGCTGGTGATCTACTTCATCTGGCGCCGGGACATCGTCGGCATCCTCGGCCAGAGCACCGGCTGGATCATCTACACGCGCAACCTGTGGCTCATCTACCGGCACCCGTCGGGCCTGCGCGAAAGCCCGGTGGAGTAGCCCGGGCGACCGGGCTCAACGATAGGGATCGTAGAACAGGGTCACCCGGTGCCGGCCGGCCGGGCTCATGACGCCGAGGCCGGCAAGGTCGGCCCGCACCACGCGCGCCCGGCCGCCGTCGAGCCGGGCGTGCCAGCCGGGCGCCCACGGCCGGGCGACGAACACCAGGCACGGCCCGTCACAGTCGGTCGCCACGGTGACCCGCGCCGGGCGACGGAGCAGCGTCCGCAGCGCCGCCCGGGAGGCGCCGGCCCGCCCCGAACCCGCCGGAACCACCGCGCCTTCCTCGAGGATGGCCGGGTCCTCCGCCAGCAGCCGCCACCCGCCGGCCTCGTCCACCGCCACCGTCCGGCCCACGGCCCGGATCTCCGGCCGCCAGTGGGGGTTCTCCCACACCCGCACGCCGTCGCCGGCATCCAGCGGCACCCACCCGGGCACCTCGCGGCCGGCCGGGGCGAGGAGGTAGCGCACGCCGAAGGCGCCGAGCAACCGCGGCGGCGCGCGGTGGAGCGGCCCGGGCAGGACCGGGTCGGTGGCGCCGAGCAGGGCGTGCAGGCGGGCCAGCGGCCACGGCCGCACCGGGTCGAAGGAGCGCAGGTCGGCGAGCCCGTAGCGGCTGGAGAGGTTCGGCGGCAGCACGCCGTCGAGACCGACGAGGCGCCCGGGGCGGGCCGCCGCCCGCGCCTTCAGCCGTGCCAGGACCGGCGGTGACGGCAGGCGGTCGGCCGGCGCCGCCGCCGGGTTGATGCCGACGGCGATGACCAACAGCTCGGCCGCCGCCACCCACGGCAGCCGCGCCGGATCCCGGCCGGCGACGATCAGGGCGGCCGCCGCCGCGACGGCCGTGGACAGGCCAAGGGCCCAGGCTGCCACCGGCCATCCCGCCGGCGCCAGGAGAACGGTCCCCAGGAGGAGGACACCGACCACGATAAGGCCCCGCCGCGGCCGGCGCCTTCCCGCCAGCGCCCCGTCCGCGGCCAGCGCCGCCAGCACCGCGAGGCCCCACGGGACGAGCATGGCGAACCGCGGCAGGGTCATGGCGCGGATGACCGGCAACCGCACGAGGAGCGCATCCAGGGGCGGCACTCGGAAGGCGAGCACCACCCCGGCGGCCAGGACGGCCGCCGCCGCCCAGGCCGGCCGCCGGCGCCGGCGCCGGATCCCGCTGGCGAGCAGCACCAGGAGCCCGGCGCCGCCGATACCCACGGCCCCGGCGGCATAGGGATAGGGGCCGCTCCAGCTGCCGCGTCCCGGGTGGCCGTGGATCATTGGCAACACCATCTGCTCGGCGGCCGCCAGCCGGAGCCTGAGCGGAAGCCGCTCGATGTTCGGGTTGTGGGCGGCGTAGCTGCGGGCCTTGGACGAGGCCGCCACCGTGCGCAGCACCGGCCAGGACAGCCCCACCGTGACCACCGCCGCCAGGAGGCCGGCCGCCAGCAGTCGCGTCCACCGCCGGGGGTGCAGGACGAGCCCGGCGAGCAGCGCCGAGCCGACGGCGATGGCCGCGGTCTCGGGATTCACCCCCGCCCCCATGAACCAGCCCATGAGGACGCCGCCGGCCGCCAGCCGGCCCCGGCGCAGCCGCCCCCGCGTGAGGGCCGCTACCAGCCACCACACCCACGGCAGCCCCGCCAGCGACCAGGCCAGCGGCGAGAGCAGCCAGCCGACGACGAAGGGTGCGAGGCCCCAGAGCACGCCCCCGAAGGCGGCGGCCGGCGCGCGAAGCCGCCAGCCGACGGCCAGGAGCAGGAAGGTCCCCAGCGCGGCCGCCTCCACCTTCCACACCGCCATCACCGTCGTCCCGCGCTCGGGCCCCAGCGCCCAGACCGGGGCCATCACCGGCGCCAGGACGCCGCACTGGCCGTTCGCCAGCAGGGGCGTGCCGCCGCCGATCCGGGGGGCGATCCACGGGATGCGGCCGGCGAGCAACTGCCGCCGGGCCTCCGCCCACCACGGGTGCAGCTGCAGGACCACGTCCGACTGGGTGGGCTGGCTCTCGGTGGCCGGGCTCCACCGCCAGGCGGTGTACGGCGGCGCGCCGGCCAGGCAGCGGACCGGATCCAGGTCGAGGCCGCGCAGGATGACCGGCCCGAACAGCACCGCCAGGATCCCGTCGAGGAGGAGCTGAAAGGCGAGAGCGCGGCGGCCCCACCGCCAGAGCACGCCGTGAACGGCGGCCAGCGGCAGGATCACCCACAGTGCGACCGCCATCGCCTACACCAGGTCCGCGTCCGCCATGGTGATGAGGACGCGCCCGTCGAGGGCCGTGACGTCGATGGAAGGGTCGAAGGAGCGCGCCACCATGACCAGGCCGTTGGGCTCCGGGCGGCGCTCGAAGCCGAGCCTCTCCAGGCGGGCCAGGCCCTCCGGGTCCCCGTTCAGCCACAGCTCCTCGGCCGCGGCCCCCACCTGGACGGTGATCTCCCGCCCGAGGTGGGAGGCGAGCTCCAGCGCCCCCGGATGACCGTGGTCCCAGAGCACATCCACCCACCGGCAGAGGCCGCCGTCCGTCCTGAAGGCGACGAAGCCGGCCGGGTCCCCTCCCCAGCGCGGCAGGATGAGGAAGCGGGCGTACTCGACGGACGGGTGGCCGTCCAGGCGCGCGGCGATCCGTGCCCGATCCCGGACGACGGCGACCGGGTAGTCCCCGCGCACCCGCCGCCAGAGGTCGTCCAGCCGGGGGTCGGATCCGGCGACGAGCTCGGCCCGGTAGCCGAGGCGGCTCAACCCCGTCCTGCCGCGGCCGGCGTCGCGGTGGAGGGTCACGATCTGCTGATGAGGCATAGCGTCGTAGCCGAGCTGGAGGACGCCCAGGCGCAGCGCACGCCGGCCGGGAAAGCCGAAGAGCAACGGGTAGCGGCCGCTCTCGCCGAACTCCGCGAAGAAGCGCTCCACCGTGCGCACCCAGATCCCGCGCCGGGCCAGGCGCCGGCGGGCCGCCCGGGTCGAGAACACGTCCACGATCTGGACCGCCGGAAACTCCCTGCCGTCGAGCTGAAAGCGCACCGGGATGCCGGCGTAGTGGGCCAGCAGCTCATCGCCGGCAAGGGCGAGCATGATCGGCCGGCCGCCGGGCACGTCCGGGAACTTCCACGCCCACTCGGCGAGCGGACGGCGGGTGCCGAAGACCGCGTTGAACGCCGCGTTGATGGCCGCCTCGTCTCCCGGCCGGTAGAGCCGGAACTCGATGCCCTCCAGGCTCATGGCGTCCCCCAGTGCCAGGCCCCGGCGATCCTCCAGCCGCCGTCCCGCCGCAACGCCGCGACCCACCAGGCGCCGCCGGTGGTACGTGCCGCCACGTGGTCCGGCACCGGGCCGCCCTCGACCCAGCCCGCCGCCGGCAGCAGGTGACGGTAGGGAGACAGCAGCCAGAGGTCGGCCTCGACGGCCGGCACTCCGTCGGGTCCCGCGACCCGTCGTGCCTCCAGGCCCACGTCGCGCACCCGGCGCCGGGCCCGCCGGCAGAGGGCGCGGGCGAGCGGGGAGTAGTTGCGGGCCAGGAACCGTTCGTGCGATCTCGCCTCCATCGCCGTCGTGTCTTCCAGGTGCCGGGTGGCATGACCCCAGTCGTGGCGTACCGTGGCCGCTGCCGCCAGGCCCAACCGCGCCCCCCGCCGACGCGCCCGCCACAGCCAGTCGGTCTCCTCGGAGTACAGGAAGTACCCCTCGTCCCACGGACCCAGGCGCGCGAAATCCCGCCTCCGCACGGCGAGACACGGCCCGCGCAGCGAGGGCGCCTCCACGCACGCCTCCGAGCTCCACAGGCGCCACATCTCGTCGATCGCAGGGGTCAGCCACGCTTCCCAGGCGCTCTGGCTGCGCAGTCTGCGCAGCCGCGCCAGCTCCGCGCGCGGGGACGGATCCTCGGGCACGGGCAGGAAGACGCGCCCCCCGCGGTCCCAGACGAGCTTCGGCCCGACCACCGTGAATCCCGACTCGAGGCCTCCCAGCAGCGCCCGCAGGCTGCCGGGGAGCAGCTCGACATCCGGGTTGGCGATGACGATCACGTCGCCAGCGGCCGCCGTCACGCCGACGTTCACACCGGCTGCATACCCCCGGTTGGGTCGCACCAGGAGGCGGTCGATCTCCATCCCTTCCAGGGCGGCCACCTCGCCGGCGTCCTCCGAGTGGTCCACCACCACGACGTCGGTGTCGGCGCCGACCGCCGCCCCCTCCCTCCGGAAGCCGGCCAGGCAGGCGGGCAGGACCGCCGCCGACCGGTAGGTCACGACCACCAGCGAGACCCTCACGGCCCGGACCTCCACCGCCCCTCGGCGACCCAGTACAGGGCCTCCTCGGCGGCGTCCGCGGCCGCCCTCTCCGAAAACCGGCGCGCCACCCGGAGGCCGGCCCGGCGCATCCGCCGCCAGCGGGCCACGTCGGCGAGCACGGCCTCGGCCGCGGCGGCGAAGGCCCGCGGGTCCCGCGGCGGCACCAGCATCGCCGCTTCGGCGGCGAAGCCCCGGAAGGCCGAGATGTCCGAGGCGATCACCGGAACGCCGGACGCCATGGCCTCCAGCACCGGCAGACCGAACCCCTCCTGCTCCCACGACGGTGCCAGGAGGAGGTCGCAGCCGGCCATCAGGCCGGGCACCCGGGCGGGAGGGAGGGCCTCGTGGTACTCGTCCGGGACCGCGATCGCCCGCTCGGCCTCCGAGACCGGCCACTGGGAGAGCCGGACCAGTTGGAGATCGATCCCCCGGTGCCGCAGCTCGGTCACCGCCGCCAGGGCCGTGCGAACGCCCTTCCAGTCGTTCTCGAAGGGGTGCACGACGAGCACCCGGGCGGGCCTTCGCGGCCGGCGGCGGAAGCGCGGGCGCCAGGCCCGGGTGAGCGCGGGCGGCACCACCCGGGCCGGCCGCCCGAAGCGGGTGCGCAGCAGCTCCGCCAGGTGGGGGGCGAGGGCCATGCCCGGGATGGGCGTGGCGTAGGCCGCGAGGATGGCCGGGTGCTCGTCCCGGTTATGGAGGTAGCTGGCCTCGAACCCCTGGCAGTAGTGCACGGCCTGGCCGCCGGGCGCCCCGGCGGCCGCGGCGATGGTCGTCCAGAAGGTCGCCACGTGCACGTCCGCGGGCGGGACGGCCACGGGATCCAGCTCGGCAAGCCGGAGGAACGGCACCTCCAGCCGGTACCAGGCGGGCCGCTCGCCGCGGGAGATCACCCGCACCCGGTGCCCGCGCCGGTGCAGCAGGTGCGCCTGGTGGAGCGCGATCTTGACGCCGCCGAAGAGGGAGAGACCCTCGAACAGGTAGTTGATCGCAAGCCGCGCCTTCATTCGACGAGCCACCGGTGCTCGAGGGCGAGCAGCGACGGGGTCCACTGCTCGGAAACCACGCGGACCGATCGTGGAACGACCACCTGGTCGTGAACGTGCAGCCCGCTCTCGTCGAGGAGCATGACCGAAAGGTTGAAGATCCCGGCCGCCACCGGAAGCCTGGGGATCGCCAGCTCGACGGTGTAGCGCTCGCGCCCGGTCAGCGGCGGCCGCCCGTCCCACTGGGAGGACGCGCCGAAGACGCACCGGCCGTCGAGGGTGTCCAGGGCGATGCCGAGCTGATACGCCTCCTCCCGGCGCTCGCTGCGGATCCCCACCCTGATCGCGAGCGGATCCCCCGAGCGGAAGGCGGCGCCGCCGTCCACCCCGCCGCCCGAGACGTGCACGCCGGTGATCCTGCCCACCCGTTCCGACGCCTCCGCCGGGACCTCGTCCTCCGCACCGACCCTGCGCTTGCCGCGTTCCAGGAGGTAGGCCTCGTACTCCTCCACCACGTTCTTCGCCGGTCCCACCAGCCGGACCCGGCCGTGGTCCAGCCACACCGCCCGGTCGCAGAACATGGTGACGTAGTACATGGCGTGGGAGCAGAAGAGGATCGTGGTCCCTGCCTCCTTGATGGCGAGCAGCCGGTCCACGCACTTCTTCTGGAAGTAGCCGTCCCCCACCGCCAGCGCCTCGTCGATGATCAGGATGTCGGGATCCACGTGGGTCGCGACGGCGAACCCCAGGCGCATGGTCATGCCGGTCGAGTAGACCTTGATGGGATGGTCGATGAACTCGCCGAGCTCGGCGAAGGCGACGATCTCCTCCAGACGGCGGCTCATGGTGTCGGCGTCGAGACCCATCAGGGCGCCGTACAGCACGGCGTTGTCCCGGCCGCTGAAATCGGGGTGGAAGCCGGCGCCGAGCTCGAGGATCGATGCAACCGTGCCCGCCACCGACACGCTCCCGGTTGTGGGGGCGGTGGTCCCGGAGATGATCTTGAGCAGGGTCGACTTCCCGGCCCCGTTCTCGCCCACGATGCCCACCGCCTCGCCGCGGGCGATCTCGAGGCTCACGTCCGCGAGCGCGTTGAAATCGAGAAACCGCGCGTGCAGCCCCAGCTTCCGGCGAAACCGCTCCTTGGGGGAGGCGAAGACGCGGTACGTCTTCCACAACCCCTCCACCTGCACCGCCGGGCTCCGCACACGATCCTGCATGACAGGGCGACTATACTTGAGGCGCCGGGGGCCAACAAGAAGCGCCGCCGGCGTGCGTGTTACCATGTGCCGCCGCTGCCGGCGACTGGAGGCTCGAATGCGCCGTTTCACCCTCGCCACGATACAAACCCTTTGCCTGGCCCTGGTTCCCGCGGTGCTGCCGGCCGCCCAGGCCGGCTCCGGACGCCCTCACCAGGCCCTCCTCGCCAAGATGATCGCCGCCGCCACGGCCGCCCGCCCGGCGCCCGGCCGGGACGCGATCAAGCTCCAGGTACGGGAGGTCGAGATCACGAGCGACGGCCGGTCGCACAAGACGACGTTCACGGCCTGGGTCAACCCCGCATCCCCGGTGCAGCGCCGCCTCCAGCTGACGCCCAAAGTCGTCATCGGGTTCGACGGCTCCACCGGCTGGGCGACCATCGGCGGCAAGGAGGACCAGCGCCGGCAGACCCCCCTCGTGGCCAGGGGCACCCTCAACCAGAAGCTCTTCGCCCTGCTGCTGCCGTTTTCCCTCGAGTTTCCCGGGGTCAAGATCACCGGCGTCCACAAGGCCGCGTTCGAGAAAAAGCCGGCCCTGAGCCTGGAGGTCTCCTTCCCCCGGAACTTCTTCTACTCGCCGATCATGGACACCGACTGGGAGGTCTTCGTCGATCCGGCCACCTACCGGGTCCTGGGCGCCCAGTTCCTGGCCCCGGAGCGGTACCGGAAGATGGCGGCCGAGGGCATGCGCTACCAGGTGCTGACCCGCAAGACCGTGGCCGGCATCTCGCTGCCCACCAACGTCGTCGTCATCGGCCTCGGCGGCGACGGGGTCGAGCTCGGGCACACCCGCACCGAGAAGATCACCCTCGCCACCGTGCCCTACGATCCGTCGCTGTTCCTGAGCCCGGCCAAGCTCGCCGCCCTCGACGAGGGCTGAGGGCAGGCCCTCAGGGGGCGGAGGACGCCGCCGCGGGAACCCGTCCCCGGGCCCGTCGCGGCGTCAGCGGCGCCACCGGTCCGGTGACCACCACGGCGAAACCCTGGGGTCCCAGGCTGACGGCATGGGGAGCGACGGTCCAGGTCCAGGTACCGGTGGACGCCGCGGGCAGATAAACAACCTCGACGTTGTTCAGCCGGTCCGGCGCGCCCCCCGGAACCGAGCTTCCCGCGGCGAAGACGTTGCCCAGGAAAACCCCGTCCGGCCCGCTCACCACGAGGTCCAGGTCGTTGACGAGGTTGACGGGGGCCAGGGACGTGGAGGGCGGGTCCGTCCACACCAGGACGACCTTGAGCGGGCCCGGCGAGGTGACGCGGAAGGTCGCTCCCACCGGCGGCGAGGCGGCCGACGGGAAGCCGTTCCGCTCGTCTCTGACGAGCAGCCGGTTGGCGCCACCGGCGAAGGCGAGGGCGCGATCGAGCTGGACGATACCCCAGCCCTGGTCGCGGGACGGCACCGGCGCCACGCCGCTGCAGCCGAGCGCGTTGAGGTCCACGGCTGAGGCGATCAGCACGGCCTTGAGGAGGGCCGCGCTGGGCTCGAAGCCGTCGCCCGGCGTGGCGACCCCGGACGGGTAGAACCCGGCCGTGAAGTACTGCCTGACGAGCGCCGCCAGCCCGGCCACCGTCGGACAGGCCATGGAGGTGCCGCTCAGACGGGCCGTGTTGCAGTTGTCGGTCCGGATGTCACGATCGGAAAGCGCCGACATCACCCCGGTACCGGGGGCGACCACGTCCGGCTTGATGCGCCCGTCCTGGGTCCAGCCGCGGGAGGAAAAGGAGATCACGCACGGCGGATCGAAATCGCCGTGCTCCGTGGCGCCCACCGCCACCACGTTCTTGCCGGTGGCCGGGGAGCCCACCGTGTCCTGGGTCGGCCCCGAGTTGCCGGCGGCGAAGACGACCAGGGCGTCCTGGTGGTCCCACACGAAGCGGTCCACGTCGGCGGTTCTTTCGGTGTAGCGGTTGAACGGCTGGATCTCCTCCTCGTCCCCCCACGAGTTGGAGAAGATCCGCGCCCCCTGCAGGTAGGATTGCTCGAAAACCGGCTCCAGGGGCCGCACCGGGCAACCGAGGCCGGGCAGGTCGGAGCAGGCATCGGCCAGGTACCCGCCGTCCTGGATCACCAGCCGCGCCGCCGGCGCCATGCCGTCCTCGCCCTCGCGGACACCGTCGGCGCCGGAATCGCCGGCCGCGCTCCCGGCCACGTGGGTGCCGTGACCGAGGCTGTCCCAGTCGGCGGGTCCCGGGTCCGGGTAGTCCTGGTCCCAGTAGAAATCGACCGCGAGCACCTTCCGCTGGTCGGGAGAGACGGACGTCGCCACGTCATCGTCGATGACCGGCAGGCCGTGCTCGTCGTCCCGGAAGAAGCACGAGTCGATGTCGAGCCCGGTGTCCATGATGCCGATGACCTGGCCCTCGCCGTGGATCCCGTGGTCGTAGACCGGCGTGACGTCCGGAATGCCCGACTGACACCGCCAGGCGGAGGCCGCGTTGAAAAGGCGCAACGGGGGCTGGAGGTCCGCGACCACCAGGCCGGGCAGCGCGTCGAGGGCCTCGAGCAGCGCCGGTCCCGCGGCTGCGTCCACCATCAGGCCGAGCTCCTCGACGCCCTCCCCGCGCCGCGACCAGCGGAGGGCCACGCCGGGGATCGCGAGCCGTTCCGGCGCGCCGGTATCCCCGCCGGCCAGCCGGACGATCACGGTGAACGCGCCCCGCTCCGCGCCCAGCGCCCGCCGCCGCAAGGCGGGACCGACGGCCACATCGCCCGGCCAGGCCAGCTGGGCCGCCACTTGGTTCAGCCCGGAGCAGACCGCCGCACTCCCGGCCACCAGGAATGCACCCCCTGGCAGCACCGCCACGATCCTCCCGCCCCGCTCGCGGATCCGGCGCGCCACCCACGGCGCCGCACGCGGCCTGGCGACCACCACCCGCAGCGGGGCCTCCGGGCCGGCCGAGACGCGCGGGAGCGAACCCGACACCAGTCTGATCCCGCCGGCTCTGCGTTCGGGACCCGGCCTGCGGGCGGCCGCCGCCCACGCCGCGGCGAGCGGTACCGCGACGGCCAACAAGACAGCGATCCCTCGACCGCCCGGCCTCATGCCCGGCTTCCCTCCGCGGCGCAGGATAGCCCCTTGAACGCCATCATGGCGCGACTCTAGCATTCCCCGTACCCGCCCG
>AMFO01002459.1_pt1 | contig 11901 bp, 16 predicted proteins | sample 552608 | NCBI WGS metagenome assembly AMFO01 (sample SAMN01893955, study PRJNA167987) | microbial mat metagenome | biome: hydrothermal vent | place: USA: Loihi, Hawai'I | collected 2003-05-01
ACCTCGCCGAGCTCAACCGGCTTGGCCTGCCGCCTCCATGACGTGGAAACAGCGATTGAAATAGGCCGCTGGCGCTTCCTGAGCGCATCCTAGATATGAAAACTCCACAAACAGACTGCTATGGCTGTTTCAGCAAGTGATTGAATCTTAAGGGATAAAAGATGGAGGCCGAGCCCGGAGTCGAACCGAGGTACACGGATTTGCAATTCTCACATCACGCCGCCTCTCTGTCTGCTATAATCATCGTTAATCACTGTTAAACGCCTGTTGAAACAATGGATTGCGAGAGAATCTTGCGTTTCCCGGCAATGATCTACAGTGATTGAAATCGACCGCCAGCGCTTCCTGAGTGCATCCTAAACGCTTCCTGAGCGCATCCTATAACTGGCCGCCTTACCGGGTCGGCCATACGAAAAGCCCCCCGCCGGCGGCCACCGGTGAGGGCTGGTTGTCGAACCTGAACCGGAGGCCCGACATGCCCACGAAGGATACAACATCCGACCGCGCCGCGCCTGCACGCCAACGCCTGACCGTCTCCCGCATCGAGAAGCTGACCATTCCACCTGGCAAGACCGAGGTCACATTGTGGGACACCGAGACCCCCCGGCTGGGGGTGCGCCTGCAACGTGGCGGCAGGCGGTCCTTCATCTATTCCCAGCGCATCAATGGACGGCAGGCGCGCATCACCATCGGCCCTGTTGCCGACCTCACCCTGGAACAGGCTCGGAGCGAGGCCAAGAGGATCAGCGGTCTGATCGCTCAGGGTATCGACCCCAGGGAGGAGAAGCGCCAGCGCCTGGAGGCTGCCGAGGCGGCCCTGCGCGAACGGGAGCGGGCGAAGATCACCTTCGGTGAACTTTGGGACGCCTACATCGAGGCCAATGCCGACGGCTGGGGCGAGCGGCACCTGAAAGACCATGCCGAGGTTATGAAGCAGCCCGGCCAGCAGCGCAGGCAGTCGAAGAAGAAGACCGTGGCCGGGGTGCTGTGGCCACTGCACGACGTGCTGCTGGGTGATCTCACACCACCCATGCTGCAAGCACACATGGCGAAGGAGGCCGCCAGGCGTCCCACCACGGCAGCCAAGGCTTTCCGCCTGCTGCGCGCCTGCCTGCGCTGGGGCCGGCTGCAACCCGAGTACGATGGCCTGTATGACGCCGAGAAGCTGGTGGCGGCCGCCGGCAAGAAAGTGCCGAAAGCCAGCAAGCCCAAGGACGACGTGCTGCAACGCGAGCAACTGGCCGCCTGGTTCCAGGCCGTGCAGGACATCAAGGAGCCCGCCCACCGCGCGTATCTGCAAGCCCTCCTGCTGACCGGCGCGCGACCTGGCGAACTGCGGGAATTGCGCTGGTCCGACATGGACCTGCAATGGAACACCCTCACCATACGCGACAAGGTGGAGGGCGTGCGGGTGATCCCCCTCACGCCCTACGTTCGCCAGCTACTCCAGGCCCTGCCCCACCGTGGCGAGTACGTCTTCACCACCCACCGCACCAAGGCTGGAGGGCATGCTTCCAGAGCCAACCGTCAGCACACCAAGGCCCTGCAGGCTGCTGGCCTTCCACATGTCACCCTGCACGGCCTGCGCCGTTCCTTCGGCAGCCTGACCGAGTGGGTGGAAGTCCCCGCCGGGATCGTGGCGCAGATCATGGGTCACAAGCCCAAGGCCACCGCCGAACGCCATTACCGGGTGCGCCCCGTCGAACTGCTGCGCCAGTGGCATACCAAGATCGAGGCCTGGATGCTCGACCAGGCCGGGATCGAGCAGCCCGCCGAAGATGCCCAGCGGCTGGAGGTGGTGAGATGAGCGTGCCAACATGGCCCGAATGGGTATCAGAAATAGATGGTCTTGCCAGTCACCTAGAAAAGAGGTTGGCCGAACTCAAAACATTCCGACCTGAAGGGGAATTTGAAATAGACGAGCGAGTGAATCACATTGCTTCAGAGTTGGAGAGGTCAATAGATGACGCAAGCAAGTATATAAAAATGCTCTTCAGCATCTCACCCGTTATAATTGCAGGAACAATAGAAAATGAAGACGTAAAAAAAGCACGGGAGAGCCTTTTCAGGAACGCGAAGGAGTTATTCGATGGTACCGATTACTCAACAGCGGTTAACGTCGGCATGGACTATGAGACGTTCCGGTGGGCGCTGCGCGGGGCAAGACTCAAAATACAAGAGTTTAGGTTGTTTCACCAGAAACCAGGAAAAGGTCGGCGGAAGTCAGATAGCGGAAAGCAATACCTCGCATGGATGGTAATCAACATCAATGAAGAACTCTCTAGTCTCGGTATCGGCAGTGAAAGACGAGACGAGTTGATTCAGAAGCTGTTTGATGCTGCAGGCCAAGAGGTGCCAAGCGAATCCACCATCAAACGTGCAAAGAGAAATGGCGGCGCGTGGCGACTGGGGTCATAAATCACGGCATATTTCTAGCATTTGAGACCTCCCGGCCATGCGCAGGCCATGGCACATTGCGCGAACCAACCATAACCATAGGAGGTTCGCGGAATGCCAAGGAAATACATTACAACCTCTGAACTGGCTCACGCCATCGGCGTTAAACCGGAATCAATCCGGACCCGAGTCTATCGCACTGGCGCCTACTACACGGTCAAGCCCCGCAAGGGACTGAATCGCCGTCTGCTCTGGCCCGCCGACAGCGTCGAGCGCCTTCTCGGCGAAGGGGGTGAAGCAGCATGACCAGCACCACCGACCGACGCCCCCGGAACCTAGCCGACGCCATGGTCCGCGCTGCAGCACTGGCACCCCATGTTGTTGGAGTCGGCACGCCGACCCCCTTGTCGCCCGACGTACTGGATGAAGCGCGATGCCTGGCATCGTGGCTCGGCATCGACGACGAGATCGCCAACCTTGCCGCAGCGTTGCGGGTACTCTTGGACAACCTGAGTGACGCCGACGTTGAGCCTGGCATGCTGTCTGCGCTGGCGCTCCTCGCCGACAGGGCCGACGAGATTGCAGACGCGGCCCGCGTTGTGCGGGATCTGGACTTCCGGCTTCATCAGCACGACCTCGCGGTCGCTGCTCGCACCGATGCGGGGGTGCAGCAATGACGCGAGACAGCGCGGCTCCAGCCAATGTTGAATTGCCCTGGCCCCTGCCGAAGCGCTTGGCAAAAGCGAAAGCCTGCGAGGTAGGCGTCGATCGAATGTCACCGCCAGAACGGCTCGCTCTGGACCTTGAGCGCGCGATCGAGGAGGTTGCCAGCATCCATACCGACCTGCGACTTGTAGAAATCGGAGCGGTGACGCTGGAACAGGGTGCGGAACATATGCGCGCCAGGTGTGCGCGGATAAATGACCTGCTATCCCGTATCCACACCGCCAGTTGCCGCAAACTGTTCGGGAGCGACATCGGTGGGTAAAGTGGCAGTGTTCCCCGATGGCGGGCCGAAGGCTCCAGCGTCCAAGCTGTCCGAAGACTCCATTGCGCAGCAGTTCGAATATGTGCACCAAGGTCGCGTGGTCTACGCGCATACCTTCGGACACTGGCTGTATTACGACTCGGACTCCGGCATCTGGCAGGTGGACCGCCAGGAGCTGGTAGCCCACTGGGTGCGCGAATTCATCCGCAAGCTGAGTCGCGAGAACCGCGCACGCTGGGGCAAGGCCAGCGTGATCGACGCTGTGGCTCGGCTTGCCCGACGCGCGCCGGGTATCGCGGTATCGGGCCTGGAGTTCGATGCGGACCCGGACACCCTCGGCACGCCAGATGGCATCTTCGACCTGCGGACCGGGGAGCGCCTACCGCCATCACCCGAGCTGCGCATCGCCAAGACGACATCGGTAGCACCAGCCGATGGTGAGCCCTCTCGGTGGCTTCGTTTCCTGAACGAGGCCACGGACGGTGACGAGGAGCTGATCGGATACCTCCAGCGGCTGTGCGGCTACTGCCTGACCGGGCACACGCGCGAGGAAAGTTTGGAGTTTCTCTACGGCCCCGGCGGGAATGGCAAGGGTGTTTTCATGGGGGCCGTGCTCGACATTGCGGGTCGATACGGCCGGCAAGCATCCATGGACACCTTCATCCGATCACGCGGCGACAGGCATCCGGCCGATCTGGCCGACCTGCAAGGCGCGCGCGTGGTGATCGCCGCCGAATCCGCCGAGGGGGCGCGATGGGATGAGCAGCGCGTGAAGATGGCAACAGGCCGCGATCGGATCTCGGCGCGCTTCACGGGGCGGGACTTCTTCGAGTACCAGCCGCAGTTCACCCTGCTGATCGCCTCCAACCATAAGCCGCGCATCGGCACCGTGGACGCCGCCTGGGAGCGCCGCCTGCACCTCATCCCCTTCGAGCAGAAGCCAAAGAACCCCGACCCGCACCTGAAGGACGCCATCAAGGCCGAGTATCCGCAGATCCTCGCCTGGATGATCGAAGGTGCGGAATGGTGGCACCGGGAAGGGCTGGCGCCGCCCGAACGCGTCACCGCGGCCACTCGGGAATACCTGCTCGAGGAGGACGTTATCGGCCTGTGGTTCCGCGAGCACTGCATCGCCGACCCGGCCGCCCGTACCGCCCGCTCCGACCTCCACGACGACTACGAGCGCTGGTGCGACGCGATGGGGCATCGGGCATCCAGCATGCACAAGCTTACGCGCTGGCTGAAGTCTCACGGCTTCGTGCAGGACATGAAGAAGGCGGACCGGCCATTTGTCGGGGTGCGCTTGAAGCGGCAGGACGAGGTGGATGCCCCGACCTTGAGCGCTGAATATCCAGGAGGGGCTTGGTGATGGGCGGGCGGTGTGCATTGTGCAAATTGTGCGGCAGTTTCCGGTCGCGGCCCTATAGGGGGTTTTTGAACCTCAATCCATTTTTTCGTGCACAAAGTGCATTCTGCATTTTCTCCCCATCGTGCATTTTTTCCCCACGCGCGCGCGCACCCGCGCGCGCACAGGCCGCGACCGGAACACTGCGCACGAAGTGCATTGTGCACAAGTGCCGCGGGTCCTCCCTGAACCGTTCGGCCTGCGGGTACGGGAGGCGCGGATTTCGCCAAGATTTTGATCGCGCTGCAGTCGCAACACCTTGTCGTTTCGATTTCCCACTTGATCTTGAGGTCCGGTAATGAGTGATTCCAAGCCTTCGTCAACTTTGCCCTTCGACCCCGATGAGGTTTCGGTGGTCCGCCTGAACCAGGCGCAGATCGCCGAACTGTTCGGAGTGAGCCGACAGGCAGTGAACCAGTGGGTCAAGCGCGGCAAGATCACGCCGTTTGCCGACGGCACCCTGGATCCGACAAGGGTGGCCAAGGAGCTGGCCCGGAACGCGGATCCGCGCAAGCTGCGCAACCGGATATTCCGGCGCCTGAACGAGGAGACGCAGGAGCTGCGCGACGAAGTGGCGCGGCTGCGGACGGAGCTGGCGAGCGCACAGGCTCTGGCGTCGACCCTCGAACTGCAGGCGGTCGGTCTGCTGCGGGAGGTTGTGGCGCGCACGGCCTGGCTGGATCGATTCTATGAAGAGGTCGAAGCCCTCGATACCGAGGCACGCAGCGGGTCACCAGACGAATGGGCTCGGCGCCTGGAATCCATCTACACCGAAGCCGATCAGCCGACAGAGACGGTGACCTATGAAGACCTTCGCCGGACTGGTCTGGAGCACTACGCCCCGTTGATTGGGCATTCCCTGCCCCAGCATGAGGTGGTGGCGGAACAACTCGATGCCGACATCAAGGCCCTGTTGGAGGATCTGGACCCTGACCTGGTGGCGGAGCTGGAGGCGCTCGATCTGGACGACTCACAAGACGAGGAGCACCTTGCATGAGCGGCTTCCCCTTGCCTTGTCTTTCGCCGGCGAGCCAGTCAGGCCTGCGGTGGTCTATCGAGGCCAGAGGAACGGGCTTCCCCGTCTGGCGCTGGATGCGGCCGGCGAATGCCTTCCAAGGGGAAGGCGATGGCACGCATCAACCCTCGCACAACCCCCAAGAGGAGGCGACGCCATGAGAAAGCGGGACTTCTGGGCCGAAGAAGCTAGCGTTGATGAGCTGCTATTGGGCGCCGTGCTGAGCGAATTAGAAGGTTTAGACGACCATGCCTTGCGCCAGATTGTGGCTGTGCGCATGGTGGAGCGCATCAAGCAGGACTTGGGCGGGGAACGGCGCTACATTCCTCGGCCTTCGCTCAGCGGCAGAAACGCCAGGATTCTGCTCGAGTACCGCAACGGCGCGCGGGTCAGCGAGCTGGCCAAACGATACGACCTCACCGAGAGCCGTATCTATCAGATCATCGGCGCGAAGCGACACGGACTGAGTGAGTCCACCACCGAGAAGCCGTCGCCGCCCCCTTGAGGCCATGCGCGTGGGTGGCCCTGCCATGGTGACTTTGTTACCCGTATCGGTAACATCCGTTACCTCTTCCGGCAACGTGCAACCCCTTGCCCCAGTGCCCCTGGCCGTATCCGCCGCCCCCTCGATGCCATGCGTTGTTTACCTGGTGCTAGCCGATAACCCTGAGCTGGCGCCAGCACGTTGATAACGCGTGGATTTCGCTCCGCGACCGTGGAAGGCTTCTGCGCCGTGGTGCGCGAGCAGGAGAACTGGGCAATATGACTTGACAATCGGCGGAATCATGGTTAACACTTACCGCGTCGCTGCAAATTCAGCGGCCCGGATTGGCGTCCGGCAGACTAGGCGCATCACACGCGCCGCTCGGTGCGTTTTTTCATGCCCGATCAATGGCGGGTTGTGTGCGGGGGACTCACGTCCCGCCGGTCCTAGTCCCGGTACGCCAACCGCATACGACCCGCCGCCCTTTATTGGCGTGAAGGACGGCGGTCTCTCAACCCTGACTAGGAGACCGACCATGCCAAACCACACCACCGGCGCGTCCGCGCCCGATCTCGACACCATCCGTTTGTACCTCGAGGGCCATCACCGCTTGGCCGTTCAGGCCCTGAACCGCCTCGTCTCACTGGCGACCGTCGCCCAGCACTGTGCTGGCGACGATTCGCTGGCTGCACAACTGGTGGAAATCATCCACGACGAAGCAAGCGCCGCCGCCGAGGCCATTTCCGAGGACTGGGCCGACATCATCGCCCGCTGCAACTGGGAGGTCGGGCAATGAGCATGAGCATCGCCGACGCCATTCGTCGTTACCACGAAATCAAAATCTCGGTGGCTTCCGTGGGCATGGAGCCTCTGGACGAGGAGACTGTGGACATCCTGGACCGCATCGTAGTTGACACCAACAGCAGCATGCTCGCAGGGCAACTGGCCGCCGGCCTGCGGACGCTGTGGATCGCGCGGCAAAGCGGCGAGCACCAGGAGGAGGACACCGACGCCATGCTCTGCCTGCTGGCCGAGGTCGCCAGCCTGATCGAGAACGCCATCGAAGCCCACGACGCCGCCATCTGGTGGCAGGCGCAGCACGAGAAGGCCGCCAAGGCCGCACCCACCACGCGCCGCAGGAAGGCGAAGGAGGCGGCAGAATGAGCGACTTCACCACCGTCAAGGCCGCTGCCCGTGGCGGCTGGCCCGCCATCTGGTCCGCCCTGGGGATTGGCGACCTCCCCCGCATGGGGAGGCATGGACCCTGCCCCGGCTGTGGAGGCCGCGACCGCTTCCGCTTGGTACCTGACCGCATCGACGACGGCGGCTGGATATGCGGCCGGGGTGGCGACCCCACCGGGGGCGACGGCTTCGCCCTGCTGGTGCATACCGGCATCGCCCGCACCGCAGGCGAGGCTCTGCACCTGGTGGCGGCTCACCTGGGCATGGATGCCAAGGCCGACCCGGCAACTCGCCAGCGAGCGCGAGAGGCCGCCCAGCGCCGCGACCGCGAGCGTCTGGAGGTCGCGCTTGCCCACGAGCTGCGCGTGCTGCTGCTGGTGCTCGACAACCGCATTGCAGGCCGCGAGATCGAGCGTGATCAACGTTTCCGCGCCGCCCGGCCCGAATGGCAACCCCTGCCCGCCGAGCACTGGGAGCGCGAGCACCTGGCCGCCCGCCGGGTGGTGGCCCTGCTGGGCAAGCTGTACCCACCGAACAGGAGGAACGCGGCATGAACAACACCGCCGAAGACCTCATTGAGAAGACCCTGGCCGAAGTGGATGCCGAGCTGGGCGTCGACGCGCCCGACGACGACACCACTCGCCCATGGGCCGGGGTGGAGGTGCCGAAGGGCTACATCCTGAACGCCAGCGGGGTGGCCATCGACAATGACGACCTCGAGGTGCTGGCGCACCGGCCCGCCTGGGTGTCGGCCGTGTCGCGGGACCGCAAGCGCGAGAACTGGGGGCGGCTGGTCCACTGGCTGGACCTGGACGGCCACGAGCATACCGAGGCGATCCCCGCCGAGCTGTTCCACGCCCAGGGCAACGAGCTGGCGCAGCGCCTGGCATCGCGTGGCCTGCCCATCGCACCGGGGCGCGAGAAGAAGCTGGTGCGCTACCTGACTGCGTTCCAGCCCACCGCCCGCTTGGTCTCGGCCACGGCCACCGGCTGGCATGGCGAGGCCTTCGTGCTCCCGGATCGCGCCATCAACGTGAAAGACGACGAGCGCATGGTGTTCCAGACTGGCGCCGACATTGGCGAAGCCATCCACGCCGCCGGCGACTACACCACCTGGCACACCCTGGTGGCCGACCTGCCGCTCATCGTCCGCTTCCTGGTCTGCGCCAGCCTGGCCGCACCCCTGCGGTATCCGCTCGGCATTGAGGCTGGCGGCTTCCACCTGTGCGGGGCCACCAGCAAGGGCAAGACCACGGCCCTGCAGGCAGCAGCCAGCGTCTGGGGCTGCGCCATCGACCCCGGTATCGCCGGGGGCGCAGCCGCCTACATCAACCGATGGAACGCCACCAGCAATGCCCTGGAAGGCATGGCCGCCGGGTTCAACGATCTGCCCCTGGTGGTGGACGAGATCGGCGAAGGCGAAGGCAAGGACTTCGGGCGCGCGGTGTACCGGATCATGTCGGGATCGGGGCGCAGTCGAGCACGCCGCGACGGCAGCCTGGCGAAGCGCTGCACTTGGCGCATCCTGCTGTTGTCCGCCGGCGAACTGCCCGTGGCCGAGTACATCGCCGAAGGGGGCGCACGGGCGCGAGGCGGGCAACTGGTGCGCCTGCTCGACCTGCCGGTGGAGGCCGTCTTCCCCGACGCCGAAACCGCCGACCGGATCAAGCACGGGGTGGCAGAGCACTACGGTCACGCCGGCCCCGCCTTCATCACCTGGGCAGCCCAGCGCCTCGAGGCCCTGCGGGAGCGCTGGCAGGCCTTCGACCTGGACCGGATCGGCCCAGCCAGCACCAGCGAGGTCGGCCGCGCCCGCAAGCGTTTTGCCCTTGTGGCCTTCACCGGCGAGTTGGGCATCGAGGCTGGCGTCCTGCCCTGGCGGCCTGGTGACGCCACTGCCTGCGCCATCGAGGCATTCACCCTGTGGCGCCGCCAGACTCGTGCCACCGACGAAGGGCAGCGTGGCATTGAGAACGTCCGCGCCTTCATCGAAGCCAACGCCGCTCGGTTCGAAGCGCGCGATGATCACCCACCACGGGACCGAGCCGGTTGGCGACGCCCAGGCTACTGGCACTTCACCACCACCGCATTCCGCGAGGCGTGCAACGGCGCCAACGAACAGGCAACCAAACGAGCCTTGAAGGCGGCTGGACTGCTGCACTTCTCCCACGGGATGTTGGCCCAGTTGCGAGTCGATGGCAGCAAGGTCAAGACGGTCTGCGTTCGAGAGGAAATTTTAGGTTATGCGTTTTCGAATGGGTCCAGTGGGTCCGCTGGGTCCGAGTCTGAAGATTCAAGGGCTCAGATCCGGACCCACCGACCGGAAGGCGTTGGGTCCGTTGGGTCCGCCGATCATATGAACCCGTCACGTGGACCCGGTGGACCCAGCTTGAAAAGCGTAATGGGTCCGCCTGAAAACCATGCTGTTGCTGGCTTGGACCCACTGGATCCCACGGACCCGGTGCAAAGTGAAGAACTGAAACAAGATCATGGCGAGACAGCTGGGAGGGTGAAGCTGTGACCATCGTCGAACGCATCGAACAGCTCGGCATTCGCGTGACGGCAGAGGCCGGGCAGATCGTCCTGGAGGGCAACACCCAGGCCCTCACCGACGAACAGGTGGCGTGGATCAAGGAGCACAAGCCCGCCATCCTGCGCGAGCTGCGGGAACGGGTGGTGTCCAAACTGGGCGCCCTGGCGAAGACCCACCACGTCCCCCTCGATGACCTGCTCGACTGGTACCGGGGCGACCTCGAGGACATGACCCGGCTCGACGACGAGGCGCTGGCCTGGCTGGTCGAGGACTATGCCAAGCGGCGCAGGAACTACCGGCGGGATGGCGGCGATGTTGTTGCGGCATGACCTCCAGACAGTCACGCACCCACGCAACCAACAAACGACTCGGTTCCCGGCGCACGGGTCAGCGACCTGGCCAAGCGATACGAACTCACCGTGAGCCATATCTATCAGATCATCGGCAGCGAAAGCGACACGGACTGAGCAGCTGCATGTCGGCGGCCACCGCGTAGCGTGTGCATCGGCCTCAAATTTCTGGCCGTAGATATTTGAGTCGGCTCGCCTCTATAACTCCCTCACCAGTTACAGAGGAGACGAGCATGACCACTGCAAAAGCACGATACGAGGCATATCTGAAAGAAGCATCGCAGCACCACCGCCTCAAGGTGATGGCCCGCCAGCGCGTCAAGTCGCTGGAGAACGACATCGCTTCTCTGCATGAGCAGATCGCCGGGCTGGAGCGCAAGGCGTCCGAGCTGGCCGCCTCGGCCGCCACCGATGCCGAGGCCGAGGCGGAATTCGAGGCCAACGCCAACACCATCGAGGTGCTGAAGCGGCAGCTGAAGGGCAAACAGCAGATTCTCGACGCCGCCAAGGACGTGGCCAATGAGCCGGGGCCGAACGAATTGCAGGGACGGGAATTGCTCGCGGCCTATTGCGACGAGGAGGCCCGCGCCCTGCTGCGCGACAAGAAGCGGGTCATCAATGAGGCCTCGAAGCACCTGCAGGCGGCCTTCGTGCGCTGGGCCTACATGGGTGGCGACTGGGACGCCTTCCTTTCCGAGGTGCTGCCAGGGCCTTCCGACGAGGAACTCGAAAAGCTCTCGACGAAGTTCTACCGCGACGTGCTCCGTCCGCTTGAGGAGAGGTACAGCGCATGAGCAAGTACAGCCCATTCGCCCAATCCCTCATCGACCCCGTGCAAAGCGAGCTGCTGCGCCTGGCCTGTAAACGCGACCAGCTCCTGGAGGAGTACGACAAGGCCGCCGAGACCGTCGAGGCAATGGCAGCCGCTCGTGCCGAGGCTGTTGGTTTGGCGACACGCCAGGAAATTGACCGTACCGCGTACGGGGCTCAAGTGGTCAAGGGCGACCTGTCCAGAAAGCTCATGGCCTGCGACAAGGAAGCCGGCGACCTCATCAGAGGCACCGGCGCGGAGTTCATACGCAAGGACGGGCACGACGAAGCACGGGCAGAGGCTCGCGAAGCGCTCTGGGAAATCTACCTGGGGGAGGCCGCCGACCATGCCTGGTATGCCAAGTAACCCCCGCCCCATCGAGGCCACATATCGCACCGTGTGCAACGAACGCGAGGCGATCACGGGCACAGTGCCCTTGTGGGATGCCTGTCAGTTCCTGCGCGGCGACAGCTGGCGAAACACACCGATTCACGAGGCCGGTCATGCCGTCATGGCCAAGCATTTCCGCGTCCCGCTGTATGGCGTGTCCCTCTACGGCTCGGATAGTCCCGAGAGCAGAGTGGCCGAGGGTGCGGTTCACTTTCGCGCCCCGCGTCCCGACTGGCACCGCTCGTATGGTGAGCGGGTGGCGCGGATCACGGAGAGTCCATTGCCAGGCACCAATGAGATCGGCGTGGCCCTCGTGCTGATCTACCAGGCCGGCCTGCTGGCCGAA
>AMFO01001350.1_pt1 | contig 11818 bp, 12 predicted proteins | sample 552608 | NCBI WGS metagenome assembly AMFO01 (sample SAMN01893955, study PRJNA167987) | microbial mat metagenome | biome: hydrothermal vent | place: USA: Loihi, Hawai'I | collected 2003-05-01
GAGCGCCGCCACCACGGCCACCGTGCGCCGCGCCACCAGGTCGAGCGCGTCGCGGGCGATGAGCAGGTCGGCGTTGTCGCCGACGAAGGCCGAGGTAGCGCCGAGGTGGAGGAAGGGCCGCGCCGCCGGGGCCAGCTCGGCGAAGGCGTGCAGGTGCGCCATCACGTCGTGGCGGGTCCGGCGCTCGTGGGCGCGGGCGCGTTCGAGGTCGGCGGCGTCCACCTCCAGGTGCGCCCGCATCTGCTCCAGGGCCTCGGCCGGGATGGCGAGGCCGAGCTCGGCCTCCGCCTCGGCCAGGGCCAGCCACAGGCGCCGCCAGGTGGTGTACCGGTGCCGGGGCGAGAAGAGGCGAAGCATCTCCGGCGAGGCGTAACGGCCGGCCAGGGGGTGCTCGAAACCGTCGATGGTGGTCATGGCTCCTCCCTGCGGAGTATATCCGGAATGCTAGGGTATGGCGCGGGAGGAACGATGCTGCACGTGACGTCCGAGGTCGGCCGCCTGCGCGCGGTCCTGGTCCACGAGCCCGGCGCCGAGGTGGACGAGATGGTCCCCGCCATGATGGAGGAGTTGCTCTTCGACGACATCCTCTTCGGGGAGCGCGTGCGCGAGGAGCACCGCCTCTTCAGGCGCCTGATGCAGCTCGCCGGCGTCCGCGTCCTCGAGGCCCTCGACCTCCTGACCGCCTCCCTCGAGGTGCCCGAGGGCCGCCGCTGGCTGCTCGACATCGTGCTTCCCGAGCTCCCGCCCCGGCGCCGGGCCGAGGTCGAGGAGGCCTCCGCCGGCGACCTCGCCGCGATGCTGGTCTCCGGGATGCGCCGCGACACCGCCGGCGGCGTCGAGATCGCCGACCTCTACTGCATGCCCCCGGTGCCCAACTGGTCCTTCCAGCGCGATCCCCAGGTGGTGATCGGCGACGGCGTGGTTCCCGCCGCCATGGCCACGCCGGCGCGCTGGCGGGAAGGGATCCTGGCCCGGACCATCTTCCGCTTCCACCCCGAGCTGGGCGGCCGCATCCTCGCCGACCCCCTGGAGCCGTCCTCCGGCCGCCGCCTCTTCCTCGGCCTCCACCGGCCCCGCCTGGAGGGCGGCGACGTCCTCGTCCTCTCACCCGAGGTGATCGCCGTCGGCATCTCCGAGCGCACCAACATGACCGCCGTCGAGCACCTCGCCCACGAGCTCGCCCGGCGCGACGGCGGCCCCCGCTTCATGGAGATCGTCCACCTGCCGTCCCGCCGCGCCTACATGCACCTGGACACCGTCATCACACCGGTGGACCGCGACGCCGCCCTGGTCTCGCCCCAGGTGATCCTCCCCGGCGCCGGGGAGACGGCCGAGGTCTACGAGCTCGACCTGCACGCTCCGAACCCGGAGCCCGCGCCGCGCGACGACCTGCTGGCGGCCCTCGCCGCCCGCGGCATCGATCTCGAGCCCATCCCCTGCGGCGGCGCCGACATCGTCGCCCAGCAGCGGGAGCAGTGGACCGACGGCGCCAACGCCCTCGCCCTCGCTCCCGGCGTCATCACCCTGTACGACCGCAACGTGCGCACCGCCGAGGAGCTGGACCGCCGCGGCTTCCGCGTGGTCGCCGCCCGCGACGTCCTCCTCGGCCGCGAGGAGGTGAACCTCGACGCCGGGGAGCGGACCTGCCTGCTGCTCGACAGCTTCGAGATTTCCCGCGCCCGGGGCGGCCCCCACTGCCTCACCCACCCCCTGGTCCGGGACGATCCCGCCTGAGCCGGCGCAGGCGCCGGCCGCTGACCCGCACCAGCTCGACGAGCACGAAGGCCTGCAGCGCCAGGCCGACCACCACCAGCCAGCGCGGGCCCACCAGCCAGGGCAGGCGGACGAGCGTCGGCGGCAGGCCGAAGAGCACGTGGGACGTGAACACGGCCGCCAGCGCGCCGGTCAGGAGCAGGCCGGCCCAGGAAACCAGCCACACCGCCCGCAGCAGCCGGGCGACCAGGGCCGTCACCGCGGCTCCCGCCCGCCCAGCCGCAGCTGCCGCCAACGGTCGTGGTACCACAGCCACTGCTCGGGCCGCTCGCGGATGACGGCCTCGATGAGGCCCAGCAGGCGCGCCGTGAGCCGGACCTCGTCCCTCTCCTCGGGGGGCAGCTCCTGAGGGATCAGCGGCGGATCGAAGCGCACCGTGTAGCGGCCCGGGCCGTCCCACAGGCCCCAGATGGGCACCACCGGCGCCCCCGTGCGCACGCAGAGGCGGGCCAGGGCCGGGTGGGTCCAGGCCGGGTGTCCGAAGAACGGCGCCGGCACCCCTTCCCGCTCCTGGGTGCGCTGGTCGATGAGGATGCCCACCGCGCCCCCGGCGCGGAGCTGGCGGACGATGCCCCGGGTGACGTTCGCCTTGCCCAGCGCCCGGTTGCCGAACAGCCCGCGCAGCCGCTCCAGCTCCGCCTCCAGCAACGGGTTGTCCAGGGGCCGGTTGACCACCGCGAAGCCGGCCGGGATGAGCAGCCCGGCGACCAGGGCCGCCACCTCCCACGAGCCGATATGGGCCGAGAGAAGAAAGACGCCCCGGCCCCGGCCGAGGCCCGCCTCCAGGTGCTCGCGGCCGGCGATGCGCACCTGCGCCAGCAGGGCCTCCGGCGTCGCCCGCTGGAGGCGGAGGGCGTCCAGGGTGACCCGCCCGAAGTGGCGCGAGACCTCCCACCCCAGCCGCGCCCGGGCGGCATCGTCCAGCTCCGGGAAGGCGAGCCGGAGGTTGAACTCCAGGATCTCCCGCCGCCGCCGGCCCGTCACCCGGTACAGGTCGCCGAGCAGCGCGCCCACCCGGGCCAGCGTCCGCGGCCCGGCGTGGTGGGCGAGCCAGCGCGCGGCCAGGTAGGCGCCGTACTCGGCGCGGTTGCGCAGGGCCGAGCGGCGCCGGCTCATCCCGCCACCCCCGGCGCCAGGCGCCACAGCTCGTCCCAGCTCCCGGCCAGCGGCTCCACGTCCACCTCCAGCACCCAGGCGCCGTGACCCTGCGGCAGCTTGACCGCGTCCTTGCCGGTGGTCACCGGCACCGCGTCCAGCCGGGCCGCCTCCTCCGTGACGGCCGCCACGTCCTCGGCCGTGTAGCCGTGATGGTCCGCGAACCAGCGCCTCCCAACCACCTCCACGCCCAGGGCCTCGAGCACGGCCGTAAAGCCGGCCGGGCGGCCGATGCCGGCGAACGCCGAAGACCCCTCCGCCCGGCCACGTCGCCGCCGGCTCCCGCCGGTCCCTCGGGGCCGATCCAGCGGCCGCGCCGCCACGCCGTGACCCGAACGACCGGGACCCCCGGCGCCAGGCGCTCGATCTCCCGCCGCAGGGCCGCCAGGCGCCCGTCGTCCCCGCGGAGCTTGGTCACCAGCACCGCGTCCGCCCGCCGCAGCGCCCGCCGGGGCTCCCGCAACCGGCCCAGGGGCGGCAGGTGCCCCCCGCCCCACGGGTCCCCCGCGTCCACCAGAACCAGGTCCAGGTCGCGGGCCAGGCCCAGGTACTGGAAGCCGTCGTCGAGCAGCAGGACGTCCGCCCGCCGCCGGAGGGCCTCCCGCCCCCCGCGGAGGCGGTCGGCGTCGACGACGACGGGGACGCCGGGGAGCCTGCACGCCATCTCCAACGGCTCGTCGCCGGCCGTATCCGGTCCCACGCCGGGTTCCGGGCCGACCAGGACCACCGGTGCCCTGTCCTGCCGGCCGTAACCCCGGGTGAGCACCGCCGGCCGCCGTCCGCGCCGGGCCAGGTCCCGCGCCAGCGCCGTCACCACCGGCGTCTTCCCGGTGCCGCCGAAGGTCAGATTGCCAACCGAGACCACCGGCGCCGCCAGCGACTCCACCCGCGCCACACCGTGGCGGTAGGCCGCCGCCCGCAGCCGGACGGCTGCCGAGTACAGCGGCGTCAGCGGCAGCAGCAAGAGCTCCGCACCCATCGCGGCGAGGGTAGCACGCAGGGGGTTCCTTGCATCGCACCCCCACCTGTGGCATTATCTTCATCCCTTGGGCTGCGCCGGTGGCTCAACTGGATAGAGCACCTGACTACGGATCAGGGGGTTAGGGGTTCGAGTCCCTTCCGGCGCGCCATTGTTTTCAAGTACTTACGCCACCTCTCGCGGGGTGGTCGTTTTTTCTGCTTGCCGCATATTTGCCGCCTCGCGAAAAAAACAGGCCCTCGCGGGCCACCGGGGCCGCCTCGAAGGTCCACAGGCCCGGGCGGCGTTTCTCTTGCATCACACGGCAACCCCGTCGGCGTGGCCGGCCTCGGCGAAGGCGGACAGCTGGAGCACGCACCCGGGTCCGGCGAGGGCCGAGCCGCTCAACCCCGGAGCCTCGATCTGGAACAGGATGAAGCCGTCGCCGGAATCGCTTCCGGGCGTCGGCACCAGGTTGCCGGCGGCCGCCTCGAGCAGGGCGCGGGCTTCCCCGGGCGCGGGCGTCCCGTCGGCCCGAGCGGCGACGACCGGCGCCTCCAACAGCCACGATTCCACCAGGCGGCGGCGCATGGGAGCGAGCAGGTCCGGCGTGGCGAAGACGTCGAGCGCGAACACGCGCTTGCCCGCGGCCGCGATCAGGCCGGAGGTTCCGTCCGGCAGGCGGGCCAGGAGCTCGTCGGCGACGGCCAGGTCGGCCTGGTCGAAGATCTCGTCCAGGGCCTCCGTGGGGGACCAGGCGGCGGTCGCCATTGCGCACCGGGAGACGCCCCGCCACACCCCGCCCTGCACGGCGGCCACCGCCTCCGCCCGCGGGACCGCGGCCTCGGCCCGCACCATCGCCGGCGCCACCCGCCGCGGCTTCAGATCGTCGGTCTCGCGGTGCCAGCGGCCGGCCTCCACGCAGGCGACGGGGACCCGCCGCCTGCCGCCGGCGGGGACCACGACGCTCAGCGCCACCATGCGGTCCTGCTTGCCCCCCACCAGCACGAGACCGTGGGGGATCAGGACCGGTTCCGGCTCGGTGCTGACGACCTCGAGCGCGTTGACGTCGCCCCCCTCGCCAACCTCCGTGACCTGGACCTGGCCCCGCTCGAGCGCGAGGTCGAAGGGGATGACGCCGGGATCGCCCGTCCCGGCCAGGGTCACCGGGAAGAGGGTGAGCGGCCCGGCCGAGACGGGCTCGCCAATGACGGCCGCCGCCAGGCCGCGCCGGACCACCTCGGCCGCGGCCGCGACGCGCCCGGCGGCGGGGCCTCCTCCACCCGACACCCGGGGCGGCTCCAGCGCCAGGAGGAGACGCGTTTCCGGAAGCACCGGCCGCGAGGGGTCGGCGAGCACGGACGTGCGCAGCCGGTCCAGGGCCCGTCGCGCGGCCTCGGTGGACGGCGGATAGACGGCCAGCACCTCGGCCAGCGTCTCCTCGGCGGGGGTGAGCGGCGGCTCCGGGCCCTCGACCAGGGCGCGGCTCTTCGCCGTCGCCCAGACCCGCACCGCGAGGGGAATCCAACCGGCTCCGCCGCCCTCTCCGGCCCGGGCCGTCATCCGGATCCAGCCGCGATCGAGGAGGGGGGCGAGCCAGCGCGCGGTCCTGCGCGGGATGTAGCCGGCCCGCCGCCCGCCCCTGGTCTCCACCCGGATCGCGTAGCGGTCGTGCGGGTTGGCCGGCTCGCGCACCAGGCGGACCGGGCGGCCCGGGGCCGGCCTGGCCTCGGCGAAGGCGATGCCCACGATCCTCGTCTGCAGCGTGCCCAGAAGCTCGGTCTTCACGGCGCCTCCTTTGCCGCGGCTCCACCGCCCGGCCTTCGACCCCCGGGAACCGCGTCCTCGTCATCAGATTGCATCCTCTTGCGGCCCACTACGGGCCGGGTGCCGGGGTATCCTGGGGCGGACGATGGGCCGGATCGCAATCCTCTCCGACTCCCACGATCAGGTGAGCCGCCTGGCCTCGGTGGTCGATCTGCTGCGCACCCGCGGCATCGACACCGCCGTTCACTGCGGGGACATCACCTCGCCGCGGGCCGTGGAGGCGCTGTCCGGCCTGAGCGTCCACTGGGTCTTCGGCAACTGCGACTTCGACCGGGAGGCCCTGCGGGCGGCCATGGTGCGCTGCGGCCACGTCTGCCACGGGTGGCGCGGCGAGCTGACGCTGGGCACCGCCGGCTGGCCTTCACCCACGGCGACCGGGCCCGGCTCCTGGCGGCGCTGATCGCCTCGCCGGGCTACGACCTCGTCCTTCACGGGCACACCCACCTGCGCCGGGACGAGCCCGCCGCCGGCGTCCGCGTCGTCTGCCCGGGCGCCCTCGCCCACGCCTCCCCGCCCGGCTTCGCGGTCCTCGACCTGCCGACCCTCCACCTGGAGTGGATCGACCTCGAGTGACGCTCCCCAATCCGGAGGGCGCGTCGGGGCGGCGCTCGGCCCCCGTTCGCGGGTACAGTTGACGTGGGCTTCGCAAAGCGAGGAGGGCGCCATGAAGCGGATCGAACGCTTGTACCTTCCCGCGGTCCTGGTGCTGCTCGCGGGCTGCGCCGCGAGCTCGGCGTCCAGGAATCTCCAGGTCAAGACCTGGTCCCGGCCCGGTGTGGACTTCGGGCGCCTGACGACGTACGCCTGGAAGCCGGGCACGGACGGCGGATCGGTCGCGGCGGGCTCGGAGCTCTTTCCCGGCCTCGAGCGCCACGTTCGCCGCCTGATCGTGAACGAGCTGTCCGGCCGGGGATACACGCTGACCGTGCCGTCCAAGGCTCAGCTCTGGGTCTCGTTCACGGTCGTACCGACCGCCGCCAGCCGGCCGGGGGCCGGCGTGACGGGCTCCGGTCCCATGAACCCGCGGCCCCTCGGCAGCTCCTACGAACGCACCGGCTTCCTGCAGATCTCCATCGGCCTGGCCGGCAACGAGGCGCCGGCCTGGACCGGGACCGTCACCGGCAAGGCCGCGGGCCTCCTGCTGCACGCCGACCAGGTGGAGGCCGCCGTGCACCGCGTCCTGGTCGAGTTTCCCCGGCTGTGAGTTCGGACCGGTGCCAGACCGGTGCCAGGTATCACAACCTCGGGATCCTTCAGCCCGGCCGGGGACCAGAGCGTTCCGACATCGGTGGAGACGCGGCCCGCTGCCGTGGTGCGGCGCAGCGTTCAGGCCGGATCGGCGTAGGGGTGCCGCAGTTCCTCAGCGAAGACGAAGCGGATGGTGAGGTCGGGGAAGGTCTTCTCCAGCTCTGAGCGTAGGCTTTCGAGGGTGTCCTCGAAGGCGAGGTTGTTGAAGATCACGCAGCAGGCGTGATCGGTGGCGATGTGGCGGCAGAAGACGAGCAGCCGCCGGCGCTCGGGCTGGAGCCGGAAACGCTCCACCAGGCCCAGCCTGGCGATGGAAACGCCCGTGGTCTTGTCGATGACTCGATCGAGGGCGGCGTCGAGCGCCAGCTGCATTTCCTCGGGCCGCATGCGCAACGTCTCCGTCATCGGCGATCGCTCCCCGCTCATTGGGCGCAACACGGCTTTGCGGCCGGTTATTTCACGCGCCGCCGGGGGGCGCCGGAGCCGCCGGCTGCCGGATCTCGTCCTCGCCCATGACGGTGCAGACGATGGCGGCGATTCCGAGGGGGAAGAACGCCACCAGCGCGGCGACCGCGCCGGCCAGGGCCCAGCCCCAGCCGCTGCGCCTCAGGGCGCAACTGCCGCCGATGAGGGCGATGATCCCGGCCACGAAAAGGAGCAGGGCCAGGCCGCCGAAGAGCAGGGCCGGGAACCACCGCACCGGGAGCGGCGTGTCCGGCGCCGTCGCCAGCACGGTCGAGCCCAGGGCGCCGATAACCAGGAGGACGAGACCGCCGACCAGGGCGAGGACGCCGCCGGCGATGTCCAGCACGCCGGCCAGTGTCGCCAGGGAAGTCTTTCCACCGTTCATGACCGCCTCCACTTCATGATACGGAGCCGCACCGGCAAAAGTTCGCCGGCCGCGACCCGCCGGCGGCGCCGGGGCAGGCGGGGGTCACGGCGAGCCCGCGATGGCGGCCGCGAAGGTCCCGCCCGAGGCCACCGAGAACCCGTTGCGGAGGATGATCCGGCTGCCGGCGCGGAAGCGGGCGTCGCCCGTGCCCGTGACGGCGACCGTGTCCGCGGCCAGGGTGTCGCACGCCTCGAAGGTCTGGGCTCCGCTCACCGTGAGGCCGCTCAGCTCCACCACTGAACCCACCGTGTCCGAGCAATCGGTGAAGATACAGCGCACGGTCTCGCCGGCGGCGACGGCGAAGGAGGCCGTGGCCGATCCGACGTCGCCGCTGCTGTCGCTGTCGTCGCACGCGATCTTGAACAGCGACCAGCCCGCCGGCACCGTCTCGGTCGAGGTGAAGCTTCCCGTGCCCACGGCCGCGACGAGCTGGCCGTCGTCGCCGATGGTGCCCGCCGCGTCGCCGGTGAAGGTGAAGGTGGCCGGGTCGCCGTCCGGGATGGTCTGTTTCTCGACGATGATCGTCGCCGGGGAGGCCGCCGCCACCACGGCGGACGCGTCGACGGCGCCGTAGCCGTACTGGTCGTTCCACCCGCCCACGTAGGCCACGCTGCCGATCTTGCGGGTGCCGTCGCGCATCAGCTGCCGAACCTCGGCTCCCGTCAGGGCCGGGTTGCGGGAGATGGCGAGGGCGGCGATCCCGGAGCACAGGGGGGTGGCCGAGGAGGTGCCGCCGAAGGTGCTCGTGTCGTCGCTCGGGTCGTAACCGGCGCTGCCGGTGAGGTCGGTGGTGGTGATGCCGAGGCTGCCGCCGCTGCTATGGCAGACGAAGTCGATGCCCGGTCCCCACTGGGAGTAGTCGCTGCGCCGGTCGTAGTTGGTCGCGGCGCCCACGGAGATCGCCTCCGGGACCGAGGAGGGGTAGGTGATCGTCCCGTATTCCAGCGGCCGGCCCTGGTTGCTCCAGGTGCCGCAGGTCTCGAAGAACGGCCCGAAGGTCGAGACCCCGTCGGACACGGTGAGGTCGAAGAAGTCGCGGCAGCTGGAGGTGATCGCCCCCTCGCCCCCCGGCGCGGTCGTCTCCGAGGAGGGCCAGGCGCGGAAGACGAGGTCGCCCCCGGCGGCCAGCGTCCTGGTGACGCTGACGCTGGAGGTCTGGGAGTCCCCGATGACGCCGGCGCGGATGGAGCACCGTCCGCCGCGGGCCGAGCTGGACCGGGTCCCGTCGTCCACCGGCGTCCAGGCCGCGTCGCCGGACGATGTCCACCCCGAGGGCAGGGAGACGCACCCCTCGAAGCCCTCGCTGGAGCCGTCGGGGAAGACGACGCCGTCCAGCCACACCGTGTCCGAGCCGGCGCTCCCCGACGCGTCCTTGTGATAGGTCCAGGTCCCGGCCGTGAATCCGCTCAGAGTGAAACGAAAGTAGCCGCTCGCGGAGTTGCCGTTGGCGAAGAGAACCGGCGAGCCGAGGCCGCCGCGCCCACCGGCGGCGGCGCCCTGGATGGCGGAGGTGATGGCGGTCGATGGCGATCCCCCGCCCCAGCTGTTGTTGAGCACGTCGGCGATCGAGCCGGCGTAGGTGATGGCGTCGGCGAGGGTCGCGTTGCTCGCGAAGGAGGCGTCGTCCGCCACCCGGACCGGGACGAGGACGCAGTCCCGGCAGGCGCCGGTCACACCGACGCCGTTGTTCCCGCGGGCGGCGGCCACCCCCGCCACCGCCGTGCCGTGGCTCGGGGAGCCCGTGAGCACCGGGTTGGGGTCGTTGTCGCCGGCGAAGAAATCCCAGCCGTTGACGTCGTCCACCTTGCCGTTGGCGTCGTCGTCGATGCCGTTGCCAGGGATCTCGCCCGGATTGACGAAGATCGGCAGGTCCGGGTGGGTCGTCTGGACGCCGTCGTCGATGATCGCCACCCGCACCGTGCCATTGCCGGTCTCCATATCCCAGGCGCCGGACAGGCGGGCGTCCGCGCCGGCGACGCCCCCACCCTGGCCGGTGTTCTCCAGGTGCCACTGATCGGGAAAGAGCGGATCGTCGGGGATCGCCGTCGCCGTCCACTGCTCGATGAAGTCCGGTTCCGCCGAGGCCACCCAGGTCTCGTCCTCGGCAAGGCGCGCCGCGACGGCGAGCGGGTCCGCGGTGCGCGGGTCCCGCGGCTCGACCAGGAACTGGCCCCGGCGGCCGAGGACGCGCGCCAGGCGGAGGTCCGCGGGCAGCCGCGCCGCGACGTCCCCGGCGCCGAGCCGACCGCGCACGCCGACGATGACCCCGGGGGTGAGCCAGAGCAGGGTGCCCGTCTCCGGGTTGCGGTAGGCCGGGTACACCCAGGCCACCGCCGGGTCGGCGGCGAGCCTCTGCATCACCAGACGCTGCCGCTCGAGCCGGCGCGCCCGCCCCTCGGCGGGGGACGGCTTGGCCGGCGCCGGGGCCGGCGCCCGGCGGTCGGTGAGCCGGGCCGCCGTCGGAGGTGAGGGAAGGGGGTCGATCCGCAGACGGCGAACACCGGCGGTGAGCCGCGAGACCACGGTCCGGACGGCGCCGGCGGTGGTCTGGAGGCTCCCGGGCATTGTCAGCTCCCGGCCCGGAGCCAGGCCGACGCTGAGCTCGTCGGCGGCGAGGACCAGCGGGATGCGCCGGCCGCCGGATGTGTACGCAGGACCGGTCCCGGAACCGCCGGCCGCCGCCAGCCGGGCGACGGCCACGGCCAGCGCCGCCGCCACGGTCAGCCGATAATCCCTCACGCGCACGGTATTCCTCCCCCCGTCGCCCCTCAGGGTCGCTGCAAGCTCCTGCGTGGACGGCCGGCGAGCGCCCGCCGGCCTCGACGCCCCCACCGGGATCGTTCTCCCATCATTCTACCCCCGGCGGACGCCGGGACCGGCGCCGGCGGCCTCGTGTAGACTGCCTTCCCGATGCCGTGGGCCGCCCGAGTCTCGCTGCTGGCCGCCTGCTTCCTGTGGGCGGTGTCGTTCATCGCCACCAAGGTGGCGCTGGCGAGCGCGCCCCCGCTGACGGTCGTCACCCTGCGCCTCGCCATCTCCGCCGGCTGTTTCGTGATCTGGATCGCGGCCGTGGAGCGCGGCTTCCGCCTCGGCGGGCGGCGCGAGCTGGCGCGCCTGTTCGGCCTCAGCCTCCTCGGCACCGGGCTGCACTACGGGATCCAGACCATCGGCCTGCAGTACACGACGGCCTCCAACGCCGCCCTGTGGGCGGTCACCGGGCCGATCACCATCGCCCTGCTGGCGGCGGCCTTCCTGGGCGAGCCCATCGGTCTGGGCAAGGCCGTCGGCATCCTCGTCGCCGTCGCCGGGGTGTTGACCGTCATGGGTTGGCGCCGGCTGCTCTCGGCCGACCTCGGCGGCCACGTGCTCGGCGATCTCCTGGTCCTGGCCAGCATCGTGCTCTGGGGGATGTTCACGGTTTTCGGCAAGGCGCTGACCGACGAGCTCGGGGCGTTGCGGGTGACGGCCGTGGTCACCGTCATCGGCGCCCTCTGGATGCTCCCTGTTGGCTGGATCGACGCCCACCTGCGCGGCTTCTCGCTGGCGCGGATCGCCCCGGCGGGCTGGGGGGCCATCGCCTTCCTCGGCGTCGGCTGCTCCTTCCTGGCGACGCTGCTGTACTTCGTCGCCCTCGGGCGGACCGAGTCTCAGAAGGTCGGCGTCTACCTCTACACCATCCCGCCGATGACGGCGGTGATCGCCGCCGTCACCCTCGGCGAGGTGCTCACGCCGTCCTTCTTCGCCGGTTCGCTGCTGGTGCTGTCCGGGGTGTGGCTCACCGAGCGCGGCTGACGGGGACCCCTGCCCTCGTCAGTCTTTCTTCTTTTTCTTCATGAGCTGCTGCACCAGGCCCTCGATGAGCCGGGTGCGCGGGCCGCGCTTCTTGCCCCCGGCGGCCGGGCGGCCGGCGAGCGCGGCGGCCAGGTCGAAGCTGACCTTCGGCGCCGCCGGCGGGCCCTTCACCG
>AMFO01001655.1_pt1 | contig 11721 bp, 9 predicted proteins | sample 552608 | NCBI WGS metagenome assembly AMFO01 (sample SAMN01893955, study PRJNA167987) | microbial mat metagenome | biome: hydrothermal vent | place: USA: Loihi, Hawai'I | collected 2003-05-01
AGCCAGCCTGACGAGCTCGACCTCAGCGACTGATTCACAACCCGATGCGCTTGCGGATGGTGTGCCATCACAACACGCTCTTGAGACGATTCTCATTTACGTTTCCGGCTCAGGCTGATCCGACCGCTCCCGGTAGCTCGTGACCGGCCCCGTACGTGCCCCAATCCCACCCCGCCCACCCCAACCCTCCCCTCCCAGGGCCACGAACAGACAGAATCGCTCAGATTAGGTTATAGACAGGCGCGGAGCTCCGCCTGGTAAGCCAGCCGGGCGAATTCCGCCGCCGCCGCGCATGCCAACCCACCGATGACGGTCGGACCCGCCACCCCGCACGTTGCGACAGCCGCCCCGGCCCGTCGTCAGCCTCGAGGCCGGACGCCGACGAAACTGCCGGCGTCCGTAACCTCTTCATCCACCAAGCGAGCCGCTTCCGGAACCGCTCCCGTTGGCCGCGCCTACCAGGGCGAAGGCCAGCGGGTGCCCACCCCGGGGCCGTAGAGGATGGCGTTGATCAGCAGGCGCCTCGTCGCCAGGGTCGTGTCCCGGAAGGCCGGGTGGTCGAGGAACAGGATCACCTGGCCCCGGCCCACCGCCTCCCGGGTAAGGTACGCAGTCCCGGCCAGCCGGCCGGCCGCCTCCGGCCAGAGGAGCCCGGAGAGGTGCAGGCGCACGGGGTCGGTCGCCAGGCGGACGACCACCCGCACCGGCGGCCGGGCGACGAGCGCATCGGCCACGTGGACGAAGACCGGCAACTCCTTCGGCAGGCCCCACGCCGGCCAGGCCTCGGTGTCCACCTCGGCGCGCAGGAAGGCGCCGTGGGGATGGAAGCGGCGCAGGCGCTCGTCCGCCCGTTCGAGGTCCTTCTTGTCCGGCTTCTTGGCGCCCGGCGGCAGCCAGGGCGCGAGCCACGTGGCGAGGTCGACGGGCGGCGCCGCGGTGCCCCGGCGCTCGTCGGCCGGCACGAACGGCCGGGCGCCGGGGCCGATCACGGGCGGCACGTCGTAGGGGGAGCCGGCGGCGGCCGCGGCTCCCGCCTTCTTGTCCTTGCCGGGGGCCCGGATCCCGGTGGCGCGGAAAAGACCCGCCCGCTCCACGGTGGCCGCCGATGGGCCGAGGACCACCGGCGGGTAGCGGTCCAGCGCCTGGCGGCGCAGCCGCGTCCTGGTCAGCCCGCTCGCGGTGTCGGCCAGAAGCTCCGCGCCCGAGCCCATGCCGATCACGGTCCCGCCGGCCTTGACCCAGCGCACGAGCCGCTCGAAGCCATCCTTCCCCACGGCCGCGCGGTAGCCCCCGGGGCTGGTGAAGGCCGGCGGAAAGACGATGACGTTGAACCGCTCCAGGTCGGTCCGGCGCAGGCGGCCGACGTCGATGGCCGTGAAGCGCAGCCGCATCTCGCCGTCGAGCAGGTACCACACGGCGCCGTAGGACGAGGGCGCAACGGGCATCCCGGTGACCACGGCCACGCGCGGCGCCACCAGGGGGTGGAAGTGGTGGCCGCCGAGGTCGGGCCCCGTCTCGGCCTTCGCCGTCGGCGTGGCGACGACCTCGATCCCCCAGCGCCGGGCGAGTTTCTCGAGCCGTGATGCCAGGCCGCCCGGGTTGCCCTCGCGCTCGATCAGGATCGTCGACGGCGGGAAGTCCCTGCCGCCCACCCGGAAGGCCCGGTCCGCCACGCGTACCTTGATCCCGTCGGCGAGCAGCTCGCCCAGGGCGAAGGCCGCACGGTCGGAGGTGCCGTCCACGAGGTAGCCGAAGACCTCCCCGCCGCCCTTCAGGGCGCCCCCGGGAGGCACCGGCCGCCCAGCTTTCCACTCGCCGGCCGGCGGCGTGCCGGTCCAGTACGCCTCGATCCCGAACGCCAGGGGTAGGGACCAGGCGGTGGTCTCGTAAAGGCGCGACCCGCGGCCCTTCTCCAGGTACTCCCGCTCCTCGCGGAGGAAGTCCATGGACATCGGGATGTGGGGATCGAGCAGGACGTGCGCCAGCGGCGCCGCCGGCTGGTCCATGCGGACCATCCACGTGCCGGCCGGCAGCCGGCGGGCGGCGACCGTGCCGTCGCGCGCGTCGTGGAGGCCCGGAGCCTCGACCGGCGCCGCCAGGCGCTTCACCTCGATGCCCTGCTCCGCGAGCAGGCCGGCCAGGCGGTCGGTGCGCGCCGGGTAGCGCCCCGGAGGCAGGATCCACGCCCGCACCGCGGCCTTGCGCCCGCGGTCGATCTCGCGCCGCCGGGCGGCCACGAAGTCCTCGAGGATCGCCTCCCGGTGGGCCGCCAGCATCCGCAGGTTGGCCACCGAGCTCGTGACCTGGTGCTCCACCGCCTGGGCGAAGGTGCGTACGGTCCCGGCGCGCTGCCGGACCAGCGTGCCCTGGGTGCCGGCCATCTCGTAGAGGATGCCGATCGCCCCCAGGTACGAGGCCCAGGACGAGCCGTAACCCGGGAAGAACTCCTCGTTCCACTCGCGGGTGTAGTAGCCGTAGCCCCTGGCGTCGAGGGCCCGCGCCTGGTCGGCCGCGAAGGTCGCCGCCCACGACTTCAGGTAGGCCGGCCGGAAGGGGTTGAAGGGGTGGCGGGCGGGCGAGAACAGGTAGGTGTCGTTGGCGCCCATCTCGTGAGCGTCCACCATGAGCTGGGGATTCCACGAGGCGATCAGCGGGCTGCGCCGGCTCTCCGGCTGGATCATGGTGAACCAGTCGCGGTTGAGGTCGAAGAGGTAGTGGTTGCCCCGCCCCCACGGCCATACCGTGGTGTGGGACAGGTCCTGGGTGTCCGGGTTCGGCTCGGCGTGGGCGAAGCTCCTCACCTGGGCCAGAAAACGCTCGCGGCCGTCCGGATTCTCGCAGGGGTCGATGAGCACCAGCGCCGCCGAGCGAATCGCCGCCGCCGCGCCGTTCTCCCCCGCCGCCAGCCAGTAGGCCACGGCCACCGCCGCATCCGGACTGGACAGCTCGTCGCCGTGGATACCGTAGGCCATCCAGGCCACCGCCTTCGCCGTCCGGAGCGCCGCCGACGTGGCGGCGCCGGTACGGGGATCGACGAGGCGGTCATGCGCCTTCCGGAAGGCCTCCAGGTCGGCGATGGTGTGTGCATCGCCGACCGCCAGCACGAAGAGCGGCCGGCCCTCGAAGGAGCTCGCGTAGGGGATCAGCGTCGCCCGCGGCGACACCTTGGCCAGCAGCCGGAAGTAGCGGACGATCTCCTCGTGGTCGAGCGGCCGGCTGCCCGGCTCCACGCCCAGCGCCTGCGACGGCGCGGGGATCGCCGGGTCGAAGGTGGTCCCCGGGAACAGCCGGGTCATGGGGATGCCCGACAACGGCGCCGCGACGCCCGCCGCCGCCGCGGCCAGGATGACGATTGCTGAAACGACGAATCTTCGTCCCATGGTGCCTCCCCCTCACCGGCCCTCTCCGGGCCCAATGTCCTGGCGGTACGCCTCGCGATTGTAACCCGGCGAACGGTGCAGCGCGCTTCGTCTTCACCGTGTCATTGCGAGGAGGGGTCCGCCAGGACCCCGACGAAGCAATCCCCCCACGATCGAACACCGCGGCGAACTGCTGTGGGCACCGCTCCACCCTTGACAGGAATGCCGCAGCGCGGTAAATTGAAGATACGGGATGCCGCATAGCGGCAAAGCCGGCCGAAACGGCACGGGAGGCAACCATGATCCGCTTGATCAAACGCTACGGCAGCCGCAAGCTCTACGACACCGAGGAGAGCCGCTACGTCTCGCTCGAGGAGCTGGCGGGCTGGATCCGCCACGGCCAGGAGATCCGGGTCGTCGACAATAAGACCGGCGACGACGTGACCACCCAGACCCTGACCCAGATCATTTCCGAGGAAGGGCGGCGCGGCCAGGCCTTCCTGCCCAACGAGCTCCTCCACGAGCTGATCCGGCTCGGGGAGCAGGCGGTCAGCACCGGCGTCGAACAGGTGTCGAGCGGCGTCGACAAGCTGATGCGGGCGTCCATCGACCGCCTCGGCCCGGTGCGCCGCGCCCGCGAGGAGATGGCCCGCCTGCAGCAGCGCCTGGCCGACCTCGAGCAGTCCCTCGCCGAGCTCGAGCTCCCGGAGGCGGAAACCGAGCCCGCTCCGAAGCCGGCCGCGAAACCCGCCATGAAGGCTGCGAAGCCCGCTGCGAAGTCGGCCGGTAAGACCGCTCCGAAGACCACCTCGAAACCGGCGGCCGGGAAGAAGAGCGCTTCCAGGGCCTCGGCCCGGAAGAAGGCCGCGCCGCGATCCACCGCCGGCTCGAAGGCCAAGGGAACGTCGTCCAAGACGGAGGCGTGAGGGTGACCCGGCGCGCCCGGATCGGTCTCGCCCTGGCCGGAGGCGGCCCCCAGGGGGCCATTCACGAGATCGGCACCCTGTGCGCCCTCGACGACGCCCTCGACGGCATCGACTTCAACGACGTCGAGATCTTCGTCGGCGTCAGCGCCGGCGCCTTCATCGCCGCCTGCCTGGCCAACGGCCTGACGCCCGAGCAGATGGCGCGGGCGATTGTCAAGCAGGCCCCGGGCGAGCACCCCTTCGTGCCGGAGAACTTCCTCGCCCCGGCCGTGGGCAACCTGATCAAGGGGTCGCTGAGGGTGCCGAGGCTGTTCCTCGAGGCGCTTTGGGTGTACGCGAAGCACCCGACGGACCTCACCGTCGTGGAGTCCCTCACCCGCCTGGCCAGGGCGCTGCCCGTCGGCATCTTCAAGAACGAGCCGCTGCGCCGCTACCTGCACACCATCTTCACCATCAAGGGGCGGACAGACGATTTCCGGAAGCTCGAGCGCAAGCTCGTCATCGTCGCCACCGACCTCGACTCCGGGCGGCCGGCCCGCTTCGGCGAGCCCGGGTTGCGCCACATTCCCATCTCCACCGCCGTCCAGGCCAGCACCGCCCTGCCCGGCCTGTACCCCCCGGTCACCATCGACGGCCGGACGTACGTGGACGGCATCCTGCTCAAGACCCTGCACGCCTCGGTGGCCCTCGACGAGGGCGCCGACCTGGTCATCTGCCTCAACCCCATCGTGCCCGTGGACACCATCCGCTCGGTGGAGCTGGGCGTGATGCGGCGGGGCAAGCTCGTCGACCGCGGCCTGCCGACGGTGCTCTCCCAGACCTTCCGCACCCTCATCCACAGCCGGCTCTCGGTCGGACTGGCGGCCTACGACGAGCGCTACCCGGACGCCGACGTGGTCCTCTTCGAGCCCCGCCGGGACGATTACGAGATGTTCTTCTCCAACGTCTTCAGCTTCTCCCACCGCAAGGCCATCTGCCAACACGCCTATACCTGCACGCTGAAGAACCTCCGCCGCAGGAGGCGCGAGCTGGAGCCCATCTTCGCCCGCCACGGCATCCGCATCCGCGACGACGTCCTCGCCGACGAGAACCGGTCCCTGTGGGCCCGCTTCGCCCCCGAGGCCGCCGGCGAGCCACCGGCGCCCGCCTCCGTCGTCGACCGCCTCGACTCCGCCCTCGACCGCCTCGCCGCCCTGATCGAGGCCTGAGAGCCGGCGACCCGGCCGCCTCAGCGGACGACCACCGGCTCCAGCCGGCCGGCGGCGGTCAGGCGCAGCAGCTCGCGGCGGTCGCGGACAAAGAGGCGGCTGCCCGGGCTGCCCGGCGGCGGGAGTTGGGTCACGATCCAGGCCAGGGCCGCCGGGACCAGGTTCCGGCCGATGGGGGCCGTTTCCCCGGTGGCGAGGCCGAGGCGCTCGCACACCGGCCCCGCCGGCACACCGCCTCGTTGCCGGTCCATGCTCAGCAGGACGGCGGCGCCGGGATCCGGCCCCGGACCCACGAACGCCCAGCTGGCCTTCGTGAGCTCCAGGCGCCAGGCGACGCCGGACGGCGTCACGCAGGAAACCGCGGAGGGCGCCTTCGGATCCACCGCCCACGGGGCCTTTCGCGAGACCACCAGCACCCGGTCCGGCCCGAAGGGGAGCAGCTGGTGCACCGGCCACAGGCCGGCCAGCGGCGCCGCCCACAGCACGTCGCGGCCGGCCGGGCGCCTGACCACCAGGCGGGGCGGGGCGCTTCCCCTCCCCACGACCATCGCCACCACCCGCCCGGGCGGGGACACCCGCTCCACGCCCGGTTCCTCCCACACCGTGACGCCCGTCCGGGCGCCCGGCGCGAGGCGCTGCGACCGCACCGTGGCCGGGCGCTCGTGCCGCGGCTGGTGGCGCGAGGTCTCGACCCACACCGTGCCGTCGTCGCCGACCAGCAGGCCGAGCACCAGCTCGTGCTTCAGCCGGGCGTGGGTGAGCATCCGCGTCCGCCCCACGTCCCACACCGCAAACTCCGGAAACATGACCGCCGCCAGCGCCTTGCCCGACGGCGACAGGACGGCCGCGTACGGCATCGCCCCGGAGCCGGGCAGGGTCGCCACGAGCCGCGGCGGGCCGTCCCCCGCCGCCGGCAGCTCCAGGACCTGGAAGTCACCCTTCGGCGCCCCCGGACCGCCATCGGGCCCCCGCCACAGGACCAGGCGCCGCCCGCGGCCGTCGAAGGGCCGCGCATGCCGGAGCCACCACCACCACCCCGGCCGCCGGAGCCAGCGTCCGCTCGCGGTGTCGAGGACGAAGTCGACCGGGTAGCTCACGCCGCCGCGGCGGACCTGCCCGGCCACCAACGTCCAGCTCCCCTCCGGGGCCGGAGCCACCGCCGCGATCCTCGTGATGTCGGCCGGCGTGGCGGCGCGGACCCAGGCCGCGCCGGCAACGAGCGCCAGCGTCGAGATCACGATCAGGAACACCGCCGTCGCCCCGCCGGCGGTCGCGGATCTCGCGGCGTCGGACCTCCCGGCCACGGCCGCCGCCGCGGAGGCCGCCAGGAAGACGAGGGACCACGAGACGGGTATCGCCAGGAACCAGCCGGTGGTGACGGCCGGCCCGGTGGTGACGACCACCGCCACCAGCGGCGACCAGACGAGGCGGAGCTGCGCCAGGTAGGCGCCGGCCACCGCGGCCGCGAGCACCACCAGCCAAACCGACCGCACCCGCAGCAGGATCCTGCTCAGCGCCGCGGCCGCCGCCGCGCCGGGCAGCAGGAGCAGCGCGAGGAGCAGTGCCGGGAGAGCCCCCGGCGGGATCACGGCCCGCCCGCCCTCGGTCAGCGCGGCCGGCGCCAGCACCAGGGCGGGCGCACCCAGGCTGAGAACGAGCACCGCACCCAGCCGTCCCAGCCAGAGCTCGATCACCCCGATGGGACGGGCGAGGTAGAACCCCTCGCGGCCGTCGGCGAGGGCGCCGCCGAGGACGGCCGAGCCCAGCGCCAGCGCGCAGAAGGCCATCAGCGCCAGGGCCACCACCCAGACCGCCACGCCCCGCACCGTCTCCGGGTCCCAGCGGCGAAGGGCCGGCAGGAACGGGGCGCTCCACGCCAGGAGCCCCATCAGGACCGCCCCGGGAAAGACGAGCCATGCCCGCTTGATCTCGTACCAGGCGATGACGCCGACACCCTTCATACCGCACCCCCGTCGCGCACGACATCCACGAAGATTCGCTCCAGGCCCGGCCGGCCTCCGAGCCTCGCCGCCCACCGTGTCTTGAGCTCCCCGAGCTCGCCCTCGGCGGCGATCCTGCCGCCGGAGACGATCGCCACCCGCTGGGCCAGTCTCTCGATCCCGTCGAGGTCGTGACTGGTGATGAAGACCGTCGTTCCCCGGTCGGCGAGGTCGCGGATCAGCTCCTCGTACAGCTCGCGGCGCGCCACCGCGTCGAGGCCGAGCGTGGGGTCGTCGAGGATCAGCAGCCGGGGCTGCGAGGACAGGGCGAGGCAGAGCTGAAGCTGGGCCCGCTGGCCGCGGGAAAGCTCGGCAACCCGGCGGGCCGGCTGGATGCCGAAGCGCTCCAGCCTCGCCTTCGCCGCGTCCCCGTCCCAGCGCGGGTGGAGGCGTCTTCCGAAGGCGAGGACGTCCCTCACCCGCCAGGCCGGTGGGGCGTCCGGAGACTCGGGGACCACGCCCACCTCCGCCATGAGCCGCTCGCGCTCGCGCCACGGATCCCGGCCCAGGACCCGGAGCGTCCCCGCCCGGGGGCGAAGCTGGCCGAGCAGGCAGCGGACGAGGGTCGTCTTGCCGGCGCCGTTCGGTCCCAGGAACGCGAACACCGTCCCCGGCCGAACCCGCAGCGAGACCGCGTCGAGCACCCTCTTTCGTCCGTAGGCGCAAGCCACGCCGTCGACCACGATGACATTCCGACGATCCTCACTCATCGCGCTTCACCCTCCGCTCCCGCTCTTGGCGCATCCCCCGTTCCCACGCCCCGTCCAACGCCCGTTTCGCACCGTCGAGGGAGACGCCGAGGGCCTCCGCCTCCGCGCGGTAACGGTCCGCCGCCCGGGCCAGCTCGTCCCGGCGGAGGGCGTCCGTGACGTCGCGCCCGAGGGCGGCCACGAAGGTGCCCTCTCCCCGGCGGACGGCCAGCAGCCCGAGATCCACCAGGGAGCGGTAGGCGCGGGCGACGGTGGCCGGATTGGCGCGCAGACGCACCGCCGCCTCGCGGACGGACGGGAGCGGATCGCCCGGCCGGAGCCGCCCGGACGCGATCCCCCGGCGGAGGCCATCCTCGATCTGCTTCCAGATCGGGACCGTTCCTGCCGCGTCGATGTCGAGCTCGAAATTCACGGTTCGCTCCAGTCGGCGTCATGCACTAGTGTACTATTACACTAATACACTAATACAGGTCCAAAGCCCATGTCAAGGCAGGCGGCGGCGGTCGCAGCAACCCGCCGGGGCGGCCCGCGGGTTCCTGGCCCTGGGCCGCCGTCTGGGGTATGCTCGAACCACCGATTGCGCCTGGGAGGCAAACGATGGCAGCCGAGATTTTCACCGAGGAGTGGGCCAACGCCTGGTGCGAGAAGATCAACGAGAACGCGAGCTACCGGAAGGCCGCCGAGCGCTGGGAGGGAGCCATCGTGCTCGTCATGACCGCCGATCCCGACTTCGGGATTCCCGAAGAGCGCGCGGTCATCGCCGACCTCTGGCACGGCGAGTGTCGGTCGGGACACACAGCCGACGCGGCCGCGCGGGACGCGGCGCCCTACGTCATCAGCGGCTCGCCGGCGGCCTGGAGAAAGATCCTCGACGGCGAGGCCGACCCCATCGTCGCCCTGATGGGCGGCAAGCTCAAGCTCGCCCGGGGCGGGCTCTTCTCGCTCCTCCCCTACGCCAAGGCCGCCAAGGAGATGGTCGTCTCCGCCACTCAGGTCGACACGTCCTTCCCGCCCGGCTGGCGTTGATCGGGCGTCAGGCCCGGAGCTTCTCCGCCTCCTCGGCGAGGAGGTCCATCTCGCCGTGCACGTGCTGCACCAGCGTGTCCGGGTCGGGCACCAGGGCGGCGTCCACCGCGATGCCGATGTGCACCGAGCCCGCGTAGCTGAAGATGCTGATGCCCAGGCCGAGGTGGGCGGATTGGGGAACCCAGAACATGATGTTGCCGATCCGCGATCCCGCGATGTAGAGCTTCTCCCGCGGGCCGGGCACGTTGGTCATCACCAGGGTCGCCTTGCTGCCGAAGAAGTCGACCCCCAGCGCCAGCAGCTCCGGCTTGGCGAGGCCGAGCAGCTGCAACACGCTGAAGACGACCCCCGTCTCCGGTGAGCGCTTCAGCTCCGCCATGCGCCGGTGCACGGTGCGCAGGCGTTCGACCGGGTCCCGGATGCCGACCGGAAGCGCCACGAACACGAGCCCGAAGCGGTTGCCGAGCCTGTCCATCTCTTCCTCGGGCCGGATGTTCACCGGCACGACGGCGTGGACGTCGCGCCCCTCGATGTCGTCGCCACGCCCCAGCATGTAGCGGCGCATGGCGCCGGTGGCCACCTCGAGCAGCACGTCGTTGACGGTCGCCCCGAAGAGCCTGCCCACGGCCTTGACCCGCTCGAGGGGAATCGGCCGCGACCAGGCGGCCTTCTTCATGATCCCGACCCGTCCCTTGAACGCGGTCACCGGGTCGGCCGGACGCTCGATCAGCCGCTTGAGGACGCTCACCGCGCCCGCACTGCCCTGGATCACCTCCATCACGCGCTCGGGGTTGACCATGACCTCCCGGCCCTGGTCCAGCAACGCGCCGGCCATGGCCTGCACCCCGCCCGCCGGCCGCCGCACGCTCCGGGGCCCGGCCGGCCGGCCGGGCGGCGACCCCGGGCCGGGATCGGTAAGGGAGAGCAGCAGCCGCACCAGGGCGATGCCGTCGGCGATGCAGTGGTGGAGGCGGACGATGAGGGCGGTCCCCTCGCCGTAGCTCTCCACCACGTGGATCTGCCACAAGGGGCGCGTGCGGTCCAGAGGGGTGCTCATGAGGTCGCTCACCAGATCCTGGAGCGCCGCCTGGTCGTGGGGTGAGGCGAGGGCCACCTTCCGCAGGTGGGCGCGCAGCGTCAGGTGCTCGTCCTCGACCCAGGACGGCCGGCCGAACGGCAGCGGGGACTCGACCACCCGGCGCCGGAACCGGTCGTGGATGAGCAGCCGGTCCTCGATGAGCTCCTTGAAGCGCGGAAAGTCGAGGCGGTCCTCCAGCACCATCAGGCCGGTGATGGTCATCAGGTTGGTCGAATCCTCCATCCGCAACCAGGCGCTGTCCACGTTGTCCAGCGGTTCGCGCTCGTCTCCACGCACGTGCAAGACACCCCCTTCTTGCCGGTCCACCATCGAGCTTCCCGTCGTGATCCGATCATATCAGCATCCGGGGCCCAACCCTCCCCCCGGTCATTGTCACATCGCGGCAAGAGATTTCCGCGATCAGCCTGATATCTTCGACCAACTCCCGGGGACACTGAACCTGCGTCTTGCCGCACTGCGGAATCGCGGGGTTGACATCTTTGCCGCACCGCGTTATATTGTGGGCGAGACATGCCGCAGGGCGGCAACAACACCGCCGGGAAGACCGGCGAAGGAGGTCGCGATGGTCAAGGAAAAGGCGAAGAAGTTGCAGGAAAACGTGGTCGAGTCGGCCCACAAGATCTGGCTGGCGGGGCTCGGGGCGCTCGCGATGGGCCAGGAGGAGGGCGGTAAGCTGTTCGCCACCCTGGTCGAGAAGGGCGAGTCCTTCGAGAAGAGCGGCAAGCAGCAGGTGGAGAAGGCCAAGGGCGCCGTGACCGGCGTGAAGACCGTGGCCGAGAGCTACTGGGACACGTTCGAGAAGACCCTCGACGAGAAGCTCACCGCCGTGGTTCATCGGGTCGGCGTCCCCACCAAGCAGGAGATCGAGGCCCTGACCAAGAAGGTCGATCAGCTCACCAAGAGCATCGAGAAGCTCCAGAAGAAGGAAGCGGCCGCCAAGCGCCCCGCGCCGAAGGCCAAGACCGCGAGCTGAACACGCCTCGAACGGCAGGCATCGGGACGCCGGACGGCGTCCCTTTTTTCTTGCCTACCGGTTCCTGCCGTACCGTTCGTGGCTGGACACCCAGTCCAGCGAGGAGATGGCCGCACCGAGAGAGATCTCGCCCGCCAGCGCCACGCCGGCCATGATCTCGGCCAGCTTCTTCACCTTGTCCCGGCCCCGGCAGCCGAGCACGGCCAGGCACTCGCTCTGGGTCGGCAGGCCGGTGCCGCCGCCGTAGGTCGCGACGATCAGCGAGGGGATGGTGAGCGAGATGTACAGGTCGTTGTCCCGCGTCAGCTCGGTGTAGAGGATGCCGGCCGACGACTCGGCCACGTTGGCCACGTCCTGGCCGGTGGCGATGAACATGGCCGTGATGCCGTTGGGCGAGTGGCAGCCGTTGTTGTTGGCGCC
>AMFO01002342.1_pt1 | contig 11692 bp, 14 predicted proteins | sample 552608 | NCBI WGS metagenome assembly AMFO01 (sample SAMN01893955, study PRJNA167987) | microbial mat metagenome | biome: hydrothermal vent | place: USA: Loihi, Hawai'I | collected 2003-05-01
TCAGGGGTGATCCGTCCTCGGCGCTTCTCGAGGTGCTCGACCCCGAGCAAAACCACATGTTCAACGATCACTACCTGGACCTCGACTACGATCTCTCTCGTGTCATGTTCATTACCACGGCGAACAGTCTCGATCGCATCCCGAGGCCGCTGCAGGACAGGATGGAGATCATCCGTATAGCCGGCTACACCGAAGTCGAAAAGCTGAACATCGCCAAGAGGTACCTGGTCCCGAAGCAAAGGGAAGCCAATGGTCTAAAGCCCGAGGACATAGAGTTTACCGACAGTGGCCTGCTCGGATTGATAAGATACTACACGAAGGAGGCAGGCGTCAGGAACCTGGAGCGGGAGATAGCTTCGATCTGCCGCAAGGTAGCGGTGGATGTGGTCAAGGGCGACCGCAAGGCCAAGGTGCGCGTGGTCGGAAAGAGCCTCCAGAGGTTCCTCGGCCCTGCGAGATATCGTTTCGGGCGCGCCGAGGAGGAGAACAAGATCGGCGTGGCCACGGGGCTTGCCTGGACCGATCTTGGCGGGGAGTTGCTGGCGGCCGAGGTGACGGTCATGCCTGGCAAAGGCAAGCTCACGCTTACCGGCAAGCTCGGTGACGTCATGCAGGAGTCGGCCCAGGCAGCGATGAGCTATGTCAGGTCGCGGGCTGCGTTGCTCGGGCTCGAGGCCGATTTCTACCAGAAGGTCGACGTGCACATACACGTTCCGGAGGGAGCGATTCCGAAGGATGGTCCCTCGGCTGGAATCACGATGGCCACGGCATTGGTGTCGGCGCTAACGAAGATACCGGTCAGGCACGACGTGGCTATGACCGGGGAGATAACGCTCAGGGGCAGAGTGCTCCCCATAGGAGGGCTCAAGGAAAAAGTGCTGGCAGCTCACCGGGGCGGCATCAAGACAGTGATCCTCCCGGCGGAAAACGAGAAGGATATATCGGAAATCCCACCGACCGTGCTCAAGTCCTTGAAGCTCGAGCTCGTCAGCCACATGGACGAGGTGCTGAAGAAGGCGCTCGTGCTCGCGGATCCCGAGAATTTCCCCAAGAAAGAGGCCACAGAGATCGCCCCTCAAGCCTCCTTCGGGAGCAGCGCAGCCCCGGGTGCCGACCTAGTGACCCACTGAGCGGAGCTGTCCGGGCCGCGGGAGGGCGGCTTGACACGCGGCGGCACCGCTGGTAGGGACGAGTGGTTTGCGGAAGGGAAGGGTGAAAAATGACGAAAGCTGAGCTTATCGACTCCGTTGCCGCCAAAGCCAGCTTGCCCAGGGCAGCGGCAGAAGTTGCTGTTAGTGCCATCTTCGGCGACATCGTTGAAGCTCTAAAGCGCGGCGAGCGGGTGAACATTTCCGGCTTCGGGACCTTCGTCGTCACGGAGCGGAAAGCCAGGACGGGGCGCAACCCGAAAACCGGGGAATCGATCGAAATCAGCGCTTCTCGTTCCGCCAAGTTCAGGGCGGGCAAGGCACTCAAAGACTCCCTCAATGCCGGCGGCAGCGCGGGCGGTTAGCTCAGTGGGAGAGCATCGGCCTTACAAGCCGGGGGTCATCCGTTCAAATCGGATACCGCCCATGGGAGGCCAGCACGGTTTTGCGTGGTCGACGTAGCGGGGTCGTAGTTCAGCTGGTTAGAACGCCTGCCTGTCACGCAGGAGGTCGCGAGTTCGAGTCTCGTCGGCCCCGTTATACCGCGTAGGACAGCCGGCGGAAGGGTCCGCGAAGAGATGAGCTTGACGAAAATGACCAGGACACTGAGCAAGCAGGAAGCGCTGGCTCAGAGGAAGTGGGTCCTAGTGGATGCCGAGGGCAAGGTTTTGGGCAGGGTGGCGGCGAAGGTCGCAAGCCTGCTAAGAGGCAAACACAAGCCCAATCTCTCGCCTAACCTCGACTGCGGAGACTTCGTGGTCGTGGTGAACGCCAGTAAAATAAGGCTCACGGGCAACAAGGCGGACAAGAAGATCTACTACCGGCATTCGGGTTACCCAGGGTCGATCAGGGCAATACCGGCGGGCAGGCTGCTGGCGCAGCATCCGGAGCGGGTGCTGAGAATCGCCGTGGAAGGGATGCTGCCGAAGAATCGGCTGGGCAGGAAGCTGGCGCGAAAGCTCAAGATATACGCCGGTCCAGAGCATCCGCACAGCGCCCAGCAGCCGGAGAAGATAGCCATCTAAGGAGCAGGAAGGAGCCGTGGCTGAGAGGATTCAAACCAGCGAGGCTACCGGTAGGCGAAAGACAGCGGTGGCCAGGGTATGGCTCGCCCCGGGGGCCGGGAAGATAGTAGTGAACGACCGTCCGGTGGAACAGTACTTCCCCAGGGAGACATCGCGGATGATAGTTAGCCAGCCCTTCGAGGTGACGCAGACCACCGGCCGCTTCGACGTCAAGGCTAAGGTGAAAGGGGGAGGGATCTCGGCGCAGGCGCAGGCGCTTCGCCACGGCATAACCCGCGCCCTCATTGCTGCTGACCCAGCGCTCCGGCAGCCTCTAAAGAAGGCGGGTTTCGTTACCCGCGACCCCAGGAAGGTGGAGAGAAAGAAATACGGCCTTCACAAGGCCAGAAAGCGCCCGCAGTACTCGAAGCGCTAGTATCGCAGGCGACCCTACCGGAGCCAAGGCCGTCTTTCCCGCTCGCGAAGGGCTGTCTGTGCCCACAGCCGCTCAGCCCCGAGCGGCAGCTCCGGTTCTGCCGCCGTGGCCCTGTTTGCTTTCCCTACCCCCTGCGGTAAAAATGCATGGCCGAGCGAGTTCCGATCCGCCCTTGGCGGGCTGGTTCGGCGCCAGCACGGGAGGTGAGAGCCGATGCCCTGGTATCTGGCAGCAACCTACGATTGGTTTACCCGCAAGGCCGAACAGGCTTGCCTTTCGGCGTGGCGTGCTAGCCTGTTGCGGGAAGTTTCCGGAGAAGTGCTCGAGGTAGGGGCTGGCACCGGCGCAAATCTTCCCTACTACTCCGAGAAGGTGAGGCGGCTCGTTCTGGTGGAGCCGGACACTCACATGAGGAGGCGGCTTCTTAGCCGCGTGGAAGCAAGTGGAAAGCGAAACGTGAAGGTGATCGGGTCGCTGGTCGAGGCGTTGAGCGTCAAGGACGAGTCGTTCGACTTCGTGGTTTCGACTCTGGTGCTTTGCTCGGTAAGGAGCCTAGAGCAATCCATCCAGGAGATCCGCCGCGCCCTAAAGCCGGCGGGCCAACTCGTCTTCCTCGAGCACGTTGCCGCCGACGGCAGACCGAGTCGCCTCAAGTGGCAGGTGCTCATCGAGCCACTTTGGCGAAGGCTAATGGGGACTGCCACCTCACGCGCCGCACCGCCGAGGCGATAAGTCACGGGGGGCTGGTAATAGAGTCACTCAGCCGAGAGAGTATGCGAAAGGCGATGCCTATAGTGCGGCCTACTATACGGGGAATGGCCAGGAAGTCAGCCGCTTGCGGTCCTGAGGCTAGCTAGAGCGCCTAGAGCAGGCAGCTCGCCCCGCTGCGGTCATAAAGAGGGCCAAAAGCCATCCGCCCTCTTGAACAGGGGCGCCAGGCTCGAGCCGGCCGGAGCCCTTCGGAGTCTGCCCGTCCGAGATTCGCTCCAACGCCTTCGAGGCTACCCATCCGCTACCTTGGAGACGGCTTGCTGCGCGGTTGGCCTTCCGCTTGCGGGCTTCGAGGTCCTCTTGCCTCTTGCGGGGTCTCGGCCCCTTGCCCGCGCGTTCAGGGAGCGGCTGGCCGGTCTCCTGCAGTTGGTTCTACTCGGTAGCTTTCGCGAGCTTAGCTACCACCTTGATCTCTACTAGCGCGCCAAAGGCAAGCTCGCTAACCCCGATTGCCGTCCAAGCTGGGTACGGGGGGTGGATGAAATCGTCTTTTACCGTCATGAAAGCCCCGATGTGGGTGCCGAAGTCAACGTGGAAAGTCGTCATCTCTATGATTTCGTCGAGCGAGGAGCCTGCAGCCTCGAGCAATGCCTTCAAGTTCTCGAACGCCTGTCTGAACTGTTCTCCAGGCCTATCGGGCAGCTTCCCTCCCGGGCCCATGCCGACCACCCCGGAACAATACAACTTGTCCCCCTCTATTACCGCGGGGGCGAAGTGTAGCTTCGAGTACGTACCCTCCATATCCTTAGGCACAACTATCTTGCCGCTGCCCATCGTCATTCCCCTTTTTTAGGCTTGCGTCATCCTGCCCCTTGGCTGCTCGCGGTTTGCTTGTTCGAGCCTTTACCACAGATCTAAGGGGCGAGGAAAGCTGTCTGACCCGCTAGTTCATCCACATCGCGGCCGGGGGCCTTCGCGCGCTCGGGCTCGTTTCGGCCGGCGCCGAGCAAGCCGCGCCTCAGGTTGCGCCAAGGTAGAGGAAGATTCCAACCAGCGTGAAGATTGCGTTTCCCGCCCACGCCGCCAGCACAGGGCTTACGGCCCCAACCTGTCCCAGCGAGCGCGAGAGCGCAATGACCACGTAATACAGAAAGCCCACGGCCAGTGCCGTGGCCACGGTCATGGCCAGGCTATGCACCCTGTGCCTTCGGATCCCAAGCGGCACCGCGACGATCGCCAGTACCAGCGACATCGCCGGCATGGCAAGTTTGAGCTCCAGTTCCACGCTTTCCTCGGTAGTCTCGATGCCTCTGCTCCGAAGCATCCTTATGCGTCTCTTGAGCTGACGGTAGCTCAAGTCCTCCGGCGATTTTCTGGCCAGGGTGAAATCCGAGGGCTTGTCGCTAAGGCTCCACTGGTCCGGAGACAGTAAGTGCGTTGTGACCTGATCCCCTGGTCCGAGCACGTGCTCCGTGGCTTTGCTGGCAACCCATCTGGTTCCGTCCCAGCGGGCAGATGGCACCTCGATCAAACGGCGAAGCTCGAAGCCTGGCCCGATGTCATAGACCACCAGCCCGAACATCGCCTGGTGCTTGGCGTCGAAGTACTCGATGTTGTAGATGCCATCTTTGCCTCGGTACCATATTCCCCGATCGCTCAGCAGCCCGCGGAAATGGCGCTTTCTTATCTCGGTGTTTTCAACGTAATGCGATCTGGCGGAGCAGTAGGGCACGACCAGCTCGTTCCATGCAAGGGCACCTAGGCTTATCGCGGCGCCTGCGGCCAGAAGTGGGGCGCCTATCTGCCAGGGGCTGAGTCCGCAGGCTCTCATGGCGCTGAGCTCGCCCTGGCGCGAAAGAACGCCTAGGCTAAGCAGGATTGCGGCGAAGGTTGCCGCTGGTGCCATCCTTGCCAAGATGAGAGGGACCTTGAGCAGCAGATAGCGGCTTACCGGCGCCCAGCCAGCGTGATGCTTGAGAAAGACGTTCAGCCGATCGAAGAAATCCACCAGCAGGTACAGAAGAACGAAGCCGGCCATACACAGCAGGAAAATCTTGGCGAATTCCCTAAGCAGGTAGCGGGGAAGGATGGGCAGAATCGGCTCGGGCGGGCGCCTGGCCTTCAAAGTTTTCCCCCGCCCGCAGGCAGTGGTAGCGCCCGAGCCACCTTTTTCGTAAGCCACCTCCCCGTTGCCTGGAAGCTAAGTTCCCTCGACGCCCGGAAGAGCACGAGAAGACCGACGGGAGTCAGGACGAGGTTGGGTAACCACAGTGCCAGCCAAGGTTCTATCACTGCGCGGCTGCCGAGCGCCCTGCCGGCGCTTAGCAGGAGGTAGTAACAAAATATGGTGCCAAGGCTCACCGCGAAGCTTCTGGAAACTGCCGAGCGGGTTCGGCGCAAGCCCAGTGGCACGGCAAGCAAGGCGAAGACGAGCGATGCCGCAGGTATTGCCAGGCGGTGATGCAGCTCGAGCCGCTCGGCTACCGCCACCTTTCCCTGCCCTTCCTTCTCCCTTATGCGACTCAGCAGTTCCGCCAGCGTCATCTCCTTTGGGTCCTTCTCCCAGAGTTGGCCGCGGTCGAAGGCTTGCGCCAGCTTCTCGAAGTTCAGCGTGTAATCCGCCTCGGTGAACTTGGTTTTCTGGTAATCCTTGTGTTCGTATGGGCGGGAGGAGGAGGGGGTGAAGCTATGTACCGTGCCACCCTCGAGGTGCAAAGTGACGGAGCGGTGTCTTTCGTCCGCTATGATCACCCCGCGGCTGGCGATTATCGTCTCGTGCCGCTTCAAATCTGCTATGAGCACCCCTTTCAGCACGTTCCCGGGAGGCTCTATCTGCTCGGCGTAGATAACGTAGTCGCCGAAATCGTTGTTGAAGACCCGCTCCTGAAGCCCGGCTGTGGCCCTCTGTTTGGCTATTTCGTAAAGTTTCTGCCGCAGCTTGTGGTTACCCCATGGCCGGCCAAAGAGGGAACAGAGCAAAGCAAGCAGGAAGATGACCAGGGCGAAGGCTGCTGCCGGCATGGCCATCTGCAGCAGGCTTATGCCCGAGCTTTTGAGCGCCGTTATCTCCGAGTCGGCCGCCATGCGGCAAAAGGCTGCCATTATCGAGAAAAGCAACGCCATCGGCAGGCAAAGCTCCAGGAAAGTGGGAAGTGCGTAGGAAAAAAGGGCGACGATGCTGGCCAGGGAGACGCCCCTGCTGACCACTAGCTCGACGAGCTTGAGGATCTTTGCGATCAGGAGAATCGTGGTGAACGTGGCGAGCCCGAAGAGAAAGGGGCTCAGCATCTGCGAGAAAAAGTATCGGTTAAGCGTTCGGCCCATGCGAGGAAGCTAGCGGCTAGGGACACACCAATGCGTGATGCTATAGAATGCACCGCGGTTTGTAAACGCCGCGGGCTGGCCCGAGCGCTCGAGGCTCGCTTGGCAGCCTTTTGATGGGATGGCATCGGAGATGGGAAGGAGCGACAGTCTGCTTTGGGGCATAAACCCGGTGCTCGGCTGCCTCGAGGCCAACCCGCGCAGCCTGAACGTGCTGTGGATAGCCGAGGGTAAGTCTGCGGAAATGCTCGAGAAGGCAGCCAGAGAAGCAGGTGTGCCGGTAAGGAAGGTCCCTGTGGCGAGGCTGAGGGCCCTGGTTGGCAAGGTGAATCATCAGGGGGTGGTCGCAAGCTGCTCCCCGTACCGGTATGCGGATTTCGAAGAGATCCTGGCGCTAAAGCCGCGGCTGGTCCTTTGTCTAGACCAGATTACGGATCCGCAAAACCTGGGATCCCTAAGCCGCAGCGCCGAGGTTCTAGGCGCTGCGGCGGTCGTGCTGCCGAAGGATCGCTCGGCACCGGTGACAGGATCGGCGGCGAGGGTTGCAGCAGGGGCGCTGGCTCGTATAAAAGTGGCAAGGGTGGTCAATCTCGCCCGGGCGCTCGAGGAGCTCAAGCGGGAGGGCTATTGGACCGTAGGCCTATCGGTGGGAGCAAAGCAGTCGCTGCTCGAGCTTCGGCGGATGGAAAGGGTGGCGCTGGTGGTGGGAGGGGAGCACAAGGGGCTTAGGCCTTCGGTGGCGAGGGCTTGCGATTTCGAAGTATCCATCCCGATGCTGGGGCAGACGGGGTCGCTTAACGCCGCTTGCGCTGGGGCAATCGGGTTGTTTTGGGTCTCGATGGTTGCCCTGGGAGAGAAAGCCGGGAGCCGTTGACAGAGCTTTAAAGAGCGTGTTAGAAAAGTCAGTTTGTGTTCATTAGCGAGGCAGTGGTAGTCCGCGCGGCGGCGGCGCAAGAAGCTGGTGGCTGGAATTGGGGCTCCTGGCGGGGCTTGGCGACTTAGGCAGGCGCTCCGGTCGTTTGGCGGCCAGCGGGTGCTGCGATCGAGGTCTGGTTCTTGTTCGGTTTCACCCAACGGAAGCAGAAGGTTTCGTGGGCTTGGCTTTGGCCTGCGGGCCGCGAGGCTGGCGTAGCTCAAGGGTAGAGCAGCTGATTTGTAATCAGCAGGTTGTAGGTTCGATTCCTATCGCCAGCTTTCGGGCCATGGGGCAGGGCGGGCTTTGGGAGAGGTTCCCGAGTGGCCAAAGGGAGCAGACTGTAAATCTGCCGGCGTTAGCCTTCGGAGGTTCGAATCCTCCCCTCTCCACGATCAAACGGGAAAGAGGGCGAGCGCGGGCCGGTTGGCGGACGCGGGAATAGCTCAGTTGGTTAGAGCACGAGCCTTCCAAGCTCGGGGTCGCGGGTTCGAATCCCGTTTCCCGCTTCTTCGGCTCCTGCCGCCCGGCCGCGGTCCAGGGGCTTGGCAAGGGGTTTGCCAGGAGCGAGGCTTAGGCGGTGGGTTTGTGCTTGGCGCCCAGGTAGCTCAGTCGGCAGAGCACGTCCTTGGTAAGGACGAGGTCGGCGGTTCGATCCCGCTCCTGGGCTTTGAGAGTGCGGCCGGGCTGGCGGGCAATTGGGCTGTGGCCGCTGCCTGGGGCCAACTGTTGGAAAGCTGAGGAGGGTAGCCGATGGCGAAGGCGAAGTTTGAGCGTAAGAAGCCGCATGCGAATGTGGGGACGATAGGGCATGTGGATCATGGGAAGACGACGTTGACGGCGGCGATAACGAAGATATTGGCTACGAAGCAGTTGGCGTCGTATGTACCGTTTGAGGAGATAGACAAGGCGCCGGAGGAGAAGGCCAGGGGGATAACGATAGCGACGGCGCATGTGGAGTATGAGACGGAGAAGCGGCATTATGCGCATGTGGATTGTCCTGGGCATGCGGATTATGTGAAGAACATGGTGACTGGGGCGGCGCAGATGGATGGGGCGATATTGGTTGTGAGTGCGGCTGATGGTCCTATGCCGCAGACTAGGGAGCACATATTGTTGGCGCGGCAGGTTGGGGTGCCGTACATAGTGGTATATTTGAACAAGGTGGACATGGTTGATGATGAGGAGTTGTTGGATTTGGTGGAGTTGGAGGTGAGGGAGTTATTGTCGAAGTATGAGTTTCCTGGGGATGAGGTACCGGTGATTAGGGGTAGTGCGCTTAGGGCGTTGGAGTGTGGGTGTGGGAGGGAGGAGTGTGAGAAGTGTCGGAGTGTGTATGAGTTGATGAAGGCGGTGGACGAGTATATACCGCAGCCTGAGCGGGACGTGGACAAGCCGTTTTTGATGCCGGTTGAGGATGTATTTAGCATATCTGGGCGGGGGACGGTGGCTACTGGTAGGGTAGAGAGGGGGAGGGTAAGGGTAGGGGACGAGGTGGAGATAGTGGGGATAAGGGAGACGACGAAGACGGTTGTTACTGGGGTGGAGATGTTTCGGAAGATATTGGATGAGGGGCAGGCTGGGGACAACATAGGGTGTTTGCTTAGGGGGGTAAAGAGGGAGGAGATAGAGAGGGGGCAGGTGTTGGCGAAGCCTGGGTCGATAACTCCGCACACTAGGTTTATGGCAGAGGCGTACATATTGACGAAGGAGGAGGGTGGGAGGCACACGCCGTTTTTTCAGGGTTATCGGCCGCAGTTTTATTTTCGTACTACTGATGTGACTGGGGTGGTGAAGCTCAAGGAAGGCACTGAGATGGTGATGCCTGGGGACAACACGCAGTTGGAGATAACGCTTATTACGCCGATAGCGATGGACGAGGGGCTTCGTTTCGCCATTCGGGAAGGGGGGCGCACGGTAGGCGCCGGAGTGGTGACGAAAATACTCGAGTAGTAAGGATCGCTTCGAGGTACCGATGCGGGATCTGGTGTCGCTCTGCTGTGAAAAGTGTAAGAGGCGAAATTACACCGCTACCAGGAACAAGAAGCGGGGCGGGGGCAAGCTGGCGCTCAAGAAATTCTGCCCCTCGTGCCGCTGTCACACACTCCACAAGGAGGGCAAGGTCTAGCAAGGTGCGCCCCGCGGGAGCTGCTGCTCGGGCTTTGCTGGCGCGACCGCCTTGGCTGGCTGGCTTGGGGCCAGTAGCTCTAATTGGCTAGAGCACCGGACTCCAAATCCGGGGGTTGCAGGTTCGAATCCTGCCTGGCCTGTTTGCATGGCGGTGGCAAGAAAGGCGATGGCGCCTCGGGCTTTGAGGGAGATCGAAAGTGGCTAGCACGCAAACGCAGCTAGAGCGCCTGCGCGCCCCCATCCAAAGGGGAAGAAGGTTTCTGGAGGAGGCTTGGAGCGAGCTCAAGAAGGTCCACTGGCCAGCGCGGCGGGAGACCGTGGCCGCCACAGGGGTGGTGATCGTGGTCGTCTTCATAACCGCCGCCTGGCTGGGGCTCGTAGATGCCGTGCTGGCCTGGATGCTTAGCGGGATAATCGGCCCCTGAGGACGTGTGACGGCTCGATATGGCTGCTAAGAACAAGAAACAGTGGTACGTGGTTCACACCTACTCCGGCTACGAGCAGAAGGTGAAAAAGGCGCTCGAGGAGAGGGTGCGCTCGGCCAAGGAGCGGCTGCCCCGGGAGATAGCCGGCCTCGAGGCCAGGGCCAAAAGAAGTCCCGAGGAGGAGCGCAGGCTGGAGAGCTGCCGCCGCGAGCTGGCCGCCGCGGAGAAGATAGCGGAGGTGCTGCTTCCAGCCGAGAAGGTGGTAGAAGTGGTCAAGGGGAAGCAGCGTACCGCTTCCCGGAAGTTTTTTCCGGGCTACATCCTGGTTAAAATGGAATTGAATGACGACACCTGGCACATCGTCAAGTCGATCCCGAAGGTCACCGGTTTCGTAGGCGGGGCCAACGAGCCGGTACCGGTCCCGGAAGAGGAAGTCCAGGAGATAACCGAGCAGATGAAGGAGGGAGCCTCGCGCTCCAGGACCAGAGTGATGTTCGAGACAGGGGAGAACGTCAAAGTGATAGACGGTCCCTTCCAGGACTTCAACGGCGTGGTCGAGGAGGTAAAGCCCGAGAAGGGCAAGCTCAGGGTGCTCATAAGCATCTTTGGAAGAGCTACGCCGGTGGAACTGGACGTGGTGCAGGTGGAGAAAGCTTGAGGGGAAGATGGCAAAAAAGAGGATAATAGGCCAGATAAAGTTGCAGATTCCTGCTGGGCAGGCCAACCCGAGCCCGCCCGTAGGCCCGGCTCTGGGACAGCGCGGCGTGAACATAATGGAGTTCTGCAAGGCCTTCAACGCTCGCACGCAGGCTCAGCAGGGCTTGATAATCCCGGTCATAGTTACCGTTTACCACGACCGCTCCTTCAGCTTCGTGACCAAGACCCCACCGGCGGCCGTGTTGCTAAAGCGGGCAGCCGGCGTCGAGAAGGGCTCCGGAGAGCCGAACAAGAAGAAAGTCGGCAAGGTCACCAGGCAGCAAATAGAGGAGATAGCCAAGATTAAGCTGCCTGACCTCACGGCGGGAAGCCTCGAGGCGGCGGTGAAGACGATAGAGGGAACGGCAAGGAGCATGGGGCTCGAGATCCAGGGGTAGAGCCCTTGGGTTCCTGCCTCCCGAGAGGAAGGGAAGTGAAAAAGCGATCCAAGAAGTACCGGGAAGTTGCAAGCAAGATAGAGCGGGGTCGCAAGTACAAACTAGCCGAAGCCGTGGAGCTTGCGACCCAAAGGGTAGCCAAGTTCGACGAGACCGTGGAGATGGCGGTGAGGCTGGGAGTCGACCCGAGGCAAGCGGACCAGAACGTGAGGGGCACCGTGCGCCTGCCTCACGGAACGGGCAAGAAGGTGAGGGTTTTGGTCTTCGCCAAAGGGGAAAAGGTGAAGGAGGGTGGGATCCCCGGGTACCGAGCTCGAATTCGCCCTATAGTGAGTCGTATTACAATTCACTGGCCGTCGTTTTACAACGTCGTGACTGGGAAAACCCTGGCGTTACCCAACTTAATCGCCTTGCAGCACATCCCCCTTTCGCCAGCTGGCGTAATAGCGAAGAGGCCCGCACCGATCGCCCTTCCCAACAGTTGCGCAGCTGAATGGCGAATGGCGCCTG
>AMFO01001133.1_pt1 | contig 11686 bp, 5 predicted proteins | sample 552608 | NCBI WGS metagenome assembly AMFO01 (sample SAMN01893955, study PRJNA167987) | microbial mat metagenome | biome: hydrothermal vent | place: USA: Loihi, Hawai'I | collected 2003-05-01
CATCAGCATCCCGTTGGCCACGTTGCCACTGCCACCCGGCGGAGGCGGTGGGGGCGGCGGGAGCTGGTTGGCCAGCATCTGCACGTCGACGACCGCCACGTCGCCGTCGAACAGCACCGCGCCCGTCGCCGTGCCCGCCTGCAGGGCCGCCGGCAGGGTCGCCGTCACCGTGACGTTGCCCACGGGCACCTGCACCACCGTGTACTGGCCCGCCGAGTTCGTCGTCGTGAACTTGGCCGGCGCCCCCGCCACGGCGCTGCTGACCGTCACCTGCGCACCGGCTGCCGGCATGCCGTCGGGGCCGTAGACCACACCGGTGACCGTTCCCATGCCGAGCAGCACCAGGTCCTGGGTGACGACCTGGCCCTGGGCGCTCACGACGAGCCCCGTGGCCTTCGCGCGCAGCGTCCCGCTCGAGTCGAGCGCCTCGAGCGTGTACGGGAAGGCCTGCACCTTGACCATGTCGAAGACGAACTTGCCGTCGGTGCCCGTCACGAAGGTGCGCCATCCCGGCGTCAGCCGCACCGTGATGTTCGGCACCGGCGTCGTGCCGTCGGCCGCATAGACGGTCCCCTCGATGGTTCCCGCCGCCTGCAGCGTGACGACCACCGAGACCGTCTCGCCGGCGAGCACCGTCGAGCCGATGCTGCCCGACAGCAGGTTCTGTGGATCGGACGCCACCACGTTGAACGAGCCCGCCAGCACGTTCGTGAAGGTGACCTGGCCGCTGTCGTCGGCGACCGCGTTCTTCTGGCCGCCCCACGTCGTCAAGCTGTTCAGCGTCACCTTCGCCGACGGCACCGGCGCGCCCCCGCCGTCGACGACCTGCACCTGCACGGTGCCCAGCCCGTTGAGCACCACGTTGGCCGTCGTCGTCGCATCGGGCTGCGTGATGGCCACCAGTCCCTTGCCCCGGTCCCCGTTGGCGGGGTTGTGCGCGTCGATCGTGTAGTTGCCCAGCGGCACGCCCACGAAGGTGTACTGCCCCTGCCCGTCGGTCGTCGTCTGGCGGCCCGACGGCCACAGCGTCAGCGACACGCCGGCCACCGGCGTGGTGCCGTCGTGCTCGAAGACCGTCCCGGTCAGCGTCGCCGACGGCTGCACCGAGACGACCAGGTCGACCACGTCCCCGTCGGCCTGGATCTCCCCGGCCGCGTAGCCACCCAGCCCGGTGACCGCGTCGGTGGCCGACACGCTGAAGCCGCCCACGAAGACGTTCTCGAAGGCGAACTGGCCCTGGTCGTCGGTCACCGCCTGCTGCGTGCCCCCGAACACGCTGCTGCTCGTCAGCACCACCTGCGCGCCGACCACCTTCTGGCCCGTGACCGTCTCGACCACCCCCATCACCGTCCCCTGCCCCAGGTACGCCACGTCGGCGTGGAACACCTGGTTCGTGCTGTTCAGGTTCGCCACCGTCCGCCCCCGGTGCCCCTGCCCGTCGTCGACGTCCACCGTGTAGACCCCCAGCGGCAGGAACGGGAACCGGTACTCGCTGAACACGTCCGTGCTGACCTGCTCGCCGACTGGCCCGCTGATGGTCACCGTCACCCCGTCGCCGACCAGCGTCTGACCGTCGGCGAGCGTCACCTTGCCCCGCACCGTCCCCGACGGCTCCAGGTCCAGGTAGACCACCTCGGAGTCCACCGGCGACACGTCCCCGAAGCCCCGCTGCCGCAGCCCCGTGGCCGGGTCGATCGCCTGCACCTCGACCAGCCCCGGCGGTAGCTGCTTGAACAGGTACGTGCCCGCCGCGTCCGTCTGCGTCGTCCGCTCCTCCGGACCGTAGAAGATCTTGACCGTCGCCCCCGCCACCGGCTGAAGCTGCGGATTGCGCACCTGGCCGCCGACCGCCGCGATGACCTTGTCGAGCTGCAGGGTGCCCACGTCCGTGACGCCCCCCACGACCGCGTTGAACTTGCCCGAGGTCGCCTCGAAGACCTCCCCGGCGGTCACCTTGCGCGCCACCACCCGGATCTTCTTGCCCGGCCGCTTCGGCACGACCGGAAACTCGAACGCACCCGTCTCGTCGGTCACCTCGACCAGCTCGTCGTAGACGATGACGGCCACGTCGCGCGCCGCCGCGCCGCCCGGGTCGACGACCACGCCCCGCACCACCGTCGTCGGATTGGGCACCTTCGGGTTGAGCTTGAAGGTGATCTCGAGCCCGTCGCTGACCCCGTCGCCGTCGGTGTCCGCCCCGTTCGGGTCGGTGCCCAGCAGCACCTCCTTGCCATCGATGAGCCCGTCGCCGTCGGTGTCGCCGACCGCAGGCAGCGTCCCGTAGATGCTCACCTCGTCGCCGTCGACCAGCCCGTCGCCGTCGGTGTCGGCCACCAGCGGCTGGGTGCCCGCCTCGTACTCTTCCAGGTTCGTCAGCCCGTCCGCGTCGTAGTCGACCGCCGCGTCGGTCGGGTCGTTCGGATTGAGGCCCGCGATGGTCTCGTACAGGTTCGTCATCCCGTCCTTGTCGTCGTCCTCCGAGATGAGCACCTCGAAGGCGACGGTGGCCATCTTGCCCTCGTTGCGCACCGTCACGAACGCCTTGCCCCGCTTGTGCGCCGTCACGACGCCCTCGCCGTCGACCGACAGCACCTCCGGGTTGCTCGACACGTACTCGGTGCCCCGCTGTTCACCGTCGAGGGGCACGAGCAGCCCGTCGGGCAGCTTGCCGATGACTCGGATCTGGGTCGTCTCGCCCGGCTCGGTGAGCACCTGCTGGTCGGTGCCCACGATGAGCTCGGCCGGCGGCGGCTGGACGAACCCGAAGTGAATCTCGCCCCAGTCCACCGGCCCCGGCTGGTCGAGCCGGAAGAAATCCGACATGCCGCCCACCGTCTCGGTCTCGTAGGTGCACAGCACCCGGAGACGGAACCAGCCCGGCTGCACCGGGATGTTCGCCAGCAGGAAGGTGCCGTCCGGCTTGACCTTCGCCGTCTGGTTCATCAGGTTGACCAGGCAGTGCTCGTCGAGCTGCTGTGCGCTCGCCGGCACCGCCGCGGCCACCAGCACGCCCACCAGGGCCATCGCGGCGGGCGCCCACTGGCGTCCGCCGAACCGGTCGTCCTTCCGTGCCACCTGCCTCATGACGAGCGCCCTCCATCGCGGCGCGCCCATGCCGCGGCCCGCAGATCGCGGCCCGCTGCGGCCCACCTGCGTCGGCTCGTGCCCGCGCGACGTCGTCTCCGGCACGCCGCTGCAACCATTCGGGCGGCGATCCGCCGCCGCGCCAGGCGCCAACGACCCGACGCTGGACCTCCCGGCCCCGCGCGCGGCCCCCGGGGCCCATGCACTGGCGCGATCCTGGCCCGATGCCCACACGACGCCTACGAGCCCGTCGTGCGTGGACCGACGACACCCCGCCTGCGCCGGACGCCGACGGCCACGCAGCGATCCCCATACCCTGGGTGATTCAAGAGACCACACCCGATCGGGGGATGCAACGGCTTTGAGTCTGCCTCCGGCGATCGCGCCGTAGCCGTGCCATCGCTGCGCACCCGAGACGCTGGCGCGAAATGGACCGACCGCGCGGTGGGACCGCATGGGCCACGATCGCCGCGACCCGATCGCACCGCCCGCCGCGACCCTGGCCTTGACAGGCGCGCCAAGCCCGAACGTACCATGAAGGCATGAACGGACGGGCCCATCCCACGCGTTCGCAACGCTCCGAGGACCGCGGCGCCGAGGTGGCACCGCTGCGCATCGTCGATCCGGCACGTCAAGCGCTCGTCGCCCGCATGGAGCGCTTGCCCGAGGCCATCCCCGACCACATCGGACCGCTGTCGATGGCCGAGGTCCTGGCACGTCCCTTCCTGTGCCTGCCCCGCCTCGAGATGGTGCCGGTCGGCCGGTGTCTGGACGACTACTGCACGCACACCGCCCTGCGTGCCGAAGGCTCTCCCTGCAACGGCTGCGCGCAGGGCGCCTGGAACCGCAAGCGCTTCGCCGCATCCTAGGAACCTGCCCGCGCATTCGGTCCTGCTGCGGCCGCCGCTTCGCTGCTGCGGCCGGCCCACCTCGGTCGTCGCGTCCTCGACGTACCTTCGGGTACGCCTGCGTCGCGACTCGGTCGGCAGGCCGCCGGCGCGGACGCGAATCGGCGCCCTCGCGACGAACCGACCGGCGCCTTCGGCGCCTATGCACGGGCAGGCTCCTGGCCATCGACGGGGTGTTTCGCAGCCGGGGCACGGCATGCCGTGCCCCGGCGACCTAGTACGCCTGTGCAGAAGTTCGTGGCGAAAAACGAGGTCAGGCGACGGGGCCGAAGTCGCCGCAAAGGGGCGTGGCGGGCAGACGGGCCACAAGCCCGTGCACCCGGCGGAGCGGCCACCGCAAGTCCGCGGCGGTGGTCAATGCGCCGTGGCGATCGGTTCATCCACCGTGGGCGGCGCCCCGGGCGCTGCGCGAACCCCGGGGGGCGCTCCGGTCGTGCAGCGGGGCAGCGGCCCGCCCCTCGGAACGCGGGCGTCTCGCCCGCAGCCCGAACGCACCCAGTGGTCAGTGCGGCAGTGCGTGGGGTGTGGCCGCTGCGTCACGACCGCGGCAGCGCGCGTGGCCGGGGCTGCGGTCGGCGGGGCGAGGTTCGGGGCCGCCGGGGGAGGCGCGCGGCGGGTGCTGGGCCCACGAGGCGGCAGCGCGCGGGTAGCCGAGGTAGGTGACGCGGCGAGACGCCGCGTCTACAGGGCGCCCGGCTCGCCAGGTGCGGCGCGTGTCCCCCGCGCGCCGGCGCAGCCCCAGGCTCCAGCACACATCGGTGCCCCGGAAGGATGAGCCAAATCGGCACGAACTTCCGCACAGGTGTACTAGGCGCCTGTTGCGAATTCGGTCCTGCTGCGGCCGCCGCTGCGCTGCTGCGGCCGGCCCGCCTCGGCCCAGGCGTCCACGACGGACCTTCGGGTACGCCTGCGGCGCGACTCGGCCCAGGGGCCGCCGGCGCGGACGCGAATCGGCGCTAGCCGCACCGGTCCACGCGTGCCCCGCCCCCGGTACGATCAGAAGCGCGTCACGACCACGCCGGGACCGAGGCGCTGCAGCAGACCGGGCAGGCTGATCACCTCGTCGACGCGCTCGACGACGCGCTCGGCCGCCAGGTCGAGCAGGTCGACCGCCCCCGAGCAGGCGTACACCCGCGTGCCGAGCCGGCGCGCGTCCTCGAGCATCGCGTCCAGCGTGGGCCCCGCCCGGCGTGCGAAGCCGTCGCGAAGCCGTCGGGCGACCACCTCGGGCGCGGCGAGCACGGGAGCCTGCTCCAGATGCCCCTCGACGTGCAGGTACAGCGCGCTGCCCATCAGCAGAATCGCGACCGGGCGGCCCAGCGCCACGGCCGACAGCGCTAGCGACAGGCCGTCGTGCAGGGCCTCGTAGCCACCGCTGGACAGCAGCACGAGCAAGCTGGAAGGGGGTTCGGGATGGGCGCGTGTCACACGATGGAGGCGGCACCCGGATTCGAACCGGGGAATGAAGGTTTTGCAGACCTCTGCCTTACCACTTGGCTATGCCGCCACAACAACCGCCGGTTGTGTAGATCGGCCGGCACGGGGTTGTCAACACCCGCGGCGACCGCTCCGGCGACCGCGCAGGGGCGCCGCGCGCATCGGCCCGAGCCGCGGCCAACGGGCCGCGTCTGCGCGCGCATGGGGTCGCCTGACGGCCGCGTCGAGCCCGTCGTGCCCTGTATCCGCCCGTGGTGCTGCCCTGTGCACCCGAGCGCCGTGCCGACGCGATCGCCCCACGGACGCCCGCGCCTGACCCGGACGCGCCACGCACCCCGTCCGGCGGCTCGGCACCTGGGCCAGTCGAGGAGGGTGACGCGACACGACGCCGAATGGTTCAGAGCGAGCTCGTCTCGATGCGCCAGGCGCCGCCGACGCTCGGATCGCGACGGAAGACGGTCGGGACGGCCTGGCGTCCCTCGCTGCGCACGAAGACCTTGACGACCGGGTCGTCGTCGGTCGGCTCGGGAGGATGCTTGCGCACGATGGTGAACGATCGCGGGTCGTTCGGGTCGCTCAGGTAGTCGCCGAAGCGCCGCCGGAGCTGCTTCCACTGGAAGACACGCAGGTTCGTCAGCGCCTGGGGCGCCCGCACCATCTCGGCGTGCATCAGGCGCCGGTAGTGCTGAAAGGCCAGATCCTCGTCCGGACACGTGGCGGCGCGGAACACCTCGACGAGGATCTCCTCGACCGTGCGCCAGGGCCCCGGAATCGGGTTGCCGTTGGCGTCGAGCTCGACCTGCTCGAGCGGCGTGACGGGCCCTGCGGTCGAGACCACCGCGGGCGGCTGCGCCGCGGGCACCGGCGTGGCGGCCGCCGGGGCGCTGGCCCGCGCCTCCCCATCGGGAGCCCCCAGTCGGCGCACGTCCTGCCGGAGCGCCTGCACGGCGGCCTCGAGGCGCTCGACGCGGTCGGCCAAGGCGCGGACCATCCCGAGCAGTTCCTGCAGCGTGGCGTTCGTCGTCTCGGGTGGGGTCATGGGACGTCTCCCGCGCCGTGGTGCCTGCCGTGCCTTGCTGGTGCGCGCCTGGGCGTCGAGGTCGGCGAGGCACTCGAGATAGTCGGCCGCCTTCATGAGCTGGTAGTCGAACCGGATCTGGGGGTTCGGGTCGGCCTGGTGGATCTGCTCGGCGATGCCGCGCCGCTTCGCGCAGGCCTCGACCTTGCGGGCGAGCTCGGCGTTGGGCGACGTGTACTCGGTCACGATGGCACCGAGGTGGTGGCTCAGGTTCTCCTCGCGGAAGCCCACCGGCATCGGCTTGCCGATCTCACGCGGGACTTCGAGGTCGGGCGAGATGCCGATGACCTGGATGGTCCGGCCCGCCGGCGTGTAGTACCGCGCCACGGTCAGCTTGATGTAGTACCCGCTGCCCAGCCGCGGGTTGAACAACGTCTGCACCGAGGCCTTGCCGAACGTGCGCTCCCCGACGATGAGGCCACGCGCGTTGTCCTGGATGGCGCCGGCGACGATCTCGCTGGCCGAGGCGCTGCCATCGTTGACGAGCACGACGAGCGGCATGTGGTAGGTGCCCGGCGGCCGCGCCCGGTAGACCTTGCCCTGGTCTCCTGGCCGCTGGCGATCCCGCACGCTGACGATGTCCCCGCTGTCGAGGAACATGTCCGCGATCTCGACGGCCTGCTGCAGCAGCCCGCCGCTGTTGTTGCGCAGGTCGAGCACGAGGCCGCGCAGCTTGCCGCCGGCCGTCTTGCGCGCCAGATCCTCGATGGCCTCGCGCAACCGCGCCGCCGACGTCGGTACGAAGCCCGACAGCTTGATGTGCCCCAGGTCGCGGTGCTGCTTGATGAGCTTCGCGGTGACGTTCTGGATCTTGATGTACGATCGCACGATCGGGATCTCGATGTCCTCGGGCTCACCCTCCCGACGCACGGTCAGCACGACCGTCGTGCCGCTCGGCCCGCGAATGCGCTTGACGACGGCGTGCAGCTCCCAGCCGACGACGTTCTTGTCGTCGACCTTGATGATGATGTCCCCGGCGCGCAGTCCAGCCCGAAACGCCGGCTGTCCCTCGATGGGGCTCTCGACGACCACGAACTCGTCGCGCTTGGTCAGGATGGCCCCGATGCCCTCGAAGCTCGAATCGGTCGTGCGCCGCGTCGACTCCTCCCATGCCTTCGCGCTGACGACCGACGAGTGGGCGTCGAGCGCGTGCAGGAAGCCCTGCGCGGCGGCGAGCCACAGGTCCCGCTCCAGATCGTCCTTGGGCTGGTCGGGGTCGTTGCGGGCAAACTCGCGGGCCTTGGCCAGGCAGTGCTCGAAGTGCTCGCGCGTGAAGCGAATCTTCGCCCATTCCTTTTCGAGCAGGTCGCGACGTGCCTCGGCCTTCTTGCGCCGCTCGCGGATCTCCTCGTCGGACAGCCGCTTGCGCTTCTTCTTGGGTTCCTTGTCGACGACCTCGACGAGCACGACGGGCAGACCCGGCTCGAGCGGCATCGACTTGCCGTCCAGGGCGCCCTCCTCGTCGGGGTGCCCCTTGCGCTGCTCGTAGAAGCGCCGCGGCAAGACCTGGTAGGCGTGCTCCATGCCGCCCATCACGTAGACGCACGCCTCGGCGTAGGCGCGCGACGTGTCGATGTCGTGGTCGATGTAGTGCTCACGGACGAACTGGAGCACCTCGTCGAAGTGCTCCGGACCGAACTGGACGCCCTCCCAGTAGTCCTTGTCCTCCTCGTCCTCGTCGTCCGGTGTGTCCTCGGGGGCCTGACGACGCGCCGCGTCGGGTTGAGCGGCGACCGTCCCGCCGTCGTCGGCGGGCGTCGGCGACGCGGCCACCGCCCCCGCGGCACCGGACCGGGTCGACTCGGCGGCTGGCGCGGCAGCCGGTGCGCTGGCGGCGGCCGGCGGCAACGCGCCAGGCTCCTCCAGCGCAGCCACGACGGCGACCGCGGCGTCGTCCGGAGGCCCTTGCGTCGTCTCGCCGCGGTCCGCCCGGCAGCCCGTCTGCAGACAGGCCATCCCGAGCAGCAACGACAGCAACAGGCCGTATGCGTTGCCCACGATGTCTCGTCTCCTCACCAGCACCCACTCCCGGCGACGTCGACGTATCCCTCCCGGGAGCATGCTAGAGAAAGGCCCCAGGCGCATCAAGCTCCCCCGGGCCCGCCTCGCCCGAGGCCACCCACACGACCGGCCTCGCGAGACGACGCGCCCACACGCGCGCAGGCGCCCCGTCGATCCGCTGCGCACCTGCACGCGTTCATCGCATGCTGGCGCCCGTGCGCCACGCAGGTCAGCGGCGACCCGTGTGGCCGAAGCCCCCTCCGTCTCGTGCTGTATCGGCGAGCACGTCCACCTCGTACAGGGTTGCACGGCCAACCGGTGTCAGGACGAGCTGGGCGATGCGGTCGCCCCGGTGGACCACGACGGGTGCCTGGCCGAGGTTGACGAGCAGGACGCGCAACTCGCCCCGGTAGTCGGCGTCGATCGTGCCCGGTGCGTTCAGCACCGTCAGCCCGTGCTCGAGGGCCAGGCCACTGCGCGGACGCACCTGCCCCTCCCATCCGCTGGGGATCTCGAAGGCCAGGCCGGTGGGAATCAACGCCCGGCCGCCGGGCGGAATCTCGACGGGTGCGTCCACCGCTGCGCGCAGATCGAGGCCGGACGCGCCGGAGGTGGCGTAAAGCGGCAGGGGCAGATCCGCCGTGCGCTCGGGGGCGACACGGCGGACCCGGACGACCACCCGCATGACTCAGTCGCGGCGGCGCCGCGAACGCCGGCCGCCACGCGAGCCGCCGCCTCCCGAACCGGAGGACGCCTTGCCGGACGAGGCAGCCTGCGCGGTGCCCGTCTCCTCGAGCGCATCCTTGCGGGACAGCTTGACGCGCCCACTGCTGTCGATGGCGATGACCTTGACGAGGATCTCGTCGCCGACCTTGACGACGTCCTCGACGCGCCGGACGTGCTCGTGGCTCAGCTCGGAGATGTGCACCAGGCCGTCGGTGCCGGGCAGGATCTGCACGAAGGCCCCGAAGTCGGTCACCTTGACGACCTGCCCGAGGTAGATCTTGCCGACCTCGCACTCCTCGGTGTAGCCGCGAATGAGCTCGATGGCCTCCCGCGCAGCGTCCTCGTCGACGGCGGCGACACGCACCGTGCCGTCGTCGTCGACGTCGATCGTGGCGCCGGTCTGCTCGACGATGCCGCGGATGTGCTTGCCCCCGGGGCCGATGAGGTCCCGGATGCGCTCCGGGTTGATCAGCACCGTGAAGATGCGCGGCGCGTGGGGACTCAGATGGGGACGTGGCGCGGCCAGCTCGGCGTTCATCCGCTCGAGCACGTGCAGACGCGCCCGCCGCGCCTGCTCGAGGGCGTCGGCGAGCACCTGCCGCGACAGCCCCTTGATCTTGATGTCCATCTGCAGCGAGGTGATGCCCTCGGCGTTGCCGACGACCTTGAAGTCCATGTCGCCGAGATGGTCCTCGTCCCCGAGGATGTCCGTCAGGATGGCGATGCGATCGCCCTCCTGGATGAGGCCCATCGCGATGCCCGCCACCGGGCCGGACACGGGCACGCCGGCGTCCATCAGCGCGAGCGAGGCACCGCAGACCGTCGCCATCGACGACGAACCGTTCGACTCGAGCACCTCGCTGACGACGCGGATCGTGTAGGGGAACACGTCCTGGCTCGGCAGCACCTTCTCGACGCCCCGCTCGGCGAGCGCGCCGTGGCCGATGTCGCGCCGCGACGGCCCCCGCAGCGGCCGAACCTCGCCGACCGAGAAGGGCGGGAAGTTGTAGTGGAGCATGAAGGACTTGCGCCAGTCGCCCGTCAGCGTGTCGATGTGCTGCTCGTCCTGGGCCGTGCCCAACGTCACCGTGCAGACGACCTGGGTCTCACCGCGCTGGAACAGCGCCGACCCATGGGTGCGCGGCAGCAGGCCCGCCTGGACCTCGATTGGACGCACCTCGTCGAGCTTGCGCCCGTCGATTCGCCGGCCCTCGTCGAGCACGAGGTGGCGCAGGTACTGGCTCTTGAAATTCCCGTAGTATCCCTTCAGCTCGCGCGTTCGCGCGGCGATCGCCTCCTCGCCGTGCCGCTCGGCGAGCCTGGCGACCGCCTCGTCGAAGATGGCCGACAGCCGCCCGTAGCGCTCGATCTTGTCGCGGATCTGGATGGCCTGGGTCATCGGCTCCCAGACGAGATCCCGCAGTTCCTGCTCCAGGGCGGCGTCGTGGACGGGCTCGGGAACGGGCCGCTTGGGCTTGCCGGCCGCCTTGCGCAGGGCCTCGAGGGCCTCGAGCATCGGCTGGGCGGCCTCGCGCGCGAAGGTCAGCGCGTCGACGATGACCTCCTCGGGCACGAAGTTCGCGCCGCCCTCGACCATCACGATGCCGTCGGGCCCCACGGCGACGACCAGGTCGACGTCGCTGTCCTCTTGCTGCTCGTAGGTCGGGTTGAGGACGAACTGGCCGTCGAGCCGACCGACGCGCAGCCCCGCGATGGGTCCATCGAAGGGGATGTCGCTGACGTGCAGCGCCGCCCCTGCCCCGATCAGGGCGTTGATGGCGGGATCGTTGTGCTCGTCGGCCGACAGCACCGTGGCGATGACCTGGGTCTCGCAACGAAACGTCGACGGGAACAGCGGGCGAATGGGCCGGTCGATGAGCCGGCACACGAGCGTCTCGAACGAGCTCGGCCGTCCCTCGCGCTTGAAGTACCCACCCGGGATCTTGCCGGCCGCGTAGGTCTTCTCCACGTAGTTGACGACGAGCGGGAAGAAGTCGATGCTTTCGCGCTCCTTGTCGCTGGCGCAGGCCGTCACGAGCACGACGGTGTCGCCGAAGCGCACCAGCGCGGCGCCGTTGGCCTGCTTGGCCAGCCGGCCCGTCTCGATGACGAGCTCACGGCCATCGAGGTCGACGACTTGTCGGTAGACCATGGGATGCATCCTGTGTCGGTGCGAGTCCTGGGCGAGGGCGAGCAGGGTTGGTGCCGTCGGCTGTCGGACGTCCCGGTGGGCACAGGATGCACGCCGGGGCGGGCCAGCGCCCGCACCCCCGGCGGCCGCGGCTCACTTGCGGATGCCGAGTGCGGCGATGATGCTCTCGTATCGGCTGTAGTCCTTCGCCTTCAGATAGTCGAGCAGCCGCCGGCGCTGGCCGACGAGCTTGAGCAACCCCCTGCGCGAGTGGTGGTCCTTCTTGTGGACCTTGAAGTGCTCGGTCAGGTAGAGGATGCG
>AMFO01002353.1_pt1 | contig 11671 bp, 9 predicted proteins | sample 552608 | NCBI WGS metagenome assembly AMFO01 (sample SAMN01893955, study PRJNA167987) | microbial mat metagenome | biome: hydrothermal vent | place: USA: Loihi, Hawai'I | collected 2003-05-01
ATGCTCGATGCCCTCGGCCGCCTCTACTACTACCATGCAACGGCGATTACACCCGCCGGCCAGCAGCGAAATGCGTTGCTACACAAAGCTGCAGCCTGTTTCCGCAAGCTCATCGCCCAGCGCCCGGCCTGGCCCTACGGCTATGCCGGACTGCTGAGCATCAAGGCAGAGCTGGGCGAATACGATGCGGAGCAGGCCGATACACTGCTTCATCTGATCAGACTCGGCCCGTGGGACAACGCCATCCTGCCGTCGCTGCTGCGCTGGTCGATGTGGAGCTGGCCCTTCCTGCCGGATGATAAACGCGAACCGGTACGCCACTACCTGCAGCGCGTCGCCGAACAGCGGCAGCAGGATATGCGCCAGACCCTGGAGCAGACGGGTGGCCTGGCCTACTACTGCATCGCCATTGCCGCGCCGGATACCCACTCCCCCCTCTGCGATTGAGCTGTTACCGAGACAGCAGGCCCGTTTCCCCGCCCTCCTGCTGCCGACGTGACTCCAGCTGCCGACTCAGCATGGCCAGGGCCAGCAACAGCATGAACATGCTGCTGTTGGCCGGAATCTGCAGGTTAAAGTCGACAAAGGAGTGGACCAGCATGGCGGCAATCCCCATCAGGCTGGCGAAGGCCATGCCGGTCATCAGCGATGAGCGGCGCCGGCGCAGGGTCTGGACGGCGGCAGCGAGGGCATAAAGCACGCAGCCGGCCAGCAATGCAAAGCCGACCGCCCCCCCTTCGATGAAGAGTTCGAGATAGTCGTTGTGGGCATGGTTCCAGGTACGGCCGAGACCGGCGCTCTTGTAGGCCGGGAACACCTCGCCGAAGGTACCCGCCCCCGTCCCGCTCAACCAGTAGTCCGGCAACATCGGCAGGGCGGATATATAGGCCTCGTCGCGATCCTCCGTCTGCATCGTGGTCTGCTCCAGGCGCGTCATCACCGTCGACAGGCCGACCCAGGAACCGATCAGGACAATATCGAGCACGATCAGACTGACGAGAAAGACGATCGTGGCCCGGGGCTTCTTTTTGACCAGCAGCAGGAACAGCACCCCGGCGATGCCCAGGCTTGCGAAGAAGGCGATGTTGCCGCCGCGCGAATGGGTGAGCACCAGCCCTAGGCAGAGCAGGATCAGCAGTAGCCTGAGCCGCGCTTTCGGCCCCAGCAGCAGCTCGCTCCACGCGCGCAGCCGCCGCTTCCAGTTGCCGCCGGAAGCGCCATGCTTGAGCAGCGACAGCATGTAGCCGATGCCGATGGCCAGGGCCATCTCCAGATAGCCGGCCAGATGATCGCGGCTGGCGAAGGTGCCGGTGGCGGAGCCGGGGTGGGAGAAGAGCACGTACTTGGAGATGAAAAACGAGTACTCGATACCGGTCAGGATCATGAACGAGCCGTAGAGCGCCTGAAACAGGGCCGAAAGCAGCACGGTATAGACCAGCCACTTCAGCTTGCGCCGCGAATCGATCAGGTAAAGCGTCAGCCCGAACAGGCCGACGAGATAACAGCTGCGGACCAGCATGGCGGCCGTGGCATGCGCATCCAGTGTGATCGGGGCAAAGAGGGTGCCGGCATCGGCGGCCAGGCGGATAGCGGCCGCATGCGGCGACAGCCACTGCAGCATGCCGATCGACAGCGGCAGCATCTGCAGCCCCAGCCAGGCGATATAGAGCAGCAGCAGGATGAAGACAGGGCGGGCGGCCCGCATCGACTCCGGCAGGCGGGCGCCGTGGCGCAGGTGCCAGGCCAGCGTCAGGCCGACCAGCAGAAAGCACCATGTATCGCTGGTCGCCTCGGCCCACGGCCGGTTGCTGCCCAGCGGCAGCGGCAACCAGGCGACCAGAGCCAGAAAGGCCCAGGTCAGGCGTGTACTGGTGCCCGGCATGACGTCAGCTTCCTATCAAATCGCTTGCGGCGACAGGGAACCCGACACCATCTGCCACAGCCTCCGCAGCCACGCCACGCCCCAGTTCGAGGCGCTTTTTGACATGTGCAATGGTGCTCTCCCGGTGGGCGATAATAAGGATGGTCAGCTTACCCTCCATCCGCTGCAGGGCCTGGCGGATCTTCTCTTCATTATCGTGGTCGAGGGCGCTGGTCGCCTCATCCAGGATCAGTAGTTGCGGCTTCGACAGCAGGGCACGGGCCAGCGCCAGACGCTGCCGCTCGCCGCCGGAGAGACGGATGCCGCGATCGCCGATCAGGGTGTCCAGCCCCTCGGGCAGGGCGCGCACGAAATCGGCTGCCGCGGCCGTCTCCAGCGCATCCCACAGCTGCTGCTCGGATGCCTCGGGACAGACCCACAGCAGATTGGTGCGCACCGTATCGTGAAACAGGAACACCTCCTGCGTGATATAGGCGATACCTCTGCGCCAGGCCAGGCGCCGCTCGCCCTCGATGCGCTCGCCATCCAGGCGGATCACCCCCGCATCGGGCACCAGCAGGCCGGCAATCAGGTCGGCCAGGGTGCTCTTGCCGGCGCCGGAGGGGCCGGTCAGGGCAACGGTCTCGTTCTTGCCGATACTCAACGACAAGCGGTCGATCACCTGCCGTGTAGCGTTCGCGTAACGGAAGCTGACATTTTCCAGAGAGATAGCCTGCTTGAATTGCGGCGCGACCACATCGGCGGCGAGCTTCTCCTCGGCATGCCCGGAACACTCCCGCATCAGTTGCCGCACATCCGCGAAAGCGGGCAACTGGTGCAGCAGACGCTGAAAAAGGGCCTGAATCAGCGTCACCTGTGGCAGCAGGCGGGAAAATATCAGCAGCAGGAGCAATAGCGCGGCCAGCGGAATCGCCAGCCACTGCAGGGCGAAATAGAAACAGAGCGAAAAGAAGACCACGCCGCCGATGGCGGTCACCAGCTGGGTCAGGCCGTTAAAACGCACGAGCCGCACGATCTGCCGCTCCAGCCGGCGACTCTCGTCGTCCATCATGGCCAGATAGCGTGATTCGCTGCCGTAACTTTTGACCATCTTCAGGCTGCCGAGATGTTCGGTAAACATCTGCATCAGCTCCTTGCCGCTGCTCTCCCGTACCCGCCCGGATTGCACCACCCGCCGGTTCAGCGGCAGCAACAGGGCCAGCAGCACGATGCCGCACCCGAGTGCCAGCAGCGTCATCTGCCAGGAGATCAGCAGCGACAGTCCGACATAGACCAGCACCAGCACCAGCTGCCCGAGCAGCATCAGCATCGTCGTGGCACACATGCCGATGGTGTTGACCTGCTGCGCCAGGCCGTGCACGAAATCGCTCATCTTGCGACTGATGAAAAACTGCCAGCTGCTGTGCAGCAGCGCATCGTAGAGCGCATGGCGCACATGCCAGACATAGGCCTGCTGCACCGAGGTGGACATCACCGATTGCAGATAACTCAGCAGTGCGACCAGGGAGACGACCGCGACATAGGAAAACAAAATCAGCGGCAGGGTAATCTCCAGCCCCAGTGCGTCGTAGATGCGGGCGATGATGCCGGCGAAATCCCCGGTTGCCCCGCCTCCCGTATCAAGTCCGACCAACTGCAGCAGCGGTATCAGCAGCAGCATGCCGATACCTGCCGTCACACGCTGGACAAGCATCAGCCCAAAGAGCAGCGACAGGCGCAGCGGTGAAAACCGATAGAGGTCGGCGCCGGCCGCCAGCATCGATTGCCACTGTTCACCCCGCATGGACACCCCCTCCACCGGCAAGCGGAATGCCGCCACTCATGACTTATTGTTACCTGTCGGCTTGTCTTCGAGCCAACGACCGAAGACATCGCGGTGCGCTGCCAGCCGGCGCAAGCCGCCCTGATCGCCTTTGAGTGATGCAAACAGAGTCGGCAGCTTCGTGCTGACCAGGCGATACCAGTGATGCGGCAGGTACAGAAAGACCCGGGCCGAGTCTGCATCCACCGGGAAATGGCGCGCGATCACGGTGCGCGACGGGAAAATGGCCCCCATCACCCTGCCAAGACGCCCGGAGAAGCTGCCGCCATACAACATCTCCTGCACATCGTATGCCAGCAGCTTGTGATCCTCCGGATCGGAAAAGAGCAGCTGTTCGGCACTGCTCAGCCAACCATCATCGCCCTCGTCCTGCAGTGCTGCGATCACATCACCCGGCACCTCGGCACCAACATGGCGCTGCGCCAGCAGCAGCACCGGCAGCACATGCCGCTGCCACCCACCCTCGCGCACCTGGCGCAGAAATCGCTGCCAGTCGGGCCGGGCGGCCTCGATCAGGAACTGGACATCGAGCAGGGCGAGCGGGCCGATATTGAGATAGTGATCATGCGTGGCGTGGATGCAGAGATGCAAAAGCATCGCCTCCGGGCCGGGAAAGGCGACACTCAACCCGCCAATCTCCCTGCTGATACTGCCCTGCCATACATTATCCTCGAAGGTTATTGCCCCGGCATCCGGCGAGGTCAGGCGGTGATGCAGTTCGATCATGATGCCGCCCGGACTGCGCAGCGGCGGCAGATGGATACGATCGGCAAAATAGGCCTCAGGCGAACCGCCGAATACCGATGTATAACCGTGCTGCTGCAGCAGCCTGAAAGCGGCCAGGGCATCGTCCGGCCTGAGCAGCAGATCCAGATCGCGCATCGGCCGCAATCCCGCCTCGGGGTAGGCGTAGCGGGCAAGCCAGGCCCCCTTCAGGGCCAGAAACGGGATACCGGCTGCGGCCAGTAATTGCGTCACGCCTATCAGTTCGCCGTAGATTTTGAGGTTACGCCGGGTATGCCTGTCGCGTGAGTCCTGCCAGCGGGTACGCAAAGATGGCGGCACCCCATCACTCCTCCCCAGCCTGTAGTGGAGCATCGGCCCCAGCCGATGCATCCGGGCAAGGCTCGCCAGCTGCTGCCAGGCGACATCATCCATGCCTGCCTCTGGCACCGGCTTGTCCGCATGCAGGGCATCGAGAATAAACTGCTGCACGGGTGTGAAGCCGGTCGCAGCACTCATCGGTCACCATCCGCACGGGAGGCCGCCACGACATCGCCGGCAACCGGCGATCTGGAGATGTGCACAACGGAAAAATTTCCGAACTGAACCAGGCTGGCAACCATGGAGAAGTCGTTCAACAATCGGAAAAACCAGCGCTGCACCAGCCTCGACCTCCCGAAAATCTTGCGGTAATAGTCGCGTGGAAACTCCCACTCCGTCCTCAGCCGTAACCGGTAGCCATGTCGGCTGCACATCGCCTTCAGACGCGGCAAGTCGAGGCGCCCCGGAATCACGCCGGAATATTCGCGCCGCCTTGCCACACCCAGGCGGGCAAACAGCCGGATGATGAAATTATTGGTCGGTTCAACGATAAACAGGTTCTCGTACCGTTCCTCGAGCAACCGTTCCAGCGTCACGTGCATCTCCTGCGTATGGTGCAGTGCATTCACAATCACGATCGGAATCTCCCGGTTTGCCACCGGGCAGCGCTGCAGATCGGAAGTAAACAGCCCCACTTCCAGACCGTACCCCTGCAGGCGCGCAGGAATCACGCGCAGCGCACTGGCGGAAAGATCGGAGCACAATACCGTCTGCAACTTACGAAAGCTCAGCAGAAACTCGATCTCCCGGCCGGTCCCCGCGCCCAGAAAGAACAGCCGGCTGCAATCGACATGATCGAGAAACGCCGCCAGATGCTGCATGGTCTTCATGCGGTTACGACTGTAATAGCTCTGCCACATCATGGCCCGTTCCCGGCGCACCCACTGCACGATCTGCTGCGGCGTAAGATTGAATTGATGCCCGCGCAACTCCTGCGCCGTCGCCTCATCAAGCCCGGATTCCCGCACCATCTCCAGGATGCCATCATCGCTGATCGTGAACGCTTGCTGACAAGAGCGACAGCACACGTCCGTCCCCGTAACGAACAGTTCGCCCTGACAACCATCAGGACAGCTCAAATCGGTCATGTAGGCATGCGGCGACAACAGCTGCGCACCTGCAGCCCCCGCCCTCGGGCTGTTTTTGGTATGGGGATGACCGGACATGCTACTCATCCTGACAGGGCACTGGGTGATGGGCAATTTCGTCCGGATAAAAAAAGAAAAGCCACCCGGAAGGGTGGCTTCGACATTTGCGATCCGAGCCAAAGGTAGGACAGCCTTTGGCGGATCAAACAAACCTGGCGGAGAGAGAGGGATTGCTCCGGGCTCCTGCCCTGCGCCCTTCGGGCCAGCCTTTCAGCTGTCCGAATCGGCGATCCTGCCGATTCGTCGAACCCAAGCGAGGCTTCTCATCCTCTCTCCAACATCCGGTCATGGATGGCCGGCTTTAGTAAGCAGATCAAAATCGCATTTTGATCTGCGATCCGAGCCAAAGGCAGGACAGCCTTTGGCGGATCAAACAAACCTGGCGGAGAGAGAGGGATTCGAACCCTCGATACCCTGTTGGGGTATACACGCTTTCCAGGCGTGCTCCTTCGACCACTCGGACATCTCTCCGTAGCTAAGCGCTGATCAGGAAACCTGCATCGCCTCAGCAAGGGCGCGCATGGTAAGGGGATGCCTGCCATCAGGCAAGGGCGGAAAGGTATTGATTGCCGAATCGGGTGGCATGCCGTACATTGGCTGCGATTCGGCAGCGCCCTCTGGTCTGCGCTGCGGATCGTTCGGCATCTTCCGCCCTGGCGACATTCCGTCCAACAACTAAACAGACACTCGCATCCAGACCGGTCCAGGTATCTCTGGCGGAGGCGAGTCGGAGAAAATTTGACAACATTTGATACGCTCGGCCTTTCGGCCGAAATCCTGCGTGCGATCGCAGAACAGGGATATACCACCCCCACCCCGATTCAGGCCCAGTCGATTCCCGTCGTCCTGAAAGGACACGACATCATGGCCGCGGCCCAGACCGGCACCGGCAAGACCGCCGGCTTCACGCTGCCGCTGCTGCAGCGCCTGATGGAAAACCCGCGCAACGGCAACAAGAAGCCGCGTGTACTGGTTCTCACCCCCACCCGTGAGCTGGCTGCCCAGGTGGGCGAGAGTGTCGCCACCTACGGCAAACACCTGCCGCTCAAGTCGACCATCGTCTTCGGCGGTGTCGGCATCAATCCGCAGATCAACGCCCTGCGCCGTGGCGTCGATATCCTGATCGCCACCCCGGGCCGCCTGCTCGACCTGGCCGACCAGAAGGCTGCCGATCTTTCGCAGGTCGATATTCTGGTGCTCGACGAAGCGGACCGCATGCTCGACATGGGCTTCATCCGCGACATTCGCCGCATCATGAAGCTGCTGCCCAGCAAGCGTCAGAACCTGCTCTTCTCCGCTACCTTCTCGGAAGAGATCAAGAAGCTGGCTGCCGGCATCCTGCACGAGCCGGTGCTTGTCGAAGTGGCCCGCAACGAGACCTCCGGCCAGGTCACCCAGGTGGTGCACCCGGTCCAGAAGGGCGACAAGCGCGCCCTGCTCTCGCACCTGATCTCCTCGGAAAACTGGCAGCAGGTACTGGTCTTCACCCGCACCAAACATGGCGCCAACCGCCTCTCCGAACAGCTGGAGCGCGACGGCATCACCGCGGCCGCCATCCACGGCAACAAGAGCCAGACGGCCCGTACCAAGGCGCTGGCCAACTTCAAGAACGGTGGCGTACGCGTACTGGTCGCCACCGACATCGCTGCACGTGGTCTCGATATCGACCAGCTGCCGCACGTGGTCAACTACGAGCTGCCCAACGTGGCCGAGGATTATGTCCACCGTATCGGCCGCACCGGTCGTGCCGGCAACAACGGCGAGGCGATGTCGCTGGTCTCGCCGGATGAAGCAAAGCTGCTGCACGGCATCGAGCGTCTGATCAAGAAGCCGATCCCGCAGGTCGAGGTTGAGGGCTATTCCGCCAACCTGGCCGCCCGTCCGGAGCGCAACGAGCGTAGCGGCGACCGCCGCCCTTCCCGCCCGGGTAACGGACCGGGCAATCGCCCCGGCAATGGGGCCCGTCGTCGGCCGCGTCGCCGTAACGGCTCCTCCGTCAAGGCGTAATCGCCAAGGCTTCCGCTATGGGCGCCTCCTTCGGGAGGCGCCTTTTTTTGTGCCACATATCCCGTCGAAGCTCCTTGGTCTATCTTACAGATATCATAGGGAGGCGATCGATGAGCGACCGCAGAGGCATCACTCCATGAACTGGGCCCGCGACATGACCCGCCTGATCGAATCGCGCGGCATCCACGACTCACGCATCCTTGAAGCGATGCGCAACGTGCCGCGACACGAGTTCGTCGGTCGCCACGAACTGTTCGAGTCCTACGACGATCATCCGCTGCCCATCGGTTTCGGCCAGACCATCTCGCAGCCCTACATCGTCGCCTACATGTGCGACATCGCCAACCTGCAATCCGGCGACCGGGTGCTGGAGATCGGCACCGGCTCCGGCTACCACGCGGCCGTCATCGCCCAGCTGGTCGAGCATGTCTACAGCGTCGAGATCATCCCTGAGCTGGCCGAACGGGCCCGTAAAATCATCGAACGCCTGGAATACAACAATATCAGCATCCGTCACGGCGACGGCTATTACGGCTGGGGCGAAGAGGCCCCGTTCGATGCCGTGATCGTTACCGCCTGCAGCCGGGAGGTGCCGCCGCCGCTGGTGGGGCAGTTGGCCGAGGGCGGGCGCATGGTGATTCCGGTCGGGGCCCCCTTTGGTGTTCAGGAGCTGGTTCTGGGGGAGAAACGGGGACAGGAGATTGTCTATCGGGAGACATTGCCGGTGCAGTTTGTGCCGCTTACCGGCAATCACGCAAAGGAAAGCCGATAGCCTCCCATCCAACTTTTCACATATGACTCTGTACCCAGCGGATGATCTCCGCACCCCGCATCACACCCGGCTGGCGCGCAATCTCCCGGCCGTGATGAAACAACACCAGCGTCGGGATACTCTGGATGGTGTAGCGGGCAGCCAGCATCTGCTCCGTCTCGGTATTCACCTTGGCCAGGCGAATTTTGGGCTCCAGCTGGGTGGCCGCCTGGGCGAACTGTGGAGCCATCATCTTGCAGGGCGCACACCATGAGGCCCAGAAATCGACCAGCAGCGGGATGTCGTTGCGGGTAAGGTGTTTTTCGAATGTGTCGCCTGCGAGTTCGACGGGGTGGCCGGTGAACAGCGGCTGGCTGCAGCTGCCGCACTTAAGCTGGGAACTGCTGGCGGCGACGGGGATGCGATTGACCGCCCCGCAATGAGGGCAGACGGCGTGCACGCGATCGCTCATGGGTGGGGACCTCCGATAATCAGGTTGGTGTCAGTGTGATCGATGAGATAGATGGAAGGTCACCTTCAATGATGGCCTTCCATCCACTCCAGCGTGAACGTGATTATTGTTTTTCGATCAGACCCAATTCCTCAAGACGAATTGCCATTGCCAAAGGTGAAACTCGGAACTGATCGGCCAACGAAGGAAAGAATCGACCATTGTAATGGTCTGCCTTCGCAAGCATTAGAGATACGCCTCGTAAAGAACCGCACCGTTCCCGAGCATCATGTAACGATCCTAGGTTCAATGCGAAGGCCGTATCTTCATTGAGCGAAAAACTATCCATCCCAAATTGCTCAAAAAAACGCTGCTTCAGCAGCTTGGTTGGCATAAGAAAGTACGCAGCGAACTTATCAGCTTCTAACTCAACTCGATCGCGATGCAATTTCTGGCCATCAATTGCTCTATCACGGTGTAAAGATGCACCCACATCATGCTGCAGCACGGCATGACCTAATTCATGTGCGGCAGTAAAAGACCGAACATCTTGCGGAAACCTATTTGATACACGCACGAGCTTTGAGGAAGCATCGATATCTCCTGCAACCTTAACGAGCCTCTTGCCGGCAAGGTATTCTCCCAAGTCTTCTTCAGGACAAAAATCATAACCAACCACCTTAAGAGCCATAACTGGATCGATAGCATTAACGGGGTCAGACAGGTCCATCTCACCCCAAAGCTGATCCCTGTCCATCCACATGTTCTTAAGCAAATCATTCGCTATCGATTCAATTTGCTCAAACGTGAAACGGTTCGATTTAGGCTTAGATGTGGAAACCTTTCTTGTACGATGAGTGACTGCGCTATACCCACCTTCACCGTCAGAATAGGCATGTGGATTTTGCAAAAGATTGCGACTAGCCCTGATCTGCTTGTTGGTCGCATTTACCTCATGAGCCATGGAGCCATGCGCAAACATTTCATCAAGCTGCTCGATATACGCGTAGGGGTTCCGCTGCGCATATCTGGCATTTGATAGCTTAAACTTCATCTCATCGCTCATGTCGCAATCTCCTTTATCTACAACACACCCACATATCCCATATATCGGCCTATACTAAGTTCATACCACCATATATTGTGGCATGATTTCAAGAAGGGGTTATCCTGTCAATGTCCAAACAGAACAAAAAAGCCTAGCTAATAAAGCTAGGCTTTATGGTTATAGCAAAAAAGAAACACACTTGGTACAGAGCTTCCCCTCTTAAGTCCTCGAAAATAACACGGCACTTACTTGATCACGCTCTATGGATAACCACGTTTCCCCCCTCATTTGCTATCATCACTTATTGACTGGAGGGCATAGAAATGGACATGGCAACCATTAGCGTTTTTCTTTCGAGTGTTAAAACGGCAACCGAGATTGCTCAAGGACTTAAAGATAGCGATTTATCATTGGATAAAGCAGAGACAAAACTACAGCTAGCTGAATTAATAAGCGCACTAGCAGATGCAAAAATTCAAGCAGCCATGCTCCAAGATGAGTTACTGACCACCAATCGGCGCATTCGCGAAATTGAAGAGGCACAGAGAGTCCATGATCACGAAATGAAATGGGATGGCGTTGTATACTGGCGAGAAGTTAACTCAAACCGTGACGGCCCTTTTTGCCCTCAATGTTACGATAGCAGCAAACATAAAAGTCTTATTAGACTGCAAAAGCATGGTAGTGATCATTGGGTATGTCCAACATGCAAAAACGATTATTTTGGAGAAAACTTTTCCCCTGGAGGATTCGCATGCGGCACCACTTCTTTTGATCCTTACGATTAAATCAATCTATTCCAATACTAATTTGGTTGTTGAATATCGCCATTTGCCGAAAGCGGATGTTGAAGGTTTGGCGGAGAGGGTGGGATTATGTCGGGCTCCTGCCCTCCACCCTTCCGGTCGGCCTGCGGCCGATCAAAACGGCAATCCTGCCGTTTTGTCGACCCACGAAGCGTGGGTTCTCACCCACCCTCTACATCATGACGAGCAAAAAAAATGAAAAGCCCGGCGGATTAGGCCGGGCTTTCATGGATATGGCGGAGAGGGTGGGATTCGAACCCACGTGGGACTTTCGCCCCCAACCGATTTCGAGTCGGTGCCGTTATGACCACTTCGAGTACCTCTCCGTAACGAAGGGCGCGCATCATAAGCGCCAATCGCCGATCAGACAAGCCGGGCAGGATCTCGCGTCTCCCCATTTTTTTCAGGCCAGCAGGGGCGCATGGCGGCTGGGCGGGAAGAGCGGCAGCTGCGGCGGGGGGTTGGGGCGTCGGCGGCGCAGGCGGGCGTAGAAGATCTCCTTGGCTGCGGCAAACAGTCGTCTCCAGCCTGCAAGCAGCGTGTAAAAGAGAAAGTTCGGCTTCTTCGTCTTCTGCCGCTTGGCCTTAGACACTAACGCACAGGCTTCATCCTGATAGGCAGCCAAAAAGCCCCAAACAAGGCTGGCCAGGGC
>AMFO01000517.1_pt1 | contig 11611 bp, 10 predicted proteins | sample 552608 | NCBI WGS metagenome assembly AMFO01 (sample SAMN01893955, study PRJNA167987) | microbial mat metagenome | biome: hydrothermal vent | place: USA: Loihi, Hawai'I | collected 2003-05-01
TCGCCGCGGGGATCCTGAACGTCCTCGCCGGCGGCGGGTCGTTCTTCACCATGCCCCTCATGATCTTCATGGGCATGCCTCCGGCCATGGCCAACGGCACCAACCGCATCGGTCTCCTGGCCCAGAACGTCACGGCGGTCTCCGAGTTCCACCGCCGGGGGTTCTCCGACTTCCGCCTCAGCCTGACCCTGGCCCTCTGCACGCTGCCGGGCGCCGTCATCGGCGCCGTGGCGGCGGTGCGCTTCGACCCGCTCTGGTTCAAGCGGATTCTCGGGATCTTCATGATCCTCCTGCTGCCCGTCCTCTTCAAGGGACGGAACATGAACGCGAAGCGGTCCGCCAATCCCGGCTCGCACGGCCTGCTGCTTGCCCACCTCGGCACCCTCGGCCTCGGCTTCTACGGCGGTTTCATCCAGGCCGGCACCGGACCGCTGCTGATCATCCTGCTCGTCTCGACCCTGGGAATCGATCTGGTCCGGGTCAACATGCACAAGGTCTTCATCATCGGCTTCTACACCATTCCCGCGCTCCTCGTCTTCGTCCTCAGCGGGCAGGTGGACTGGCTGGCCGGGATCCTGCTCGGGGTGGGCACGGCGCTGGGCGCGACCGTCGGCACGAAGATGGCGGTGACCGGCGGCGAGCGCCTCATCCGGGTCTTCGTCGCCGCGGCCATCATCGTCATGGCCGCCCGGCTCCTGCTCTGGAGCTGACCGTCCCGCTCGGCCCCCCGTCCGGCGCCCCTCAGCTCCCCGCATCCGCGCGCCGGCGGAAGCGGCCCGCGAGGAGCAGCGCCAGGCCGAACGTGACCAGGGATACCACCGCCGCGCTCGGATCGCCGGCGGGCAGGTCCTGGAGGACCAGCTTGAGACCAACCGCGCCGAGGGCCACGGTCCCCAGCACCGCGAGCTCCTTCCGGGCCGGGAGGCGGGCCCCGAGAGCGGTCAGCCCCAGGGCCGCCAGGCTCCCGAGGACGGTGCGGACGGCGGCCAGCGCCCCCGGCGAGACCGTGTGCAGCAGGACCGCGGTTCCGGACACGGCCACGGCCCACAGCTCCCCGGCGGCGAGGCCGGCAGCGAGGGCCTGGGGCCAGCGCGGCGCGAATCCCGGCCGCTCCGGCCGGAAGCGGTCCACGAGCAGGTAAAGCGCCGTCGTGGCCAGCGCCAGGCAGATCACGAGCACACTCGGGGCATGGGGCTCGGCCAGGAGCGTCCGGCCGAAATGCCAGAAGCAGCCGCCGGCGAAACCGGCGAGGGCGATGATGATCGCCGCCTGCGCCGCCAGAGAGCCGCTCTTCAGGCGGGCGGCCGCCGCGACCGCAACGAACGCCGCCACCGCCCAGATCACGGCCCGCGGCACGGCCGGCACCAGCAGCCAGGTCCCGGTCACGAAGAGAATGAGGCCCTCGGCCAGGAAGAGGTAGAACGCACGGTTCTGCCCCTTCAGCCGGTCCACGTAGGCGTAGGCCACAACGTAGGCGGCCGCGGCCAGGCCCAGGGCCAGCCAGGCCAGCCAGGCGCAGCTCCCGCCGCCCGCCCGGCAGATCCGCACCGCCCCCGAGAAGCCCACGATGAAGGCGGCGGCCGACTGCAGCACCTCGAACCAGTTCAGGTCCCGGGAACGGAACGCGGCGCGGGATGCCGAAAGCGTGACGTAGCCGATGAACAGCGCCAGCGTGAGCACGATGGCCAGGCTCGGCGACAGGCCGCGATACTGCTCCGGCGGCCCGCCGGGGGCGGCCGCCAGGTTGGCGAGCTGGAGGATGGCGACGTCCACGACGAACGCCGCGGGCCAGCGGATGGCGTGCCAGTGCACGGCGTAGGCCAGCCCGGCCGTCTCCAGTCCGGTCAGCAGGAGCACGGCGACGAAAACCTCGGCGGAGTGTGTCGCCACGAGCAGGGCGAATGCCGTCACCAGGGCGGCCACGGCGGCCGCGTTGGCGGTGAACCGGAGGTGGAACCGGACGCCCACCACCACGGCGCCCGTGGTGACGAGGGCCAGGAGAGCGGCCGCCATCCCGGGCGTGAGTGAGCCGAAGCGCGTGGTGGTCTCCCAGATCAACGGGTACGCGATCAGCACCGCCGTGACGCCGTAGAAAGCCGCGGACAGCCTCCTTTCGGCCAGTCCGGACCGGGTCGCCATCACCAACCACAGCAGTCCGTAGACGAGCCCGAGGATCATCCCGGTTCGCGGGCTGAAGGTCCCTCCCTGGGTGAGGGCGCGGAGCAGGAAGGCGCCGCCGAGGATCAGGCAGCTGCGGCCGGTGAAGGCGGCCGCCTCGCCCAGCTGGAGCCCCCGGCCCTCACCCAGGACGGGCTCCGCCAGGGTGGTGGAGGCGGCGGCCGGGCGCTCGCGCTGCAACGCCGAGGCGGCGCGCTCGGCGCCGGCGGTCACGGCGGCCTCCAAGCGCGCGACCCTCGCCTCGAGCTCCGCGACGACCTTCTCGATGCGCTCGATACGATCCTGCATGTGTCGATCCCCCCGTGAGGTGACGGATTGCGGGTCTGCCCAATGCTGCAAACATACTAACGCAGCCCGTCGAGCTGAGAAAACCACATCTCGAAGGGACCGTTGGCGAGGGGAAAACTGAACCGCGGCAGGCGACGACGGCCGCCGCCTGCCGCCAGAGAGTTTCACCAGAGCCGGGCCCCGTTTCCCGGGGCCCGGGGGAGCATCCGATTACTGCTCCATCATGTCCTGGAACACCGGCGGCTTCGGGCTGTCCTCCTCGAGGAAGACGTGGCAGGTGTCGCAGTCCTGGGGAATCGTGTGCTTGCCGTCCGCCGTCGACATCTCGTCGTCGTGACACCGCCAGCAGCCTGGGAAGTCCTGGTGACCCAGGTTGTTGGGGTGGGTCTTCCAGTCCGTCTTCATCTCCGGGAAGAACGAGCGTGCGTAGACCCGGGCCGCCGCGTCGGCCGCCCGCTCCACGAGCCCCTGGTTGGCCGACCACACGTCTGGGTGTTGCTCGCGGTAGTACGTGACGATCGCCTTGCGCACCGCGGCCATGCCCTGTTCGTGGGTCTTGTAGCCCTTCTCGACGGCGGCCAGGGCAACCTTCTTAAAGAAGGGGAGCTGCACCATGTCCGGGTGGGTCGAGAGCACGTCGTCGAGGGCGTGATCCGGGTTCTTGAACAGGTGCGTCGGCCGGTTGTGGCAGTCGATGCAGTCCATCACGCGCGCCTTGGCCTCGATCTCGCTCGCCGGCGGGAGCTTGTCGCCCTCCCTCGTGTAGGTCCGAACCTTGCCGTCGGGCGTCGTGAGCTCCACCCAGACGATCTTCTGCCGGTGCTCGTCGGCGGCCAGGTAACGGATCTTGTTGTCCGAGTAGATGTGCCACCAGTGGATCCCGCCGTGCCTCCCCAGGTCCATGCTGCCGCCACCGGTCTTGATGAGCATGGCGGTGTACGACGGGGTGTTGTGCTCGTCGGTATCGAAGGTCGCGAAGATCTTGAGCTTGTCGCCGTGGTGCTTTGCCGGCCAGTGGCACTGCTCGCAGGTCTCGCGCGCCGGGCGCAGGTTGTGGATGGGTGTCTCGATTGGCCGGTGGTACGTCCCCCACGCCGTCTTCCACACCTGGCGGAGCCCGTCCAGCTTGGAGCGCACGAACCACGACGCCCCGGGCCCGATGTGGCACTGCACGCAGCGCACGCGCGAGTGAGGAGATTGCTGGTACGCCGTGTACTCGGGCTGCATGACGGTGTGACACGTGGTGCCGCAGAACTCCACCGTGTCCATCTCCTCCACGGCCAAGTACGAGGTGGACCCGAGAATGATCGCGTTGATCGCCGTCAGCACGAGGACCGTGAGGCCGATCTTCCGCAGGTGGGGGTCGTTGAAGTCAAGCCGTGGGTAGACCGACAGCTCCTCGAGGGTCGCGCCGGTGGCGAGGAGCCTCTTCCGGCGCCGCCACATGCCGATGGGCATCACGATGAGGCCGACCACGAACAGCGCCGGAAGCACCACGTAGGCGAAGATCCCGACGTAGGGGTTGTGAAAGCCTCCCGACAGCTCGGCGATCATGAAAATGATGATCGTCAGGGCCGAGACCGTCGTGATGACAAACCCGGTGATCGTGATCGGGTTGTTGGCGTAGTTGAATAGTCGTCCCAGCGTGTCCCGCCGGGACCTGATCCGGTCAATCATCGCGTCCCCCCTCCTGGCATGCCCGCCATGGCACGGGCGGCGCGGATTCTAGCAGGCACCCACCGCTTGCGCAAACCTTCACAAATCCACCCCGGAACCGCCCCGCCGGTCCACCCCCACGACGCCGAGCCCGCGAACGATCCGAGCGCGCTCCAACGCTGTCAGGGATCGCCACGTCGCCGGGCTTCGCCCGGCTCCTCGCGATGACAGCGCAAAGGGTTCTCCCGACGGCACGGTGCTGCGCGCGAAGCGGACTCCAGCGGTGACCCCGACAACGAAAAAACCGCCTCGGCGGCGGCGTTCGTCACAAAGATGGTCGGGACGCGGAGATTTGAACTCCGGACCCCCTGAACCCCATTCAGGTGCGCTACCAGGCTGCGCTACGTCCCGACGTCAGGAATGCTTGAGGTCCGCCACGATGTCCGCGATCTCGTCGCGGACCTCGCGCAGCGCGGACAGGAGACGTTGTACGCGTTCCGCGCCCGTGTTGTCAACCTCGGGGGCCGCCTTCGAGGACCGCCGCGCCGCCTTGCGGCGGGAGGTCTTCGCTGGAGCCGGCGCCTCCTCGACGGCGGCCGTCTCCGCCGGCGGCGGCGCGACCGGATCCAGCTGCGCCCCGATCCTCTTGCGGGCGCCCGCGATCGTCAGGCCCTCGTCGAAGAGCAGGCGGCGGATCTCGAGGATCAGCTCCACCTGGTCGCGGGTGTACAGCCGCTGCCCCGTTCCGGACTTTCTCGCCTCGAGCTGGGGAAACTCGGTCCCCCAGAAGCGGAGCATGTACGGCTGCACCTTGGCCACCTTGCAGACCTCGTTCATCTTGAACGAATCCTTGCCCTTCGGAAGAACGGCCTCGTCGCTCATGTCTCCTCCTCGGACGCGGGAACGAGCGTCAATCTGAGCTGCAGCGTGACCCTCCGGTTGCCGATCCAGGCGCCGGGCACCGGGACCATGATGTCGAGCTCGCGCACGTCCCCCGATCTCGCCAGGGCGCGCGTGCCCTCGAGGGTGACGTGCAGCTGATTCCCCTCGGCGGCGACCGCCATGGCGGCGCCCTCGCCTTCCTCGGCGCCGACCTGGACCACGGCCGAGGCCGCGGCAGGGAGGGAGGGCTCGAACACGGCCTCACCGTCCTCGAAGGGATCTCCCGAGCCCACCACGAGCAGCTCCCGGCGGCCCGAAGCGTCGCCCCCGCCGGCAGGGGCCGCGCCGACCTCGGGGGGCGCCTCGGCCGCCGCAGCCGGCGCGGGCGGACGGACGGCCGCCGCGCCGACGACGGACTCCACGAGCTCGTCCACGTGCGACGGCACCGGCGCCGGCACCGGGCGGGGCACCTCGCCCGCCGCGCCCTCGTCCGGCGCCGACCCCGGGGAGGTCTCGAAAAACCGCCTCCTCGGACGCCGGAGATGCCGGCGCGCCGTCCTCCTCGGCGGCAGCACCCTCCTCGGCCGGCGGTCCGCCGGCGAGCTCGAAGGGCCCGCCGGCCGACCCGTGATCGGGCCAGCGTTCCTCTTCCCGTTCCCCGGCGAAGACCGGCCTTTCGCCGGCCTCCGGCACCCCGGCCACCGGCTGCGTGTCCTCCCCGCGGGACTCGCCGGCCGGACCCGACCCGGCCGGAATCGGCTCCGCCACGGCCGGCTCCGGGACCGGCGGGTGGTCGAAGGAGGGACGAGTGACCGCGTCCGGGTCCGGGCCGCCTCCCGTCSTCGGTGCGGCCGGCGCCGGCCGCACCGAGGGTGGAGCGATCGACGGCACCGGGAACGGCGCCACGGCGGCCTGGCCGGCCGGCGGAGCGGGTGGCGGAGCCGGGACCTCGATCGGGGCCGATTCGACGAGCGCCGCCTCCGGTTCCGGCGCCACGGCCGGCTCGTAGCGCTGCCTGAGATCGCGCATGACCAGCTTGACGATCCCCTCCAGGGTCTCCTGGACGCCGATCCCGACCGTGGCGACCGACTCGAAGAAGGGCGCACCGTACTCGTTCAGGTGCTCGTCAAGCGACTCGATGCTCAGGATGTCCTTCAGGTCCCTCTTGTTGAACTGGAGCACGTGGGGAAAGTCCGCCAGCTCGATCCCCTGCAGGAGCAGGTTCTCCTTGAGGTTCTCCCAGGACTCCAGGTTGGCGCCCAGCATCGCCCGCTGGGAATCGGCCACGAAGACCACGCCGTCGACGCCCTTGAGGACCAGCTGCCGGGTGGCGTTGTAGTGGACCTGGCCGGGGACGGTGTACAGCTGGAGGCTGACCTGCATGTCGCGGATGGTGCCGATGTTCAGCGGGAGCAGGTCGAAAAAGATCGTCCGGTCGCCCTCGGTGGCCAGGGAGATCATCTTCCCGCGCTGGCCGCCGTCGAAGTTCTCGTGAATCCACGTCAGGTTGGTGGTTTTCCCACACAGGCCGGGACCGTAGTACACGATCTTGGCGTTGAGCTTCCGCAGGGCGTAGTTGAAAAAAACCATCGGTTAACCCCGGCTGTCTCTCCCCTTGATAATAACCTTGACCGGGACGCCTGCCAAATCGAAGCGCTCGCGCAGAACGTTCTCCAGGTAACGCCGGTAGGAAAAGTGAATGCCGGTCCGCAGGTTGGTGAAGAGGACGAACGAGGGCGGCCCCGTCTTGACCTGCGTCGCGTAGTAGAGCTTGGCCTCCCGGCCCCCGCCGGCCGAGGGCGGATTCGCCCGCCAGGCCTCCCGCAGGAGGTCGTTGATCTCGGCGGTGGAGACGCTCAGGCGGTACCCCCGGTAAAGCTCCCCGGCCACGGCCAGGACGCGCTGCACGCCGGCGCCGGTGAGGGCCGAGATGAAGAGCACCGGCGCGTGGCGGACGAACTTCATCTGCTGAGCCAGCTGGTCGGTGAGCCGCTCCCGCCACCGCGGCCGGTCCTCCGCCAGGTCCCACTTGTTGACCAGCACGCCCACCGCCCGCCCGGCCTCCCAGGCGTACCCGGCCACGTGCGCATCCTGGCGGGTGACGCCCTCGGCCGCGTCCACCAGCACCAGGCAGACGTGGGCCCGCTTGATGGCGCGCCTGGCCATCACCACCGAGAGCACCTCGGGACCGCGCTCGGTCTTCCCCACCCGCCGGATCCCCGCCGTGTCCACGAAGCGGTACCGTCGGCCGTCGCGCTCGAGCAGCACGTCCACGGCGTCACGGGTCGTGCCCGGAATCTCGCTGACCAGGACCCGCGGCACGCCGATGAGCCGGTTGAGCAGGGAGGACTTGCCCACGTTGGGCCGTCCGATGAGAGCGATCCGGACCTCCCCGGGCGTCCCGCCGTCCTCCTCGACCTCCTCCGGACCTGCCCCGGCACCCTCGAGGTGGGGCTCGAGGGCCTCCCAGAGCTCGGCCATGCCCTCCCCGTGCTCCGCCGAGATCAGCACCGGCTCGCCGAGGCCGAGGGAGTAGAACTCCTGGGCGCCGAGGGCGGCGTCCCGCACGTCGGCCTTGTTGACCGCCAGGACGATCGGCACGCCCAGCGACCGGAGGTACCTCGCCAGGTCGTGGTCCTCGGGCAGCGGCCCGGCCCGCCCGTCGACCAGGAAGACGACCGCGTCCGCGGTCCTGATCGCGTCCTCGGCCTGGGACCGGATCAGCGGGACGAAGTGGTCCTCGTCGGCCAGCAGCAGCCCGCCCGTGTCGACGAAGGTCACGCTGGCCCCGTCCGGCGCCCTGGCGGAGCCGACGATCCGGTCGCGGGTGACGCCGGGCAGGTCGTGGACCAGCGCCCGCCGGCTCCCGGTGAGCCGGTTGAAGAGCGTGGACTTGCCCACGTTCGGGCGGCCCACGATGACGACGACGGGCTGCCCCTTCACCGGGTCTTCTGACCGGATGGGGTCTTCCGACCGGACGCGGCCGGCACCGGCGTCGTCACCTTCCACTTGGTCCCGCCCTGGGTCTCCAGCACCCGCCGGTAGGTCACGAGCCACTTGCCCTCGATCTTGCGCAGCTGGATGACGGAGTGCTGGACCGTGGCCGGGTTCTCGCCCTTGACCTCGCCCGTGTAGGCGTCGAGCCGGCGCACGTCCCACACCTCCAGGAGCCGCACCGAGGCGTTCACCACCCGGAAGACGTCCATCTTCTCCACCTCGGCCTTGAGCAGGGTCGCCTCGACCCGGTCTCCCGACTCGGCCAGTTTCTGCAGCAGCTTCTGCACGGCGGCCATCTCTCCCCGGGTCGCCGTCCCCTCGAGACGGCGCGCATCCATGTTGGTGTAGGCGTCGGAGAGCTGGTGCAGGTAGCGCATGACCGCCGCCGTGATCGCCTTCCGTTCCTCGGGCTTCGGCGTCGTGTTCTCACAACCCTGGAAGGACAGGACGAGAGGCAACGCGACCAGTGCGGCGATGAACGCGGTTTTCGCTCGGTACACGACCCTCATCGTTTCCCTCCCTCGGGCTCCCCGCCTTTCCCGCCCGCGCGCCGGGACCCATCCGGCAGGATAGCACCGGAACGCCTCGCTCTCCACAAGCCCGGCGACCGGAGTTTTCCCAAGATTGAGCGAGCGATCTCCGGACGTTATCGTGTCACCGAAACTTCTTCCATGGCCGTGGATGGAACGGACCCTTGGAAGGGTCGCGCCCGTCACCGCGGCCTCGGCCGCGGTGACCCGGTGCGCCCGGCGGACCGGCTGGCCGCGAGCGTCCCGCCGTCCCGCCGCAGGACCGTCGGTCGAGAGTACCCTTCTCCGAAGCGGTGTCCGATCGTGATGGGATTGCCACGTCGCCGGGCTGCGCCGAGTCCCCTTCGTCGCTTCGCTCCTCGGGATGGCGTGCGCGCAAGCGAAGCTGCGCTTCGCACGCTTACGCCACCTCGCAATGACACCCTTTTCTGTCATGGCGAGGAGCGCGCCGGAGGCGCGCGACGTGGCCATCCCCAGCAGCATTGGAGCGCGCTCCAAAGTACTTCGGGAGCGCTCCCGGCGTGAGTGGGGTCCCGTCGCTCGGGCCCCGGCGGGCCTCGCTCGGGACGCCGTTCGACAGCGGGCAGCGAAGCTGCCCTGTCTCACGGCGCTCCTCGCGGCGCAGCGCCCCCAGGGTCCTGCTTTGCCGCGTCTGGATGGTCTGCAACACGCTCCGGGAGACACCCGGCGCCGGACGATCCACCGAGCCGCGGTCTCAGAAATATTGGGGAAACTCCAAGCCCGGCGATGGTAGGATACAAGGACAGACGGGCGCTGGAGGTTGGTCATGGGCCCTGCGAGCTTTCGTTCACCCTCGTGGCAGGACTCCTCCGCCGGAAGGATGATCCGGCACTGGAGAGCGCGGTGACGGAGAACCCGAGAATCGTGGTCATCGGCGGCGTCGCCGCCGGCATGAGCGCCGCCAGCCAGGCCCGCCGGCGCAACCCGAAGGCCCGGGTCACGGTGTTCGAGCGGGGCCCCTACATCTCCTACGGGGCATGCGGCATGCCCTACAACATCGAGGACCCGGACCGGGACATGGACGACCTGGTGGTGCTCAGCCCGGAACGCGCCGTCAAGGAGCGCGGCATCGACCTGCACCTCCGCCACGAGGCAGTGGACCTCGACGCCGACGAGGGCTGGGTGCTGGTGCGCGACCTCGAGGCCGGCACGGAGCGCCGCGAATCGTTCGACGCCCTGGTGCTGGCCACCGGCGCCATGGCGATCCGTCTTCCCCTGCCCGGCATGGATCTCCCGGGGGTCTTCGTGCTCCGCGAGCTCACCGACGGCCGCGCGCTCAAGCGCGTGCTCGCCTCCGGCCCGAGGAAGGCCGTCATCATCGGCGCCGGCTACATCGGCATGGAGATGGCGCACGTCCTGACCAGCCGCGGGCTCGAGGTCACGGTTCTCGAGAAGCTGCCCCAAGTCCTTCCCGGCTGGAGCGCCGACACGGTGGCGGTCGTCGGCGAGACCCTCGCCGAACACGGCGTCGCCGTTCACACCGGCGTCACCGTCACTGCCGCCGAGGCCGGTCCCGGCGGTCACGTGCACGCCGTCGCCACCGACGCGGGCCGGTTCGAGGCCGACGTCGTGCTCATGGCGGCCGGCATCCGGCCCAACGTGAGCCTGGCCGCGGCGGCAGGCCTGCGCATCGGCGACACCGGCGCCATCTGGGTCAACCAGCACCAGGAAACCTCCCACGACGGGATCTGGGCGGCCGGCGACTGCGCCGAGGCCTACCACAGGATCCTGCGCAAGAACGCGTGGATCCCGCTCGGCACCACGGCCAACAAGCAGGGACGCGTGGCCGGCGCCAACGCCGCCGGGCTCCGGGAACGGTTCGGCGGCATCGTCGGGACCGCCGGCTTCGTGGTCTTCGACCTCGAGGTCGCCCGCACCGGGATCTCCGCCGAGCAGGCGGCCGGCGAAGGTTTCGAGCCCACGACGGTCACCATCCGGCAACGCTCCCGGGCCCATGGCTACCCGGGCGGCACGCCCATCCAGGTCACCCTGGTCGCCGACGCCCCCTCGGGCCTGCTCCTCGGCGGCGAGATCGTGGGCCGGGAAGGGGCCGCGCTGCGCGCCAACGTGCTCGCCACGGCCCTCGCCGCCCACATGAGCGTCACCGACGTGCAGAGCCTGGACCTCGCCTACGCCCCGCCCTTCGCCCCGGTCTGGGACCCGATCCTCGTCGCCGCCAACCAGCTGGCCAAGCGGGTCCGGCGCCAGGAGACACGGCCGTGAGCACGCGGATCACCGTCACCTGCCCCCACTGCGGCTCGGTGCTCGAGGTCGACCGCGAGGCGGGCGTCGTCGTTAGCCACACCCCGCCCAAGCGGGAGAAAAAGCAGCTCGACTTCGAGGAGCGGCTCCGGGCGATGGAGAAAGAGAAGAAGCGGGCGGCCGACCGGATGGCCGAGGCCATGCGCGCCGAGAAGGCCAAGGAAAGGATCCTCGAGGACCGCTTCAAGTCGCTCATGGACAAGGCCAAGGACGAGCCCGGGGAAGCGCCTCCCATCAAGGACATCGATCTCTGACGTCCCGGCGGGCCACACCCGCCGCAGTCCGGCCGTGCTATATTTATTGAGAATGAAAACGTGTCTTGATCTGTTGTACGGAAACGTGAAACCGACCAGGAGCACGCTCCGCCCATGAACGGTCTATCGCGGCGGATGACGCTGGCACCCGGGCGTGCGCGGACGGCCCGCGAGGCCGTCGGCATCTTCCTCGAGCTGGCCAAGTTCCGGCTCAGCGGCATGGTTCTCCTGACCACCGCGGTGGGCTTCGTGCTCGCCGCGGCCGCCGACGGCGCCGGGCCCGCCGTCCTCGCCTGGACCCTCCTCGGCACGGCCTGCAGCGCGGCCGGCGCCAACACGCTGAACCAGTGGCGGGAAATCGGGGTGGGATCCTCTAGAGTCGACCTGCAGGCATGCAAGCTTGAGTATTCTATAGTCTCACCTAAATAGCTTGGCGTAATCATGGTCATAGCTGTTTCCTGTGTGAAATTGTTATCCGCTCACAATTCCACACAACATACGAGCCGGAAGCATAAAGTGTAAAGCCTGGGGTGCCTAATGAGT
>AMFO01001497.1_pt1 | contig 11538 bp, 12 predicted proteins | sample 552608 | NCBI WGS metagenome assembly AMFO01 (sample SAMN01893955, study PRJNA167987) | microbial mat metagenome | biome: hydrothermal vent | place: USA: Loihi, Hawai'I | collected 2003-05-01
GGTGGGGATCGTGGCAACCTGTGGAAGGTCTGGATCGAGGACGAATGGGATGTCCTGGTACGTGCGGCCAATCAACGCCTTTGGCTGTGGCGGGATACCCAAAAGACGGCCCAGCAGATTGCCCGTGACCTGCCCCTGAAGCACCGTGGCAGTCTGCGACGAGGTCAGAAGAAGGAGGTGGCCTTTGGCATCACCCGGGTGGCCTTGCGCGAGTACCCGGACAAACCGCTGTGGATGGTGGTGGTGCGCCACGGCAAGCGGGAACCGTTGGTGCTGGTGACGACCCGGCCGGTGCGGGGGCGCCGCCAAGGTGAGCGACTGATCCACAGTTACCTGGACCGCTGGGCCTGCGAGGAAGGCTACCGGTTCAGCAAGCAGGGATTCGATCTTGAGGGGGTGCAGGCCCGGCGTTTCGCCACGCTGCAAAACCTGGTGGCACTGGTGAGCCTGGCCTGGGCCTTGCTGGCGGCCTACCAGGAGGACGGAAAGCGACTGTTGGAGAAGGCCAGGCGTCAGAAGTCCAAAAGTCCGCCGATTTTCCCGTTCTACAGCTTGTTGGCCGGATGGCAACGCCTGTTCAGCATGGCAAAAGTGATCTTCCATCCCTGGTTGCGCCGCCGACAGCTTTCGGGAGCCACAGCGCCGCCACAACCCGACCTGTTCGCCAATGCCCCTGGACTACTCGGATCAATCAGGTGAAAAAATGGGGAGACGCCAGGCAGCACAGGCCTTGCCACACACCGGACAGGCATACTTCGCCCCGCGATCCGCCTTGATCGTCAGATGCAGCTCATGCGGTTGCTTGTCGGTATCCAATCGCTGATCCACCAGCTTCCAGGGAGCCTCTATGCCCAGCCCAAGGACGACGTTTGTCAAGATAGTTGTCGCAATTTTCACGCCGCGAGAACCTCCATTTTGTCCTCAGGCGATGAGTCCGGTTTGTTGGGGTTGAGATACACGACCTCGGGTTTGGTCCAGTTTCGTATGGTCCCGCTCCAGCGTTCAGGGTGGCGCGCCCTGGCGGTCTTGTAGACTGCCTTGCGTTGGGCCAGGATGGCGTCGTCCTCACCCTGGTGGCGCTCGTTCGGCGTCACGTACTGAATGCCACTGTGGCGGTGGGTGCCGTTGTACCAGGTCACGAACGCATGCACCCAAGCGCGGGCCGCCTCCAGGCTCTCGAACGGCTTTGCCGGATAGGCTGGACTGTACTTCATGCTCCCGAACAGGCTCTCCGAGTAGGGGTTGTCGTTGCTCACCGAGGGGCGGCTGAATGACGGCACCACACCCAGCCGTTGCAGGGTCGCCAGCATGGTGGCCCCCTTCATCGGTGACCCATTGTCCGAGTGCAGCACCAGGCCCTGCTCGGTGATACCTTCCGCCAGGCAGGCCCGGCGGATCAGCTGGGCCGCCAGATCGGCCGATTCGCGCTCGTGCACCTCCCAGCCCACGATCTTGCGGCTGTAGATGTCCATCACCAGGTAGAGCCGATAGAACCGGCCCGCCACGGTGCTGGCCAGGAAGGTGATGTCCCAGCTCCAGACCTGGTTCGGTCCTGTCGCGCAGTAGGCCTCCGGTTTCGAGCGCCGCTGCGGTGGCTGGGCCCGTCCCCGACGATGGGTCTGACCGGCTTCGCGTAGCACCCGGTAGAAGGTGGATTCCGAGGCAATGTACTCGCCCTGATCGGCCAGCATCGGTACGATCTGCGACGGCGGCAGATGGCTGTATTCCGGCTGGTTACAGACCTCCAGGATCCGTTCCCGCTCCGCTTCACTGAGCCGGTTGGCCGGGGGCGGTCGTTCGGCCTCGGGGCGGGCATCGCGCTCGACGCCGCCCTCTCGGGTCCAGCGTTGGTAGGTCCTCACACTGATGCCCAGCAGTTCACAGGCCCTCTCCTGCGTGGCGCCCTGTGCCATCGCCTGTTCGATCAGCTCAAACGCTCGGCGGCGATCCGGGGCGCTGATCATTCTTCCCCTCCGTCCCCCCAGATCGCCTCGGCTTTTTTTGACAACACCAGCAGCGCGGCGGTCTCGGCCAGGGCCTTCTCCTTCTTCTTCAGTTCGCGCTCCAATGCCTTGAGCCGCTGCTGATCGGCCTTGCGCGCCGCCCTCAGCCGATCGTTCTGCGTGCGATCCCAGTCATTGGCCTGCTCACAGGCCCGGCGCCATTGCCGGATCTGCTCCGGGTACAGGCCCCGCTCCCGGCACCAAGCCGACAGCTCGGCTTCGTTCAGGGCGGCCGTCTCCACCACCGCAGCGAACTTGTCCGCCGCACTCCAGCCTTCCGGGGTCTGGTCCCCGTCCGGCAGCAGACGCCCCTCTGCCCGAGCAGCCTTGCGCCAGTTGTACAGGGTCGCCTCGCTGATCCTTTCCTCCTGAGCAATCTCCTTGATCGTCTTGTTCACCGGCGGCAGCATCTTCTTCAGTACCGCCTCTTTGCGTTCTGCTGAATACCTCATATGGGCCTCTCTTCACCCCCTCTCAGGTCCAATTAGAATCCCACAGCCGTGGGGTGACAAGTATCCTGGCAGAGGGGGAGGAGCAGTATCTGATTGCCGTCCATTCCGGTTCCTCATTGCTGATTCCCCAGGTAATCTGGCACGGGTTCCTGGATAAATTCCACTCGAAACGTCGAGGAGCCTAAATATCCATCCGACTGCCACGGTCTCTGCGCTCTTTTTGCTTCGGGCGACTTGTGGCGTTAGCAGCCTGACGAAAGCGCAGCAGGAGCATACATTTGTTGGAAGAATTCCAGTTTTTCGACAGCCACCTGCACATCATCGACCCGCTTTTCCCGCTGGTGCCGAACAATGGCTATGTGCCTGAGCCATTTACACACGAGGACTATCTGGCAAGGATGTCGAAATACAATCTCGTCGGTGGCGCCGTCGTTTCCGGATCCTTTCTGGGTTTCGACCAGGGATACCTGGTATCGGCGTTGAAGGCTTTGGGGCCTTCCTTTGTCGGGGTTACGCAGCTGCCGCACACGGCCGCCGATGAACAGATCATCGAACTGCATGCATCTGGAGTGAGGGCGTTGAGGTTCAACCTGTATCGCGGCGGTTCTGAAACCCTCAAGCACATGGTGTCGATGGCCAGGAGGGTTCATGAACTGGTGGGCTGGCACATCGAGCTGTACGTCGATTCGAGTGAACTCGAACAGCTGGCGGCCACGTTGATGCAACTGCCGGCCGTCAGCATCGATCACCTGGGCATGAGCAGATCCGGGTTTGCCCATTTGCTCAGGCTTGCCGAGAAAGGCGTGAAAGTAAAAGCCACCGGTTTTGGCCGCATCGATTTCGATGCTTCGCGGGCCATCATTGAGCTCTACAACGCGAATCCCGATTCACTGATGTTTGGGACCGATCTGCCATCCACGAGAGCCCCTGTTCCTTTTCAGGACAGTGACATCGACAGGGTGGCCGACGCGCTCGGGGGAGAGGCCGCGCAAAAGGTGTTCAGTACAAACGCCATCGAGTTTTACAGGCCGGCATCCGTCCAACCGAGCCAGTACCGCTGATTTGGGTAAGTGAACTGCGCTTGCCCGGGAACGTCCACCCTGCCCCGGTGAAGCAGTCGCTTGCCCTCGCTTCCACCATCCCGGTGGCATTGCCCCGTCTCCATGAATCTGCAACACTCTTTTCATCCCCGTGAACGGGACTAAGGTTCACACTTCCTCACATGGAGGTCTCCCCTTGCCGGCGCGCCTGCTCCTGTTCCTCTCGATCCTGGCACTGTCGGCTGCCCCTTCCGCTTCCGACGATCCCGGCACGTCCCGTTTCCTTGGAGAAACCATCGTCGGCCACGGCGTACAGGCCAACCGGATTCCCTTCGATGCCGTCGGCAGGGCCGCCCTGCTGCCCTCCTCCGCCAGCAACCTGCTGGCCTCGCACGACGGCCGCCGCTTGTACCTGTTTTCGCGCGCGCAGGTCCTGCGCTTCGACCTGGAGGACAATCGGCTGGAAACCCTTGCAGGTCTCGGCTGGCCGGGCTACCACGACGGTCCTGCCTCCACGGCCCAGTTCGACATCAACTTCTACCAGGCCGGCGGGCACGGACTTTCGCCCGACGGCCGTTACCTCTACCTGCTGGCCAACGGGGTCATACGGCGTATCGACACGGCAACCGGGGAAACAGCCACCCTGTGGAACGAGGAACTTGCCGGGAAGGGAGGACTCCGCTCACTCGCCGTGGGCAGCCACTCGGGCAAGCTGTACTTGCTCTTCTACAGCGGCTATTACGTGATGGACCCCGAAACCGATTCCCTGCGCCACTACCCGCTCGACCTGCAGAGCGGAAACGGCTGGGGAAAGGGACGCGGCGGCCCACCGGGATACATCGCCGTGGACGAAGAGCGCGGCGTGGTCTACGGGGTGGAACGCAACCGCAAGAGCGGCGCCTTCTACCGCTGGCCGATCGATGGCGGCGTGGTGGAGTGGCTCAACCACCGGGCAACGGGCAACCGGGGGGCACAGTACACCAGTGACGGACCCGTATCCACCATGCAGATGGCCAACCCGAGCGGGTGCGTGGTGGACGATGCGGGCTTCGTCTACATCGGTGCCGGCGACGGCCGCACCTTTCGCCGCTTCGACCCCGAAACCGATACCGTCCTGAGCCTGTGTCGCGCGGACGGGGCTTCCTCGGGAAAGAACACCCTGGAGTGGTGCCGGGGGGACGGCAAGCGCAACCGGGTCTTCGGCACCTGGCCCGGCTTCCTCGCCTTCGACAATGCGGGAAACCGCTACCTGGGCTACGGCGTCTGGCCGCGCCTGGTCCGGCTGAAGAGGATTTCGCCATGAGCGGCAGGAGGCAGGGTCGCGCAGTGCTCTTCGTGTTGCTGGTTCTTCTGGCAGGCACGGCAATCGGCAGCACGGTGAAGGTGGGCGATGCCCGTCCCGTCACACCCGACATCTCGGATACAGGACAGCTCCGTGCCCGCGTGGCAGCCCATGACGGCGGCTTCCTGGTGGTCTGGGAAGAGGGCATCGGCAGGAAGAGCCGGATCCGGGCAGCCCGGCTGGACACGAACGGCCGGAGCCTCGACCCCTCCGGCATCCCCGTCAGCAACGAACCCGGCGGGCAGTTCGAGCCCGACGTGGCCTTCGGCCACGGCACCTTCCTGGTCGTCTACAGCGACATGAGCCATGGCGGGCACCGGGTCGCCGCCCGGCGGCTGGATGTCGACGGTATCCTGCTCGACACCACCGCCCTGCGCCTCTCCCCCGCAGGGGAAACGGCACGCATGCCCGCCGTGGCCGCCACGCCCTCTGGCTTTGCCGTGGTCTGGGCACAGGCCGCCAACGGGGGCAGGGACTTCGAACTGTGGGGAGTGCGTCTCGACCGCAACGGGCATCCCCTTGCCGAACCGGAGAAGCTGTCGGGCGTGCAGCCCCGCCCTGCAGGGGACAACCTCCTGAACACGGGCGGGGGATGGGGCATCGTGCAGAACCCCTCGTTGGCGGTGAAGGGAGAGGAGGCACAGGTGGTCTGGGCGGGCACGGCAGGCACCGCCAAGCGCTACAGCATCGCCGGTCTGGGCTGGGACCTGCGCCACGGGGGAACGACCACCCCACCCAGGGTGCTGGTTCGCGGCGAGCCCAGGATCTTTCACCCGGCCCTCTGCCGTTTCGGCGACGGCTTCCTGGTCGGCTGGACGGACATGCGCACACGGGGGCTCCATGGCCCCAGGGAAGGAAACCTGGCCATCCTGGACGAGAACGGAGATTCCCGCATCACCCCCTTGAACCAGCAGAACAAGGGAGGACGCCCCGTCTTCACTCCCGCTATTTCTCCAAGCGGCCTCGTGGCATTCGCCACCTGGGGCAAGCGCGACAAGAAACGGCGTTTTCGCCACTCGCCCCTGAAACTGCGGCGCATCCTGGCCGACGGCAGCTCGCCCGGCCCCGACATCGAGATCGTTCCCGATGGTGGCTGGCCCGCCATGGCCACCCACCGCTCGGGAACGACGCTGCTCGTCTATACGCGCTTCAACACCAGGGAACGGAACGGGATGCTGGAAGCCCGCGTCGTGCGGCTGCAGTGAGCAGGGTTGCTGCTCGAACCCGGATGCACCCCGAACTCTTGCGTCCGAAACGGCGCCTCCGATCTACATCCCGGGCAGGGAGAGCTGTTCCCCCCGGAGCACCGGCGGCCTGAAGAGGTCCGTGCGCAGGACAGGCGGTTCACCATAACCGAGGCGCTTCGCTGCCAGCCGGAAGCGCGCGGCGACCAGCGCGGCATACGCTCCTGAACCGGTCATGCGGCGGCCGAAGCGGCTGTCGCTGGCCCTGCCGCCATGCATCTCCCGCACCCGCTTCATCACGTGGGCCGCCCGGTCGGGAAAGTGTCTCTCCAGCCACGCCTCGAACATCCCCTCCACCTCCAGCGGGAGGCGCAGCATCACCATCCGCGCACTCGTGGCGCCGGCCTCGCGGGCCGCGGCCAGGATGCGTTCCAGTTCATGGTCGGTGAGCACCGGGATCACCGGCGCCACCAGCACCGTGACCGGGATGCCGGCCCCGGCCAGGCGCTGAATCACCTTCAGCCGGCGGGCCGGCGCCGCGGCACGCGGCTCCATGAGACGACTCAGGGACCGGTCCAGGGTCGTGATGGAGATGGCGCAACGTGCCAGCCCCCGCCCGGCCATCTCCGCCAGGAGGTCCAGGTCCCGCTCGACGAGGGCCGACTTGGTCACCATGCACACCGGGTGGCCGCACCCGGAGAGCACTTCCAGGATGCGCCGGGTGATCCGCTGCACCTTCTCCACCGGTTGCCAGGCATCGGTGGCGGTACCCAGGGCGACGGGGGCGGGGCGGTAGCCGGGACGGGCCAGCTCCCGCTGCAGAAGCTCTGGCGCTTCGGGCTTGAGGAAGAGGCGGGTCTCGAAGTCCAGCCCCGGCGAGAGATCCATCCAGGCGTGGCCAGGCCGGGCGTAGCAGTAGACACAGCCGTGCTCACAGCCGCGGTAGGGGTTGAGGGAGCGGTCGAAGGGCACGTCGGGCGAGCGGTTGCGGGTGATGACAGTGCGGCTCTTCTCCGCCTGGAGGCGGACCACCGGTTCGACACCCTCCTCCAGGTCACGGCCATCCACCGCCTCGCAACGGACGGCGTGGTAACGGTTGGGTGGATTGTGCAGGACGCCGCGGGCCTTCCAGCGGACGTTCTGCTTCCGGTCGGTGCAGCTCATGGCGGCATTGTACTACATTCGTTCTATTCCGACGCGCCATCGCCGGGTGATCCCGTCCTTGTCGGGGATCACGCCCTGGGCAATACTTAGTACAAGCATTCACCACCGGCAGGATCGATCCACATGGCCAGCGTCCGTCACCTCACCCTGGATGTGCTCAAGCCCCACCAGCCCAATGCGCTGGAGTTCGCCCAGGCGCTGGCCGGTCTGGGCCCGGGCTACGAGGTGCGGGTACGGGTCACCGAGGTGGACGAGCACACCGAGACCCTGCTGGTGACCATCGACGGCGAGGCGCTGGACTTCGAGCGCATCAACGAGGCCATCGAGGCCAACGGCGGCTCCCTGCACAGCATCGACGAAGTGGTGGTGCGCAGCGAATAGGCCCGCACATGCCCCCCGCACCCCTCAAGCTGCTGCTGAAGGTCTCGGGTTCGGGCGCCATCATGCGCCGCTATTTCGTGGTAAACGGCTTCGACGGCGCGCTGACCCTGCTCGGCCTGCTCATGGGGTTCCACGTCTCCAACCACCCCGACCTGCAGGTGGTGATCACTTCCTGTCTGGCCACCACCCTGGCGCTGGGGGTGAGCGGCGTCTCCAGCGCCTACATCAGCGAGGCGGCGGAGCGGCGCTCCAGCCTGGCCGAGCTGGAGCGGGCCATGGTCTCCGACCTGAAGGAGAGCCACCACGCCCGCGCCGCCTTCTGGATCCCCTGGCTGGTGGCATTGACCAACGGCAGCGCTCCCTTTCTCATCGGCCTGGTGATCATCGTTCCCCTGTGGCTGGCCCGTGGCGGAGTGCCGATGCCGGCCGATCCCCTGCTGGTCGCCATGGGCACCGCGCTGGTGGTGATCTTCTCCCTCGGGGTCTTCCTGGGCCGCATCGGCGGCATCTTCTGGTTCTGGAGCGGCCTCCAGGCGCTGGCCGTCGCCCTGGCTACCCTCGGCCTGATCCGCCTCCTGGGCTGAAACCCCGTACCCGGCGTCATGGCATCCTGCCTCTCCGCCTGTTCTGCCGGAGAGAAACCCGGTATCTTTGGGGGAATCCAGCCATCCACGAGGAGAAGCATCCCATGAGCCAATCTCTCGACTACGGCCCCCTGGCGGAACTGATCGGCACCTGGCGCGGCGACAAGGGCATGGACATCGCCCCGGAGCCCGACGGCGCCGAGGAGAACCCCTACTACGAGACCATCACCTTCACCCCGGTGGGCGACGTGACCAACGCCGAATCCCAGACCCTGGTGGCGCTGCACTACCTGCAGGTGGTGCAACGCAAGTCCGACGACCAGGTGTTCCACCACCAGACCGGCTACTGGATGTGGGACGCCGCCGGCAACACGGTGATGCAGTCCCTCACCATTCCCCGCGGCGTCTGCGTGCTGGCCGGCGGCAGCTGGAACGGCGAGCGGGACGAGGAGGGCCGGGTGAAGATCGAGGTGATCGCCCGCCTGGGCGACGAGGACTGGGGCGTGGTCCAGTCCCCCTTCATGCGCGACAACGCCCGCACCGGGGAGTTCACCCACCACCTGCGCGTGGGCAATGGCAGGCTGAGCTACAGCGAGACCACCTGGGTGGACATCTACGACCGCCTCTTCGAGCACAAGGACGCCAACGAGCTGGTACGCGTGGACTGAGCCACGCCCGGCCGGACGCTCCGGCCGGGCACAGGCATGCCGAAACAGCTTGTAACACTTGTGCCCTTTCCTGAAATCCTTTTGAAAGACTGCTTCTTCACAATCTCCTCTGCGAGCGGCACCCGGGCCGCATGTCGCAAAACCCCTACAGGGGAGATCATCATGAACAGACAGCTCGTACCTTTCACCCTTCTGCTTTCCCTGGCCATTCCCGCCGCCGCAGGTGCGGCCGACCTCTCGCCGCCCACAGCCGAGGAGATGGCCGAGATCCGCAACCGGATGCAGTCCATGTCACCGGAGGAACAGGCGCAGTACCGGACCGAGATGCAGGAGCGGATGCGCAACCTTTCTCCCGAAGACCGCGAACAGTACCGTTCCGAGATGCGCCAGCAGATGCAATCCATGTCGCCCGAGGAGCGCGCGCAGTACCGCGAGGCCAACGGCATGGGCAACGGTCGTGGCCAGGGCGGTGGAAACCGTTACGCGTACGGCCAGGGCAACCGCGACGGATCGGGCAACCAGTACCGTTACGGCCAAGGCCGTGGCTACGACAGCAGAATGGGCGGCGACTCCGGCAACCGGTACCGTTACGGCTACGGCCGCGGTTACGAGAGCCGCATGGGCGGCGGCCACCGGTACGGCCGGGGACGCTGACCACCCTGCCCCAATCCAACCCCAGGCCCGCAGTCGCGGGCTTTTTCATGCCATTCAGCTTGGTTTCAGCTCCGTTTAAGCGTGGTTTCATCCGCTCCCGCTATCTTTCACCGCAACGGAAACCGATGATTGCGGGAGAGGACAATGCAACGGGAAAACGACGGGAAAGAGATCAAGGTCTGGGATCCGCTGGTACGGATCTTCCACTGGACCCTGGTGATCAGCTTCGTGGTGGCCTACGCCAGCGGAGACGAGCTCGAAGGAATCCACGTCTGGTTCGGTTACCTCATCGCCGGCCTGCTGGTGTTCCGGCTCGCCTGGGGCTTCGTGGGTCCGAAACACGCCCGCTTCTCCGACTTCGTCTACGGGCCGCGAGAGATCCTGGCCTATCTCAGGTCGCTCGCCACCGGCAGGCCCAGGCGCTACCTGGGTCACAATCCCGCCGGCGGCCTCATGGTGATCCTGCTGCTGGTGAGCCTGGGTTTCACCACGGGCACCGGGCTGCTCATGGTGCAGACGCCGGAAGCGCCTGCCATCCAGTCCGTGCAGGAGCGTGGTGGCTGGTTCTCCGGGGAAGAGGACGAGGAGGACGAGGAACACGAGGGCAACGAGATCCTCGAAGAAGTCCACGAGTTCTTCGCCAACCTCACCCTGCTGCTGGTGCTGCTGCACATCGCCGGGGTGGCGGTGAGCAGCCGCCTGCACCACGAGAACCTGGTGCGCGCCATGATCACCGGCAGGAAACCGGCGAAACCGGAGCAGTGACACCGGTACGCGCGGGAGACGGGCGCCATGGCCGATACAAGCGCAAGGATCTGGGATCTCCCCCTGCGGCTCTTCCACTGGAGCTGGGCCGCCACCTTCGCCGCCGCCTGGCTGCTGGAGAGTGACCGCACCCTCTACTGGCACCTGCTGGCGGGCTACCTCTTCGGCGCCCTGCTCCTCTTCCGCCTGGCCTGGGGCCTTGCCGGCACCACCTGGGCACGCTTTTCCGCCTTCGCTTACGGACCCGGGCGCGCCCTGGGCTACCTGAAGGCGGTGCTGCGGGGCGAAGCGACCCGCTACCTGGGCCACAACCCCGCCGGGAGCTGGGCCATCTACGCCATGCTGGCGCTGGGCGCCGCCCTCGCCCTCACCGGCCTGCTCACCCTGGGCGCGGAGGAGCGGCAGGGTCCCCTGGCCGGCGTGGCGGGGTTCGCCTGGGGCGAGGTATTCCACCGGCTGCACGAAGTTCTCGCCTGGCTCATGCTCGGCCTGGTGGGCATCCACCTCGCGGGCGTGGCGGTGGAGAGCCGGGTGCACCGCGAAAACCTGCCCCTCACCATGATCACCGGCCGCAAGAGGAGCCCGCGGCCCGTGCGCGAAGCACCGCCCCGGCGCGCCACGGCCCTTGTCATGGCCGCGGCCATGGTGCTCTTCGGCGGTTACTGGCTCCAGCCGTGGCTCGCGGCGGACGGGACCCGTCCCTTCCTGCCCTTTCCCGGCCCGGAACTGGTACAGGATCCCCTGTGGCAGGAAGAGTGCGGCAGCTGCCATCTCGCCTACCACCCCAGCCTGCTGCCGGCCCGCGCCTGGCAGGCGCTGCTGCAAGGTCAGGCGGACCACTTCGGCGAGGACCTGGCGCTCGGCCCCGACACCGTCGACCGCCTCGGTCGGTACGCCCTGGCCTATGCTGCCGAGACCTTGCCCACGGAAACGGCCTGGAAGCTGCTGGCCTCCATCCCCGCCGGGGCATCGCCCCGCCGCATCACCGACACCGCCTACTGGCGGGAAAAGCACGGCGAACTGCCCGACGCACTGTGGCGCTCCCCCGCCGTGAACGGCCGCGCCAACTGCGATGCCTGCCACCTGGACGCGGACCGGGGCTGGTTCGCCGACAGCGCCATGCGCCTGCCCTCCCCGATCCCGATTCAGCAACCGAAAGGAGGTTCCACATGAGAGATCCAGGCATCTTTCCCACCACCCTCGCCGCCCTGGCCCTCACCCTGGGCATCGCCGCCACGGCACAGGCCGGCGCGCCGCAGGCGCTCCTGCAGAAATACCGCGACCAGGGCGCCGCCGGGTTC
>AMFO01002291.1_pt1 | contig 11401 bp, 8 predicted proteins | sample 552608 | NCBI WGS metagenome assembly AMFO01 (sample SAMN01893955, study PRJNA167987) | microbial mat metagenome | biome: hydrothermal vent | place: USA: Loihi, Hawai'I | collected 2003-05-01
TTCCGCGTGTTGCTGGACTGGCTGGCCCGTGGCGTCCTGCGACCGCCCCTGCCGGAGGTTCTGCCGCTGGAGCGGACGGGCGAGGCGATCGCCCGGCTGGAGCAGGGTCGTGCCGGCGGCAAGCTCGTCATCGCCGTCGATCCGGAGCTGGCCACGACCCCGGCGAGCCGAGCGGGGGCCGCCCCGGTCAGCGCTCGCGCAAGGCGTTGTAACGGGCCTTGAGGACCGGCTTCAGGAGGTACTCGAGCACCGTCTTGCGGCCGGTGAGGATGTCGACCTCGGCGGTCATGCCGGGAATGATCGCGAGCGGCTTGTCCTTGGTACCGAGGAAGTTGCGATCGGTGCGCACGCGGATCAGGTAGAAGCTTTCTCCTTTGTCGTTGGTGATGGTGTCCGCGGAGATGTGCTCGACCCGTCCCTCGAGACCGCCGTAGATCGAGTAGTCGTAGGCGGTGATCTTCACCCTGGCCCGCTGTCCGGGACGGATGAATGCGATGTCGGTGGGTCGCAGCCTGGCCTCGATCAACAGGTTGTCTTCGAGCGGCACCACTTCGACCAGCCGCTGGCCGGGCGCTACCACGCCGCCCTTGGTGGTGATGTAGATCTTCTTGATCACACCGTGGACCGGCGATCGCAGCTCGGTCCGCCGCACTCGGTCTTCGCCGGCCAGCACGACCTCCTTGAGGCCGGCCAGCTCGCTCTGCAAGGTGCTGAGTTCGCGCAGGGCGTCCGAGCGGAACTTGGAACTGGCGTTCTCGATCCGCTGGTAGGCCTCGCGTACGGCGCTCTCAACCCTCTGGATGTTGAGCCGTGTCTGCTCGATCTGCCCCCGGAGATCGTTGGCCTGCCGCTCGAGATGGAGAAGCTCGGTCTTGGAGACCAGCCGCTGCTTGGCGAGCCCGCGGGTCAGGTCGAGTTCCTCCTTGACCAGCCGGTAGGATTCCTCGGCCTGCTTCAGCCGGCTCTTCAGCTCCGCCAGCTCGCGCTTGCGCTGCTGGGCCTGCTGGCGGAGGATTTCGAGATCGCTCTGCAGCTTTTCCCGGCGCGAGTTGTAGAGTGCGACTTCGCTCTGCGCCACGTCTCGCGCTTCGGCCAGAACCTCGGACGGAAACGTGATGGAGGTGCCTCCGATTTCCGCCTCGAGGCGCGCGATCGCCGCCAGCACACCGAGGTAGCGCGCCTTCTTCTCCCGATAATCGGTGGCCGCGCGGACATTGTCGATGCGCATCAGAATCTGGCCCTTTTCGACGGTGTCGCCTTCCTTGACCAGAATGTCCGAGACGATGCCGCCCTCAAGATGCTGCACCACCTGCACCTGCCGGGAGGGGATCACCCGGCCGCTGCCGCGGGTGACCACCTCCAGACTGGCCTGCGAGGCCCAGGCGACGAACACCACGAAGAAGATGGCGATGGTGAAAAGCAGTATGTGACCGAGCCCGCGCGGGCGCAGATCCTCGGGGTCGATCAACGCCGCGGCCGGCCAGCCGGTGTTTCCGACGCGGCTTTTAGAACCTCGGGACGGGCGGCGGAACGCCATCTCACGAAGCCCTCCGGATGCGACCGGCGGCCAGCGCCTCCAGCACCTTGGCCCGCGGTCCATCGGCCACTACTCGGCCGGCGTCCATGACGATGAGACGGTCGACCAGGCTCAGCAGCGAGCCGCGATGGGTGACCAGAAGCAGGGTCTTGCCTCGCAGCACCGGTGCCAGGCGTTTCTTGATCTCCTCCTCGGCCAGCGTGTCCATGGAGCTGGTCGGCTCGTCGAGCAGCAGTATCGGCGGGTCGAGGAGCAGGGCCCGGGCCAGGGCCACCGCCTGCCGCTGGCCGCCGGACAGAGCGTCGCCGCGCTCGCCGATGGGCCTGTCGTAGCCCAGCGGGTGACGGTGGGCGAAGTCGTCCACGCCGGCCAGACGGGCGGCACGGATGACCGCCGCGTCGTCGACGAAACTGGCACCGAGGGCGATGTTGTCGCGCAGACTGCCACGGAACAGACAGACATCCTGGAGAACGGCACCGACGTTGCGCCGCAGATCGGCGGGATCGATCTGGCGGATGTCGATGCCGTCGATCAGAACCGCGCCGCGCTCCGGCTCGTACAACCCGAGAACCAGTTTTTCGACGGTCGTCTTGCCGGAGCCCACGCGGCCGATCAGCCCCACTTTCTCGCCCGGCCGGATGTGGAAGGAGACCCCGTTCAGGGCCGCCAGTTTCTGCCCCGGGTAGGAGAACGTCACCTGCCGGAACTCGATGGCGCCGTCGAGCACCGGCCGATGCACGAAGCGCTTGTCGGCGGGGCGCTCGGACGGCAGACGCATGACCCGGCTCAGGGTCTGGTAGGCGGTCCGCGCCTGATGGTAGCGGGCGAGCACGCTGGCCACCTGCCCCAGCGGCGCCATCGTGCGGCCGGCGATGATGGTCGAGGCGACCAGTGCGCCGACGGTGAGCTCGCCCTTGGCGATCAGATAGACGCCCACCACCACCAGCCCGACCGTCGTCAGGTTGGCGGCCAGCGCCGCCGAATTGATGGTGATCGCCGACAGCAGACGGGCCTGGGTGCTGGACTGGGCGGTGGCGGCGACGAAGCGCTCCCAGTCCCGTTGCATGCGGCCCTCGGCGCCGGTCGCCTTGATGGTCTCCAGCCCGTTGATGGCCTCGACCAGGATACCGTGCTTCTGGGCCGCCTCCCTGAATGTCCGGCGGACCATGCGGTTGAGCGGGATCTGGGCGACCAGCCCGATCGCCAGCACGATCGGCACGGCGATCGCCGGAACGATGGCGACGGGCCCGCCGATCATCCAGATGATGGCGATGAACAGGAAAATGAAAGGCAGGTCGATGAGGGCCGTGATCGTCGCCGAGGCGAAGAAATCGCGCAAGGACTCGAACTCGCGCAAATGATTGGCGAAGACGCCGGAGGAAGCCGGCCGGCTCGCCATTCGAATCCCCAGCACGTGCTCGAAGATGCGGGAAGCGAGACGGATGTCGGCGACTTTGCCCGCGGTATCGACGAAGTACCCGCGCAGCGTCCGCAGGAGAAAGTCGAAGCCGAACACCGTCGCCGCACCGATCGCCAGCACCCACAGCGTCTCGATCGCCCGGTTCGGAACCACCCGATCATAGACGTTCATGATGAACAGCGGGCTGGCCAGCGCGAACAGGTTGATCAACAGCGCCGCCACCGCCACTTCGGCGTAGACCGGCCACTGGCGCAGCAGCACCGACCAGAACCAGTGGCCCGCCCGGTCGTCGAGCAGGTCGCGCTCACGCGGATCGGCACCGATGCGCGGGCGGGCGACGATGGCGTACCCCAGATAGCGCGGCTCGAGCCGTTCGGCCGCGATCGTGCTCTCGCCGCCTCCCGCTTCCGGCAGCGCCACCCGAAAGCCGCCGTCGGCGGTGCGTCCCAGCAGCACGCAGGCCTCGCCGCCGGAGAGCAGAAGCACACAGGGCACGAGAAGATCGGACAGCGCCGCCAGCGGCCGCTGCAACAGGCGCGCCGCCAGTCCCGCCCGGGCCGCGGCCCGCACCGCGAGTGCCGGGGTCAGCCGTCCGTCCACCAGCGGCAGGCCGGCGGTCAGTGCCGTGGGCGAGGCCGGCCGCTCCAGCAGGCGGCTGAGCAGCGCCAGGCTCTCCGCCAGCGGATCCGTCACGTCCCGGCCCGCCGGCGCTGTCCCCACCGGGGGATCGGCCGGAGCCGGGCGGGGCGCACCGATCACCCGGCCGCCCGCGGCGGCATCGACCTCCGCGGCCGCCAGCGCGCTTCTCGCCCTTGCTTCGTCCAATGTCTCGCTCCACCGATTCGGCCGTCCGCGGCCACCGTGCCGCGACGCTGCATCGGCAGGTTGTGCCCCGAATTTGTTAATATTCTTGCATGCTCGACGGACCGGCGACAAGCGCCGCCGGCCCCGCAGCAAAAAAACAACACAGTCGGGTATCCAGCCCGTCCCTCGGCCGGAGTGCCATTGACGCTGCCAAACGCAGACGATATCAGCGATCCTGCTTTTCCAAGCGTTTCCGATGCGTATTCCGGCCTCCTCTCGCAACAGACGGACGGGACGATGGGCAAGAAACCCGGTTTGGCGGCACCGTTGCGTTGGCTGATCCCCTCTCTCCTCGCTTCGGCGGCGATCGTCGCGACGATTTCCGCGGCCGAGGCGGGGTCGATCGTGGACACGGTGCGCGCCGCACTCGACACCAATCCCGAGGTGGCGCAGGTTCGCGCCGACCGCAAAGCGGTCGACGAGGAACTCCGCCAGGCGCGCGCGCGTTGGCTGCCGTCTCTCGATCTGCGGGCCGCGGCCGGACCGGAGCGTTCCCACAACAGCAACACCAAGGATCCCTTCAGCGGCGACGACAGTGAACTGCTGTTCCGCTCGGAGGCGGAGCTGCGCCTGTCGCAGCTGCTGTTCGACGGTTTCGAGACCCAGGGCGAGATCGAGCGCCAGCGGGCCCGTGTCGACAGCGCCGCGCGGCGGGTCGAGGAGACCGCGGAATTCATCGCGCTGGATGCCGTCGAGGCTCATCTCGAGGTGCTGCGGCGCGCCCGGATCGTCGAACTCAACGAAGCCAACGTCGCCGAGCACAAGCGTATTCTCGACAAGGTGCGGCGCTTGCAGCGGGCCGGTCGCCTCGACATCGCCGACGTGCGTCAGGCCGAGGCACGGCTGGCGGCCGCCCAGGCCAATCTCGCGAGCGCCCGCGGACGCCTGGCCGACGCCCGGGCCACCTACCAGAAAGTCACCGGCACCAAGCCCGAGAACCTGATCGCCAGCGAACCGCCGGCCGCCGGTCTGCCGAAGACGGCCGACCAGGCGGCGGCCAGCGCCTCGGTCGCCAACCCCTCGGTCCTGATCGCCGCCGTCGACGTCGATGTCGCTGCCGCCGAGCTCAAGAAGGCCCGTGCGGGCTACTATCCGCGGCTCGATGCCGAACTCAGCGCCGGTCTGGCCGACAATGCCGGCGGCATCTCGATGGCCACCAACCAGCAGAGCGCGCTGCTGGTGCTGCGCTACAACCTCTTCCGCGGCGGCGCCGACATCGCCCGCGAGCGCGAGGCCTTCCACCGCGTCAACGAGGCGCGCGCGGTACTCGCCAAGAAGCGGCGCCAGGCGGAAGAGGATGCGCGGATGTCGTTCAACGCGCTCGAAACGGCCCGCGCCCGGACCGCCGCCCTCGAGGACAAGACCGAAGCCCAGCGGCGCACACGCGATGCCTACGAGGCCCAGTTCAAGATCCAGAAACGCAGCCTGCTCGATCTGCTCGACGCCGAGAACGAGCTGTTCCTCGCGCGCGTGGCGCTGACCACCGCCCAGTTCACCGAACGCTTCGCCGTGTACCGGCTGCTGGCGGTGACCGGCGATCTGCTGGCCACCCTCGACATCGCGCCGCCGCGCGAGCACCTCGACATCGAGCGCCGTTCCGAGGACCAGCCGACGCCGGCGATCATCGAGAAGAAGTCGCAGCCGGTGGTCGATCCGACCATGGAACCGCAGCCGCTGCGCGATGCGCGCGAGGGTGCGCCGCCGGCCGGTGACACCGACGTCACGCCGCATGTCGGGCGGCCGCCGGAGAAGCCGGTTCAGCCGGGTGGCGGCAGCGCCGCTCTGGGAACGGAGAAGACGCCGCGCTACGCGAGCTTCGCGGCCTTCTGGCAGGCCCTCACCGGCCGCCAGCCGGCGGCGCCCGTGCGCGATGCCGCCACGCCCGAGACTTCGGTGGCGGCGATCGCGCCCGCGGCCGGGCCGGAAGCCACCGCGCCGGCCAAGAGCACGCCGAAGGTCGCGGAGGCGGCCGCCAAGGGCCCGTTGCCGGCGGCCGACGGTCCGGCCCGCTACGACAGCTTCGGAGCCTTCTTCGGCGCTGTGTTCGGCAGCCGCGACTGAGACCTCGCGACCGCGCTCCCGGGAAGGGCTGACGCTCGAAGGGGCTGGCCCCGTCCGGTTCGGACCCCCGATCGAGGACGCACCGCCAAGGGCTGGTGGCGCCCCGGTCTATTCGGCCCTCCGGTACGTCGAGCCGCCCGATCGAACTCGGCGTTCAGCCTTCGTTAACCCAACCCTGATAATCCCCGTCACGTAACGTCAATCTCGCAAGACGGCGCGGGCCGCTGGCCCGAGGACGTCGGGGAGTGGGTGATGTCGGGTGCGGTACGTCTTGTCGACCATGGGGAGCCGGCGGTCGGGCAGCCGGAGGGATCGGGCCGGGCCGGGCTGCCCCCGCGGCTGCTGGGAGCGCTTGCGCGCAAGATCGTCGAAAGCCTGCCCGCGAGCGAGGTCACCACGGTTTCGGCCGGCAGCGGCGGCGCGGTTCTCCTCTATCTCGAAGATCTGGTGGCCGACGAGGGCGGCGAACTCGTGCTGCGCCACGGCGGCGGGGAGACCTCCGTGCTGCTTCTTTCGCCGGAGCGCCCCGTCGAGCTGGGCCGGGCGGTGCCCCACATCACGGCCGCCGGCGAGAACGTCTCCGACTGCCGCTACGCGCGCTTCGCCAGCGGCCTGGTGCTCTACTATCCGTGCCACCTGACGCTGGATATCGTGCATCTCGCCGCCGACGATGCCTGAGCGGCCTCGCCCGCGGCCGCCATGGCCCGCCCTTCCGCGGCCGCCGTGGGTTGCGCGGCGGCCCCCCGCGGGCTTCCGGCGCGGGGCCGGAGCTGCGAGGGACGGTGGAGCCGCCTCCCCGGCTTTCCCCGATGTCGGGCGGCGAGCTTCCGGTCCGGAAGCGGGCCGGGCCCGCCATCGGCGGCCGTCGGCGATCGGTCCGACATCCGGCGGATGCTGCGCGGTCGGCCGCCGGTGCGAGGTCTCTTCCGCCGCGCCATGAGCCTGTACGATCCGGCTCCCCCGACCGCCGAGGGCCCCGGAACCGACACCGGGCGGGCCGGCTGCCGTCGGTTGGTCGCCGCTTTCCTGCTCGCATTGTCGACGGCCTGGCCGTGGTCGGCTCCGGCCCGCGCCGTCCCCGCCGTGGTCACCGCCCTGCGCTCGGCCGACATCGTCGCACTGAGTGCGCTGACGGCGGCTCGCGCCGATCTCCGGTCGGCAGCGGTGGGGCGGCTGGAGCGCCGCCGCTTGGCCCTGGACAGGGGCCTCGCCGCCGAAACGCGACGGGCGCGGCAGCTCGCTCTGCAGCTGCGAAGCCTCCGCCGGACGGCCGCCGCGCTCGCCGACGCCCTCGGTCGGGTGCGCACCGAACTGCGGGTGCGCCGCCAACGCGAGATGCTGCGCCAGCGGCAGCGCGAACGGGCGGCCACGGCGCTGTTCGGCCGTCTGCATCGGCGCCAGCGGGTCTTCGCCGCCAGTGGCGGTCGGATGCGGCTGCTGCTCGGGGAATTGCTGCGCGAAGGGGCCGACCCGGGCGGGCACTCGGCGGCTCTCCAGGAACGGCGGCGCGAGCTCGTTCGGGCCCGCGCGGCCGTCTCCGTGGCGCTGGCCCGCGTGGCGGCCTCCAGGCGCCGATCACAACAACGCATCGGCCGCCTGCGGCAAGCGCTGATGCGGCTCGCGATCTATCGGCGCGAGGCCCGCTCGCGCCTGGATGCCGCCGAGCTGCGGCACCGACAGCTGCGCGAGCTGACGGGGCTCGCGGCGGCGCTCGCCGCGCTCGACAGGGTCGACGGCGCCACGTTCGCGAGGCCGGCGGCGGCACGCGCGGCGCCACTGCGGATCGCCAGGGATCGGGACCTGCGCATTCCGGTCCGATTTCCCGGTACCGGGCCGGCGCGTCTCGGTCCGCGTTCCCTGCCGCCCGACCTCGGGCCCCGCGGCAGCCTGTCGACGCCGATGCTGCCGGCCGCGGGCCGTATCCTTTCGCGCTTCGGCGACGAGGCGGCCGGCGTGCTGGCGCGGGGCATCACCATTCTCGTCGATCACGATCAGCCGGTTCGGGCCGTCCGCGGCGGCCGCGTGGCCTTCGCCGGACCGTTCCGGGAGTTCGGCCTCGTGTTGATTCTCGACCATGGCGACGGATATCATACGCTACTGGCAGGGATGACGCGGCTTGATGTCCGCCGCGGAGACCTTATAGCTGCAGGTGCCGTGGTCGGACGGGTGGAGCGCTCGGGGCGCGAGGATGGTCGCCTTTACATCGAGCTGCGCCTGCACGGCCGACCGGTCAACCCGCTGCCATGGCTGGCAGCGCGAGCCGACAGGACGAGAGGTTAATGGCGAAGATCTCGTACAAACGCTGGCCGATCATCGCCGCCATGCTGGCGGGAACACTGATGACCGGGTTGCTGCTGGCCGGTGTCGGCCAGGCACGGGCGCAGTCCGACAGTGCCGAGACGTTGCGCGCGCTCAAACTGTTCGGCGACGTGTTCGAAAGAGTGCGCGCCGACTATGTCGAGCAGGTCGCCGATCAGACTCTGATCGAGGCCGCCATCAACGGCATGCTGACCTCGCTGGATCCGCATTCGGGGTATCTCGACGAGAACCGCTACCGCGACATGCAGGTGCAGACGCGGGGCGAGTTCGGCGGACTGGGCATCGAGGTGACCATGGAGAACGGGCTCGTCAAGGTGGTCTCGCCGATCGACGACACCCCCGCCTGGCGGGCCGGGATCAAGGCCGGCGATGTGATCACCCACATCGACGGCGAGCCGGTGATGGGCCTGTCGCTGGGCGAAGCGGTCGACAAGATGCGCGGCCCGGTCAATACCGACATCAAGCTCAGAATCCTGCGCAAGGGCGAGAAGAAGCCGCTCGAGATCACCATTACGCGAGCGGTCATTCGCATCAGCCCGGTGCGTTCGGAGACCCACGGCGACATCGGTTACGTGCGCATCACCACGTTCAACGAGCAGACCAACAGCACCCTGCGTGACAAGGTGGCCAAGCTGCGCGGCGATATCTCCGACATGAAGGGCCTGGTGCTCGATCTGCGCAACAATCCGGGTGGCCTGCTCGACCAAGCGGTAGCGGTCGCCGACGCCTTCCTCGACAAGGGCGAGATCGTCTCGACCCGGGGCCGGCGGCCGGACAGCATCCAGCGCTACAACGCCCGGCCCGGTGACATCATCGATGGGCTGCCGATGGTCGTGCTCATCAACGGCGGTTCGGCCTCGGCTTCGGAAATCGTCGCCGGTGCCCTGCAGGATCACAAGCGGGCGATCATCATGGGCACCCAGTCCTTCGGCAAGGGCTCGGTACAGACGATCATCCCGATTCCCGGCCATGGCGCGTTGCGGCTCACCACCGCACGCTATTACACTCCCTCGGGACGCTCGATCCAGGCCAAGGGCATCACGCCGGATATCGCCGTTCCCCAGGCCAAGGTCCAGCTGATCGACGACAACGGCCGGCGCGAAGCCGACTTGCGTGGCCGCCTCGAAGCCGATGTCGCGACGCCCGAGAACACGACCAGCAAGACCGACACGGCCCTCGAGGAAAAGGATTATCAGCTCGCGCGGGCGATCGCTCTGCTGCGCGGCATCGCCCTCTACAAGGCGGGGCTCGCTGCCGCCCAATGAGGCCCGCGGCCGGCAGCGCGGGGGTGGCGCCGTCCGCTCCCGTCGGGCCACCGGCCGGCTGACATGGCCGGGCGCCGCCGAGGGCTGCTCGCGGACCCCCGTCTCCCATACGGGATCCTGGTCGGGCTGGCGCTCGCCCTGGCGGCGATCCCGGCAATGCTGCACCTGCTCGGGCTCCGTGGCGCGGTTGTTCGTGTCGATCCGCCGTCGGTCGAGCGATCGTTGCCCCGGACGGTGCCGGCCACTGGTTCGCCGCTCCAGCCGGCGACCTCGCCGGTTCGCGGTGCTCCGAGGATCGACGGCCCGCCGGCTCCCGGGGGACCACCGCTCGACATTCTCGATGCGCTGCTCGGGCCCGGGCCTCGCGGAGCTCTGCCGCGGCGCAGTGTGGACGGCCGTGATTCGTTTTCGGTCTACCGTCGTGCGGCCCGGGCCACACCCGATCGACCCCGCGTCGCCCTCGTGGTCGTCGGCCTCGGTCTCGCCCGCGAGGCGACCGTGGCCGCCAGCCGATTACCGCCCGCCTTCGGGCTCGCCTTTTCTCCCTACACCTCCGACCTCGCCGGCTGGATGCGCTATGCGCGCTGGCTCGGCCACGAGGTCCTGCTGGAACTGCCGGTCCGCCCCGCCCGCTTTCCGCTCGACGATGCCGGCCCCCTGGCGGTCGGGCCGGGGTTGTCCCGAGAGCGGCTGCGACAACGGCTGCAAACGGCACTGGCGGCCGGCAAGGGTTATTTCGCGGTGGTCGCTGCCGCCGGCGCCTATGCCGGCGAGCCCGGTGCTTTCACACCTGTTCTGGCGGAGCTCGCCGCAGCCGGCCTCGGCTTCGTCGAACTGGGTTCGAGCCGTTTCGCCGAGCTCGCGCACCGACGAGGCGTCCCCTATGTCGGGAGCGATCCGCCGATCGATCTCGACCCGGCTCCCGAGGCCATCGATCGCGCTCTGGGCCGGCTCGAAACGCGTGCGCGCCGCGACGGTGCCGCACTCGCCAGCGTCGGCGGCACCGCCGTCGCCTACGCCCGCCTGCAGCGATGGAGTTCCGGCCTCGAGGCGCGGGGGCTGCAGCTCGTCGCGCCGAGCCTGATCTTCGAAAACGCGTCGCACCGACCCTCGGAGTAGACACGCTCATGGCCTTCCGTCTCTCGCACGATCCACTTCCGGGATACCGCCGCTGCGTGGGCATTCTGCTGCTCGACCGGAACAACCGGATTTTCGTCGGGCAGCGGGCCGACACTCCCGATCCCGCCTGGCAGATGCCGCAGGGTGGCATCGATCCGGGCGAGACACCCTACGAGGCGGCCCTGCGCGAACTGCGGGAGGAGATCGGCACCGACAAGGTGGAGCTGCTGGCCGAGAGCCGCCATTGGCGTTCCTACGATCTGCCGCCCACGCTCGCCGTCCGCCTGTGGGGCGGCCGCTACAAGGGTCAGACCCAGCGCTGGTTCGCCTTCCGTTTCCTCGGTAGCGACGCCGAGATCGATCTGGACCAGCCACACCGGGAGTTCGTCGCCTGGCGGTGGACCGACGCCGACGATCTCGTACGCCGGATCGTGCCCTTCAAACGCGACGTCTACATCAGCGTCGTCGACGAATTCCGCCACCTATGGGCTTGACGATCGGCCCCGGTGCCGGACGCGGACGCTTCGTGGAGCGACCGGCACCGGCAGTGGGCGCTCCGGGCTCGGCGGTTTCGGGCACCGGCGGCGACACCACATCCGGCTCGGTTTCGAGGGCCGCCGGCGGCTCGCCGACCGCATCGGCCGTCTCCGCCGGTCGGGCTTCCGCCGGGCTCCGCTGCGCGGGCGGTGCCTTCGGCGGTGCGGGAGATCGGAAAGCGCCGGCCCGCTCGTCACCGCCTCCACCGCGGCGGTCGGACGGTCCGCCTCCGTCCGCTCGCGCCTCACGGGCACCGGCGATCTCCCGGGCCCGTGCTCG
>AMFO01002347.1_pt1 | contig 11362 bp, 11 predicted proteins | sample 552608 | NCBI WGS metagenome assembly AMFO01 (sample SAMN01893955, study PRJNA167987) | microbial mat metagenome | biome: hydrothermal vent | place: USA: Loihi, Hawai'I | collected 2003-05-01
CCGCCCCCTACATGACCATCACCTTCGACGTGGGCGAGGGCTGGAAGGAGCGGGTGCCCGAGGTGGTGCACGAGGACGGCACCGCCCGCGCCCAGGTGGTGACCCGCGACACCAATCCCCGTTACTATGAACTGATTGAGGAGCTGGAGAAGCTCACCGGCAACGGCGTGGTGCTCAACACCTCCCTCAACCGGCGCGGTGAACCCATGGTCTGCTCGCCCGAGGATGCACTGAACATGTTCTTCGGTTCCGACCTTCAGTACCTGGTGATGGAGGACATCCTGGTGACCAAGGAGGGCGCCGCGTGAAGACCCTGCTGGTCACCGGCGGCGCCGGCTTCATCGGCTCGGCCCTGGTGCGCCACCTCCTGTCCCGCACCGACTGGGCCGTGGTCAACCTGGACAAGCTCACCTATGCCGGCAACCTGGAATCCCTGCCCGGCGCCGAGGGTCACTCCCGCTACCGCTTCGAGCGGGTGGACATCTGCGACCGCCCGGAGGTGGAGCGGGTCTTCCGCGAGCACCGGCCCGACGCCGTCATCCACCTGGCGGCCGAGTCCCACGTGGACCGTTCCATCGACGGACCGGCCGAGTTCGTCCGGACCAACCTGGTGGGCACCAGCGTGCTGCTGGAGGTGGCACGGGGGTACTGGAACGAACTGGAGGGCGAGGCCAGGGAAGGGTTCCGCTTCCACCACGTCTCCACCGACGAGGTCTACGGCGACCTGGGCACGGGCGGGGGGTTCTTCACCGAGGAGACACCCTACCGCCCCAGCTCGCCCTACTCGGCCAGCAAGGCGGGCTCGGACCACCTGGTGCGTGCCTGGCACCGCACCTACGGCCTGCCGGTGCTCGTCACCAACTGCTCCAACAACTACGGCCCCTACCAGTTTCCCGAGAAGCTGATCCCGCTCATGATCCTTAACGCCCGCGCGGGCAGGCCGCTGCCGGTCTACGGGCGGGGCGACCAGGTGCGCGACTGGCTCTACGTGGAGGACCACGTGCGCGCCCTGCTGCGGGTGCTGGAGGCGGGCCGCGTGGGCGAGACCTACAACATCGGCGGCCACAACGAGAAGACCAACCTGGAGGTGGTGCGGTGCATCTGCGCCATCCTCGAGGAGAAGGCGCCGGACAAGCCTGCCGGCGTGGCGCGCTACGCGGATCTCGTCACCCACGTGGCCGACCGCCCCGGCCACGACCTGCGCTACGCCATCGACGCCGGCCGGATCGAGCGTGAACTGGGCTGGAGGCCCGAGGAGACCTTCGAATCGGGCCTTGCGAAGACGGTGCAGTGGTACCTGGAGAACGGCGAATGGTGCCGGCGGGTGCTCGACGGCAGCTACCGCGGTGAGCGGCTGGGGGTGGTGGCATGAAGGGGATCATCCTCGCCGGCGGTTCGGGCACGCGGCTTTACCCAGCCACCCTGGGCGTCTCCAAGCAGCTGCTGCCGGTCTACGACAAGCCCATGATCTACTACCCGCTGAGTACCCTGATGCTGGCGGGCATCCGCGAGATCCTGGTGATCTCTACGCCGCGGGACACGCCGCTGTTCGAGCAGCTCCTGGGGGACGGCAGCCAGTGGGGGCTCCAGTTCGGCTACGCGGTGCAGCCCGAGCCGGGGGGGCTGGCGCAGGCCTTTCTCATCGGCGAGGCCTTCATCGGGGCCGACCGCTGCGCCCTGGTGCTGGGGGACAACATCTTCTACGGCCACGACTTCGTGCCCGCCCTGCGCCGGGCGGCGGAGAGGGAGAAGGGCGCCACCGTCTTCGCCTACCCGGTGCAGGACCCCGAGCGCTACGGCGTGGTGGAGTTCGACGAACAGTTCCGGGTGCTCAGCATCGAGGAGAAGCCGGAGCGGCCCCGTTCCCGCTACGCCATCACCGGGCTCTACTTCTACGACGAGCAGGTGGTGGAGATCGCCCGCGCCATCCGCCCCTCGGCACGGGGCGAGCTCGAGATCACCGATGTGAACCGCCATTATCTCGAGCGTGGTGCGCTCGAGGTGGAGATCCTCGGCCGGGGCATGGCCTGGCTCGATACCGGTACCCACGAGTCCCTGCTGGACGCCGCCCAGTTCATCCAGACCCTGGAGACGCGGCAGGGGCTCAAGATCTGCTGTCCCGAGGAGATCGCCTGGCGCCAGGGCTGGATCGGTGACGAAGCGCTGGAAAGGCTGGCGGCGGGGCTGGACAACAGCGGCTACGGCCGCTACCTGCTGGAGATCCTGAAGGAGAAAATCCTGTGAAGGTGCTGGAGACCGAGATTCCCGGGGTGCTCCTGGTCGAACCCGAACTCCATGGCGACCGGCGCGGCTGGTTCATGGAGAGCTGGCAGGCGCGGCGCTACGCCGAGGCGGGTATTCCGGCTGCGTTCGTGCAGGACAACCTGGCGCTCTCGGGCCACGGCGTGCTGCGCGGCCTCCACCTGCAGCACCCCCACGGCCAGGGCAAGCTGGTGCAGGTGCTCCTCGGCGAGGTGTTCGACGTGGCGGTGGACGTGCGCCGCGGCTCGCCCACCTTCGGCCGCTGGGTAGGAGCGCTGCTGTCGGCGGAGAACCGCCGCCAGCTCTGGGTGCCGCCGGGCTTCGCCCACGGCTACCTGGTGACCAGTGAGAAGGCGCTGTTCAGCTACAAGTGCACCGACTACTACCGCCCCGAGGCGGAGTTGGGCATCCGCTGGGACGACCCGGAGATCGCCATCGACTGGCCGGTGGTGGGGCCGCCGCTGCTCTCCGCCAGGGACGAGGCGGCGCCTCTCCTCGGAGAGGTGCCGGCCGGGCGGCTGCCGGAGTTCACCGGGTGAGCGGTACCCGCCCCGTCATACTGCTGTTCGGTGCTGCGGGGCAGGTGGGGTGGGAGCTGCGCCGCACGCTCTCCCCCCTGGGCCAGGTGGAGACCGCGGGACAGGGCAGGGTGCAGCATCCGGTGGATCTTGCCGATCCCACCGGGCTGGAAGCGCTGGTGAAACAGGTGCGCCCATCGCTCATGGTGAATGCCGCCGCCTACACCGCCGTGGATCGGGCCGAGTCCGAGCCGGAGCCGGCCCGGCGCGTCAACGCCGAGGCGGTGGGGGTGATGGGCCGGCTGGGTGCGGAGCTGGGCTGTCCCGTGCTCCACTACTCCACCGACTACGTCTTCTCCGGCGAGGGAAACCGCCCCTGGCGGGAGGAGGATCCCGCGGAGCCGATTAGTGTCTACGGGCGTACCAAGCTGGAAGGGGAACAGCTGCTGGCCGCCTCCGGCGCAGACCACCTGGTGCTGCGCCTGGCCTGGGTCTACGGCGCGCGGGGGCGCAACTTCCTGCGCACCATGCAACGGCTGATGGCAGAGCGCGAGGAGATCGGCGTGGTGGCGGACCAGGTGGGAGCGCCCACCTGGGCACGGCAGGTCGCCGAGGCGACGGCCCAGGTCCTCGCCCAGTGCCGCACGGTGGAGGGGGGCTTCCGCTTCGGCGGGCGCAGCGGCCTCTATCACCTCACCGCCGCGGGTGAAGCGAGCTGGCACGAGTTCGCCTGCGCCATCCGCGACGGTCTGGGCCTGGCCTGCGAGGTGCGCCCCATCGCCACTTCGGACTATCCCACGCCCGCAGCCCGCCCCGCGATGTCGGTGCTCGACAACGGCAGGCTGCGGCGCGACTTCGGGGTGGCCCTGCCCCACTGGCGGGAGGGGCTGGCGCTCTGCCTGGAGGAGCTGGACGACAGGCCGTGAAGCAGGAAACTACCGGTTCTCCCTGGCACCCCCGCCACTGGCCCGCCTGGATCGCGGTGGGCTGCATGCGCCTGCTGGGGTGGCTGCCCTACGCCTGGGTGCTGCGCCTCGGTCCACCCCTGGGAAGGCTCTACGCCCTGGTGATGCCGCGGCGGCGGGAGATCGCTCGCATCAACATCGATCTCTGTTTCCCCGAGAAGAGCGAGGCGTGGCGCAGGGAGCTGCTGAAGCGCCAGTTCGACAACCTCGGCACCGCCTTCCTGGAAGTGCCTTTCGCCTGGTGGGCGCCGCGTCGCCGCTGCGAGGAGCGGCCCGGCGGCTTCGGCGAGATCCACGGCCTGGAGCACCTGGAGGCGGCCATGGCCCGCGGCAAGGGGGTGCTGCTGCTCTCGGCACACTTCAACAGCCCGGAGCTGAGCGGCCGCCTGCTGGGACGCAGGATCCCCTTCGTGGCGCTCTACCGCAAGGCCAACAGCCCGGTGATGGACCGGGTGATGCGGCGCGCCCGCGGGCAGCTGCTGGAGCAGGTGGAACGACGCGACGTGCGCGGCCTGCTGCGCGCCCTGAAGCAGGGCAAGGTGGTGTGGTATGCTGTGGACCAGAACAGTTCCCGCCGTGAAGCCGTCTTCGTGGACTTCTTTGGTATCCCCGCCTCCACCAACGCCGCCACCGCCAAGCTGGCGCGCATGACCGGCGCCGCCGTGGTGCCCTTCCGCGCCCTCCGCCGGGCCGACGGCAGCGGCTACGACCTCTACCTGGAGCCGGCCTGGGAGGATTTTCCGAGCGGCGACCTGGAGGCGGACACCCTGCGTGTGAACCGGATGGTGGAGCAGTGGGTGCGGCAGGCGCCGGAGCAGTATCTCTGGATCCACCGCCGTTTCCGCACCCGGCCCAGCCGCTCCGATCCGAAGATCTACCCGGTGAAGTAGATGAAGGCCCCCGTGGACAAGGTCGGCGCGGGCCTCTACCTGCGGCTGCTCCGGTACGTGAAGCCCTACTGGAAGACCTTTGCGGCGGCCATCTTCTTCGTGGTGATCCTGGCCCTCACCGAGCCAGCCATCCCCTCCCTGCTCAAGCCGCTGCTCGACGGCACTTTCGTGGAGCGCGACCCCGACTACCTCTTCTGGTCCCCCATCCTGCTGCTGCTGCTTTTCCTGGTGCGCGGCAGTTCCAACTTCGTCAGCCGGGTGGCCTTCAACTGGGTGGGGGGCAAGGTGGTGCTGGACCTGAGGCAGGAGATGTTCGACCGGCTGCTGAGCCTGCCGGTGGCCTACTTCGACGCCAACGCCACCGGCAACGTCATCGCCAGGGTGACCTACGACGTGACCCAGGTGACCAACGCCGCCACCAAGGTGCTCACGGTGCTGGTGCGCGACTCCGTCGCGGTGGCGGGGCTGCTGCTCTACATGCTCTGGCTCAACTGGCGCTTCACCCTCATTGTCTCGGTGCTGCTGCCGGTGATGCTGGGCTTCGTCCGCTTCATTTCGAAGCGGATGCGGGAGGCCAGCCGAAACCTGCAGCACACCATGGGAGAGATGACCCATGCCCTGGAGGAGGCCGTGCGCGGCAACCGCATCGTCAAGGTGTTTGGCGGCCAGGAGTACGAGCGCCGGCGCTTCGGCAGGCTGGCCAACTGGGTGCGCCGCTACGGCTTCAAGAGCCGGGTGGCGGACGCCACCGGCGTGCCCGTGGTGGAGTTCATCGGCGCGGTGATGATCGCTATCCTCATCTACGCCGGCACCGGGCAAGCGGGGGTGGAGCCCATGTCGGTGGGCGAGTTCGTCTCCTTCTTTGCCGCCATGGGGCTGCTCTTCGCCCCCATCAAGCGGCTCACCGCCATCAACCAGCCCCTGCAGAGCGGGCTGGCTGGCGCCGAGAGCGTCTTCGGCCTCATCGACGAGGCGCCTGAACGGGACACCGGCAACCGGGTGCTGGAAGAGGTGCGGGGCGAGATCCGCTTCGAGAAGGTCTGCTTCCGCTACGCCCAGGGGGAGCGGGACGCGCTGCGCGACATCAGCTTCACCGTGCCGGAAGGGAAGACGGTGGCGCTGGTGGGGCCATCAGGCAGCGGCAAGACCACCATCGCCGCCCTCATCCCCCGCTTCTACGATCCCACCGGCGGGCGCATCCTCCTTGACGGCGTGGAGCTGCGCGAGTTCACCCTGGCGAGCCTGCGGGCGCGGATCGCCTACGTGGGGCAGGAGTCGGTGCTCTTCAACGACACCGTGGCCGCCAACATCGCCTACGGCGAGGCGGGCGAGCCCGACCGCGAGCGGCTGGAGCGGGCGGCGGAGGCGGCCTACGCCCTGGAGTTCATCCGCGGCCTGCCCGAGGGTTTCGATACCGTGGTGGGCGAGGACGGGGTGCGGCTCTCCGGCGGCCAGCGCCAGCGCATTGCCATCGCCCGCGCACTCTACAAGGATGCCCCCATCCTCATCCTGGACGAGGCCACCTCGGCGCTGGACACCGCCTCCGAGCGGCAGGTGCAGGCGGCGCTGCAGAACCTCACCGCCAACCGCACCACGCTGGTGATCGCCCACCGCCTCTCCACCATCGAACGGGCCGACCTGATCCTGGTGGTACGGGAAGGACGCATCGTGGAATCGGGAACCCACGCCGAGCTGATGGGAACCAAGGGGGAGTATACCCGCCTCTATCACAACCAGCTTGCACACCAGGAGGAGGTTTCGTGAGCGAACACCAGGACAAACCGGACAATGGTGGAGCGGGGGAGCTCTACTTCTCCTCCCTCTACACGCCCGAGCAGGCGAGGCGCTACTTTTTCAAGCACCAGGAATCCCTGGGCAGGCGGCTCTCCCACTGGAAGGAGGTGCGCATGGCGCGCCGGGCGTTGCGCTTGGCAGGGGATCCGGCATCGGTGCTGGACCTGCCCTGCGGGGCGGGCCGCTTCTGGCGGCTGCTGGCGGAGAGGGCGGATCGCGAGCTGCTGGCCGCCGACTACAGCGCCGGGATGCTGCAGGTGGCCAGGCAGTACCAACCCAGGGAGCTGCTGGAGCGGTTCCGGCTGGTGCAGACCTCGGCCTTCCGCATTGCACTGGAAGAGGGGGCCGTGGAGAACATCTTCTGCATGCGCCTGATGCACCACATCGGCGAGCGGGTGGACCGGCTGCGCCTGCTGCGGGAGTTCCACCGGGTGGCGCGCGACAGCGTCTGCCTCTCCCTCTGGGTGGACGACAACTGGCAGGGGCGCCGCCGGCGCCGGGTGGAGCGGGAGCGGGCGCTGGGCATCCGCGAGTACAAGCGCGGCTACCAGGACCGTTTCGTGCAGTCGCCACGGGAGGTCGAGGAGGAGTTCGCCGAGGCCGGCTTCGAGGTGGCCGGCAAGGTGGATCTTCTCCCGGGCTGGTCCATCTGGCGCACCTACGTGCTGAAGAAGCGGCGGTGACCGGTTCCTCCCAAGCGTCGGCGCCGCGCGGTATCATTGTCAATCGTTTTCAATTCATGGAGAACCTCGAAAAATGAAGAATGCTTTTGCCAAGGGAGTGCTGGCGCTCAGCCTGTGCATGTCGATGGCGGCCATGGCAGGAACCCCGGAGCCCATGCGCACCACCCGCGCAGCGGTGGGAAATGAGATCAAGGCCCGGCTCGGCTACGAGTATTTCAACGACGTGGAGCTGGACGAAGCGGAAAACTTCGATGGCTGGACCACCACCGCCGAGCTGGCGGTGCCCTTCCTGGAACGTTTCCAGTTGCGCCTCACCTATCCTTTCCGCACCGATGGCGACGCCAAGGTGAAAATGAACCAGCCCAACGATCCGGGCAAGAAGATCACCATCAAGGGCAACGGCGGTGTCTACGACTTCCTCACCCTCGACTTCGAGCACCAGCTCTTCTCCGTCGCCGACAAGGGCTACGATTTCACCTATTACGTGGGCGTTGGTGTCAAGGCGGGCCGGCTGCATACCACCAAGTGGAATCCCGAAGACGGGCGCTACGACCCCTTCAACCACACCGGAAACGTCTTCCAGGCCGGCGTGAAGTTCGACCGCGTGCACAGTTTCGGTGAAGTGGTGCTCAACGGGGGGTTCCGTTACTACTGGAACTCGGACGACATCTATCCCGGTGGCAATAAGGGCTCCTTCCCCGTGGCCGACCTGCGCGGGGCGGTGATCTTCTCGCCCTGGGGCAGCGTGATCCCGGTGGTGGAGGCCACCTACCTGGGTGACTTCTCCGACTTCAACCAGACAACCCTGCTTCCCGAGCTGCTCTGGCCGGTGAGCAGCCACGTGGACCTGAAGGGCGGTGCCGTCATCGGCCTGGGCGGCACCGGCAACCAGTTCGGCGGCCAGGCCGAGGTGGCGGTCCACTTCTGATCTCGTGAGGACCCTGCCCGACTTCTCCGACCTTCGCGTGCTGGTGGCGGGCGACCTCATGCTCGACCGCTACTGGCACGGCGCCACCGAGCGCATCTCGCCCGAGGCGCCGGTGCCCGTGGTGCACGTGCGCGAGGAGGAGGGGCGTCCCGGCGGCGCCGGCAACGTGGCCCACAACCTGGCGGTGCTCGGCGGCGGCGTGACCCTGCTCGGCCTCACCGGCGAGGACGAGGCGGCCGACCGGCTGGAGGAGAAGCTTTCGGCCAGCGGCGTGAATTGCGCCTTCCTGCGTGACGGCCGCTTTCCCACTATCACCAAGCTCCGTATCGTCAGCCGCCACCAGCAGCTGATCCGCCTCGACTTCGAGGACGGCTTTCCCGGCCACGAGCCCGGCGCCCTGCTGGAGCGCTTCCGCGAGCTGCTGCCGGGGCACCAGGTGGTGGTGCTCTCCGACTACGGCAAGGGCACCCTGGGCGACCCCGGGGCCTGGATCGGGGCGGCGCGCGAGGCGGGAGTGCCGGTGCTGGTGGACCCCAAGGGGCGCGACTTCGGCCGTTACGCGGGCGCCACCCTGCTCACCCCCAACCTGGCTGAGTTCGAGGCGGTGGCCGGCCCCTGCGCCGACGAGGCGGAGCTGGAGGCGCGCGCCCTCGAGCTGCGTGAACGTCTCGGCCTCGATTACCTGCTGGTGACCCGCGGCGAGCAGGGCATGACCCTGGTGGGCGGGGAGGGCTGCCATCACCTGCCCACCCGCGCCCGCGAGGTGTTCGACGTCACCGGCGCCGGCGACACCGTCATCGCCACCCTGGCCGCGGCGCTGGCCGCCGGCGAGTCCATGGAGGCGGCCACGGCCCTGGCCAACCTGGCGGCAGGGGTGGTGGTAGGCAAGCTGGGCACCGCCGGTGTCACCCGCGCCGAGCTGGAGCGCCGCCTGCTGGAGCAGCGCATGGCCGAGCACGGCGTAGTGGACGAGGCGCAGCTGGTGGCGCTGGTGGAGGCCGCCCGCCACCGCGGCGAGCGCATCGTCTTCACCAACGGCTGCTTCGACCTGCTCCACGCCGGTCATGTCACCTACCTGGAGGAGGCGAGCCGGCTGGGCGACCGCCTGATCGTGGCGGTGAACGCCGACGCCACGGTGCGCGCCCTCAAGGGCGAGGGCCGGCCGGTGAACCCCCTGGAGAACCGCATGCGGGTGCTGGCCGCCCTGGGTTTCGTGGACTGGGTGGTGCCCTTCGAGGAGGAGACTCCCGAGCGCCTCATCTGCCGCCTGAAGCCCGACCTGCTGGTGAAAGGGGGCGACAACGACCCCGACGCCATCCCCGGCGCCCGCTGCGTGCGCGAGGCGGGGGGCGAGGTGCGGGTGCTCAGCTACGTGGACGGGGTCTCCACCACCGCCATCGTGGACAGCATCTCGGGTGACCGGCGCCGAGGGTGAAGCTGGACCTTCTCATTTTCGGGGGTGGCATCGCCGGGCTCTGGACCCTGCTGCGCGCGCGCGCGGCGGGCCACTCGGCCCTGCTGCTCGAGTCGCGGGCGCTGGGCGGCGTCCAGTCCATCGCCTCCCAGGGGATCATCCACGGCGGCACCAAGTACGCCCTGGGCGGGCGGCTGTCGGAGGCGGCGCGTGCCATCGGAGAGATGCCCGGACGCTGGCGCGCCTGCTTGGCAGGAAAGGGCGAGCTGGATCTGGCCGGGGTGCGGCTGCTCTCCTCCCACCAGTACCTGTGGAGCCCCGGCGGCGTCGCCTCCGCCCTGGCCGGCTTCTTCGCCAGCCGCGCCATGCGCAGCCGGGTCACGCAGGTATCGGCAGGGGAGCTGCCGCCGCCCTTCGACGATCCGGGCTTCCGGGGGCGGCTCTACCGCCTCGACGAGCCGGTACTGGACACCGCCTCCCTGCTGGGTGAACTGGCGCGACAGGCCCAAGCCTGGTGCCGCCGCTACGATCCGGCCACCCTGGTGGCCGGCCGGAACGGGATCGAAGTGGAGGGTGTGGCGCTGCAGCCGCGCCGCATCCTGCTCGCCGCCGGCGCCGGCAACGAGGCGCTGCTGCGCACCTTTGGACGAAGCGCGCCGGCCATGCAGCGCCGCCCCCTGCACATGGTGATGGCGCGGGGCCCGCTGCCACAGCTGTTCGCCCACGCCCTGGCGGCGAGCAGCAACCCGCGGATCACCGTCACCAGCTACCCGATGGCGGAGGAGAGGGTCTGGTACCTGGGCGGTGACCTGGCGGAGCGGGGGGTGGCCCTGTCGCCCGAAGCACAGATCCGGCGGGCGAAGGAGGAGCTTGGGACCCTGCTGCCCTGGCTCGACCTCAACCGCCTGCGCTGGTCCACCCTGCGCATCGACCGGGCGGAGGTGGCCACGGCGGACGGCACGCGTCCCGACGGCCCCTTCGTCGGCACCGACGACGACCTGCTGGTCACCTGGCCCACCAAGCTCGCCTTCGCCCCGCGGGTGGCGGACCAGGTGCTGGAGGCGCTGGGCGGGCCGGAACACGGCGGGATCGAGGTGGCGACCGGGCTGCCTGCCCCGCCCCTGGCAACCCTGCCCTGGGAGGAGACGACATGGAGCTGAGACCACTGGGTAGCACGGGTATCGAGGTGAGCCCCCTGGGGCTGGGCACGGTGAAGATCGGCCGCAACCAGCAGGTGAAGTACCCCAGGGGCTTCGAGTTGCCCGACGACGCGCAGGTGGAGCGGCTGCTGTGGCTGGCGCAGGAGCTGGGCATCAACCTCGTCGACACCGCGCCCGCCTACGGCACCAGCCAGGAACGGCTGGGCCGGCTGCTGCCCGGTCCCCGCGACCACTGGGTCATCGTCTCCAAGGTGGGCGAGATCTTCGAGAACGGCCGTTCCCGCTTCGACTTCGGCCACGCCCACACCCTCGCCTCCGTCGAGCAGAGCCTCAGGGAGCTGCGCACCGACTACCTCGACTGCGTGCTCGTCCACTCCGACGGCGACGACCTGCGCATCCTGCGGGAAGAGGGGGTGGTGGACGCCCTGGAACTGCTCAAGGAGAAGGGGCTGATCCGCAGTCACGGCATCTCCTCCAAGACGGTGGAGGGAGGGCTGGAGGCGGTGCGCCGCCTCGACGTGGTGATGGCCACCGCCAACCTCGAGTACGACGAAGAACGGCCCGTCTTCGAGGCGGCCGCGGCGGCGGGCAAGGGGGTGGGATCCTCTAGAGTCGACCTGCAGGCATGCAAGCTTGAGTATTCTATAGTCTCACCTAAATAGCTTGGCGTAATCATGGTCATAGCTGTTTCCTGTGTGAAATTGTTATCCGCTCACAATTCCACACAACATACGAGCCGGAAGCATAA
>AMFO01000256.1_pt1 | contig 11312 bp, 9 predicted proteins | sample 552608 | NCBI WGS metagenome assembly AMFO01 (sample SAMN01893955, study PRJNA167987) | microbial mat metagenome | biome: hydrothermal vent | place: USA: Loihi, Hawai'I | collected 2003-05-01
CTGGATCGTTCCCGTGCCCACCTGGGCCGCCAGCGGCCGCGCCGCCAGGGCCGAGAGCAGGACGAGCGCCGTCACGGCCGCCACACGCCCGGCCGGTCGCCCGGGCATCAGGCCAAACAATCTCTTGCGCATCATTGCCTCCCCCTCGTTGTCTGGGAAACCCCGGTGCCCCCGGACGTCCGCGGGAGCACCCCGTAGCGGAGGATGCGGATGAACTCGTCCACAGCCTCCCTCGACGTCATGCCGAAGTGCATCGGCACCCCGAAGCACTTCTCCACGGTGTAGAAGTAGAAGAGCCAGCGGGCGGCCACCATCACCGCCACCAGCGGGTTGACCTCGCCCAGCCGGCCCGTGCGCCGGGCCACCTCGAACGAGGCCGCGTAGGCCTCGTTGAAGCGGTCCGCCATACTCTCGTAGAAGCTCCTGATGTGCTTGCCCTCGAACTCGATGACGTCCACGTAGATGAGGAGGATCTCCTCCCGGTGGGCGTCCACCACCTGCTCGATGGCGGCGGCGAGCTCCTCGAGGTCGTCCGGGAACCGGGCCTCCGAGAACACGCGGTTGAGCGGCAGGTCGGGGTCCAGCAGCCGCTCCCAGTAGCGGTCGATCAGCCGGCTGAAGATGGCCTCCTTGCTGCCGAAATGGTGGTAGAGGTTGCCCACCGACACCCCCGCCTCCTCGGCGATCCGGCGCATGGAGGTCGCCCCGTAGCCGAAATGCGAGAAGAGGTGCAGGGCCGCCTCGAGGACCTTTTCCGTGGATATCCGGGTTCTCGCCGCCTGTTTACCCATCCGCGCCCCCGTTCTGGAAAAAAACCGAACGTTCGTTCTGTATTTTGAATCGAGAGTAGAACCGTGAACATCGCCTGTCAAGCCGCACCGCGGCATCGCCCGCCCGCTGTCGAACGGCGTCCCGAGCGAAGCGCCGTGAGACAGGGAAGCTTCGCTTCCCGCTGTCGAACGGCGTCCCGAGCGACGGCCCGCCAGGGCCGGAGCGACGGGACCCCCTCACGCCCGGAGCGCTCCCCGGAGCACTGGGCAGCGTGCTCCAACGCTGCTAGGGATGGCCACGTCGAGCGCCTCCGGCGCTCTCCTCGCCATGACAAAGAGGGGAAATGCAACGCCCCGGGTTCCCCACCGCGACCGCAAAGGGATCCCCAAGAACGGTCCTGCGGCGGGCCGGGGCGGGCGCGGAAGGAGGGCCGGGGCAATCCCGCTCCGGGCCGCGGAGAGGCCGAGCGCAGGGAGCCTGGCCCGAGGTCCGCCGAGGGTAGGCTCCCGAGCACGGCCTCTCCGGAAGTGGGGCGGTACGGTAGCGCCGCCGCCCGTTCAAGGAGCCTGTTGCGAGGAGGGTTCCGCAGGAACCCGACGAAGCGCCGTGAGACAGGGAAGCTTCGCTTCCCGGCGTCGAACGGCGTCCCGAGCGACGGCCCGCTAGGGCCGGAGCGAAGGGACCCCTTCACGATCGAACACCGCAACGGAGCAATGGGCCGCGCGCTCCAACGCTGTTAGGGATGGCCACGTCGAGCGCCTCCGGCGCTCTCCTCGCCATGACAAAAAGGGGGGATGCAACGCCCTTGCCTCCCCACCGCGACGGCGGAAGGGTTCCCAGGAACGGTCCTGCGGAGGGCGGGGGCCGGGCTGCAGGGCGCACGCCGATGCCGGGACCGTGCGCGGCGGTCAGCGGCGCCCCGGTTCCGGGGTCACCGAAGCCGCGAAGGCGGGCGCGACGTACGCCAGCCACGCCCGCTGCCGGGCCGTCACCCGCCCCAGGCCGAGCTGGGCGAGCAGCAGCGCCACCGCCAGCGCCGCGACCGCCGGCCGCCTCGCCGGCGGGCCGGGGCGCGGGGCCGGGCGGAAGGCCACCCAGAGGGCGGCCAGCCAGACCGCGCCCATCACGGTCACGGCGGTCGCGGTCAGCGCCGGGGAGGAGCTTCCGAAAGGCCGGTTCCACAGCCCGTGCCGCATGGCCGGCAGGGTCCACCCGCGCAGCGTGGATGCGGTCCACACGTCGTCGATGGCGAAGGGCGGCGTGACCCTCCCGAGAAAGCCGATCACCGCCGAGGGGACCGCGGCGCCGGCGACCCACAGCCGCGCCGCCCGGCCGCTCACGACCGACAGCGCGAGGACCGCGAACGGCACCGCGAGCACCAGGTACCGCGGTCCGAAGGACGCCCCTCCGGCCCACTCCCGGTAGCCCGACATCACCAGCGGCAGGAGCCAGACGGCCGCGCCGAGGACCGCCGCCAGGCGCCTCTCTCCCCCCTTCCAGGCCGCCACCGGGGCCGCCAGCGCCGGCATGAGCACCGGGAAGAAAAAGAAGAGCCCGGCGAGCGGGGAGACCAGCAGCCCGGCGAGCCCGGCCGGCGTGGGCAGCGAGAAGCCGAAAAAGGTCTGCCGGGCCAGCCGCCGGTACCGGGGCAGCGCCTCGAACCGGCTCGAGAGCGCCCACGCGGAGCCGAAACAGGCGTGGTCGTAGGCGGCGAGGCCGGCCAGCGGCAGGATCGCGCCGGCCGCGACCCAGGGCAGCCGCCGCCACCGGCCCCAGCACGCGGCGCCGACGATGACGGCACCGACGAGCGCCGCCGGGTACTCGGAGACGGCGGCCAGCGCCACCGCGAAGCCGCCCGCCGCGAGGCCGAGCCGCCCGGCATCATCGTCCGGGCCGAGGAGCAGGAAGGCGCCGACGAGCAGCAGGGCGCCGGTCCAGGCGTGGGCGAAGAAGGTTCCGGCGTAGACGCCGAAGGCACTCGCGAACAGGAGCACGAAGGCGGAGCCCTCCGCCCCCAGCGCCCCCGGGGAACGCCGCTCGACCCACAGGCCGAGCAGCCACGCGGCGGCCACGGCCGCTCCCGACACCAGGACCAGGCGCACCCCCAGCAGCTGCGCCGCGAGCGGCGCCGCCGGGGCGAGCGCCGCCACCACCGGCACCGCCGCCCAGATCAGGCCCGGCGCCTTGTTGGAGTAGTGCCGCCCGTCCACCACCGAGACGTCGTCGATGAACCCGTACCGCTCCAGCTCGGGGTCGATCCGCCACTCACCCCGGGTGACGAAGGCGTGGGCGGCGTACAGCCGTGAGAGCTCGTTCGGGGACTGGAACCCCGGCCACACGGAGCCGAGCGCGGCGAGCTGCACGGCGGCGAGCACCAGCAGCAGGGCCCGGCGGCGTGCGGGGAGGCGTGTCGCGTGCATGCTGCGCCGCGATGATACCATCGGCGGCAGAAGAACCCGCGCCGCGACGATGCCCGCGGGCACCCGGCGCCGGCCGGGGCGGGGACGAGGACTGGAGAGGCACACCGGGTTGACGGCACGATCCCAACACCGCCTCGAGCGCCTGCGGCGCCTCGCCGAGCGCGACATCGGGCCCGGCGAGCTGGCCGCGGCCGTGGCCTTCTGCCGGAAGGCCCGGGTGGCGCTCTTCATCGTCGCCTACAACGCCGAGCGCCACCTGGCCGCCGTCATCGACCGCATCCCCGCCGCCCTGCTCCCGGTCCTGGCCGAGATCTTCATCATCGACGACAGCTCCTCCGACCAGACCTACCGCGTGGCCCTCGACATCGCCGGCGAGCACCCGGACGCCAGGATCCGCGTCTACCGGACCCCGTTCAACCGCGGCTACGGGGGGAACCAGAAGCTGGGCTACCTGTACGCCCTCCGCCGGGGCTTCGACTTCGTCATCCTCCTCCACGGCGACGGCCAGTACGCCCCCGAGTACCTGCCCCGGCTGATCACCGCCTGCGCCGACGACGCCGACGCCGTGCTCGCCTCGCGCATGCTCGACCGCCGGGAGGCGCTGCGCGGCGGCATGCCGCTTTACAAGTGGATCGGCAACCGCACGCTCACCGCCCTCGGCAACCGGCTCCTCGGCACCCGCTTCGCCGAGTTCCACACCGGGTACCGGGCCTACCGGGTGCGGTCCCTGGCCGGGATCCCCTTCACCGCCAACACCGACGACTTCCACTTCGACGGCGAGATCCTGGCCCAGGGCGCCCTCGCCCGCTGGCGGATCGTCGAGGTCCCGATCCCGACCTACTACGGCGACGAGATCTGCCACGTGCCCGGGCTCCGCTACGGGTTCCGCTTCCTCAAGTCCCTCCTGGCCGCCCGTCTGACGAGGATCGGCATCTTCTACCAGAAGAACTTCGACGTCGGCCTCTACGACGAGGAGGTCTACACCTACAAGCGGAGCCCCCGCTCCCTCCACCAGTGGGTGCTCAAGACCCTTCCCCTCGAGCCCGGCCTGCGCACGGTGGAGCTCGGCGCCAACCGCGGCCTGCTCAGCGCCGAGGTGGCCGCCAGGGTGGGCGCCCACGTGGCGGTGGACCGCTTCCGTCCGGACCGGGCCGGAGCGGCCGACGCCCGCGCCCTCGACCTCAACGGGTCCTTCTCGAAAGAGCTCGGACAGAGTGCCTTCGACCTCTGCCTGGCCCTCGACGTGGCCGAGCACCTGGCGAGCCCGGAGAGCTTCGCCGAGGAGATCTTCCGCATCCTCAAGGCCGGCGGCACGGCGGTCCTGAGCACGGCCAACGTGGCCTACCTTCCGGTGCGGGCGGCCCTGTTCTTCGGCCAGTTCAACTACGGCAAGCGGGGCATCCTGGACATGACCCACACCCGGCTGTTCACCATCGCCAGCTTCACCCGCCTGCTCCGCCAGAACGGCTTCCGCGTGGAGCGGGTGCGCGGCTTTCCACCGCCCTTCGTCGACATGGTGGGCTCCGGCCGCGGCTGGCGCTGGCTCGAGGCCGTGCACGCCGTCCTCTCACGCCGGCTGCCCCGGTTGTTCGCCTTCAACTTCGCCGTCGTGGCCACCCGCATGGACGACGTCGACGACATCCTGCGCCGGACGGTGGAGCCCGTCAGCAGCGCCCCGCGCCGGGACGGCGGCGACGGGAGCGCCGCACCGCCGCCAGGTCGGGCTTGAGACCGATGGGAACGAAGTCGATCCGCATGGCGTCCAGGTCGACCCGGGACACCCGCACGGTGAGCGGGTCCCCCAGCCGCCAGGTGCGGCCGGTGCGCTCCCCGACCAGCACGTGCCGCCCCTCGTCGAAGCGGTAGAAGTCGTCCGTGAGCTCGGAGATGTGGACCAGACCCTCGACCAGGAGATCGTCGAGCTGCACGAAGACGCCGAAATTCGTCACCCCGGTGATGTGGGCCTCCATCTCCTCGCCCACCTTGTCGCGCATGAACAGCACCTGCTTCCACTGCAGGGCCGTGCGCTCGGCCGCCTCCGCCCGCTGCTCGGCCTCGGTGCAGGCCGCGGCCAGCGCCTCCAGCCCGGGCACCTCGGCGGCCTCGGCTCCGGGCCTTCGCGCCCACAGCCGCCGCAGGGACCGGTGCACCACCAGGTCCGGATAGCGCCGGATCGGGCTCGTGAAGTGCAGGTAGCTGCGGGTGGCCAGGGCGTAGTGGCCCCGGGGCTCCGGGCTGTAGATCGCCCGGGCGAGGGTGCGCAGCACGAGGTACGAGATGAAGCGCTCGAGCCGTGTTCCGGCGACCTCGGCGAGCACCTTCTGGAGCACCGACGGCGGCACCCGTCCCCCCTCCCCGATCTCCAGCTCGAGGCCCAGCTCGCCGAGGATGCCCCCGAGCTCCGACAGCTTGTCCGGATCGGGACCGTCGTGGACCCGGTACAGGGTCGGCTCGCCGGCCTCCATCAGCGTCCTCGCTACGCACTCGTTGGCCGCCACCATGAGCTCCTCGATCAGCCGGTGGGCCTCGGTCCGCTCCAGCGGCTTGATGCCCACCACGTGCCCCTCCGGGTCGAGCAGGACGTCGGGCTCGAGGAGGTCGAAGTCGAGGCTGCCCCGGGCCCGCCGGCGCCGCTCCAGGCGGCGGGCGGCCTCCGCCAGCAGGGCCAGCGATTCCGCGAACCCGCGGGTCTCGGCCGGCCAGGAGGAGCGCGGGCGCTGCAGCCACTCGTGGACCTCGGCGTAGGTGCACCGCCGCCGCGAGCGGATGACCGAGTCGTGGACCTTCCAGCCCGTCACCCCGCCGTCGCGGTCGACCCGGAAACGGACGGTCATCGTCAGGCGGTCGACGCCCTCCCGCAGCGAGCACAGGTCGTTGGAGAGCCGGCCGGGAAGCATGGGCACGCAGAGACCGGGGAGGTAGACGCTGGTGCCCCGGGTGCGGGCGTCGCCGTCCAGGGCCGAGCCCGGCCGGACGTAGTGACTGACGTCGGCGATGTGCACCTCGACCAGGATCTCGCCCTTCTTGCCGGGGGCGGCCGACACCGCGTCGTCGAAGTCCCGCGCCGTCTTGCCGTCGATGGTGATGGCCGGCCGGTCACGGAGATCCCAGCGCCCGGCGATGCCCTCATCCGCGATGCCGCCGGGAAGGCGGTCGGCCTCGGCCTCCGCCTCGGGCGAGAAATCCACCGGAATCCCGGCCGCCCGCAGGGCCACCCGGTTCTCGACCCCGGGTTCGCCGAGCACGCCGAGAAGCTCGACGACGGTTCCCCGGGGCCGGCGCTCCCCGCCCGACGGCCGGTCGAGCTTCACCACCACGAACTCGCCCTCGCGGGGCGTGGTGGGCACCTTGGAGCGCGCGGCGATGACCATCGACGGCAGCTTGCGGTCCAGGGGCCGGACCAGGGCCTCGCCCGTGGCCGTCGACCAGCGGCCGACCAGGGTCTCCCGCCGGCGCTCCAGGACGCGCATCACGGTGCCCTCGAGGACGCCCTCCCGGCCCCTGCGCCGGGGCTTTTCCAGGCGGACGAGGACCAGGTCGCCGTCCATCGCGCCCTTGAGGGCGCGCTTGGGAACGATTACCGGTGTCTCCCCGTCCTCGGCGACGATCGTCCCGTTGCCGCCGGGGTCGATGCGCAGCCGGCCCCGCCGGAGCTCCGAGAACTCCGCCGCGAAGTACCGCCTCCCGCGAGCGAGAACGATGCGGCCCCCGGCCTCCAGCCGCCGCAGCCGCTGCGCCACCTCCCGGCGCAGCCTGCCCCGGTCCACGCCGCGGCCCCCGGCCAGGGCGTTCACGGCCTGACTCAGCGTGAGCCCCCGCGTCCGCCGCTGCCGCACGAGCTCGAGCAGCTCGGAATCGCCCTTCGTCCCTTGTTCCGCCGGCCGTCGAGCGGTCCGGCCGCGTCCGTCGTCGTGCATCCGTCCTCCAGGCTCGGATCCCGCCCGTGGTCCCCCCGCGAGGCTTTCGCGGGTTGACACGAACGGCTTCGATGCTAGTATTTCACCGCGTGCGAAAGTGGCGGAATTGGTAGACGCGCAAGATTCAGGATCTTGTCTGGGTCACCAGGTGGGGGTTCGAGTCCCCCCTTTCGCACCATGATTCTCTTGCCCCTCCGCCGCGTCCGGGCCATCCCGCCCCGCCCCTCCCGCATCCCGGCTCAGGCCAGCTCCGCCAGCGCATCCTCCCGGCTTTCGTAGATCGGGAAGATCTCGTCGAGACGGGTCAGCTTGAGCAGGTTGAGGATTCTCTTGCCGGGCCGCAGCAGCACCAGGCGCCGCCCCTGTTCCCCGAAACGCTGCAGGTAGCCGACCAGCTCGCCGAGCCCCGTCGAGTCCACGGAGTCGATCCCCTCCAGATCGAGAATGACCGCCTGCGCACCCTCCTCCAGCGCCCGGTCCAGATCGTCCGCCAGCCGGCGGGCGGACTCGCCGAGCTTGAGCACGCCGAATATGGCGATGATGATCACGCCGCGTTCTTCCGTTCTTTCAATCCTCATGCGCATCGGATTTCCCCTCCGGGACCTGGACCTCCTGCGTTTCCAGTCGCCTCGGTACGAACCTATCACAGGCGCGGCGAAGCGCCTCGGCTCCCCACGGTAGCGGCCGGCGTGCGACCACCGCCAGCCGGCAAAGCCGGTCGTCCTCCCCGTGATCCGAGACCACCTTGAGAGCCCCCCACGCGATTCCCCACATCGCCGCCACCCGCGCGACGCCGGCGCTCTCCCAGTCCACCACCACCGGCTCCCGGCCCGCCGGCACCGGCGGCGGATGTGCGGGCGAGGCGATGTGGCCCTCCCAGCACGCCAGCGTCGCCCCCGTCACCCCGGGCACCTCGAGCAGCTCGGCCACGAACCCCGGCTCCGGCTCGAAACGGGCCGGAATCGGCACCGGGAGGTCCCGGACGCCGGCCATGGCCACGTCCACGACCACGGTGGCCGCCGTCAGGCTGCCCTCCGGCACCGTCACGTCCGCACAGCCGGCCGCCCCGAAGCTGACCAGCACCACCGGCTCCAAGAACTGCGCCGCCGCCTGGGCCGCGGCGGCGGCCGCCGCCTTGCCCGGCCCGCAGCGGATCACGGCGTACGGGAGGTCCCAGAGATCGCCCCGGTACAGTGTCCACCGCCCCCAGTCGCTCCGCTCCATCCCCCGCCCGACGGCGGCGGCGGCGCGCGCCTCGAACGCGTGGGCAACGATGACGACAACAGACTGCGGCAATATGCCTCCGGGACGTCGGCATGGTACCACCGCGGCCCGCCGCCCGGCCGGGCCGTCACCGGCGACGGCGGGGCGCCGGTCGTTCCTCTCCAGCCTCAGCCGCCGCGGCCCGCAACGCCGCGGCCCGCTCGCCGGCGTCGCGCTCGACGAAGAGTGTCCGCGCCCGCTCCAGCGGACCGAGCAGCTCCGGGGCCGAGTTGAGGACGACGACGTCCAGGAACACCGTGGCCGGAAGCGCATGCCCGACGGTGTTGCAGACCAGGTTGAAGGCGTTGCGGAGCGACCCGAGCGCCGCCGGCACCAGCCACACGAAGAGCACCCGGCTCGATTCCGGATGCGCCGGCACGTGAACCTCGGCCAGGTATGCGAAGGCAACGTCGGGACACGTCCCGACGGCCCGCCGGAGATCGGCCTCCACGTCCCCGTCCAGGGGTCGGGACGGCCTCGAGACCGTCACAGCTCCATCGTCGCCGGACACATCCCGCATCGGGTGATTCTACCCGATGCGGTTGGAGTCTCCCCAGGATCTCCGAAACCGCGCCACGCTGAACGGTCCTGCGCCGGGCGCGCCCCGCTCACAAGGCCGTACCACCAACGGCCGGGGGAGGTGCAGGGCGAGGCGGTTGACCCGCCGGCCGACCGGGACTAGGGTGCGGGTACCGCGCCCGCTGGCCGGGGGCGGTGGGAGGACGCCATGTGGGGCGAACACACCATCATGAGAACCATCCGGGTGCGCAACGAGCAGCGGCCGGGAGGACTGGGCCGTCTCCTCGTCGCCCTCGGCGAGACGGACACCTTCGCTGGCGAGATCTCGCTGGTCCGCATGGACCACGAGCACGTGGTCCGGGACATCGTCATCTACACCCAGAGCGAGGCCCACCTGGAGCGGGCGCTTCGGACCATCGCCTCGACGCCCGGCACCACCCTGATCGAGGTCCGCGACGACGTCCTCGAGATGCATCAGGGCGGCAAGATCGCGGTCAGGAGCCGCTACCCGATCGAGACCCTGCGCGACCTGCGCCGCGTCTACACTCCCGGCGTCGCCGGCGTGTGCCGGGTGATCGAGCACGACCCCTCCCAGGCGCGCCGGTACACCGCCATCCCCCACCTCATCGCCATCGTCACCGACGGCACGGCCATCCTCGGTCTCGGCGACATCGGACCCCTGGCGGGCATGCCGGTGATGGAGGGCAAGGCCGCCCTGATGGAGAGCCTGGTCGGCCTGTCCGGGATGCCGATCCTGATCGACACCAAGGATCCGCAGGAGATCATCCGCACCGTGCAGGCCATCGCACCGACCTTCGGCGCCATCCAGCTCGAGGACATCTCGGCGCCGCGCTGCTTCGAGATCGAGGAGGCCCTCGTCGAGACGCTGGACCGGCCGGTCATGCACGACGATCAGCACGGCACGGGGGTGGTGGTGACCGCCGCCCTGATGAACGCCCTCAAGGCCGTCGGCCGCTCCCTGAGGGAGGTCAGCATCGGCCAGGTGGGGCTCGGCGCCGCCGGCCTCGCCATCGCGCGCATCCTCATGCACCAGACCGGCCAGCCGGTCCTCGGCGCCGATTTGAGCGCCGACGCCACCGGGCGCCTCGAGCGCGCCGGAGGGCGTGCCGCCACCCTCGAGGAGGTGATGGCGGCCTGCGACGTCGTGGTGGCCACCACGGGCGTCCCCGGCCTGATCAAGCCGGAGTGGATCCGGCCGGGCCAGATCATCTTCGCCCTTTCCAACCCGGTGCCGGAGATCGAGCCCGAGGCGGCGCTGGCGGCAGGGGCGGCCTTCGCCGCCGACGGCAAGGTCGTCAACAACGTCCTCGGGTTCCCCGGGATCCTGCGCGGCGCCGTCGACTCCGGAACCCCGCGGCTGACCGTCGAGATGTACCTGGCCGCCGCCAACGCCATCGCGGCGATGACGCCCGAGGGCGCGCTCGTCCCCAACCCGTTGCAGCGCGAGGTGCACCGGGCCGTGGCCCGGGCGGTGGCGCAGACGGCCGTCGACCAGGGGCTGGCGCGGGCCGACCTGACCGGCTACTTCGAGAACGTGGCCGAGGAAGGCTGACGCCGGGCGGCGGGTACGCTCCCGGGACCGGTCTCCCTGGTAGGATGGTACGGTGAGCACAAACGCAACGACCCTGGCAGGCAATCTGCTGATCGCCATGCCGTCACTGGCCGATCCCAACTTCTGGCACACGGTGGTGCTTCTCGGCGTTCACTCCCCCGGCGAGGGAGCGTTCGGGCTGGTCATCAACCGCCCCCTGGAAGTGAGCATGGCCGACGTGCTGCGCGAGCTCGGCCACGCCGTTCCCGACACCGAGCTGCCCCAGGTCCTCGGCGGCGGCCCGGTCGAGCCCTCCCACGGCTTCGTCCTCTTCGAGGCGGACGAGCCGGCGGAAGAGGACGGGCTGGTTCTCGCCGAGCATGGGCTCGCGGTCTCCGGCAACACCGAGGTCCTGCTGCGGCTGACCCGGGGCGAGATGGCGGGACGGTACTACCTGGTGCTCGGCTACTCCGGCTGGGCGCCCGGGCAGCTCGAGCGCGAGATCGAGGAGAACTCCTGGCTCGTGGCGCCGGCCACCAAGGACCTGATCTTCACGACGCCCATCCCCGAGCGATGGATGGCGGCCCTGCGTTCCATCGGCGTCGACCCCGGCTCCCTCGTGGACACCGGCGGCGGCTCGCCGAGCTGAGGGCGCACCCCAGCGGGTGGGATCCCCGGGTACCGAGCTCGAATTCGCCCTATAGTGAGTCGTATTACAATTCACTGGCCGTCGTTTTACAACGTCGTGACTGGGAAAACCCTGGCGTTACCCAACTTAATCGCCTTGCAGCACATCCCCCTTTCGCCAGCTGGCGTAATAGCGAAGAGGCCCGCACCGATCGCCCTTCCCAACAGTTGCGCAGCTGAATG
>AMFO01000008.1_pt1 | contig 11283 bp, 10 predicted proteins | sample 552608 | NCBI WGS metagenome assembly AMFO01 (sample SAMN01893955, study PRJNA167987) | microbial mat metagenome | biome: hydrothermal vent | place: USA: Loihi, Hawai'I | collected 2003-05-01
GCAAACATAGAGGTTTGCTGCGCTCAGCGCTCGCGGGTCTATCTCGTTCTTGCCCTCCTGATCCGATCCCATTGCAGTGATGTGAAGGCCTGCATGCAACCATTCGGCGCGCAGAACTGGTTCGCGCGCGGGTGTTGTTGTCACGACCAACTGCGAGGCCGCCACAAGCGCGCCGGCGTCGGCAACCGCCTCGGCCTCGATACCCAGAAGATCACCAAGGTCGCGGGCGCATTTGCGGGCATGATCCATATTGCGACCGTGGACCAGAACCCGCTGGAACGACCGCTCGATATGCGCCGCCTGCATCTGCAGCCGCGCCTGCACGCCGGTGCCGATGACACCCGCCGTCTCCACCCTGGCCGGAGCGAGATGACGTGCGGCCACGGCTCCCGCTGCGGCTGTTCGCAGATCGGTCAGGTAGCCATTGTCCAGAAAGACTGTTTCAACAAGGCCTGTTCGCGCGGAAAATCGCAGCATCACCCCGTTCAGGCTGGGCAGGCCGATCCCCGGATTGTCGAAGAAGCCGGGGCTGACCTTGATGGCAAAGCTGTCGAAGCCTTCAACATAGGCTGTTTTGACATCCACTTCGCCATTTGCTTGCGGAATTTCCATCGACAGGACCGGCGGCATGATCACTCGCTCTTCCGCCAAAGCGACGAATGCCTTTTCGATCACATCAATCAGGGCACGGCTCAATCCCACCTGAGCGCGAAGTTCGGACTCGGTCACAATTCGAATGTCATGGGTCATAGCGGCATCCTTTCACCACTCTGTCGCCAAGGCGGATATCCTGACCGGTGATCACCTGCGTGAATTGTTCCAAGTCGACATTTCGCCCGGTAACGATTGTAGCGATCGGCCCGCGGAATTGCGGTAGTTTGCCTGAGAGCAGCGCCGCGAGGCCGACGACAGAAGCGCCCTCGGCCACGATCCTGTCCTCGAAAAACAGGGTTTGCATGGCGCGATAAATCTCATCCTCGTTTACCAAGACGATTTCGTCCAAGTACTTTCGGCACAGCGAAAAGGTCAATCTGTTTTCCAAGCCGATCCCACCGCCCAGGCTGTCGGCGAGGCTCGGAACTTCCTCGACCTCGACGGGCTTTCCAGCGGTGATTGCGGCATGCATTGCTGCGCCGCGATCCATCGAAATGCCGATCACCCGGATTTCAGGATTTATTGCCTTGGCAGCAACCGCGATACCGCCAGCAAGGCCGCCTCCAGAGAGCGGAACCAGAATGGATTTGATATCCGGGCGTGCCTCCAGAATTTCCAGTGCGATCGTGCCCTGCCCGGCTATCACCCGCTGGTCATCAAAGGGGGGAATTTCGACGAGCGATTCGCGTTCAGCCAGAAGCCGACTTTCGTGCATCGCATCATCCTGGCTTTGGCCCGCGATGCGAATCTCGGCCCCCAATGCCCGGATAGCCTCGACCTTGGTGCGCGGGACCAGATTGGACATGCAGACGACAGCGCGCAGATTGCGTTCAGCGGCCGCGTGGGCCACGGCGCGGCCGTGATTGCCTGTCGAACAGCAGATCACGCCAGGAACATCTGCGGGCAACGCCGCAACGGCGTTAACGGCGCCACGCAATTTGAATGCGCCGGTGGGTTGCATACTCTCAAGTTTAAGAAGCACATCTGTCCCCATCCTGGAGGACAGGAAAGGCGAAGAAATCAACGGCGTCCCATCGGCGATACCGCGGATGACCCTTCGTGCCGCGAAGATGTCGGCCAGCGATAGCGACACTTCAGACAGCCTCCTTCACCGCGCTGAGGAACTGTCGCGTTCGGTCGCTTTGTGGATCGTTGAACAGCTTGTCTGGCGGTCCCTGCTCCTCGATCCGGCCTCCATAGAAAAAGCAGACACGGTCAGAAATGTCGCGCGCAAAGCCCATCTGGTGTGTTACCATCAGCATGGTCAGATTGTGTTCGGCGACCAATTTCCGGATCACATTGGTCACCTCACCGATTACCTCGGGGTCGAGGGCGGACGTAACCTCGTCAAACAACATGACCTTGGGCCGCATTGCCAGTGCACGCGCAATCGCGACGCGCTGTTGCTGGCCGCCTGACAGGCGTGAAGGATGTTCATCCTTCTTGTCGATCATGCCCACCATCTCAAGCAGGTGCTCGGCACGCTCGCGCGCTTGGGTTCGCGCGAGGCCGAGCACCTGCACGGGACCTTCCATGCAATTTTCGAGCGCCGTCATGTGGGGAAACAAATTGAACTGCTGGAAGCACATCCCGATATTTTGTCGCATCCCCCGGAGGTATTTTTCGGAAGCGGGCACCAAAACACCGTTCTTCGGTTCGTGTGTCAGAGGCTTGCCGCCGACATATATCACTCCCCCATTGATGCGCTCCAATGTCATCAACATGCGCAGAACGGTGGTCTTGCCCGATCCCGACGGACCGATGATCGAGACCATCTCGCCCTCGGCCACGTCCAGATCCAGCTGATCGAGTACGACAAGCTTGCCATAGCTTTTGGTCACATTCATGAACCGCACCATGGGGACATTGTCGCCCTTGAGTTCCAATGGGTATTTAAGCATGTTTTCCATCAGTTCATCCCGAGTTTTCTGCGAACCCAACCCTCGAACAGGCGGATTAATCCGGCTGTCGGCAGGGAGATTGCCAGGAAAATGATACCAACCATCGTGAAGGGTTCGAGAAACCGGTAGTTTTCCGAGCCGATGGCGTTGGCTGTGTGCATGAGTTCGGCCACGCCGATTACGGATAGCATGGGTGTATCCTTGAAAATTCCCACCAAGTAGTTTCCCATCCCGGCAAGTGATGGGGGCAAGGCTTGTGGAATGATGATGCGGAAATATGTCTTGCCCACTGACATGTTGAGTGCAGTACATGCTTCCCACTGACCTTTGGGCACGCTCTCCAGTCCACCGCGATATACTTCGGACAAATATGCCGAGTAATGTAACCCGATAGCTATCATTCCCGAAACCCAGGGGCTTAGTCGGATACCGAATTGCGGCCCCACATAGAACACGAAAAATATCTGCAAAACCAAGGGAGTAGAGCGGATGAACTCGACAAATTCGCGAACTACGAAAGTCAAGGAACGAAAAGGCGTCCTTTGTCCCAGTGCAAGCACCAACCCAAAGACCAAAGCGATCGCATAACCGGATCCCGCCGCGATCAGCGTATTGATCGTGGCGTCCAGCAGGCGTGGAAAGATCTGCCACGTGAAATCCCATTTCCAGTCAAACACTGCTCAGGCCCTTCCCAGTTTGCGCCGCATGGCGCGTTCCAGCCACCTCATACATGGTGTCACGACCAGTCGGGCCAGAACGTAATAGATGATCAGCGCTGTTCCGAAAGCCTGGGCTGAAAGAAATGTGGTCCCGTTGATCTGCTTTGCCTCGAACATCAAGTCCGGCACGGAAATCAACGCGACGAGCGCGGTCCCCTTGAGCAATTCGATAAGTAGATTGCCCCAAGGCGGCAGCATGTTCAGAAGCGCCAGAGGAAGAATGATGCGACGCATCCGTTTCGACGGAGACATACCTAGGGCGTAGGCAGCCTCCCATTGCCCGCGGGGAACGGATTGGATGCCGCCACGCACGAGCTCGGCCCCGTATGCCCCGAGGTTCATGCCAACGGCAACGAAGCCCGCAGTGAACTTTTCCAGCGTCACGCCGAACAGCGGCAACACAAAGAAAATCCAGTAAAGCTGAACAAGTAACGAAGTTCCGCGAAAGATTTCTATATAAACTACAGCCGGGGCCTTTATGAGCATGTTACTGGAAAGCTTCATCAACCCGGCGATCAACGCGATGAGAACCGCCACGAACCCGGCCAAAAGGAACTGGCCCACCGTGACGAGGGTGCCGTCGATAAAACGCGACCCGTATTCGGACAGGAATTCTATATAGGACATGGAACCCCATATTTTCGGTGCGTGAAAAGGCATGGCGGGCCCCGATGACGAGACCCGCCATTGTCAGTCAGGCCTCAGCGGTGCTTGCAAACCCATTCTGTGGTTTCATTGCCCGGCAAGACCTTCTTGTCGTAGCCGTATTTTGCCACGGCGGCCAACATCTCGGGCGAGCCAAGATAGCCTTTTTGTGCCGCATTGAACGCCTTGACGAAGTCTGCGTCTTCATGTCGGAAGCCGATGCCAACCCAGTTCTGTGTCCATTCCGGCAGGGCTCCGGGATCGGTCACCTCGACCGCGCCACCCGATTTTTTCGCCAAAGCCTGGGCAGTAAAGAATGTCACCGCGCCCGCATCGGCCCGGCCCGCCTTGACCGCAGCCAAGATTTCAGTCGGGCCCGGCACGGTCATGATCTGACTTTCGGGAACGCCCTCTTTCTTGGCCGCCTCGATGGTGTTATATCCCGCGCCTGTGACCATCGTCGCCTTCTTTGCGATCAAGTCCTGATAGTTCTGAATGCCTTTCGGATTTCCTTTCGGCACGATGAACGCGTCCGAAACTTTTGCCATCGGTTCGGAAAAGGTCACATTTTTGCAGCGACTTCCCAAGATGTACATACCGCCAGTGATGATGTCGAAACGATTAGCCTTGAGGCCGGGGATCAGCCCGCCCCATTCGGTTACGACAGGCTCGACATTCGTGTAGCCCATCTTTTTTAGAACGCCCAGAACGTACGCGTTCACGAAGCCAAGCGGCTCGTTGTTGTCGCCGGGATAGGCCCCGGGGCACCTCATTTGCAAAACCGATGCGGATCGGCTCTCCTGAAGCGATGCGGTCCATGAGTGGACCTGCGGCGGCTGAGGCCACCGATGCTACCAGCGCAAGGCCGGCAATTGCGATTGATTTCAGTCTGGACATGTTTCTTTCTCCCTATTGTCCAATTTCAACAACTGCGATTTGGTCGTTTAGATTGCAGGCGAGTCATGTTGTACACAACTTGGCCTCCAAGGGAAAGTCGCACTCCCTTTTCCATCACGATGATCTCGGGTCAAAGGCGTTTTCTGGTCAGAATCGCGCCACTCAAGAGATTCCCGGCCAGGGGTCCGGTGATGTTGTATACATTAAGGCGCTCTGGATCGGTTCATACTCCCGTAATTATTTGCCGATCCAGCACCACCACGCGATGCGCGAGTCACGCACCACCCACCGATCAGATCACTTCCGCAATCGCCTCCCTGACGGCATCGACCACGATATCAACCTCGGCCTGCGTGATGCACAGCGGCGGGGCAAAGCCGATGATGTCCCCTTGTGGCATGGCGCGCGCGATGACACCGCGTTTCACCATCGCGGCAACGACCTGCGGGGCAACCTTGCCGGCGGGCTCGAAAAAGCGGCGCGAGGTGCGATCCGCGACCAGCTCGACCGCGCACATCAGCCCCTCTCCGCGGATCTCGCCCACATTGGGGTGATCGCCCAGCGCATCGCTCAGGGCCGCCTTCATATAGGCACCCATCTTGCCCGCGTTCTCAACAAGGCCGAGTTCGTCGATCAGCTTGAGGTTGGCAACCCCGGCCGCCGCCCCGATCGGGTGGGCCGAATAGGTCCAGCCGTGGCCGATCGCGCCGAATTCATCGGTTCCCTGTTCCAGCACCTTCCAGACGCTTTCCGAGATGATCGACCCCGAAAGCGGCGCATAGGCCGATGTCAGGCCCTTGGCGATGGTAATGATGTCGGGCCGCATGCCGTAATGATCGGACCCGAACATCGAGCCCAGACGGCCAAAACCCGTCACGACCTCGTCGGCAATCAGCAGAATGTCGTGGCGGCGCAAGACCTCTTGAATGGCGGTCCAATAGCCGGTCGGCGGGGGTACAAGACCGCCAGTGCCCAGAACCGGCTCGCCGATAAAGGCGGCGATGGTGTCCGGCCCCTCGGCCTGGATCAGTTTCTCGAGCTCGGTCGCACAATGGGCGGCAAACGCGGCCTCGCCCATCGAGTCATCGGCACGGCGGAAGTAATAGGGCGCCTCGGTGTGAATGACCTGCGGCAATGGCAGATCAAACTGCTTGTGGAACAGTTCAAGCCCGGTCAGCGAGCCGGTCATCAGGCCAGACCCGTGATAGCCACGCCAGCGCGAGATGATCTTTTTCTTTTGGGGCCGGCCCAGAACATTGTTGTAATACCAGACCAGCTTGATGTTGGTCTCGTTGGCATCCGATCCCGACTGGCCGTAATAGACGCGGCTCATCCCCTTGGGGGCGCGGTCGATGATCATTTTCGACAGCGTGATCGAGGCCTCGGTCCCGTGACCCACATAGGAATGGTAATAGGCCAGCTCGCGGGCCTGCCTGGCGATAGCCTCGGCGATCTCGCTGCGGCCATAGCCGACATTCACGCAATACAGCCCGGCAAAGGCATCAAGCAGCCGGTTGCCGTCGCGATCCTCGATATGAACGCCTTGTCCGCCGGTCACGATCCGCTCGGGCAGGTCGCCGCGCGCGAATTCTGCAAGATGGGTGGATGGGTGGAAGAAATGTTCCCGATCCCATTGTTCCAGCTGGTCGTTTCTGAGCATGTGCATCCTCGTTTTTCCTGTTTGCCACGCGGTCACCTAACGTGGCAGGGACATCATTTCATATTTCTGCAAACGTACTTGATGGTGGTGAACTCCTCTAATCCGTAGCGCGATCCTTCGCGGCCGAGGCCCGATTGCTTTACTCCGCCAAAGGGGACGGGCGCTCCGGTGATCTTGGTACGATTTATCGCAACCATACCGTATTCCAGCGCGCGACTGACACGCTCTGCGCGCTTGGCATCCCCTGTGTGAAGGTACGCGACAAGCCCGTATTCGGTGTCGTTTGCGCGCGCGATGACTTCCGCTTCTTCGTCAAATGAAGAAATAGGCGCTACTGGCCCGAAAGTTTCTTCTCGCATGATCGCTGCGTCTTGAGGGACGTCGGCCAAAACTGTGGGCTGGAAAAACAGTTTCCCCGCAGGATGACCACCACCGCCACACAATAGCTGAGCGCCCCTGTCAATTGCGTCATGAACATGTTCTTCCTGTTTGGCAACGGCGCCTTCGTTCATCAGCGGGCCGATATCCGGATCCGTGAGGCCCGGACCAACGCTCAACGCAGCCGTCTTTTCAGCGAATGCCTTGCAGAAGCGGGCGTACACGGAACGCTCGACGAAAATGCGGTTGGCGGCCAGGCAGTCCTGGCCGGAAGTTGCGAATTTTGCCTTGATTGCTTCGGTGACGGCTTGGTCAAGATCGGCATCCGCGAAAACGATCAATGGGGCGTGTCCGCCAAGTTCCATCACCAGCCTTTTTACTGTTACCGCACTTTGTGAATAAAGAAGGCGGCCGATCCTTGTTGACCCAGTGAACGACAGCACTCTGACGCGCGCATCACCTACCCATGGCGCTACGACGGCGGATGCATGCCCTGTTACGACGTTGAAGACGCCTGCTGGCATACCCGCCCGTTCGGCCAGCTCGGCCAAAGCCATGGCAGAAAACGGCGTTTCGCTGGATGGATGAGCAACTGCGGTGCAACCTGCCGCCAGAGCAGCTCCGGCCTTTCGCGTCAGCATGGCTGCAGGAAAATTCCACGGTGTAACAAGCGCAGCAACGCCTAGTGGTTCACGTGAAAGAGTCATTGCCGCATCTGGCAAATGCGAAGTCACACCCTCAATGTCGTTTGCTCGCCGGGCTTGTTCTGAAAAATATTCAAGGAATGATGCGGCATAGTCAATTTCGCCGCGCGCCTCGGACAGGGGCTTGCCCTGCTCAAGCACCATGATCCGTGCGAGATCTTCGCGATTTTCCACCATGAGATCAAACCATCGGCGCAAGATCGCCGCACGGGCCTGCGGTGCTGCCGCAGCCCAGCTTGGAAAAGCTTTGTGCGCCTCATCCACGGCACGTGCGCTTTCCTCACTGCTGAGACTCGCAACATCACCCAGCGTATCTCCGGTTGCTGGGTCGGTTACTGGAAATGTGGCTCCATTCGTGGCGTTGGTCCATTTCCCTCCAATATAGGAAAAGTGCCTAACCAGACGCTGGTCCTTTATATCCGTAAGAGCCGAGCGAACTCCCTGAGCCAAAGCGACCATATAATCCTCATCAAGCGGATACGATTCATTGTGAACAGGCTTATTGTGTCTTGGGCGCGCGGGCGATGGGGCCGTAATATGGCGGGACCGCAGAAAATGTGACTGCTGATCTGCTGTAATCCAGTCAGTTCTTCTGGTTCTCGACAAGTGCTTCGATTGGCGGTCCCGCCGACTTTATTGGCTTGGTGACGATATAGGTGAAATAGCGCGCCAGCCCGATCCGAGCCTCAAGCAGGTCATCAATCAGGCGTTGATAACGATCTATATCACGAGTGACAATCTGCAGGATATAGTCGTAGCCCCCGCCCAGGGCCCAGCAAGCGGTGACCTCATCAATCTCTTTTACTGCGTGCTCAAACCTGTGGAAATGGGCACTGGTATGCGCCTCAAGCTCAACGGCAACAAATACCATTACATGCGGCGCTAGTGCCCTCAAAGAAATACGAGCTTCGTAACGCTCGATGATACCCGCCTTTTCAAGCCGGTGCATACGTTCCCATGCCGGGCTGGCGGACAGGCCGACGCGCTTTGCGAGCTCCGATTTCGTGATCCGCGCGTTTCCTCCGAGAACGCGTAAGATACGAAGATCAATCTGATCAAGTCGAAGCATTGAACCGTCCAATTTGTCTGGCATCCGCATCTACCCACTCCGGCGAAGGAAGTGGTATCAACGCATGCTTCGCCGCCCTAATCAGCTGTCGTCAATAAACGACATGCATGACTTCGTTTTTAGAATGGTCGAGTTGTATACAAATGGATATCTTGATTCGGGTCGACCCTTCAACCTTCATCCGGAGCCAGCCCATGCCCAAACCCGACCTGCCCTTTACCCCCGCCGAATACCAGCGCCGGCTGCATCTCGTACGCAAGGCCATGGCAGATGCCGGGCTGGACGTGCTGTTTGTCGAGGATCCTTCCAACATGGCCTGGCTGACGGGCTATGACGGCTGGTCCTTCTATGTGCACCAGGGCGTCATCATCAGCCATGACAGCGACCCGATCTGGTGGGGCCGGCAGATGGATGCCAACGGCGCCCGTCGCACGGCTTGGCTGTCCGACGACCGGCTGCGCCCCTATGACGACAGCTTTGTGCAATCGACCGCGCGCCACCCGATGCAGCATCTTGCCCGGCTGCTGGCCGATCTGGGCCATGAAAGGGCACGGATCGGGCTTGAGCTGGAAAACTATTATTTCTCGGCCAAGGCCTGGCTGACCCTGCGAGAGGAACTGCCGCGGGCCGATCTGCAAGACGCAACCGCGCTGGTCAACTGGCAGCGCGCGGTCAAATCGGAACAGGAAATCGCCACCATGCGCAAGGCCGCGCGGATCACCGAAAAGATCGTGATGGGCGCGATCGAGCGCGCGCGCCCCGGATTGGCGAAAAACGAACTTGTGGCCGAAATATACCGCGATGCCCTTGTCGGAGCCGATGGCCAATGGGGCGACTACCCCGCAATCGTGCCGATGTGCCCGTCAGGGGCGGATGCCTCGGCCCCGCATCTGACATGGAACGGCGCGCCGCTGGAACAGGACCAATGCACCTTTTTCGAACTCGCCGGCGTCTGCCGCCGCTATCACGCACCCCTGTGCCGCACCATCTGGCTGGGCACGCCGCCCGACGCGGTCAGGCGCGCCGAGGCGGCCCTGATCGAGGGGCTCGAGGCGGGTATAGCTGCCGCGCGCCCCGGCAACCGCGCCTGTGACATTGCCAATGCGCTGAGCGATGCGCTGACGCGTGCGGGGATAGAGCGTGGCGCGCGTTGCGGCTATCCGATCGGGCTGAGCTATCCGCCCGACTGGGGCGAGCGCACGATCAGCCTGCGCCCCGAGGATGACACGATCCTTGAACCGGGCATGACATTTCATTTCATGCCGGGGCTGTGGATGGAGGGCTGGGGCCTGGAAATCACGGAATCGATTCTGATCCGCGAAACCGGCCCGGCCGAAACCCTGTGCGACATTCCCCGCAAGCTGTTCGTCAAGCCATGACGCCGCTGGACAGGACCCGCGCGATCCTTTCGGATCTGATCGCCTGGCCGACGGTCTCGTCCGACAGCAATCTGGAAATGATCGCGCATATTGCAAATCTGTTGTCGGATCTGGGCGCCAGGGTTGACGTGATGGCCGATGACAGCGGCACCAAGGCCAACCTGTTTGCAACCCTCGGCCCCGAGGGCGATGGCGGGCTGGTCTTGTCGGGTCATACAGATGTGGTGCCGGTCACCGATCAGGAATGGACGACCGACCCCTTTCGTGCAGTCGAACGTGACGGGCGCATCCATGGGCGCGGCAGCTGTGACATGAAGGGTTTTATCGCCGCCGTTCTGGCAATGGCGCCCGGTTTCGCGGCCGCATCCCTACGCCGCCCGCTGCATCTTGCCTTTACCTATGACGAAGAGGTCGGCTGTATCGGCGGCCGTGCGCTGGTAGACCAACTGAAAGCGCGCGGCATCCGCCCCGCAATGGCGATTGTCGGAGAGCCAACCGGCATGCAGGTAGTCGAGGGGCACAAGGGCTGTTGCGAATACACCGTCCGCTTTCACGGCCTCGAAGGCCACGGCTCGGCCCCCGACCGGGGCGTGAACGCGCTGGAATATGCAACCGCCTATGTCAACCGCCTGCTGTCCTTGCGCCCGCGATTGCGCGAACGCACCCCGCCGGACAGCCGGTTCGACCCACCCTGGACAACCATCAATATCGGCCGGCTGAGCGGCGGCGTTGCCCATAACGTGATCGCCTCGCGCGCCGAACTCGACTGGGAAATGCGCCCGGTGCAGGACAGCGACCTCCAGTTCGTCAAGCGCGAGATGGCGCGATGCTGCACCGACGATCTCTTGCCAGAAATGCGCGCAACCTTTCCCGAGGCAATGATCGAAACCCTGATCATAGGCGAGGTTCCGGGCCTCAGGCCGATGCCCGAAAATGATGCCCGCGATCTGGTCATGGCCCTGACGGGTGAAAACGATGCAGGCCTTGTCGCCTATGGCACCGAGGCGGGGTTGTTTCAGGAAATGGGCATGTCGGTTGTCATCTGCGGCCCCGGACATATCGAACAGGCCCACAAGGCCGACGAATTCGTTTCGATTTCCCAACTGGAAAAATGCCTGGCGTTTCTGGGCAGACTGCAAGACGGATTGGAGCAATATGGCAGACGACAATAAACATTCCGGATCTAAAGGGCGTTTCAGGCGCCTTCACGAAGCGCTGAGGCTCAGGATCTGCCTGCTGGATTATCCGCCTGGGATGCGCCTGTCAGAAGAAGCGTT
>AMFO01001094.1_pt1 | contig 11179 bp, 8 predicted proteins | sample 552608 | NCBI WGS metagenome assembly AMFO01 (sample SAMN01893955, study PRJNA167987) | microbial mat metagenome | biome: hydrothermal vent | place: USA: Loihi, Hawai'I | collected 2003-05-01
GAATTTTGCCTTTCAACAATCGGGTGGATCCTCACACGTTTCACATCGACATTCCGTGAGATGCTCTGCTCCAGATGGCACCGGGTCCGCCTGTTACTCCCCTTCCAAGGAGGAGACCGGTAACGTACGGCACCGCCAACGGACGTTGAATACGGGTACGCCCTTATGAATCTAAGTGTGGTCATCGTGAACTGGAACGTGCGCGAGCTGCTTCGCAAGGCCCTCCTATCTCTCCAGGCCAGCCTGTCTCACGCCCGGGACCTGGACTGGGAGGTATGGGTAGTGGACAACGCGTCCAGCGATGGCAGCGAGCAGATGCTCCAGGCGGATTTTCCCTGGGTTCACACGATTCCTCTGCAGGAGAACATCGGCTTTGGCGCGGCCAACAACCTGGCCCTGTTCGCCCAGGGGCTGCTTCCCGCCCAGAGCAATCCGGCCCTCTACTTCCGTTCCCTTCCCCTGGCCCAACGCCTTTTTGGGCAGAAATCCTCCTCTTCCGGCCCTCCCGATGCCGTTTTCTTCCTCAACCCCGATACTGAGGTCGTGGACGGGGCCCCGCGCCGTCTGCTGGAGACGCTATTTGCCAACCCGCGCACGGGTCTGGTTGGCCCTCATCTGACGTATGGAAACGGACGGCATCAGCACAGCGCGTTCCGTTTCCCAGGCCTGTGCCAGGTGGCTTTCGAATTTTTCCCCCTTCACCCCCGACTGTACGACACTCGCCTTAACGGACGGTATGCAGAAGTTCTCTATCGGGGTCGGACGGCGTTTCCGGTGGACTTCGTGCTGGGCGCGGCTATGGTGGTGCGATCGGCGGTCATCCGGGAGGTGGGGGCGTTCGACGAAGGATATTGGCTCTACGCCGAGGAGATGGATTGGGCCCGCCGCATTCGTGCGGCAGGCTGGGAAATTCGCCTGGATCCACAAGCTCACGTGGTCCATCACGAAGGACAGAGCAGTCGACGGTTTCGGGAACGGGCTTTTGTGGCCCTGTGGGAGAGTCGACTGCGCTATTTTCGCCTCTATCACGGCCCTTTGTTCAACCGGGCAGTGCATGGCATTATTCGGTTGGGCCTCTACAAGCGCCGTTGGAGTGAACGGCACCTGCCGCCGGATGAACGTTTTGCACGATGGCGCGCCTACGCTCAGGTGGAGGCTCTGCTGCAAGGCAAGGTTCAAGACGTGAGGTCGTATTCGCATGGACGCCCGTGAAGAGATCACCGTTGTCATTTTGACGTTGAACGAGGCTCGCCACATCCGGGCCTGTATCCGCGCGGCCCGGCAAGTCGCGAAAAATATCATCATTTCGGACAGCTTCAGTGAGGACGGCACGCCGGACCTGGCCCGTGAGGAAGGGGCCAGCGTATTGGAGCGGACATTCGACAACTATGCCAATCAGCGCAATTCGGCCCTGGACGTGGTCACAACCCCCTGGGTCTTCTTTGTGGATGCGGACGAACGGGTGACCCCTGAACTTGCTGCGGAGGTGCTTCGGGTTATCCGGGATGAGGACCGCGCGGGATGGTGGGTTCCTCGGTACAATTACATTGTCAATCGACGGATTCGCGGGGGCGGCTGGTATCCAGACTACCAGCTCCGTCTGCTGCGCACTGATCGCGCGCGCTACGATCCGGCCCGGGAAGTCCACGAAGTGGTGCGCTTGCAAGGAGAGGCCGGCTACCTCCGAGAGCATCTGATCCATTATAACTACGAGAGCTGGGCACAGTTCCACATGAAGCAACGGCGCTATGCCATGCTGGAGGCTCGCGTCCTGCGCAAGCAGGGGGTCCGGCCTCGACCGTATACGTACCTCACGATGCCCCTTCGCGAGTTCTGGCGTCGCTTCGTGACCCTGCGGGGATACCGGGATGGCTACTATGGAGCGAAGCTGGCCGCTCTGTTGGCCTGGTACACGTTCGTGACTTACTGGACTCTTGGGCATACCAAAGAAGCGCTGACGCCTGCCCGGTCATGACCTTTCCTCGGCTTCCTCCAGGGGCTGATTTTCCTCTATCCCCAGGCGCCGGAGCATGGCTTCCAGCCCCGTTTCCAGGTAGCGGTCGATGATCTCCGCGGTCGCCTCGTAGGCGTCCCTGGAACGGCCATAGGGGTCCTCGATATCCCGATGGTCACCGGCCAGCTCGCTTAGGAGCAGGATTTTATGGAGAGAGGCCGGGTCATGGTAAAAAAGGCTCTTGCGGTGCTCTTCTGCCATCACGATGACCAGGTCTGCCGCCCGTAGCATGCCCACGTTTACGGTCCTGGCCCGGTGAGTGGAAATATCGATGCCTCGCTCGGCCAGTACGGCCTGACCTTCCGGCGTCGGGGGCTTTCCCTCCAGGGCGAAGGTGCCGGCAGTCTCGACCTGGATCCTCTCTTGCAGGCCTCGTTTGGCTAATTTGTCCTGTAAGAGGCCCCATGCCATCGGCGAACGGCACACATTCCCTGTGCAAACGATAAGCACGCGTTTTGGATCGTCCATAGAAATTGTCCTCGTCCTCGCGATCTCACTCTATTGTACCTGACGTTACCGGTCTCCCTCAATTTGCAGCCGCGCGGCCAGGGATTCCTGCCGGTTGAAGGAGGCTCGGTGTTGAACGGCGCTGGTAGACCGCACCCACCCGGACCGTGTATCGCCCCTGGGCCGTGTTTCTACGCATCTGGACGCGCGTGCTTGTGCTCCGCCCCGATCCCGGGTACAATCGAGACGGGTTACGCGCGGTGGGAAAACGGTCCGGTGCGTAACCCGCATTTTTGCTCAGGAGAGAGCTCATTGATGGATTATGCGGACGCATTGCACTACCTGCTGAGCTTTACCAACATGGAAGCGGCCCGCCGTGTCCCCTACAGCGAACGGGTATGGAATTTGTCTCACATGGAGACGTTGCTGGAGGCGATAGGGCGACCTCACGAGGACTTTGCCTCTGTCCACATTGCCGGTACCAAAGGAAAAGGCTCCACCGCGGCAATGATCGAGAGTGTGCTACGACAAGCGGGCTTGCGCCCCGGGCTTTATACATCTCCCCACTTGCACACTTTTCGCGAGCGGATGCGGGTGGATGGCCCGCTCATGTCCCCTTCTCGATGGGTCGAGGGAGTTCATCGGCTGCAGACCGTCGTCCCTTCCCTTCCCTTCAGACCTACCCTCTTTGAGCTGTTGACGGCCCTGGGATTTTGGTACTTCTCCGTGGAGGAAGTGCCCATCGCGGTTGTCGAAGTGGGTCTGGGAGGACGGCTCGATTCGACCAATGTGCTGCGGCCCGACCTGACCCTCATCACCTCGTTGGGCTTGGAACACACGGCTATTTTGGGCGACACACTGGCGGATATTGCGCGTGAGAAGGGAGGGATCATCAAGGAGGGCGTCCCTGTCATCGTGGCTCCTCAGAAGGAGGAGGCCATCCGGGTGCTGGAACGGTTGGCCCGAGAACGGCAGGCTCCCCTGGTGCTCGTTGGGCGCCAATGGGACTATCGGGTTGAGCGAGTGACGCCCGCGGGTCTTACCATCAGTGTGTGGTCGGACCAGGTGAGCTACGAGCACGTGGACGTAGGGCTGCGAGGCATGCACCAGGGACTCAATGCAGCCATGGCCGTCATCGCCTTGCACTACTTGCGCGAACAAGGCTGGCCCATCGAGGAGGGCCACATTCGTCGCGGCATCCGATACACGCATTGGCCCGCGCGCATGGAAGTCTTGCAGCGGCAACCCATCTTGCTCCTGGATGGGGCTCACACAGTGGAGTCCACCCTGCGCCTGTTGGATGGCATCTATCGCTGGCTCCCCCATGAAAACTTGCACGTGATTTTCGGCGTTTCCGCGGACAAACGCATTCCAGAGTTGTTGGATCTCCTCTGGCCCTACGCGGAGACCTTGCACATTACCCGCTCGGAACATCCGCGAGCGGCCACGCCGGACCAAATTTTGGAACACTTGCCGACTGGTTCTGGACCGGATGTCTTCACGTACCCGCTGGTGGAAGAAGCCCTGTCCACGACTCTGCGCATGGCCGGCCCCAACGATTTGATCTGTGCCTGCGGCTCCATCTATCTGGCCGCTGCTGTGCGCGAAGTGTGGGCTCATGTGTACGGTCGTCTGCCTGTAGGGGATTGGGCGTACGAGAGCGATTTCCCCTTGATGCGACGGACGCTGGCGGAACCGTCCACGGGCACTTTGCGTAAGTAATAAGCAAGGATTACAATGCAAGTAAGTGCCTCGTCCTGGACCAATGTCTCCCTAAGATGGTTCTGAATGAGCACAGACGTTGGGTTTTCGCAGGGTACGAGGTCCGGTTGACACACCCCATTTTTCCGGTGGTGACCACGTATGAGAAAGGAAGATTGGTTGGAAGATTTCACATTTGAAGAAAATCTGGTTGACGTCATCGCTCGCTTCAAGGCAGAACGGCATCGCATTTCCGGCCCTGAGCCGGTGGAGGGAGAAGAGGAAGAGTATATCGTCCTCGCCTCCCGAGATACGGTCATTTTCCCCCACATGGTTATGCCCCTTTTCATCGGACGGGACATCTCCTTGCGCGCCGTGGATGAGGCGTTGACTCGCGATGTACCGTTGCTGATTGTGGCCCAACGCGATTCCGAGGTGGAGACGCCCAAGGAGGAGGATCTCTACACCGTGGGAACGGATGTGTCCATCGGACGCAGTCTGCGATTGCCCGACGGGACAACCAGCATCCTGGCTCAGGGCGTGCAGCGCGTTCGCATCCTCGAGTTCACACAAATGCATCCTTACATTCGGGCCCGGGCTGTGCCCATCGTCGAGGGAAAACCCGAGGGCATTGCTGTCGAAGCGCTGATGCGGGTGGTGCTCACCCTCTTCGACCGTTGTGTAGAACTCAACCCTAATCTGTCCGAGGACGCTTACATCGCGGCCATGAACGTGGACGAGCCGGGGTGGCTGGCCGATCTGGTGGCGCACGTCCTCGATCTGAACCTGGAGGACCGGCAAGAGGTCCTGGAGACCATCGACCCGATCGAACGACTGCAGAAAGTCAGTCTGCTCCTGGGCAAGGAGCTGGATGTGCTGGAACTGGAGAGCGAAATCCATGCCCAGGTGCAGCAGGAGATGGAGAAGAACCAACGTGAGTGGCTCCTGCGGGAGCAGATGCGCGCCATTCAGGCCGAGTTGGGCGAGCTGGACGACTTGCAGCGGGATATCAACGACCTGAAGAAGCGAATTGCGGAGGCCGGGTTGCCCGAGGAAGCACGGGAGAAGGCCGAGCGTGAGGTCAGTCGTCTCGCGGCCATGCCTGCGGCTGCACCCGAGGTGGCTATCATACGCACGTATCTCGACTGGGTGTTGGGCCTGCCCTGGCACGACATGACCGAAGACAACATGGATATCGCGCGAGCAGCGCAAATCCTGGATGAAGAGCATTATGGCCTGGAGAAAGCCAAAGAACGTATCCTCGAGCACATTGCCGTGCGCAAGCTGGCCCCTGACAAGATGCGTCAACCGATTCTCTGCTTTGTGGGACCTCCGGGGACGGGCAAGACGAGCATGGGGAAGTCCATCGCCAAAGCTCTGGGCCGGAAGTTCGTCCGTCTCTCTCTGGGCGGTGTGCGGGATGAGGCGGAGATTCGTGGCCACCGTCGCACGTACATCGGGGCCATGCCGGGTCGTATCCTCCAGACCATGCGTACCGCCAAGTCCTGTAATCCCTTATTCATGTTGGACGAGATCGACAAACTGGGGGTGGATTTCCGGGGGGATCCCGCGGCCGCGCTTCTGGAGGTGTTGGACCCGGAACAGAACCACGCGTTTTTGGACCATTATCTGGACATTCCTTACGACCTGAGCCGGGTGATGTTCATCACCACGGCCAATACTCTCTATAGCATCCCCCCCGCACTTCTGGATCGGATGGAGATTATCGAGTTCCCGGGGTACGTGGAAAGCGAGAAGGTAGAGATCGCGCGGCGCTTCCTTATCCCGCGACAGTTGGAGGCACACGGGTTAAGCTCGTATGATCTGGAATTCCCCAAGGTCACGGTGTTGCGCATCATCCGAGAGTACACCTATGAGGCGGGCGTTCGCAATCTCGATCGGGCCATTGCCAAGATTTGCCGCAAGGTGGTTCGGCGTATCGCTGAGGGCAAGCATCCGCCGCGCCGGATTACGCCGACCATGTTGGAGAAGTACCTGGGACCGCCGCAAAACATCTACAATCAGGCAGAGCAGGAACCACAAGTCGGCGTAGCGACGGGTCTTTCCTGGACAGAAGGAGGAGGAGACATCACCCTGGTAGAAGCGATGCTCATGGACGGAAAGGGGATGTTGACTCTGACCGGGCAACTGGGGGATGTCATGCAGGAATCGGCCCAGGCCGCGGTTTCGTACGCGCGTGCCCATGCGACGGATTTTGGATATGGGGACGTGGATTTTGATAAATTGGACATTCATATCCATGTGCCTGAGGGCGCGGTGCCCAAGGATGGCCCCAGCGCTGGAGTGACCATCCTCACGGCCCTGGTCTCCGCACTCACCGGGCGGCCTGTGCGGCCTGACGTGGCTATGACCGGCGAGATTACCCTGCGCGGGCGGGTGCTTCCCATCGGCGGCTTGAAGGAAAAAATCATTGCAGCTCATCGCGCCGGCATCAAGAGGGTGATTATCCCTAAGAAGAACGAGAAAGATTTGATAGAGGTGCCCAAACGCACCCGCAAGGGGATTGAGATTATCTTTGTGGACCATGTAGACCAGGTGTTGGCCACGGCGCTCCTGCCCAAAGCCTCGGAATAGGGGTTCGTCCAGCTCGTTTCGATGGATGGCGAGCGGGCAAGGATAGCCCTCGCGTCCGGCCAGGAGCCGATGCTCTGTGCCCCCTCTTCTCCGCTGGGAATCGGCCGAAGATCATGCCTGCGGTGATTCATTTGACGGGTCTATCGTCTTCTCTCGGTGCCCCCATTTCGGCGTCGGGAACTTCTGAAGCCAATTGAAAGCTCAGAACGTCTCGGGAGCTTTTTCGACGTTCAGGGAGCAAGTCACGGCTCCTCATGGAGGTTAATGGAGAGCAATAAACCGCGTTTCGATCTCCCGTTGGGCAAAACTATTTGGCCTTTTGGGGACGTATAGGTTGAACAGCAGTGCTTTCTGCCACCCGGCAGAGATTCCGTGCTCGTCGAAGATTCGTGGGCCCCGGTGTGTACGGGACGATCCCCGGGGTCGGCAGGGTCAAGGAGGCTCGGGGATATATTATCTGGTATCAGCCCGTTGTCGTTCATGCGTGCGATCCGGGCGCGACCAAAATGTCGGGTCAAAATTGCCATAATGCGCGATGAGTATACAATAGTCGGTTGTGCCCGTGTGAACGGCGTGGACACGAGCGCGGCGAGGTGAAACCCCGGATGCGCTCGCTCCGATAGATTATCAATCCATTATCGGGAGGTAGAGCCATGCGACGAATTGGATGGATGTTCGCGGTCATCTCGCTCGTGGTGTTGTTGGGGGTGCAATCCCCAGTCGTGGCCCAAAGTGCTTCATCTTCTTCATCCCCTCTCTCGGTTTATACCCGTTATCCCGCCCAAGTGGTCGAAGCAGGCAAGACCGTCACCATTGATCTGACGTTGAAGAACAACGGTAAGGATCCCCTGATCGTGAAGTTGAACGCCAACAATGTCCCCAAGGGATGGAAAGCGAGTTTCCGGGGGTTGGGACGCATTGTGAAGGCTGTTTACGTGGAGCCGGATCAAAGTGCGTCGGTCAGCTTGCGGCTGGAACAACCCGCCAGTGTGAAGTCTGGGACGTACACCATTCAGGTCGTGGCGACCAGTGGGGAAGTCCGTGCTGAACTCCCCATCGAGCTGACTGTGAAATCCAAGCTGCCGCCCAAGCTCCGCTTCAATGTGGAACTCCCCGTGCTGCGCGGTAGTCCAACCACGAACTTCCGCTTCGACGGCACGTTGTACAACGACGGGGATCAGGATTTGACGGTCAATCTGACGGCGGACGCGCCGGAAGGATTCCAGGTGACCTTCAAGCCTTCCTATGGGTCCCAGGAAGTGACCAGTTTGCCCGTCAAGGCAGGGGATTCGAAGCGTCTGACCATCGAAGTCACCGTGCCCCATCAAATTGCAGCCGGCCGCTATCCCATTCGAGTGCGTGCGGTGGGGGGGAGCGCCCAGGCTACCGTCGACCTGGCGGTTGAGGTGACTGGCCAGCCTCAGCTCTCAGTGACAACGACGGGCGGCCGCCTGTCCGCCAATGCCTACATCGGCAAAGAGACGCCTGTCAAGATCATCGTCCAGAATTCAGGCACGGCAGCGGCCCACAACGTCTCCCTGTACGCTTCTGAACCGGCCGGATGGAAGGTCAATTTTGACCCCAAACAGATTCCCGAGATTCCTGCAGGCAAACAGGTTCAAGTCACCGCCAAGATTCGTCCGGCGGACAAGGCTGTGGCCGGGGATTACATGGTTACCATCCGCGCCAATGCGGACGGCGGCGTGTCCGATTCCACGGACTTTCGTATCACCGTCCTTACCTCCACTCTGTGGGGAGTGGTCGGCATTGCTCTGATCGCCATCGCCGTCCTGATTGTCGGTCTGGCCGTGATCCGCTTTGGACGACGATAGTCGTGCCGAAGCCTCATCAGGGGTCAAAGGCCGGGTTGGAGGCATCCAATGGCTGACTATGTGATCGAAACCAAGGATCTGACGAAGGAGTACGATGGCACTCTAGCCGTCGATGGATTAAACTTGCGGGTCCGCGAGGGGCACGTCTTTGGGATGTTGGGCCCGAACGGTTCCGGCAAGACGACGACTATCTTGATGCTCCTGGGGCTGACTGAACCCACGTCGGGCCAGGTACGCGTTCTGGGCGTTGACCCGGCGCGTCGGCCTCTCAGTGTCAAGGCACGTGTCGGCTATCTGCCCGATCAGGTGGGCTTTTATGACGAGCTCAGCGCTTGGGAGAACCTGATTTACATCGCTAAGCTCAACGGCATTCCGAGGAAGGAAGCGTACCGTCGGATAGACGAGGCCTTGGAACGTATGGGGCTCTCCCAGGTGGCCAATCACCGGGTGCGCACGTTTTCCCGAGGAATGCGCCAGCGTCTGGGCGTGGCCGAAATCCTGATCAAGCGTCCACGATTGGTTATTCTCGACGAACCGACACAGGGGCTAGATCCTCAGGCGGCCCGTGAGTTCCTGGACATCGTTCGTGGTTTGCGGGAGGAGGGCATCAGTGTGCTCCTGGCCTCCCACTTGCTCTACCAGGTGCAAGCCGTGTGTGATCGGGTTGGGCTCTTTAGTCAGGGCAAGATGGTCCTGGAAGGCTCTGTTCGCGAATTAGCCCAGCGAGTGTTGGGCGCGGGCTATCGAGTCCGTGTGACATCCGACGGCCCTGCCGAAAAACTTCTGGAATCCCTTCATCGTGTTCCAGACGTTCAGGAGGTCAAACAAGTGGACACGCATTCTTACGAACTTGTGGCCCGCCGCGATGTGCGCCCTGAAGCTGCGCAGGCTGTAGTTGAGGCGGGGGGACGCTTGTTCGCCCTAGCCCTGGAGGAGCCCAACTTGGAGGAGATCTATGCCCGATATTTCCGGGAGGTGAATCATGAGCCAGCAAGCGTTGCGGCGTGAGCGTGGAAGGGAAGGCTCGCCCTGGACCGGCATGTGGGCCGTCGTGGCCAAGGAAATGGCCGATGATCTCACCAGCGCGCGCATGCACATCCTGGAACTGTTGATTGCTCTCACCGCGGTGGGCGCCATCTATGGAGCCATCCAGAGCATCATGGAAACGGTGAGTGAGGACCAATTCCTCTTCTTGCGACTCTTCACCCTGGGCCGCAGTCCTTTGCCCGCGTTCGTGGGCTTTTTGGGGTTCCTTGTTCCCCTGGTGGCCATTGCTTTGGGCTTTGACGCGGTCAACGGGGAGTTCAACCAACGCACGATGTCCCGTGTGTTGGCCCAACCCATCTACCGTGACGCGCTGCTTTTCGGCAAGTTCCTGGCCCATCTCTTTACTCTGGCTCTGGTGCTTACCGCCATCTGGCTGCTTATTTTCGGCCTGGGAATCGTGCGTCTGGGCCTTCCCCCCAACGGCGAGGAAGTGGCTCGGGCGCTGTGGTTCCTGGTGGCGACGATCTTCTACGGTGGAATTTGGTTGGCCCTGGCCATGGTGTTCTCTATCGAATTCAGGCAGCCGGCCACGGCTGCATTGGCTGCGATTGCCGTTTGGTTGTTCTTCACGGTGTTTTGGGGGATGCTGGCCGGGGTGTTGGCTCAGGTCATCAGTCCCATTCGCTACGGCTTCCCGGAGGAACAGGTGGCCCAATTGCGAACGGAACTTTTCCTCACTCGTCTGTCACCGAACACCTTGTATGGCGAAGTGGCTATTGCCCTGCTTCGTCCCACCGTCCGCGCCCTGGGCCTAATCTCCCCAATCCAGCTCTCGGGCGCTATTCTGGGCACACCCTTGCCCCTCAACCAGAGCCTTCTGCTCATCTGGCCCCAGATGACGGGGCTGATCGCGGCGACAATTCTCCTTTTCGCTCTGGGTTACGTGCTCTTCCAACGCCAGGAGATCCGGGCTTGAGCGGAAGAGGGGATAACGGGAGGAGGACTCTGCCTCCTCTCGACCTCCCTTCTTCCAACGCCGGAGGGAAATCGGCTTGAAACGGGGATGATGACTCCTGGCCCCTACGCTCTTGCGTTTGCCAGGGCTGCAAGCAGCCTGTCGGTGTGTTCTGGTTTGCCCGCACTAATGCGGATGCAGTTCTCGAGCCCCGGCTTGTGGAAGTAACGGACCAGGATGCCTTCTCGGGCCAGTTGCTCCTTGAGTTCGCGGGCTTCCATCCCCTCTACTCGGCAGAGGATAAAGTTTGCCCGGCTGGGATAGGGATGCAGGTAAGGGATGCGGAGAAGGGCCTGATACAGACGTTCACGTTCACTGACAATAGCCGACGTAGTTTGAGCGTAGTAAGCCCGATCTTCTAGGGCGGCTAGCCCGGCCACGGTCGCGGCAACATTGACATTGTATGGCTGTTTGAACCGCCACAGGTGGGGCATGAGCCACTCGGGGAAGAGACCGTATCCCAGGCGCAGGCCGGCGATGCCCGCCCATTTGGAGAACGTGCGCAAGACCACCAGATTTTCTCGTTCCGGCACGCGGGAGGCCAGGGACGGGTGCCCGGCAAACTCGATGTAAGCCTCGTCCACGACC
>AMFO01000094.1_pt1 | contig 11152 bp, 11 predicted proteins | sample 552608 | NCBI WGS metagenome assembly AMFO01 (sample SAMN01893955, study PRJNA167987) | microbial mat metagenome | biome: hydrothermal vent | place: USA: Loihi, Hawai'I | collected 2003-05-01
ACTCATTAGGCACCCAGGCTTTACACTTTATGCTTCCGGCTCGTATGTTGTGTGGAATTGTGAGCGGATAACAATTTCACACAGGAAACAGCTATGACCATGATTACGCCAAGCTATTTAGGTGAGACTATAGAATACTCAAGCTTGCATGCCTGCAGGTCGACTCTAGAGGATCCCACTCCAGCTCGATCCCTAGTCTCGAGGTGAAAAAAGAGACCGTTCTTTCGAGGTACACCGCCTCGCGGTGGAAATCCTCGAACATACAGCTGGCCACGGTTCCCCGGCCTCCGTGGATGAGCAGGTACGCGTATCCGCCGGGGGCGAGCCGCTGGTCGAGGGCCACCCAGGCGCCGTCGGCGCTCGCGGTCTCGAACAGGTACCCCACCGCGATGGCGTCGACACCGCGCGGACCGGTGGCCACGATCCCGCCTTCGGGCAGGTGATCGACCCGGTCCTGGAAACGCACCTCGACTCCCAGGTCGAGGGCCTGCTGGAGAAGTCCGCGATCCAGGGTCCCCGGCGCCGAGCCACGGCGGACGAGGTAATAAAGCGGCACCGACGACCTCGCCGCCAGCTTGCGGCCCAACGAGTCGAAACAAACTTGCTCGTGGTACGGGACGTGATCGAAGTTGGGCCGGATCCCCATGGACTCGATCTCGGCGATGATGTCCGTGGAGGAGGTCCAGTTCTCCAGCCCCTGGAAGTCTCCGTGAAACCTTCCCCCGACGTCCCGTTCCTTTTCGTGAACCACGACGGTGGCTCCGCCGCGGGCAGCGGTGATCGCGGCTGCCAGGCCGGCCGGACCGGCGCCGACCACATGAAGCGTATCGCGTGCGGTCACACCGCACCTCCCGGACCCGCCGGCGCCGGGCGGCGGAAGAGGTCCCGCAACCTGGGGATGAACGCCGGGGTGGTGGCGGCCCAGCCGGCGTACGCCTCACCCTGGGCGGCCCGTACCTCACGCTCCTCGCGGCGGGCGAGATGGACGTACATCGAGACGAGGACGGGGAACATCAACAGGGTCGGCAGGGTCGGCCACTGGAGCAGGAATCCGACGATGATGACGATGAAGGCGGCGTACTGGGGGTGACGGATGCGGGCGTAGGGTCCGGTCGTGGCGAGCCCGCCCCGCTTCTGGGCTGCAAACAGCACGCGCCAGGCGGATGCGAGGAGGACGAGCCCGCCGACGATGAACAGGGTGCTCGCGATATGGAGGGGATCGAAATGTGCATCACCCTTGAGCCCCAGGAGCGTGTGCCACAGGTGCCCGGACTGGTGTGAATAGAGATCGATCCCCGGAATCTTCCGGGTGAGCCATCCCGACAGGAGGTAGATCGTCAGCGGGAAACCGTACATCTCGGTGAACAGGGCGATGACGAACGCCGAAAAGGCCCCCAGGGACCGCCAGTCGCGCCTCGAACGCGGCCGCGTGAAGCTGAACGCGAAGACGATGATGATCAGCGAGTTGATGATCACGAGCGGCCACAGGCCGTAAGCGCCGTTACCGTGCATGCCCGGCCTCCCCTCCTCCGGTGGGAGCAGCGAAGGACGCGGCGCCGGTCGCGGACTCGGCATCGATGATCCTCCCGGATGTTTCTTCCATCCCACGTCCGAGCAGCTCCACGATCTCGTCGGCGGCGGCGAGCATGCGCCGAACCGCCCTGGTGCCCTCGGCGGACAGAGCATGCCGGGCGCCGAGAATGCTCGCCGCCAGGTTGAGCTCCCTGAGCGCAGGGATGCTCTTCTGACGCAGCTCGATGCGGGAACGCTCGGACGCGGCGCGTCTTTCGGCCTCGACCCACTGGGTGATGCTCCGCTCCAATGCGGCGCCGACCGCCGCTATATGTTGGGTGAGCTCGGCGATCTCCTTACCTCCGCCCACCTCGGCCTCGATGTTCCAGGGTCCCCGGCTCATGCGTTCGAGCTGATTCCGGACCCGGCGGAGCGGAAGCGCCGCACCCCAGTAGACCGACGCCTCCACCGTGACCAGCAGGACCAGCAGGACACCCAGCGCAAGGAAGGCGGAAGAACGCCGCAACCTCGCCCTCAACGTCCCGGAGAGATCCTCTGTGGCGCGGGCGAGAATGAATCCGTGACCGTCGGCCAAGGGCACGCTCACCCAGCGCCCGTCACCGGCCGGACTCGCCTCGGCGTACTTCAGCTCGATGCCGAACGATCCGAGCTCGGACGCCGTCGCGGCAACCGTGCGGGCGATGTCCGAAGGCCGGTCCTCCGACACCATGTCGGCCACGTGGTGGGCGAAACCCGCAGCCTGCTCCCGTTCCCACGCGGCCACCTCCGCGCTCGTGGTCCGCCCGGCAACGATCGTGTGCAGGGAAAGTACCACGAGAACCGAGGCGCTGGCCGCCAGGCCGACTCTCTGGGCGAGCGTGAGACGTCGCATATGTCACCCTCCCTGCGGCCGCGCGGAGCTCCGTTCGGGGGGCTCTGCGGGAGATCTCCCGGAGGGTCGGCTCGGAACCCACCTCGGCGTCCTGAGCTCCAGCACCTCACCGCAGCGCGCCCGGGATGCACCCATGTACGGGTTGGAGACCTCATCCTTGAAGCGCTGGAGCCAGACGTTGTTGTGGAGAGGGCAGAAGACGACGACCAGTCCCTCGAGATCGGCGGCGCCCCGGTAGGCTAGGAGGGCCCGGGAGAGCCTCGCGAACGCTGCACGCGCCTTCTCGATGCCGGCGGCGAACGCCACCTCTCTCGCGGCATCCGAAATGGCACGGAGCCGCTCGGATGTCACACGGCTCTCGACCTTCCCGGAGCTCCGCGCCTCCTGGGCGAGCCCCCGGGCGAGCACGCCCAGCCTGTCCGCATGGTACGGCACTTCGAGCATGGTGTCGGATGCCAGGGCCAGCCGGATGGCGTTGTAATGGTTGAACAGCTGCCGGAAACGCTTATCTCCTCCGGCGACGCCCACCTGCGCCAGCAGCACGGCGGTGAGCACGAGCGCTCCTGTGGTCGACATCGACCGGCTCATGGAATCCTCCCTACGATCTTTTCTCCGCGCCCCCGGCCCCTGCCGACGGGGATCAACGTCAGCCGGGGAGAAACCCGGGCGGCCGGGTCGTTGCATCGTTCGTAAGACACGCTCATGCTCCTCGTCCGTTTCGTGGCTCGGCGACCTCGGACTCCGGTTGCCGGCCGGTCGCTCCGGGCGGCGGGGACGAACCCCCGGGGGCCGACGGCCCCCGGGGCGTTCCCGCACGTCAATCCGAAACGATCTTTCCGCACTGCAACATCTTCGTGCCCAGGTACGGGTTGGCGATCTTCTCGGACTCCTGAAGCCACGGCTTCTTGGCCATCGGGCAATAAACCACGTGGGGTCGCTGGCCGGAGGCCATGTCTCGATACCGAACCATCAACACCGAGAGCTTTCCGAAGGCCTCGCGGGCTTCGGCGAGGTTCCTGCTCGCGGCGAGGCGCATCGCGGCACGCTCCACACCGGGCAGCAGTGCCCGGCAGGTATCCGCCTTCGCGCCGGGCACGCCGGCCCCGGCGGCGGAGAACCTGGCGGCGGTCTTGCGTGCGATGTCGCCGATCGCCCGCGCGTGCTCGCTCACCCCCTTGGTCGTATCCGCGGCCAAGGCGGTGGCGATGGCCTCGTAATGCGGCACCATGGCGGAGAACGCCGTCTTCGCCGTGCCGCGACTCCCCGCCGCCTGCACGGGAATCGCGAGTCCCACGGTGACGGCCAGCAAACTCATGGCAGTGATCACGTTTTTCATGGAGGACCTCCCTATTTATTGAGGGACTGGGGCGCCTCGTCTCCGGTCCGGATCTTGATCGCCCGTTCCACGGGCGTGACGAACACGATGCCGTCGCCGGCGTAACCGGTGTGCGCGGCCTTGAGGATCTCGGTGAGGAGTCTGTCCACACAGTCGTCGTCGCAGACCACCTCGATCTTCGCGACCACCGGCGCCTTCTTGATCTCGCTCGGTGCCAGGGTGAAGAGCAGCGGCTCGTAGCCGTAGCCGACGCCGTTGACCCTGGTGATGGTGATCCCGGGGGCGCCGGCCTCCTTCAAGGCGCGGATGACGTCATCGACCTTGGTGGTTCGAACGAAGGCTTTGAGCAGTTTCATGGCGTCTCCTTTCACGCGCTCTCGAGCTCGGCGGCGAGCTCACCGCCCCCGTCACCGGGGTGATCGTCGCGCGGGAACAGCGGCGTCCGTTTGACCTTCAACGACCGCCAGAGGAAGTAGATGGCCGGGAAGACGATCAGCTCGGCGATGAACGAGCTCAGAACACCCCCGACAGCGGTGCAGCGATCCGGCGCATGACGTCGGCGCCCGTACCCCGCGCCCAGAGCAAGGGGCCCAGAGAGAGAAGAATCGCCATGACCGTCATCATCTTCGGCCGGATTCGTTTCACCGCGCCGTGGTCGACGGCCTCGACGAGGTCATGGAAGGTCGCCATATGTCCCTCGTCCCGCCAGCGCTCGTAGGCGATGTCGAGATACAGCAGCATGACGACCGCGGTTTCGGCCGAGACTCCCGCCAGGGCGATGATGCCCACCCAGACGGCGATCGACCAGTTGTAGTGCAGGAGGTAGAGCAGCCACACCGACCCGACGATCGAGAACGGAATCGCGGACAGGACGATGAGAGTCTTGATGATCGACTTGGTATTCAGGTAGAGAATCAGGAAGACCAGGAACAGCGTGATGGGAACGATCAGTCGGAGGCGTGCTTTGGCCCGCTGCATGTACTCGTACTGGCCCGACCAGAAGATCGTGTAGCCGGCGGGTAAGTGAACCTTTTCCGCGACCACTTTCTTTGCACGCTGCACCCACGTTCCGACATCGATACCGCGCAGGTCCACGTACACCCAGGCGTTCGGGCGGGCGTCCTCGGTCTTGATCGACGGAGGGCCCTGGTGAATTCGGATGGTGGCCAGCTGGGAGAGCGGCACCTGGACGCCGGTGGGCGTCGCCACCAGGGTGTCCTTGAGTTGCTGGACGTTGTCCCTCAGCTCCCTCGGGTAGCGGACGTTGATCGGGAAGCGGTTCAGCCCCTCGACGGTCCAGGAGACGTTCATGCCCCCGATCGCCGACTTGATCACGTCCTGAATGTCCCCGACCGTGAGCCCGTACCGGGCCGCTGCCTTGCGATCGATGTCGAAGTCGACGTAGTTGCCGCCCATGACCCGCTCGGCGTAGGCCGAGAGGGTCCCGGGCAGGCCCTTGACGACCCCCTCCACCTCCTTCCCGATCCGTTGCAGCTCGTTGAGATCGGGCCCGGCAATCTTGATCCCCACCGGGGTCTTGATGCCGGTGGAAAGCATGTCGATGCGGGTCTTGATGGGCATGGTCCAGGCATTCGTCACGCCCGGGATCTGGATCGCCTTGTCCATCTCCGCGATGAGCTTGTCCTTGGTCATCCCCGGCCGCCACTCCTTGGGATCCTTGAGGATGATCGTGGTTTCCACCATGGAAAGCGGCGCCGGGTCGGTCGCGGTCTCCGCACGTCCGACCTTGCCGAACACCGACTTGACCTCGGGGAAGCTCTTGATGATCTTGTCGGTCTGCTGCAGGAGCTGCTTCGCCTTCGTGATCGAGATACCGGGGAAGGTGGTCGGCATGTAGAGAAGATCGCCCTCCCAGAGCGGCGGCATGAACTCCGAGCCCATCCTCTTGGCGGGGTACCAGGTCACGGCCACGATGACGATGGAGATCACGACCACGAACCACCGCCAGCGGAGGGCGAGGTTCAGGAAGGGCGTGTAGACGGCCTGCAGCATGCGCGAGATCGGGTGGTGCTCCTCGCTACGGATGTTGCCGCGCACGAACCAGTACATCAGCACCGGGATGATCGTCACCGCCACGATGGACGCCATGGCGATGGAGTAGGTCTTGGTGAAGGCCAGCGGCTTGAACAGCCGGCCCTCCTGGGCCTGGAGCGTGAAGATGGGCAGGAAGGACACCGTGATCACCAGCAGGCTGTAGAACAGCGTGGGCCCCACCTCCTGCGCCGAGCGCAGGATGATCTCGAAGTGGCTCCGCTGGCCCTTCCATTCCTCGTAGTGCTTGTGCCCGTTCTCGATCATGATGATGGCGGCGTCCACCAGCACCCCGATGGAGATGGCGATGCCTCCGAGCGACATGATGTTGGCTCCGATCCCCTGCACCTTCATGACGATGAAGGCCAGCAGGATCGAGATGGGGATGGACAGGATCGCCACGAACGCGGACCGGAAGTGGAACAGGAAGACGATGCACACCAGTGCGACGATGATCGACTCCTCGATCAGCGTGTGGGTCAACGTCTCGATGGAGCGCTCGATCAGGGGCGTGCGGTCGTACGCCACGGAGATCTTCACGTCCTTGGGAAGGCCCTGTTTCAGCTCGGCCAGACGTTTCTTGACGTTGGCAATCGTGGACAGGGTGTCGGCGCCGTAGCGGACGACGACCACGCCTCCCACCGTCTCGCCCTCGCCGTTCCAGTCGGCGAGGCCGCGCCGGATCTCCGGGCCGATGGTGACGTGGGCGACGTCCTTGAGAAGGATCGGCGTCCCGCCGGGACCGACGCCGACGGCGATGTTCTCGAGGTCCTTGACCTCCTTGACGTAACCGAGGCCCCGGACCATGAACTCCCGCTCGCCCGATTCGACGAGCCGGCCGCCCACGTCGTTGTTGGAGCGCTTGATGGCCATCTTGATCTTGGACAGCGGGATCCTGTACGCCCGCAGCTTGACCGGGTCCACCTCGACCTGGTACTGGCGGACGAATCCCCCGATGGAGGCCACCTCGGACACGCCCGGCACGGACATCAGGCCGTACTTGAGGTACCAGTCCTGGTACGTTCGAAGCTCCGCCAACGAACGCTTCGGCGAGTTGAGAACGTACATGAACGCCCAGCCGACGCCCGTGGCGTCCGGACCAAGCTGCGGTGCCACGCCCTCGGGAAGCTGGCCCGCCATACCGTTGAGGTATTCGAGCACACGGGAGCGGGCCCAGTACAGGTCGGTCCCGTCCTTGAAGATCACGTACACGAACGAGAACCCGAAGAAGGAATAGCCACGGACCACCTTGGCGTAGGGGACCGCGAGCATCTTGGACTCGATGGGGTAGGTCACCTGGTCCTCGACCACCTGTGGCGCCTGGCCCGGGTACTCGGTGTAGATGATGACCTGAACGTCGGACAGGTCGGGAATGGCGTCGAGGCGGGTGTGCTGGATGGCCCACACCCCGCCGAGGATGGAAAAAAGCACACCGATCACGACCATGAACTGGTTCTTCAGCGACCACTCGATGATCCGGTTCAGCATGACGGCCTCCGGTTGGGTGAGGGGGTGAGGGGGTGAGAGGGAGAGGGGGTGAGGGGGTGCGGCACGATGTCCTTACGAACTGGTGATAGGATGTTAGAGGACACGACTGTGGAAGAACGGCGAGCTTCGAGCGGCATGGAGTTGACGGCCGTCATTTGGGAGGAGCAGGACGGTTTTGTCTCCTTGTGTCCAGAGCTCGGTGTCGTTTCTTGCGGAAGCACGGCGACGGAGGCCCAGGCGATGCTCATGGAGGCCGTCGCGCTGTACCTCGAGAACGTCAAGGCTCTCGATGGTAAACTCGTACCATGAACGACGAGATCATCTTCGAGGTGACCCAAGAGTCCGATGGCGGGTACGTCGCCGAGTGCCTCACCGAGGCGATCGTCACCCAGGGCGACTCGTGGGATGAGCTTCGGGCGAACGTGCTCGAAGCCGTCCAGGCGTTCTTCTTCGATCGTCCGGCGCCTCAGTCCGTTCGCCTCCACCTGGTTCGCGACGAGCGTGTCGCCGTGGGATGAGGCTGCCGCGCGATCTCGCCGGCGAACGGTTGGTTCGGCATCTCTGCCGGCGGTGGGGTTACCGGGTCGTTCATCGGGTCGGGAGTCACGTGATCCTCGAAACCGATCAACCCGCTCATCAACGGCTCGCCGTTCCGGCACACGATCAACTGCGCGTTGGAACGCTGTCCGCAATCCTCCGCCAGGTCGCCCGGCACAAGGGCGTGAGCCGGGACGAGATACTCGAGGGCGTGTAGCACGAGCCCGGTTCATTTCCCACCTCCTTTGGTACCGTGGGTCTTGGCCTCGATCATCTTCTGAATCGCTTCCTTCAGGTTCGACTCGGAGTCGATCAGGAACTGGGCCGAGGTGACCACTTTTTCACCCTCGTTCAGGCCTTCGAGAACCTGTACGAAGCCGTCGCCCTCGGGGCCGAGCACGACGTCCCGCGGCGCGAACTGGCCGTTGCCCAGGGCAACCACGACGACGTTCCTCTCCCCGGTCCGGAAGACCGCCTCCGAGGGCACGGTCACGGCCCCCTTTGCCACCACCGGCTCGAAGAGCACGGTCGCGTACATCCCCACCCGCAGGCGCCGGCTCGGGTTGGGCACATCGAGCGTCAGGCGGATCGTCCGCGTCCTCTCCGAGACCTCGGGCTCGATGTATCGCACCCGCCCCTGGAAGGTCTTGCCGGGGAAGTAGGTCAGCCTGATGGTCGCCGGGCTGCCGATCCTGACCCAGGGGAGCTGGTCGGAGAAGACCTCGACCGTCAGCCAGAGGTCGGAAAGATCGGCGATCTTGAGCAGCTCCATGCCCGGCCTCGCCGCCATGCCCTCGAGACCCTCCATCCGCGTCATCACGACCCCGCTCGCGGGGGCCACGACCTTGAGCGTCCGGAACACCTTGCCGGTCTTCTCGAGACGGGCGATCTGGTCCGGCGTGATGTCCCAGAACCCGAGCCGCTCCCGGGCCGCGTTCAACAGGCTTTTCGCCCGCCCGGCGACATCGGGGCCCGCCCCGCTCATGCGGTCGGCATACCGCTTGGCCGAGAGCAGCTCCTGTTCGGTCTGGACCAGAGCCGGCGAGTAGATCTCGAACAGCGGCTCACCCTTCTTCACCGGCTGGCCGATGTAGTTGACATAGGTCTTCTCGATGAAGCCCGTGTACTTCGTGGTGACCGAGACGATCTTCTCCTGATCGTAATCCAGGTAGCCGACCGTGCGAATCTGCCGGGTGATGTCGCGCCGCGTGACCTTCTTGGTGACCACGTTCATGTTCTGCTGGACGGCCGGATCGATGGTGACGACCGCACCCTGGTTCGCGGGAGCTCCACCACCACCGCCCCCGGACACCTCGTCCGCATACACCGGGACGTAGTCCATGCCCATGTCGTCCTTGCGCGGCACGGGAGAGGTGATCGTGGGATCCATGGGATTCCTGTAAAAGAGGATCTTGCGCCTGCCGCCCTTGGTGGCTTTGGCGGCCGGCTGTCCGCCGGTCTTCCCACCCGCCTTCTGGCCGCGAAGCGGGACCAGCTTCATGCCGCAGATCGGGCAGTTCCCGGGATGGTCCTGGATCACCTGCGGGTGCATGCCGCAGGTCCAGAGCTGCTTTTTCTTCCCGGCCTCGGCAGAGGCGGGAGCGGCCCCTCCGCCGGCGGCAGCGCCTCCGTGCGACAGGCCGAGCCAGCCGTCCACGGGGCTGATGCCCAGCGGGTCGGCAACGAGGAGGATGGCGACCAGGGCCCCGGCGAGCGCCCACAGGACCGCCCGCAGTGTGGCGCCGCCGGCCTCGCGACGGCGCGGTGATGGATGCGTTGCAAAAGTCTCTTGCTTCATTTGGCATTCTCCACTTCGTTGGTCACGGCCAGAGGTGCGCCGATGGTCCCTTCGAGCCGTGCCTCGGCGATGGCGAAATCGGTCCGCGCCCGGTCGGTCGCGATCCGGACCTGCAGGAGCACGCGCTCGGCGTCCAGCAGGTCGAGGGCGTTCAGCGTGCCGGCGGCATACGCCTCCTCCGCCGAGCGGAGGGATTCCGCCGCTTGGGGCGTCAGGACGTCATCGAAAAGGTGGACGCGCTTGCCGATCAGCTCGAGCCTGTCGGTTAGGTCGGCGAGGTCACCGTCGATGGCGGCGATGATCGAGCGCTTCTTCTGCTCCGCGGCCAACCGCTTCTGGATGGCCTCCTCGACGCCGGCCGCCAGCTTCTCCCGGCGTACCGGCAGGTTGATGGCCCCGAAGAGGCCGAGGACGTCCTTGCCGTTGTTCTCCGGCGGGTTGATCTCGCCGGCACGATCGCTGCGCTTGCCGACGAGCGCGTAACTCACGCCGAGCGTCACGTCCGGCTTGTAGTCGATCTTTCTCACTTGCGTCAGGTGCTCGGCGGCCGCGATGAGGGCATCCGCCTCCGCCAGCTCCGGCCGGTTGTCGAGGGCCACGGTCCGCAACCTGTCCACCGCCGCGATCTTCTCCACCAGGGAGGGGAGCTCGAACCGCGGCACCGGCGTCCCCTTCGGCCGGTCCCGGAGCGCGTTGAGCCTGGCGGTCAGCGTCGCCCTTCTGGTGGCGATGGCGAGCAGGCGGTCGTCGTCACGGGTGATCTCCGCCTGGATCTTCACCACGCCCTGGGCGATCCCGACGCCGGATGCGTACCGGGCCTGCGCCAGCTCCTCGTAATGAGCGAGGGTCTGCCGGTCCGCCCTGACCTCCCGCTCGTCGGAGTCGAGGAAGGCGAGCTCGTACGCCAGCCGCCGCACCTCGGTGACCAGGGCCAGCTTCCTGGCCTCGACGCGTGCCCCGGCGGCCGCCGCCTCGGCCAGCGCGGCCCGCTCCCGGGCCGGAAGCTTGCCGAACCACGGGAACCTCTGGGACAGCGTCGAGATCGCGTACTGGGGACCGACCCGCGTTTCCGGAGTCTGCAGAAAGGCCGTGAACGACAGCACCGGGTCGGGCAGCGCCTTGACCTGGGGCGCGCGCTGCGCGGCGGCCCGGGCGGCCGCGGCCAGGCTCGCGAGGTCCGGGTTCCGGGCGAGCACGTCCTCCACCAGGAGCCTGAGCTTGGGATCCCCGAGCGCCCTCGTGATCGACTCGGCCGGCGAGGGCTTCTCGGCCCCGGCCGCCGGCGGCGTTGCCTCCTGCGGGGCGGCGTAGCCGGGGCCGGCCCACGCCGCGGCTATCACCAACGACGTCAGCAACAAGTTCTTGAATCTCAATTGAAATCTCCTTTCCCAGAACATCGTCACACACGCGATCTCACCACGTCAACCGGTACCTGATGGCCCGGCGTAGTGGTTAGCTCTGGGAAAGGATCAGATTAGGAAGGCGCAGTGAAGGAGGAAGGGGGCCTCGAGCGGAGTCGCGTGCACCCACTGTCCGC
>AMFO01000095.1_pt1 | contig 11139 bp, 8 predicted proteins | sample 552608 | NCBI WGS metagenome assembly AMFO01 (sample SAMN01893955, study PRJNA167987) | microbial mat metagenome | biome: hydrothermal vent | place: USA: Loihi, Hawai'I | collected 2003-05-01
TAGGCCTGTACCCAGTCGATGCGGCTGGAGACGATCCCCGCCAGCTCGCTCTCGCCGACGCCGTAGATCACTGCCAGGGCGCCCAGCACCACCTCCTTGGCGACGAAGCCGAACAGCAGGGCGATGGTCATCAGGTGATCGATCCCCAGGGGTTGCATGAGGGGTTCGAACAGGGCGGCGAGCTGGCCGGCCAGGGTCTCGGGGCCGGCGACCGGCACGTCCTTGGGGAAATGGGTGAGGATCCACACCAGCACCACACCGAGCAGGATGAAGCCGCTGGCCTCGCGCACGAAGTGGGTCACCTCGCGCCAGCCGCGCAGCCACATCTGACGCAGGGTGGGGAAGCGGTAGGGCGGCAGTTCCAGCAGCAGCGGTTCGGTGTGCGCCAGGCGCCGGCGATAGATGACAGCGGTGAGGAAGGCGGCACTGAAGCTGAACAGGTACAGGCTGAACAGCACCAGGGGCGCGGCCCAGGATGCGAAGATGGCGGTGGTGAAGAACACGAATACCTGCAGGCGCGCCGAGCACAGCGAGAAGGGGATGATCAGCATGGTCAGCAGGCGCAGCCCCCGCGAGCGCATTACCCGGGTGCCCATCAGTGCCGGCACATTGCAGCCGAAGCCCATCAATTGCATCACGAAGGCGCGCCCGTCCAGCCCCAGGCGCGACATGAAGGCGTCCATCAGGAAGGCCGCGCGCGACATGTACCCGCTGTCCTCGATGATCGCCATGAACAGGAAGAACAGCACGATGATGGGCAGGAAGGACAGGATGGTGCCGATGCCGTCGAACAGGCCATCGAGCACGAAACTCTGCACCAGCGGCGGCCAGGCAGTGACCGCCGGGCCGACCGCCTCGGCCTTGATGCGCTCCAGCATCCAGGCCACGCCGTCCTGCAAGGGGGCACCCAGGGTGTAGACCGCCTCGAACATGCCCAGCATGGCCAGGAAGAACAGTGGCAAGCCCAGCCAGGGGTGCAGCAGCAGGCGGTCCAGGTGGTCGGTGAGCCGGTCGCTGGCGCTCACCGGTACATCGACCGTGGCGGAGAAGACCGCGTCCAGACGGGCTTGCAGGGCGTCGTCCTCGTGGTCAGTCCTTTCGAGGTCCGCGGCACGGGGGGGATGCGCCGTGTGCAGGGCCTGGGTGATCGCCTGGCGTGCCGGCTCCATGCCCATGCCATGCTTGGCGCTGATCGCCACCACGGGCATGCCCAGTTCCTGCGCCAGGCCTTCCTGGTCGATGTGGATGCCCAGCTTGCGCGCCTCGTCGATCATGTTCAGCAGCAGCACCATGGGCTGGCCCAGTGCCTGCAATTGCAGCACCAGGGCGAGCTGGCGGTCGAGTTGGGTGGCATTGGCGATCACCACCAGCAGGTCTACCGGCTGTTCCTCGAGGAAGGCGCGCGCGACGCGTTCGTCCTCGGCGAAACCATGCAGGTTGTAGATGCCGGGCAGGTCCACCACCTCGACCATCTCGGTGCCCAGCAGGATCCTGGCCGAGAGCAGATCGACGGTGATCCCTGGCCAGTTGCCCACCTTGGCAGAGGCGCCGGTCAGCCGGTTGAAGAAGGTGGATTTGCCCGTGTTGGGCATGCCAAGGAGGGCGATACGCTTCATTATTTGATGAAAATGGTGCGGGCCTGTTGCGGGCGGATCAGCAGGTCACTGGTACCGAGGCGGATCTGGATGGGGCCACCGAAGCGTGAACGCCGCACCACGGTCACGCGGCGGCCGGGGCGGAGTCCCAGTGACTGGAGGCGGGTGCGCAGTTCCGGCTCGCCGCTCAGGCCGGTGATGGTGGCGTGTCGGCCTGGTCGCAGGTCATCCAGGGTTGCCACCGAGGTGTCGTGTGCTTGCATGTCCATCAGCAGTTGGTCACGTGCTTATTTAGAAAATGATAATCATTGTCATTTGTGGATGCAAGGGGTGAGGTGCCCGGATCCTCGGCGGGGGAAGGGGCTTCCTGGCGCGTCGGATCCTTCCCATGCTGCCAGTGGGCACAGGCGAAGATTCCGATCCTGATTATGCCGGTCTCGGGGGGGCGTGCGGCCGGATGCTCAGGGCTGTTCCGGGTACTCGTAGTGCTTGCTGTGGCGGCGTCCGGTAGGGCTCTGGTGGCGCAGCAGGGTGCGCTGGGTGATGATGCCCTCGACCTTCCAGTCCAAGCCCTCGAGCGGGATCTCGGGGTAGAGGTCGTTGAGCGCCACCAGGCGTTCGCCCTGTTCGTCGTTGAGGTACTGGCGGAACCAGCGGGTGTCCTCGACCAGGCACATGATGTACATGCCGTGGCGGCAGGACCTGGCCGGTTCGATGATGACGATGCAGCCGTCGGGGAATTCCGGCTCCATGCTGTCGCCCAGCACCTGCAGGGCGAAGGGTTCGAGTTCGGAACAGGCGCTGCCGTCGTGGAAATCACCAGTGCTCATCGGGCTGCTCTCGTGCGGAATTTGCTATGCTCCCGGGCCTTCTCGCGTCCGGGACGGGCGCTCTGACAGAAGGAAACATCCTAACATGGTGCATGCTGGCGGGCCGCCGCCCCAAGTCCACAAGAATCGTCGGGATTGGTACAACCTGCGTTCCATGCTCCCCTTCCTGTGGGAGTTTCGCGGGCGCGCATTGTTCGCGCTGGCCTGCCTGGTGCTCTCCAAGACGGCGAATGTCGGGGTGCCGGTCGCGCTCAAGGCCATCATCGACTACTACGAACAGGCCTCCAGGGCCGAGCTGACCGCCGCCATGCCGCTGTTGCTGCTGCTGGCATACGGCCTGCTCAAGCTGAGCGCCAGCCTGTTCAACGAACTGCGCGATGTGGTCTTTGCCAAGGTGCGCTACCGCGCCATGCGCCGGCTCTCCACCCGGGTGCTCAATCACCTGCTGAAGCTGTCGCTGCGCTATCACCTCGAGCGCAAGACCGGGGCGATCAGCCGCGACCTCGAGCGCGGCACCCGTTCGGTGAGTCAGATCCTCAACTACATGGCCTTCTCCATCCTGCCCATCGTGGTGGAGTTCAGCCTGGTGGCCACCATCATGCTGCACAACTACGACCCGGTGTTCGCCGGCGCCATGTTCGGCTCGGTGGTGGTCTACATGGTGTTCACCTTCCTGGTGACCGAGTGGCGCATGGACTTCCGCCACCACATGAACGAACTGGATTCGCGCGGCAACTCCATCGCCTTCGACAGCCTGATCAACTACGAGACGGTCAAGTACTTCGGCAACGAGCGGCTGCAGCTCCAGCGCTACGACGACACCCTCGAGCAGTGGGAGTACTGGGCGGTAAAGAGCCAGAACTCGATGTCGCTGCTCAACTTCGGGCAGGGCGCCATCATCGCCCTGAGCGTGACCCTGATGATGGTGCTGGCGGCGCGTTCGGTGTCGGCCGGAGAGATGCGCATCGGTGACCTGGTGATGGTCAACGCCTTCCTGTTGCAGCTGTTCATTCCGCTGGGCTTCCTGGGCGTCGTCTATCGCCAGATCAAGTACGCCCTGGCGGACATGGACCTGGTGTTCAAGCTGCTCGATACCGAACCGGAGATCCGCGATGCCCCCGATGCCCGTCCCCTCGAGGTGAGCGAAGGGCGCATCACCTTCGAGCACGTGGATTTCAGCTACCAGCCCGAGCGTCAGATCCTGCACGACGTGAGCTTCGAGGTGCCGCCCGGACACAAGGTGGCGGTGGTGGGACACAGCGGTGCCGGCAAGTCCACCCTGTCGCGCTTGATCTTCCGCTTCTACGACGTGCAGGGCGGCTGCGTGTGCATCGACGGACAGGATGTGCGCGAGGTCAGCCAGGAGAGCCTGCGCGCGGCCATCGGCATCGTCCCGCAGGACACGGTGCTGTTCAACGACAGCATCTACTTCAACATCGCCTATGGCCGTCCCGAGGCCAGCCGCGAGGAAGTGGTCGAGGCGGCGCGCATGGCCTGCATCCTCGACTTCATCGAACGCCTGCCCGACGGCTGGGACACGGTGGTCGGCGAGCGTGGCCTGAAACTGTCCGGTGGCGAGAAGCAGCGTGTGGCCATCGCGCGCGCCATCCTCAAGCGGCCGCGCATCCTGATCTTCGACGAGGCGACCTCCTCGCTGGACAGCCATACCGAGAAGGCCATTCAGCAGACGCTCGAGGCGGTGGCCGCTGACCACACCACCCTGGTCATCGCCCATCGCCTGTCCACCGTGGTCGATGCCGACCAGATCCTGGTCATGGACCAGGGGCGCATCGTCGAGCGCGGTACCCACACCGAGCTGCTGCGCGCCGGCGGTGCCTACAAGGCCATGTGGGAGCTGCAACAGCAGGAGGCCGCCGAGCAGGGGGACGAAAGCGCGGCGGAGTCCTAGATAGTGTCGTCACAAGATTCCTGCCCAAATGGCAATACAGCGGATATGGACAGCAGCCAGGAATGAGGCGGTATTCTTGGCATAACGGGTGGCGATCCCGCGCCAGCGCTTGAGGTGCAAAAACGCATTCTCGACCAGATGGCGCAGTCGATACAGATACTTGTCGTAATCACGAAGCTGCTTGCGGTTTTTGCGTGGCGGGATCACAGGTTCCATGCCCTGTTCCTTTGCCTGAGCGATGATGGCGTCGGCGTCGTAGCCTTTGTCCGCCAACAGGTATTGCGCATCGATTCCCTCGATCAAAGTCGAAGCTTGGCTACAATCCGCTGTGGGACCTGCTGTGACAACCATTCGGACCGGCATACCATGCGCATCCACGGCCAAATGTATCTTGCTGTTGACCCCCCTTTTGTGCGGCCCATGTCCTGATTTCCACCTCGGGCGCCTGCTGCGTGGGGATGCACTTTGACGTGACTGGCATCGATCATCAGCCATTCGTAATCGGGATCGTCGATCAATATCTCCAGCAGCTTCTCCCATACCCCCTTGTCCCGCCAGCGGCAAAACCGACGATGGACGTTCTTCCAGTCGCCATAGTCTGGCGGCAAATCCCGCCAGGGAGCGCCGGTGCGCAGAATCCAGAACACCGCATTGATAAACAAACGGTTGTCCCGGGCAACCCCACCCCATGACCCTCGACGGCCAGGCAGGTGAGGTTCCAACAATTCCCAGACACGATCCGATATATCGTGGCGACGGTGAGCAGGGAGCGTCATAGTCAAGTGCTCCTGTGGTAGGCTGAACTCAGCCCCAGTATCGCATATTCTCGTGACGACAGCACCTAGGGAACCCCGCCGCGAACGGTTCGGCCCGGGGACGGGCCTCCTAGTGCGCCCGTGAAGGCGTCCACACAGCACGGTGAGAGTCCGTGTCGGGGTAAGCCAAGGCCCCGTAGTCGAAGGTAACTGCGTCACCGCGAGGTGGGGTGGGAAGCAACCGTAGACGAACTGGCGGTCCGCAGGAAACGAACTCGATTCGGCGGGGCGTGTCGGCGAGCCTGCTGGGAGATGGCGAAGCCTGAAACTCACCGAATACGCTGACGAGGCGGTTAAAGCGATATTCGGGGCACCCACGTGGTTGGAGGCGGAACGTCGGGAAGTGTGGTCGAGATAAGCGGGGAGACCTGCCGCCGGGGTGAACGGTGGCAGGAGTCAGAGCCTTCATAGTACTGCAAGTTGTGACGTCGGCTAAGGCGATGCGGAGGAAACGCCGCATGACAGAGAAGCGGGAGGGCAACCTCTGCCTAAGGCTGGAGAACGGCAACGGGAAAGCATGGCCAACAGAACCCATGCCGAGGGAAGGGAGGCAGGAAGGTGGATGCGAGAAATCGAGAATGAACGAGAGCAGAAGCAAAGGGTGTACAAGTGTCAGAATCGACTAGACAAGACCCGTCCAGCCCTCTGGAGTGGCCATGGGTGGACCGTTCAATCTGGACAGATCGCATGCTGGCGGCGCTGGGTAACGGCGTCAAAGGAAACAAATGGTTTAGCCTGATCGACAAGGTCTATCGCCTCCGGACCCTGGAAGCGGCCTGGCAGGACGTCAAACGCAACAAGGGAGCGGCGGGTGTCGATGGACAGAGCATCAAGCGATTCGAAGCACGCGCGAGCGACTACCTGGACGAACTGAGCGAGGCGCTGAAGGAAGGAAGATACCGACCGGAGGCGATCAAGCGGGTGGAGATCCCCAAGGGCGACGGTAAACACCGCCCGCTGGGGGTACCGACGGTCAAGGACCGGATCGTGCAGGCGGCGGTCAAGCGAGTGATCGAACCGATCTTCGAACAAGCGTTTCTGCCGATGAGCCATGGCTTTCGGCCGGGCCGGGGGTGCAAGGACGCACTCAGGGAAGTCGATGAACTGCTCAAGGCAGGCCACACATGGGTCGTGGATGCCGATCTGCAAACCTACTTCGACAGCATTCCGCATGATCGACTGCTGAAGCGAGTGGAAGAGCGGATCAGCGATGGCAGGGTGCTCAAGCTGCTGCAAGGCTGGCTGGAGCAAGACATTGTCAAGGGACTTGAAAGATGGAGCCCGACCAGCGGCACCCCCCAGGGTGCCATCATCAGCCCGCTGCTGGCCAATCTCTACCTGCACCCGCTGGATGAGCGGATGCAGGAGAAAGGCTATCGCATGGTCCGGTACGCCGACGACAGTGTCATCCTGTGTCGGAGTGAGGATGAGGCGCAAGCAGCGCTGGCCGAGATGCAACGGTGGGTCGAAGAGAACGGCCTGCGCCTGCACCCGGACAAGACCCACGTCGGGGACTGCACCGAGGAAGGGCAAGGGTTCGAGTTCCTGGGCTACCGATTCGAGGCCGGGCGTCGATGGGTACGCAAGAAGAGCATGAAAGCACTCAAGGAGAAGATCCGAGCCAAGACACGGCGCACCCGGGGTGAGAGTCTGGCACGAATCATCGCCGACCTGAACCCGATGCTCCGGGGGTGGTTCGGCTACTTCCGTCATGCGCATCGATGGACGTTCGAACCGATCGATCGACTCATTCGGCGACGCCTGAGGGCAATACTGCGCAAGCAGTCGAAACGCTCAGGGCGAGGTCAGTGCCATGCTGACCACCGCCGATGGCCAAACCGATTCTTCGCTGAAGCGGGGCTTTTCACCTTGAACGAAGCCTGGCTTATGGCGAGCCAGTCACGATGTTGAAACCACCAACTGGAGAGCCGTATGCGGGAGAACCGCACGTACGGTTCGGAGGGCGGGGAGGCACCTAGCCTTCCCGACCCCTATCCTGTAGGAGCGACGTCCTCGTCGCGAAAGGCTCGGTCCGGGGACGGGCCTCCTACCTGTAGGAGCGACGTCCTCGTCGCGAAAGGTTCGGCCCGGGGACGGGCCTCCTACCTGTAGGAGCGACGTCCTCGTCGCGAAAGGCTCGGTCCGGGGACGGGCCTCCCGCGGGCAGGAGCGGCGTCCCCGCCGCGAATGCTGAAAAGAAAAAGCCCGCGCTGCCGGCTGGCAGGCGGGCCTTCTCCGGGCTCGGTGGTGCCGTGTCAGTGCGCGCAAGGGGAGTTGCGGCACAGACGCTTGATCAAACGCTCGTTGTGGGTCGCCTGGGACAGCCGACAGGGCAGGCACTCCCAGGTCATGTTGATGGCCGAGACGGCCGTGCCGGCGCCAATCAGGCTCCAGAACACCACGTCGACCCAGGCATGGGTCATGAGGCCTTCCGTGCCCAGCACCATCGTCGAGACGATTCCGAATACCGAAGCCGCTATTACGCCAAGAATGATCGGTAACATGGTCTTGTCCTCATGCTGATAAAAAACGTTTATATGATTCTTATATTTTTAGATTAGCAAATACTAATAAAGTTTCAAGAAATTTAAGCCCTTGATTTGGCAGGGCATTGTCGCGCCAGCCTGGTGTTTCTCCAGGGCAGGCGCATGGACGGGGTGGCTGGATGGGTCCAAAAAATGCTGCAAAACCCAGGGTTTTTCGGCAAGACGCCGAAATATAAGAGTTTTTTCTGCCGGTCTCGGGCCGACCGCTGATGGCCCGTGGGCCGAGGCGGGGAATGGCCATGCCGTGTTCCGCCAGAAATCCGCTACCTTGGTGGGCCTCTTTGGTTGGGGGGACGCGATGCTGAATGAACGCAACACCTACCTGGTCGGTGGCGCGGTGCGCGACGAGCTTCTGGGGCTGCCGGTGGGAGAGCGCGACTGGGTGGTGGTCGGCAGCACCCCGGAGGCCATGCGTGCGGCGGGGTTTCGCCAGGCCGATCCCGAGTTTCCGGTGTTCCTGCATCCCGAGACCGGGGAGGAATACGCCCTGGCGCGGCGTGAGACCAAGGTCGGCGAGGGCTATCGGGGCTTCGTGGTGGATGCCGGCCCCGAGGTCAGCCTCGAAGAGGACCTGGCGCGGCGTGATCTCACCATCAATGCCATGGCGCGCGATGCCGAGGGCTGCCTGATCGACCCCTTCGGTGGCGAAGAAGATCTGGCCCAGGGGCTGCTGCGGCATGTCACTCCGGCCTTCGTCGAGGACCCGGTGCGCCTGTTGCGCATTGCCCGTTTCGCTGCCCGCTTTGGTCCTTTCGGCTTTCGGGTGGCACATGGCACACACCGACTGATGAAACGCATGGTCGCCGACGGCATGATGCGCGAATTGCGCCCACAGCGGATCTGGCAGGAACTGCACAAGGCGCTGGGCTACGCGCAACCCTGGCGTTTCTTTGAGGTACTTGCCGCCTGTGACGGTCTGGCCGAGCTGTTGCCGGGGCTGGCTGCGCAGATGCATCCTGGCCATGGCGGCACGACCGCGGCACCGGCCATCGAGGCGCTGAAGCGGATCAGCGCGCGGAGTGAGGTGCCCGACGAACGCCTGCTCGCCCTGTTGCTGAACTCGGGGGATGCGCCGGATGTCGCTGCGCGGCGCCTGGGCATGCCGCCGCGTCTGCAGCAGCGCCTGCAACAGGCGCGGGAACTGTGGCCGCGGGTGCGTGTGCTCGACCGATTGTCGTGCCGCGAGGTGGCCGATCTGCTCGAGCGACTGGGGGGATGGCGCCGGGATGGCCGTTTCGAGGCCTGGCTGCGGATATTCCGTGCGCAGCCCGACGCGCCGGCGAGACTGGACGATCTGGCGCGGGTGCGCGAACCGGCGCTGGCCGTCGATCCCCGGGCCTTGCAGGCACGCGGGCTGACAGGGCGCGCCCTGGGTGAGGCACTGGCGCAAGCGCGCCGCGAGGCCATTGAAAACGCATGGTAAGCGGCCTTGTCTTGCGCCCGGCGAGCACGCAAACTGCCGGTCGAAGGGGAACACAGAACACCATGGAATTGAGTAAACACCAGGCGCTAGCCGCACAGAACCGACCGAGGGGGTCGGCCGACGCGCCAGCCACCGATTCGGTGCGCCATCGCATCCTGCGCATTCTCTGGAGTGCGCGGCTGGTGATGCCGTTGAGCCTGCTGCTCGCGGGCATGGGCGCCACCCTGCTGATCGCGGTGCAGTTTCCCATGGGCCTGCTCGATCAGAAACTGGCCACCCATGCCCTGCTGGCCAGCGTCATTGCCACCCTGGTCGGACTGGTGCTGACCGCGCGGCGGCTGCGCACCCAGTTGCTCGAACCACTGGCGCGGCTGGAGGCCTCGGTGGCCAGGGTCTGCCAGGGCGAGCCGGGGGCCACCCTCTCGCACGAGGACACCGGGGTACTGCGTGACATGGTCGAGGACATCGACAGCATCAACGAGGAGCTGACCGACCTCTATGAAGACATGGACAGCCGGGTGGCGCGCCAGACTGCCCGGCTGGCCCAGAAGACCGCCTCGCTCAAGATCCTCTATGACGTGGCGGCCAGCATCAACCAGGCCGACAACCTCGACGAGCTGCTGCTGCGCTTCCTGCGTGTGCTCAAGGAGATGGTCAATGGCATGGTGGCCACGGTGCGACTGGTGCAGGAGGACGGCAACATGCGCCTGGTCGGCGCCATCGGCCTGAACGATGCCGTGCTCACCGAGCAGGAGATGCTGCCGCTGGACCTGTGTCTGTGTGGTACCGCGCTCTCGCCCGGTGACATCCTGTGCGAGCATCCCGAGCGTCATTGCGCGCGTCGGCTGGGGCACAATATGTTCGGTCCCGACGAGGTCGAGCGGGTGACGGTACCGCTCGACTATCACGGTGATGTGCTGGGCTTCTACCATGTGTACGTGCGCAAGCCGGGCATTTCCGGGCGCGAGGACATCCTGGAGCTGCTCAAGACCGTGGGCAGCCATCTGGGCATGGCCGTCGCCAAACAGCGTTCGGACCGTGAAGCGCGGCGCCTGTCCATCGTCGAAGAGCGTACCGCGCTGGCGCACGAGTTGCATGATTCGCTGGCGCAGACCCTGGCCAGCCTGCGTTTCCAGGTGCGCATGTTGCAGGACGTGCTGCGCAGCGGCGATATCGAGGCGGCCTGCAACGACCTGGCGCGCATCAGCAATGGCCTGGATGAGGCGCATACTGAACTGCGTGAGCTGCTGCACAGCTTCCGTGCGCCGGTCGGTCAGCGTGGTCTCACCCAGTCACTGCGCGCGCTGGTCGAGCGCTTCCAGCAGGAGAGCGGCATCCAGGGTTTCTTCCAGGTGGCCTGCCGCGAGCCCGAGTTGAGTTCGGCCGAGGAGATGCAGATCCTGCGCATCGCCCAGGAGGCGCTGGCGAACATTCGCAAGCACGCAAAGGCGCATACCGTGCGGGTGCTGCTCAATTGCCAGTCCGACGGCGAGCTGGTGATGTTGATCGAGGACGACGGCGTGGGCTTCGACAATGCCCGGCGACACGGACTGCCGGGCGAGCACATCGGTCTGGCGATCATGGAGGAACGCGCGCAGCGCCTGGGCGGCAGCCTGCGTATCGAGAGTGAGCCGGGCGAGGGTACCCGTCTCGAACTGTGTTACAAGCCGGCGACGCGCAAGGATGAGAAGCCCAGGCGCTGGCTGGTCTGATGCCGGGAGACACGATGAAGGTACTGTTGATCGACGATCACGCCCTGTTCCGCATGGGGCTGCGCGAGCTGCTGGAGCGGCGAGGCATCGAGGTGGTGGCGGCCGAGGGTTGTTGCGAACAGGGTATCGTCCTGGTTGGCGAGCTGGAGCCCGACGTGGTGTTGCTGGACATGCGCATGCCCGAGATGAGCGGCATCGAGATGCTGCGCGCGCTGCGCGAGGGGGGGCAGCGCATGCCCATCGTGATGCTCACCACCAGCCGCGACGAGCAGGACGTGGTGCAGTCCCTGCAGGCTGGGGCCAACGGCT
>AMFO01001830.1_pt1 | contig 11076 bp, 9 predicted proteins | sample 552608 | NCBI WGS metagenome assembly AMFO01 (sample SAMN01893955, study PRJNA167987) | microbial mat metagenome | biome: hydrothermal vent | place: USA: Loihi, Hawai'I | collected 2003-05-01
GCAAGGGCTACGGCGCCCGAACAACCGGAAACGAAAAAACCCGTCTTGCGCAGCAAAGACGGGTTTCTGGCCTGGGCCGGAATCTCGCTTTAGCTGCACTTCTATAGCGCCCGCAATCTGAGATCAAATTGGCGCTGTGGCGGCCATTATTCAGGAAGCCCGCGGCTTGTCAACTTTTTCTTCGCTCCCGGCGCTGATATATTGCACCGCCTCACGGACTTTCAGGAGGAGAAGCACCCATGGTATCCCTGCAGACGCCCGTATGTGAATTCGGCAAGCCGGCGGTGGACTTCGCCCTGCCCGGCGTGGACGGCCGCATCTGGACCCTCGACGACTGCAAGGGGGAGAAGGGCACCCTGGTGATGTTCATCTGCAACCACTGCCCCTACGTGAAGGCGATCCGCGACCGCCTGGTGCGCGACACCCGGGAGCTGCTGGACTACGGGATCAAGTCGGTGGCCATCATGTCCAACGATCCCTCCCTCTACGAGGAGGACTCCTTCGAGAACATGAAGAAAGTGGCCGAGGAGTACGATTTTCCCTTTCCCTACCTCTTCGACGAGACCCAGGAAGTGGCGAAGGCCTATGGCGCCGTCTGCACCCCCGACTTCTTCGGCTACAACGCCGACCTGGAGCTGCAGTACCGTGGCCGCCTCGACGCCAGCCGCAAGGAGGCGGCGCCGCCGGATGCCCGCCGCGACCTCTTCGAGGCCATGAAACAGGTGGCCGAGACCGGCCGGGGACCGGAGGAGCAGATTCCCAGCATGGGCTGCTCCATCAAGTGGAGGGAAGCCGGCTGAGCCGTCACAAGTTGTTGTCTGCAAAAGGTTTTCCGGCAGGATGGCCGGCATCTGCCCGGTGTCGGCAAAAGTCTCAGCTTATGGGCATATTCAAAACCTAGGGTACTTCCGGATTGCCTCCCTTGTTATGCTTTTGCGAGAATGGTCAACTGACTTCGTTTCGGGGGCGACGAACTTCATCCTGCTGCCGGCGCCATTCCGGCCGGTGCCCGAGGGTTCCTGGTTTCGGTCCCGCCGTCCTTCCGTGACGGTGGATACAGAGTATTTCGTCAAGATTGCAACAACAGATTCAAGGAGGGGCTTATGTCCTCGCGTAAAGATCTAGCCAATGCCATCCGTGCACTGAGCATGGATGCCGTCCAGAAAGCGAAATCCGGGCATCCCGGAGCACCCATGGGGATGGCGGACATCGCCGAGGTGCTGTGGAGAGGGCACATGAAGCACAACCCCGGCAACCCCGGGTGGTACGACCGTGACCGCTTCGTGCTCTCCAACGGCCACGGCTCCATGCTCATCTACTCCCTGCTGCACCTCACCGGCTACGATCTGAGCATCGACGACCTCAAGGCCTTCCGCCAGCTCCACTCCAAGACGCCGGGCCACCCCGAGTACGGCTACACCCCCGGCGTGGAGACCACCACCGGCCCCCTGGGGCAGGGCATCACCAACGCCGTGGGCATGGCCCTGGCCGAGCGTACCCTGGCGGCCCAGTTCAACCGCCCCGGCCATACCATCGTGGACCACTACACCTACGTGTTCATGGGAGACGGCTGTATGATGGAGGGCATCTCCCACGAGGCCTGCTCCCTGGCCGGTGTGTGGGGCCTGGGCAAGCTTATCGCTTTCTGGGACGACAACGGCATCTCCATCGACGGCCACACCGAGGGCTGGTTCCGCGACGACACGCCCAAGCGCTTCGAGGCCTACGGCTGGCACGTGATCCGCGACGTGGACGGCCACGATCCCGAGGCCATCGACAAGGCGATCCACGAGGCCAAGTCGGTGAACAACAAGCCCACCCTCATCTGCTGCAAGACCATCATCGGCTACGGCGCGCCCAACCTGTGCGGTTCCCATGACTGCCACGGCGCGCCCCTGGGCGAGGACGAGATCAAGGCCACCCGCGAGAACCTGGGCTGGCCCCATCCGCCCTTCGAGATCCCCGACGAGATCTACCAGGCCTGGGACGCCCGCGAGGCTGGCAAGGCGGCCGAGGAGGCGTGGAACGAGAAGTTCGCCGCCTACAAGGCCGAGTATCCCGAGCTGGCGGCCGAGTTCGAGCGCCGCATGAAGGGCGAACTGCCCGGGAACTGGGAGCAGGTGGCCGACGACTATATCAAGGCCACCGACGAGGCGGCCGAGAGCCCGGCCACCCGCCAGGCCTCGCAGAAGGCGATCACCGCCTACGCCAAGGCGCTGCCCGAGTTCCTCGGCGGCTCCGCGGATCTCACGCCCTCCAACCTCACCGCCTGGCCCGAGGCCAAGACCATCACCGATACGGTGGCCGACGGCAACTACATCTCCTACGGGGTGCGCGAGTTCGCCATGTCCGCCATCATGAACGGCGTGGCGCTGCACGGCGGCTTCATCCCCTTCGGCGGCACCTTCCTCATGTTCTCCGAGTACGCCCGCAACGCCCTGCGCATGGCGGCGCTGATGGGCGTACAGAGCATCTTCGTCTACACCCACGACTCCATCGGCCTGGGCGAGGATGGCCCCACCCACCAGCCCATCGAGCAGATTTCCACCCTGCGCCTGATGCCCAACATGCACACCTGGCGCCCCTGTGACGCGGTGGAGACGGCGGTGGCCTGGCGTGCGGCCGTGGAGCGCAAGGACGGCCCCACCAGCCTCATCTTCTCCCGCCAGGGGCTGCCCCACCAGGCGCGCTCCGACGAGCAGCTCTCCCTCATCGCACACGGCGGTTACATCCTGAAGGACTGCGACGGCAAGCCCGAGGCGATCATCATCGCCACCGGTTCCGAGGTGGCCCTGGCCATGGCGGCGGCCGAGGAACTGGAGAAGGAGGGCAAGAAGGTGCGCGTGGTCTCCATGCCCTGCACCGAGGTCTTCGACCTGCAGGACCACGAGTACCGCGAGTCGGTGCTCCCCTCCGACGTCACCGCGCGGGTGGCCGTGGAGGCCGGCGTCACCGACTTCTGGTGGAAGTACGTGGGCAGCCAGGGCCGGATCATCGGCATCGACCGCTTCGGCGAATCGGCGCCGGCCAACGTGCTCTTCCCGCACTTCGGCTTCACCGTGGACCACGTGGTGAGCGCCGTCAAGGGCGTCATGGGCTGATTCCCCGGGCCCTCCCCCGCCGGGGAGGGCCTCATCCTTTCGTTGTTTCGTTCAATCTGAAAATTCTGGAGTAAAGCTATGTCTATCAAGGTTGGTATCAATGGATTCGGCCGCATCGGCCGCATGGTCATGCGCGCGGTCACCAACGAGTTCCCCGAGGTGGAGATCGTGGGCATCAACGACCTGCTGGATGCGGACTATCTCGCCTACATGCTCAAGTACGACTCCGTGCACGGCCGTTTCCCCAAGGAGATCGCCGTGGAGGACGGCAACTTCGTCATCGACGGCAAGAAGATCCGTCTCACCGCCGAGCGTGATCCTGCCAACCTGAAGTGGGACGAGGTGGGCGCCGAGATCGTCATCGACTGCACCGGCTTCTTCCTCACCGCCGAGGGCGCCCAGAAGCACATCGACGCCGGCGCCAAGAAGGTGGTCATGTCCGCGCCCTCCAAGGACGACACCCCCATGTTCGTCTACGGCGTGAACCAGGACGCCTATGACGGCCAGACCATCGTCTCCGCCGCCTCCTGCACCACCAACTGCCTGGCGCCCATCGCCAAGGTGCTGCACGACAACTGGGGCATCAAGCGCGGCCTGATGTCCACCGTGCACGCCGCCACCGCCACCCAGAAGACCGTGGACGGCCCCTCCATGAAGGACTGGCGCGGCGGCCGCGGCATCCTGGAGAACATCATTCCCTCCTCCACCGGCGCTGCCAAGGCGGTGGGCAAGGTGCTGCCCGAGCTCAATGGCAAGCTCACCGGCATGGCCTTCCGCGTGCCCACCTCCGACGTCTCCGTGGTGGACCTCACCGTGGAGCTGGAGAAAGGCGCCAGCTACGACGAGATCTGCGCTGCCATGAAGGCCGCCTCCGAGTCCAGCCCCTTGGGTGAGACCCTGGCCTACACCGACGAGAAGGTGGTCTCCACCGACTTCCGCGGCGTCGGTTTCTCCTCCATCTTCGACGCCGAGGCCGGTATCCAGCTGGACGACACCTTCGTCAAGGTGGTCTCCTGGTACGACAACGAGTACGGCTACACCTGCAACATGATGCGCTTCGTGCAGCACGTGGCCAAAAACTGAGGCCGAGGCAGGCGGATTGCCCGGCATCGGCTTCACGGAACGCCGTGAAGCCATCCCTGGCGGCTCCACGGCAGCATCCCTGCTGCCGAGGTCCGTGAAGCCGACACCGGGCAATCCGCTCCCGACCGGTGGTGCCAACCCCCGCGGCTGCCGGGGTTGGCTCCTTCAGATCCGCAGAGCCATTTGCCAAGGCTTCCCGCCTTCGCAAATCGTTCTGAAGACTATCCAGCAGGAGACAGCATCATGTCCGTAATCAAGATGACCGATCTCGACCTTTTCGGCAAGCGCGTGCTCATCCGCCAGGATCTCAACGTGCCCATCAAGGACGGCAAGGTCGCCTCCGACAAGCGTATCCGCGCCTCCCTGCCCACCATCGAGAAGTGCGTCGAAGCCGGCGCCCGGGTGATGCTCATGTCCCACCTCGGCCGACCCACCGAGGGCGAATACGACGAGCAGTTCTCCCTCAAGCCGGTGGCCGACTACCTCTCCGACCTGCTGGGCCAGGAGGTGAAGCTGATCAAGGACTACCTCGACAGCGCACCCGAGCTGAACGAGGGCCAGGTGGTGCTGCTGGAGAACGTCCGCTTCAACAAGGGCGAGAAGGGCAACGACGAGGAGCTCTCCAAGAAGTACGCCGCACTGTGCGACATCTACGTGATGGACGCCTTCGGCACCGCCCACCGCGCCCAGGCCTCCACCCACGGCGTGGCCAAGTATGCGCCCATCGCCTGTGCCGGTCCCCTGCTGGCGGGTGAGCTCGAGGCGCTGGGCAAGGCGCTGCACAATCCCGAGCGGCCCATGGTGGCCATCGTCGGCGGTTCCAAGGTCTCCACCAAGCTCACCGTGCTCGAGAGCCTCTCGAAGATCGTGGACCAGCTCATTCCCGGCGGTGGCATCGCCAACACCTTCATCGCCGCGGCGGGCTACAGCGTGGGCAAGTCGCTCTACGAGCCCGACCTGGTGGACGAGGCCAAGCGCCTGATGGAGGCGGCAAAGGCCAAGGGTGGCGAGATCCCGGTACCCACCGACGTGGTGGTGGGCAAGGAGTTCTCCGAGAATGCCGAGGCCACCGTCAAGAAGGTGAGTGATGTGGCCGACGACGACATGATCTTCGACATCGGTCCCGAGACCGCCGCCCGCTTCGCCGAGATGATGAAGGCCGCCGGCACCATCGTCTGGAACGGTCCCGTGGGTGTCTTCGAGTTCGACCAGTTCGGCGAGGGCACCAAGACCCTCGGCATGGCCATTGCCGAGTCCAAGGCCTTCTCCATCGCCGGCGGCGGGGATACCCTGGCCGCGGTGGACAAATACGGCATCGCCGATCGGATATCCTATATTTCCACCGGTGGCGGCGCTTTCCTCGAGTTCCTGGAGGGCAAGAAGCTGCCCGCCGTGGCCATCCTGGAGGAGCGCGCCAACTCCTGATGTCCCTGTGCGGCCGCCTGCGGGCGGCCGCATCCCAACCTGACGAGAACCATTCATGCCAAGACGCACGAAGATCGTAGCCACGCTGGGACCGGCCACCGACGACCTGAAGATGCTGGACGAGGTGATCGCCGCCGGCGTGGATGTCGTCCGTCTCAACCTCTCCCACGCCACCCACGAGGAGCACGCCGAGCGCGCCGAGCGCATCCGCAACCGCTGCCGCGCCTCGGGGCGCCAGGTGGGCGTGCTGGTGGACCTGCAGGGGCCCAAGATCCGCATCGGCGCCTTCGCCGAGGGGCCCGTGGTGCTGCACGAGGGCGATCACTTCATACTCGACGCCGCCCTGCCCGCCGATGCCGGCAACCAGGAGCGGGTGAGCGTCACCTACAAGTCGCTGCCCGAGGAGGTCTCGCGCGGTGACACCCTGCTGCTGGACGACGGCCAGATCGTGCTCTGGGTCGAGGAGGTGATCGACCACGAGGTGCGCTGCAAGGTGACCGTGGGCGGCGTCCTCTCCGACAAGAAGGGGCTCAACAAGCAGGGCGGCGGGCTCTCGGCGCCGGCGCTCACCGACAAGGACAAGGAGGATATCAAGTTCGCCGCCGCCATCGAGGCCGACTACCTGGCGGTCTCCTTCGTGCGCAGCGCCGAGGACGTCAACACCGCGCGCAAGCTGTTGCGCGAGGCGGGTGGCCACGGTGGCATCGTCTCCAAGATCGAGCGGGCCGAGGCGCTGGAGTGCATCGACGAGATCATCGACGCCTCCGACGCCATCATGATCGCCCGCGGCGACCTGGGCGTGGAGATCGGCGATGCCGAGCTGCCGGCGGTGCAGAAGGACCTCATCAAGAAGGCCCGCTCCATGAACTGCGTGGTGATCACCGCCACCCAGATGATGCAGTCCATGATCGACAGCCCCATTCCCACCCGCGCCGAGGTCTTCGACGTGGCCAACGCCGTGCTCGACGGCACCGATGCGGTGATGCTGTCGGCAGAGACCGCCGCCGGCAAGTACCCGGCCAAGGCGGTGGAGGCCATGGTGCGGGTCTGCGCCGAGGCGGAGAAGCAGGCGGCCACGCGGGTCTCCGACCACCGCCTGCACAGCGTCTTCGGCCGCATCGACGAGGCCATCGCCATGGCCTCCATGTACACCGCCAACCACCTGGGCGTGAAGGCCATCGCGGCGCTGACCGAGTCGGGCTCCACCGCCAAGTGGATGTCGCGCATCTCGTCGGGCATCCCCATCTACGCCCTCACTCCGCACGTCTCCACCCGGCGCAAGGTGACCCTCTACCGGGGCGTCTACCCGGTGAGCTTCGACGTCACCGGCTTCAACTCGCAGAAGGCCAACTTCGAGGTGATCGAGGAGCTGCGGCGGCGCGGCGCGGTGCGTGACGGCGACCTGGTGATCATCACCAAGGGCGACCTCTCGGGCGTGCAGGGCGGCACCAACGTGATGAAGATCGTACGGGTGGGCGACGTCTACGTCCCCGAAGAAGAGTGATTTCCAGACAGATAACCAGATAAGGAGAGAATCATGGCACTGATTTCCATGCGTCAACTACTCGACTATGCCGCCGAGCACGACTTCGGCATGCCGGCCTTCAACGTGAACAACATGGAGCAGGTTCACGCCATCATGCAGGCCGCCGACGAATGCGACAGCCCGGTGATCATGCAGGGCTCCGCCGGCGCCCGCTCCTACGCTGGCGAGCCCTTCCTGCGCCGCCTGGTGCAGGCCGCGGTGGAGATGTATCCCCACATTCCCGTGGTGATGCACCAGGACCACGGCTCCGAGCCGGCGGTCTGCCTGCGCTCCATCCAGTCCGGCTTCACCTCGGTGATGATGGACGGCTCCCTGATGCCGGACATGAAGACCCCCTCCAGCTACGAGTACAACGTGGAGACCACCCGCAAGGTGGTGGAGATGGCCCATGCCGGCGGAGTCTCCGTCGAGGGCGAGCTGGGCTGCCTGGGCTCCCTCGAGACCGGCATGATGGGCGAGGAGGACGGCCACGGCGCCGAGGGCAAGCTGGACATGGACCAGCTCCTCACCGATCCCGACCAGGCCGCCGACTTCGTCAAGCAGACCGGCGTGGACGCCCTGGCCATCGCCATCGGCACCTCCCACGGCGCCTACAAGTTCACCAAGCCGCCCACGGGCGAGGTGCTGCGCATCGACCGCATCAAGGAGATCCACGCGCGCATCCCCGACACCCACCTGGTGATGCACGGCTCCTCCTCGGTACCCCAGGAGTGGCTCAAGATCATCAACGAGTACGGCGGCGACATGGGCGAGACCTACGGCGTGCCCGTGGAGGAGATCGTGGAGGGCATCAAGCACGGCGTGCGCAAGGTGAACATCGACACCGACCTGCGCATGGCCTCCACCGGCGCCATCCGCAAGCACCTGCACGACAACCCGAGCAACTTCGACCCGCGTAAGTTCCTCAAGGCCGCCACCCAGGCCATGAAGGAGATCTGCAAGGCGCGCTACGAGGCCTTCGGTAGCGCCGGTCACGCTTCCAAGATCAAGCCCATCTCCCTGGAGGAGATGTACAAGCGCTACGAGAGCGGCTCCCTCGATCCCAAGATCAGCTGAGCTGGGCTCGCACCGCTTCCGGGGGCGCTTCGGCGCCCCTTTTTTTGCGTGAAGGTGTGGGCCGGGGTTCAACCCGGAGGTGGTTGAATACCGTGCCGCATCAGCCAGTCCCGGTCCAGCTCCCAGCGCACGTGGTCGATGTCCGGGGCCTCCAGCACCAGGTCCCGTGCGCGGGTCTGGATCCTGGCCAGCCGCTGCTGTGCTGCCTGGAAGGCGGGAGAGTCGCCGGGCTGGCCGGCCACCTCGGGAAAGAGGAGGCCGAGGACCCGCTCCACGGGTACGGCGGGCGAGCGGGGCGTGCTCATCACTGCCGTGGCCCCTTCCACACGCAGCACCCGGAAGGGGTAGGGAGAGGCGGATACCTGCGGATCCGACTCGAGGAGGTCGTTGAGTTCGGCCACCCGGGGCGGCTCGTAGAGGGCGAGCAGGACCAGGCCCAGGATCAGGGCGAGGAGAAAGGCCGCATAGATTCGGGTGCCGCGGTCGAGGGGCATGGCGTGGTTTCCTCTCCTGGACGACGGTTTTCATTCTGGCGGCGAAGCCTTGCCGTCGCCATGACGATTCTCATCAATCGCGGAAATTCTTGAACTGCAGGGGCAGACCGTAGTCCTTCTCCCGCAGCAGGGCGATCACCTGCTGCAGGTCGTCCCGCTTCTTGCCGGTGACCCGAAGCTGGTCGCCCTGGATCTGGGCCTGCACCTTGAGCTTGGTGGCCTTGATCTCCTTGACGATCTTCTTGGCCACGTCGGAGGGGATGCCCTGCTGGACGAGCACCTGCTGGCGGGCGGCGTTGAGGCTGGTGACCGGCTCCTTCACGTCGAGGGCCTTCACGTCCACCCCGCGCTTTGCCAGTTTCTCGCGCAGGATGTCCAGCATCTGCTTCAGCTGGAACTCCTGTTCGGCGCGCAGCTCGATCTCTTCCCCTTTCAGTTCGAAGCTGGCGTCCACCTCCTTGAAGTCGAAGCGGGTCTGGATCACCCGGTTGGCCTGGTCCACGGCGTTGCGGACCTCCTGCAGGTCCACCTCGGAAACGATATCGAACGATGGCATGGCACTCCTCCGGCCGCTGTTCAGAGGTTCCCACGGCCAAGGCTACCACGAAAGGCGGGGTCAGGCCGCCTGTTCCTCCTCCCCCTCGAGGAGCGCGCGCAGTTTCTGCCGGGCGCGGAACAGCCGGGTGCCGGCGCCGGCCACCGAGAGCCCCAGCCTGAGGGCGATCTCCTTCTGGGAATAGCCGTGGAGCACCTGGAGCAGCAGGGGCTCGCGGTACTCGTCGGGCAGCCGTTCCAGGGCGTTGCGCAGCACGAAGGCCTCGGTGGAGGTGTCGTAGTAGGTATGGCCGTCACCCAGCGCCTCCATGGGAATGTCGCTGTAGCGCGGCTGGATGCGCTCGAAGCGGCGGGCGTTCTCGCGGCGCAGGATGGTGATGAGCCACCCCTTGGCGGCCTCCGGCTTGTGCAGCTTGTCCAGCGATTTCCACGCGCGCAGGAAGGTTTCCTGCACCAGGTCGTCGGCGACGCTGCTGTCGCGCACCAGCCACAGTGCGTAGCGGTAGAGGTCGTCTCGGAATCGGCCGATGACGTGCTGGAAACGTGCCTGCCGCAGGATCTGGCTCTCCTCTTCCGGCGGTACGACCTGGTTTCGGGGTGCTGTGGCGATGCTGTGCATGAATGGCTCCGGTCGGCGTTTTCAAGGTCTCTGTGCTGATTGTCTGCATATGTCGTGCCAGAGCTGTAATACACTGATTTTTCGGTGATTGTGGTTTTCTTGTCCTTCCTGGTCAGCTGCCGGAGGTAATGTTTCATCACGTTGCAGGATCGACCTGTAACGAAACGTTACCCTGGGGTCGGAAGGCCGGGTCGTTGAGGCACGGCAAAGCGCAGGGACTCGGGATCGCGCTATGCTGGGTTCAGGGGTTTCGTGGAGCAGATGGCATGAGCAGGCAGGTCCCACCGACCGTCGATCCGGAGGACGAGGCGCGGCTACTGGAGGTCGTTGCGGCACTGGCGGAGGAGCTGCATCCCGGTCGGGCGGAGCGGGTGCAGGTGGGGCCGGACTCCCGGCTCGACGAGGAGCTGGGCTTCGACAGTCTTTCCCGCGTGGAGCTGTTGATGCGCCTCGAACGGGTTTTCAGCGTGACCCTGCCGGAACAGCTGCTGGCTACCGCGGAGACGCCGGGTGACCTGTTGCGCGCGGTGCGGGATGCCGGCCGGCCTTCCGGGAAACGGATCGAGGCGGCGCCGCTCCCGGTGGCGGCCGGCGTGGAGGGCGTGCCCTCGACGGCCCGCACCCTGGGCCAAGTGCTGGAGTGGCACCTGGATCGGCATCCGCAGCGGGTGCATGTGCACCTCTATGAATCGGGGGACGAGGTGCGTGCCGTCACCTACGAGGAGCTGTATCGGGGAGCCGCGGAGGTGGCGGCGGGCGTGCAGGCCCGGGGCCTGCTGCCGGGCGAGTCGGTGGCCCTCATGTTGCCGACCGGCCTGGACTACCTGCACGGTTTCCTGGGCATCCTGCTGGCCGGCTGCGTGCCCGTACCCATCTATCCCCCGGCGCGCCCCTCCCAGCTCGAGGACCACCTGCGCCGTCACGTGGGCATTCTGGGCAATGCCCGTGCGCGCCTGATGATCACCGTGCCCGAGGCGAAAATGGTGGCGCGCCTGTTGCGGGCCCAGGTGGATTCGCTGGACACCATCCTCACGCCGGAAGAGCTGAAGGGGAGTGGGAGCGGCTTCGGCGGGGTCGACGTGAAGCCGGGGGGTGGGATCCCCGGGTACCGAGCTCGAATTCGCCCTATAGTGAGTCGTATTACAATTCACTGGCCGTCGTTTTACAACGTCGTGACTGGGAAAACCCTGGCGTTAC
>AMFO01002390.1_pt1 | contig 11049 bp, 11 predicted proteins | sample 552608 | NCBI WGS metagenome assembly AMFO01 (sample SAMN01893955, study PRJNA167987) | microbial mat metagenome | biome: hydrothermal vent | place: USA: Loihi, Hawai'I | collected 2003-05-01
ACGGCCCTGTTTTTCGCCTTCTTTGCTGCACCTATCTTTATGTGGCTAAAGGAACGCGCCCTGCCGCAGGCTCTTCCTACCCGCGAAACGTACTGGGACATCGCCGTCCGACGTCTGAGTACCACCATCCATGAGGCGAGCAAGTTCCGAGAGTTCGTCAAGTTCGTCATCGCTTTCCTCATCTACAATGACGCCATCATCATGGCGTTGGATTTTTCCGCTATTATCGGAGCCGTCCTCTTCGGCATGAATCAGCAACAACTGATTCTCTTCTTCATTTTGGTCCAAGCCACCAACGTGGTGGGGGCCTATCTTTTCGGCCTGATAGCGGATGAGGTCGGCTATAAGCCAACCCTTATTTTTTCTATCCTGATGATGATAGCAATCGTCATCGCTTTGTACTTTACCCAGAGCATGCTGGGCTTCCTGATCATCGGCGCGCTGGCGGGCATCGGCATGGCCGGCGTCCAATCTCTGAGCCGTACCATGGTCGGAGCGATGGCCCCGCCGGGGCGGAGTGCTGAGTTCTATGGCTTCTTCGCAGTAGCCGGACGCACGTCCTCCTTTATCGGACCGGCCGTCTATGGGTTCATAGCCGCGGAAATGGCCCTTTGGTTTCAACAACATGGCCTGGGCATACACCTGGCCGAGCAACAGGGCCAACGCGTGGCCATCCTCTCTATTGCTTTCTTCTTGTTTGTGGGTCTCATCATCCTGTTGACAGTAAACGAAAGGGTGGCCCGCTCTTCGGGGGTGGAGAAAGAGAGAATCATAGACATGATCGAATAAGTAACCTTTCCACACTTTACAGGGCGAAGGCGACGTTTGTCACCGCGACAATGGCAGGAGAGAATTGCCGGGTAGGAGGAAGGTTGAAACGAAGGAAATCTATTTCCCCGACCTCACTTAGGAGGCAACATCATGGCAAAGATCAGTGGTGGTGAGTTGCTCTTGCGCACATTGCATGAATATGGTGTGACTACTTTGTTTGGTGTCTTGGATGGAAGTCACAACCCCATTCTAGCCGTCATTGACAAGTACCATATGCGCTTCATTTCTGCTCGTCACGAGTCGGCAGCCGCCCACATGGCAGAAGCCTGGGCCCGAATCCGGGGGGAACCCGGCATTGTGAGCACAGGGATCGGACCCGGAGCGCTCAACACGCTGGCTGGTGTCGGCGTCGCTAACGCGGAGGGTTCTCCTCTGATAGTCTTTACCGGGCAGCGCCGACGTGATATCATCACACCTGACCGAGGTGGCGGGTTCCAGGTGGCCCCTCTCGTAGATCTCTATCGGCCGGTGAGTAAGTGGGCTACAGGCGCCCGCGAATGGCGACGTATCCCTGAACTCGTGGCCAAGGCGTATCGGGCAGCAACTTCCGGACGTCCCGGTGTGGCTTACGTGGAACTGCCAGAAGATCTACTGAATGAAACCCGCGACGAAAGCCTTGCCCACATCGAACCACGAGATCGAGTCGTGGTCACTCGACTGGGGCCCGGGGATCCCGGAGCTATTGCTCAAGCGGCCGAACTGTTGGTCCACGCCCAACGTCCATTACTCCACGCGGGGCATGGTGTCCGATGGGCAAATGCCTGGAAAGAATTTCAGGCGTTGGCCGAGTACCTGGGAGCCACTGTGACAACCACATTGGCCGCACGTGGTATCGTGCCGGAAGACCATCCTCATTATATCCCTATTTTAGCCCAGGATATTCTGACCGCGGCGCAACAAGAAGCGGATGTGGTCCTGGCCGTGGGAACGCAGCTGGGTGAATTAGACGGCTGGGGACTCCCTCCCTGGTGGGGAGATCCCGCACAGCAGAAGTTTATTCACATCGACGCGGATCCGACCATCATCGGCCGCAATCGTCCGGTGGACGTAGGTATTATCGCCGATGCCCGCAAAGCTTTGCAGGCTCTCTTCGAGGCTGTTCAGGCGCGCACGAAACCTCGTGCTCCTCACCCAGCCCTGAAGCGCTATCAGCAGGATAAAGAGACCTGGAGACAGCAGTTGGAACAAGCCACACAGGTGAGCATGGGAGGCATCAACCCCGGCCGTATGGTGCAAGAAGTACGAGCATTCTTCCCGCGTGATGCCATTATGGTCATGGACGGCGGAAATACCAGCTTGTGGTGCCTGAATTTCCACCCTATCTACGCCCCACGCAGTTTCCTCTACACGGCCAAATTCGGCCATCTCGGCAGTGGTCTACCTTACGCGATTGGTGCCCAATTGGCTGCTCCCGACCGGCCCGTGTACCTGATCAGCGGCGACGGGGCGATGGGATTCAATGTCCAGGAGCTCGAAACCGCGGCCCGCTATCAAGTTCCTATCGTAGTTATCGTCGCTGTGGACCGCGGATGGGGTATGGAGCGAACATCACAAATGGCCGCGGGCATCCCAAACCTCGTTGAAACAGAACTGTACCCAGAAACTCGATTCGACCGGGTGGCCGAGGGCTTCGGTTGCCACGGTGAGTATGTGGAGCATCTGGCAGACTTACGGCCGGCCCTGGAACGTGCCACGAGTTCCGGTCGCCCGGCACTCATTCAAGTGATGGTGGATCCCATGGCTAACATGGCCCCACCGGGCATTCGTACCTTCGCTGCCATCCGTCAAAAGGTGGAATAGCCCGGCATTCCTGTGGCTTCCAAGAGCCTATCGCGAAAAGAGATGGGAGGAGGAGGAAACATGCCATCCGAAGAATCTCGTGTGGCCCTCATCACCGGAGCAGGACGCCGTGAGGGCATCGGGGCTGCCATCGCCCGACGTCTGGCTCGGGAGGGATGCCGCGTTGTGATTGCCGATCTGGGGAGGTCATCATCGGAGCCCACGCATCCGGAGACGGCACGTGAGGAAGAGATGGAAACGGTCGTCCAGGAGATAAAGGCCCTTGGCGTGAATGCTCTCTCTGTACGAGTCGATGTGACAGACGAAATGTCCGTCAGAGCGATGATCGAAATAACGAAAGAGGCCTTTGGGCGCCTTGACATCCTGGTGAATAACGCTGGAGCCGTCTTCGCGCCCGCCCCTGTGATAGCGATGAGTGTGGATGCTTGGCGCAAGACCCTGGACGTAAATGCCACGGGCACTTTTCTGAGCTCACGCTACGCGCTGCCCCTCATAATCGCCGGAGGCCGTGGAGGACGTATTATCAACATTTCCTCCATTGCCGCGGAACGGCCTCGCCCTTACATGGCCGCCTACGCGGCGAGCAAAGCAGCCGTGGTTGCCCTTACCCAGGCCCTGGCCCAGGAAGTTGCCCCCCACGGTATCACCGTAAACGCGGTTCTGCCCGGCGACATTGATACCCCTATGAAACGCTGGGGAATGGATTTGGAGGCTCACATTCTGGGAAAAACCCACGAGGAGGTCACGTCCGGCCTCGTAGCTCGTATTCCTGTCGGCCGCTTGGGTCTGCCAGAAGATGTGGCCAACCTGGTGGCCTTTCTGGCCTCGGATGAAGCGGCCTTTATTACCGGCCAGGCCTACAAGCTCACCGGAGGACGCGAGCTGACCTGAAGAACTTGTCTTGGTGGGAAACACAGAGCATTAGGGCAAGAAGTGCACAAAAACCTGGTTGGCAACGGCATACGCCCGCGCGTTCAAGCGGATCCGTTGGGATGTAACGGAAAGAAGTCCTAAAGTGACCAGCCGCTCGATGGTGTGGCCGTAGTGCTCCACCGGATCGATACCGAATTGAGTGCGAAATGTCACGCGCGAGACGCCTTCTTGCAAAAGGCGCAGCCCCAGGATCATGGTTTCGCCCATGGCCAGGTCGCGCGGAATGGGTTCCCAGCCGTCGACAACGGACTCACCCGCTTCAATGTGCCGGATGTACGTGTGAGGGAGCCTCACCGTCCACCAGCGTTGGGCCCCATCGAAGGAGTGGGCTCCAGGCCCAAGGCCCAAATAGGGCTGATGACGCCAATACACCAGGTTGTGAGCACAAGGATACTCCAAGCAGGCCCAATTGGAAATCTCATAGTGAAAGTAGCCCGCGTCCGCCAATAGCTCCCTTGTGCGCGCGTACATCTCTCCTTGCACATCGTCATCCGTCGGGGGGACGCGCCCGGTAGCCACTTGATGAGCCAAAGGGGTTCCCTCTTCCACCGTCAGCGCATAACAAGAGAGGTGCGTCGGAGCCAAGTCCAAAGCCCGATGTACGTTGGTCTCCCAGTGTTCCGGTGTCTGACCGGGCAGGCCATATATCAGGTCCAGGTTGATGTTGCCGAACCCAACTCGCCGGGCTTCCTGCACCGCCCGGACGACGTCAGCGGCCGTGTGAATCCGACCAAGGAAATGGAGTTCTTCGTCGTCGAAGCTTTGTGCGCCCAAGCTCAGACGATTAACGCCAAAGTCGTACAACGCCTGGAATTTGGCCTGATCCACAGTGCCGGGATTGGCCTCACTTGTTATCTCCGCACCTGGCAAGAGGGAGAAAGAGTCGTATACCGCCTCCAGGATACGAGCCAACTGACCGGTACTCAAGACTGTTGGAGTTCCTCCGCCAATGAAGAGGGTCTGCAGGGGAGGATGCCCCAAAAGGTTCCCCCAACGACGAATATCCTGAGCAAGCGCCAGGGAGAAAGGCTCCTGCAATGAAGCCATACCCGCATAGGTGTTGAAATCACAGTAAGGACATTTGCGTTCACAGAAAGGAATGTGTAGGTACAGGGCAACGGGGGGCCCTGCCTCAAATGGCGTGAAAGAAACCACGTCAGCCATTGTCCCTTTAGCTTTATTGCCCCCCGACAACCCGAAAACTATTCGCCATGCGGGCGAAATCCGTGATGCGTTTCGGGAAGGCGTCGGCCAGGGTAGTAAAGGTGAGCACGAATACATTGTCGGATGCGGTGCGCAAATACACCTGCCAGCCCGCTACCGGATAAGTACGACCATCACTGCCACGGATGGGGTAACTGTAAAGGACCGCAATGGCTGGATATGCCCCGATCTTGCCGCGGTTCATGGTTTCCAAGCGCAGCCCGTTGATGAGTTTCAGGTTCTGGATAACCGCCTGGGCGAACACCTTCTGACTCGTTCCCCGGGGAATAGAGGTATGTACAATGTTCAGGTTGCTGACGAACGGCAAGGCACCTGCATCGGACTCAGAAATCGGCGAAGTGATGAAAGCAGCCGTATGGGTGGCGATCAGCCGTTTTATCTGCGCCGTGAGAAGCTGACGCAACTGTTCGTCCTGAACGCGATTAAGCAGGATTTTCCACTCCTTCTGAGAAAGATCCATTGCCAGCCAATCAGGAGGATAGGCCAAGTGGAAGTGGTCGGAGGAGCTGTAGAAGGTGAACCAGTCTCCAGGAATAACGACCTGATCGGCCTTGAGCAAAGGTGAGACATCCGGGTTGACAACTGGCGTGGGTGTCGGCGGCAGAGGTGTGGAGGTAGGTGTAGCTGGTACAGGGGTAGCCGTCGGAGTAGCCGTTGGCAAAGCAATGGTCGGTGTCGGTGGTACAGGGGTAGGGGTAGGCGTTGGTGCCGGGCGGGAACACGCGGCCAGAGCTATACCGAGTACTAGAGCTATACCGAGTGCTAGGATGAAAGAGACAACACGGTTGTACGATATCATCGGGAAACAAGCCTCCAATTGGATCCGAATCAATGGCAGATCACTTGCAAGACCATCGTAACATGAAGCAGGCCGTGGGACAACAATGGAGATGGGACGGATGTATGATCAAACACGTTTCCAGGGCCTGCCTCTAAAGCCACGCGTCCACCAGGATGACGATGAAACGCCCTGGGCCATGAACCCCAATAGCCAATGTCTGTTCGATGTCCGCGGTCTTGCTGGGGCCGGTAATCAAGGTGAGTGCAGCCGGAAATGGCCGCGACCGTCCGGCCACCCATGTGAACAGATCCGTTGTCAGACGTTCCGTAGGGATGAGGACAATATGGACGGGGGGGAGTAAGACGGCCATCCTACTGTGGGCATATCCGCTCTCAATAACCACCGTCCCGGTTTCCGCCAGAGCAGCGGTCCCACTACTTATTCCAATGTCCGCAACAGCAGCAAAATTGCGAGCATCCCCCGCGGTGCGTCCAACCACATACCAGTCCATGTCTGGCCAACGCGCGGGAAAATCCACTGTATCCAGGGGCGGATCGGGATTGACGATCACTCGACGAGCATCCACTTCGTGGAAATATTTGTCCAGGACGTCCAAAGCTTTGGTTAAACTGGGGGCGCGCCTGGGCTCCCCGCCTACCAGTCGCAAAGAAGACTCAAAGCGACGTGTCAGATCGCCGAAATGGCGGCGCGAGCGCCAGGCTGCCGGGTGAGGGACTTCTCGATACTGAGCCCGCAGGCGAGCCAGAATGACTTCTCGAGCTTCCCGATCTGTCATGATCTCATCCCCGGGTCTTATTTGTGACACATTCTGATTCTTCCGCCTCTCTCACACTTCGCCGCTCCTCCAGATCTCGTGAAACGAACGCCGGGCAGGAGCCGGCAACCGGCGTTTCCCAACCGGGTTGAAAGGTTGAGGCAGGGCAAGATAGCGGCCGCGCACGAAAGGACGCAAGGTCCAGCGCAAAGCACCTGCCACTCGTCGGTACAGACGAGGGTGTGCCAGCAACCAGGCAGCAATACGTTCCAACCAGGCATCAGTGCGTGACACATGCCCCCGTCGCACCTCTTCAGTCCGCAAGTCGATCAGCATCCTTGGCAGATCAATGCGTGCCGGACATACATCCAGGCAAGCTATGCACAACGAGGTCGCTTGAGGCAAGGCAGAATAGGTCTCCAAGCCAAACAATAGAGGAGACACCACCGCACCGATAGGCCCACTGTAAGGGCTACCATAAGCATGTCCGCCCGTCTTCCGATACACAGGACACACATTCAGGCAGGCCCCACAGCGGATGCACTGAAGGACCTCTTCAAAAGGGGTGCCCACATATTGGCTACGTCGGTTGTCCAGGAGAACGATGTGGACATTCTCGGGGCCGTCCACATCGTCGGCGCGGGCAGGTCCGGTAATGATGCTGGTGTAGACAGAAAGCGGTTGCCCGGTCGCGCTCCGGGCCAGAAGGGCAAGCCATACAGCCGCGTCTTTCCATGTGGGTACAACCTTCTCGATACCCATGAGGACCACGTGGACTTTGGGGGCGCTCGTCACCAGACGCCCATTTCCCTCATTGGTGACCAGGACAATGCTACCGGTCTCGGCGACAGCCACGTTCGCCCCGGAAATACCCATCTGAGCCTCTAAAAATTTCTGTCGCAAGACACGTCGAGCCTCAGCCGTAAGGGCCGGAATGTCGTCTGCAGGTAACGAACGTCCCACAACCTGGCTCAGCAACGCGGCAACTTGCTGACGCGTCTTATGAACCGCGGGAGCGATAATGTGGGAAGGGGTCTCTCCTGCCAACTGCACAATCCACTCCCCCAGATCGGTCTCTACGGCCTGAATGCCAGCCGCTCCTAGAGCCAGATTCAGGCGGGTTTCCTCACCCGTCATGGATTTACTCTTGACAGCCAGACGGACATTGTAAAGGCGGGCGATCTCGACAATAATCCGGTTGGCTTCATCCGCGTCTCGGGCCCAATGTACGTGAGCACCGGCAGCCGTCGCATTGCGCTCGAACGTCTCCAGGTGTTCGGCCAAGCGTGCCAATGTTGCCGCGCGAATGGCTTTCAACTGGTCCCGCAGGGCCTCCACGTCCGGCATTTCAGCCAAAGCCTGCTCGCGACCCTGACGAAAATGAGCCGTAGCTCCGGACAAAGCTCCTTGCAAGAACGGGTCAGCCAATGCTTGCTGAGCACGTTTGCGAAATTCGGCCAGTGTGATGCTCTGCCCTTCTTCCCCGCCCATAGTGTTCCTCTCTTGGGTCAAACGCCCGGAGCGGACCCTTCACTCCTCACCCATTAGTCCCAGCGATCTCGCCAAAACGACGGCTATATGCTCTACCTGGATAGGAAGATCGTCCACCATGCCTCGCATCTGCATCAGACATCCGGGATCCGCAGTGACCAGCATGGATGTCTGGGTATCTACCGCCTCACGCAACTTGTCCGCTGTGATGGCATTCGAGACTTCGGGAACACGCACGGAGAATACCCCGCCAAAGCCACAGCAGCGGTCCGGTTCCTGCATCTCATGGATAAGCGCGCCCGCTGTCGACAGTAGAAATCGAGGTTCGTCATGGAGGTGGAGCATCCGGGCCATGTGACAGGAGTCGTGATAGGTAACGGTCAGCGGTTTTCCTTCAACAAAGGGCTGCCAGTGGGCCACGTGTATCAGGAACTCCGTCAGTTCATACGTCTTGGCAGCCAACTGCTGGGCCCGCCTCTCCCATACCGGATCGTCGCGGAACAGGTGGGGGTAATGCACCCGCAGCATGGCCGTACAAGAACCGGAGGGGAGGACGACATAATCGAAGGGCTCGAGTATTTCAATAGTGTGTCGGGCCAAACGCATTGCTTGTTCCCGGAAGCCGCTGTTGAGGAAAGGCTGTCCACAGCACGTTTGTCGACCGGGAAATTCAGGCTCATATCCTGCCTGACGAAGCAAACGTACAGACGCGACGCCGATCTCCGGCATGATTTGGTCGACAAGACATGTGACGAAGAAAGCCAAACGACGTTGCTCGGCTGACATGGATGCTCTCCTCTAGCCGAAGGGCCAGGAAAGTCCCCTCAGAGATCCTCATACAAGGTACAGACCCCCCTGAGGCCACGCTTATCGTGGCAGGCCGCCTTTGTGTGCCTCAGCACTTCGTCCAAACGACTCCCAAGTCTATATTCGCACGCCAAGACCATCGCCTATTTGCCCTTTTGAACCTCAAGATAACGCTCTATCGTCTCAGAAGAAACGCTCCCGGCAGTGCCGACATAGTAAAAACGGGTCCACATGCAGGGAAGTCTGCTCTTCAGACTGGGGAACTCGCTGCGCAGTTTGAAAGCGGTGTATCCCTTGATACGGTACATGACCTGATGCGGCGCAATCGTGGGAGGAAAGCTACAAAAGAGGTGTACGTGGTCAGGCTGCACAGAGAGATCAAGCACCTCGCCACCCAGCTCATTCGTTTTCTCGACGATAAGCTCTCGGAGGCGCCTGGCCACTGCGCCCGTAAGGACCTTGCGACGGAACTTCGGTGTCCACACGAAGTGGTAATTAATGTCATACGTGGCATGACGAGTTCTCTTCTGTCCCATGCTCAAAGTATATGACATTCGGTTTCACCTGTCAAACTAACTCTCGGGCATATGATTGCGGGACCATGGCACTTTTGCCGAATAGATGTATAATCGTAGCATCATACGCCGATACACAAACGCTCACACCAACAGAGTAGAGATGTCAGGCGCTAACCAGGTTCCCCAGGGTGTTATTCGTAATTCAGTCCGCCGCAGGTGGACGAATCAGGAGGTCGTCATGTGGAGAGAGGTACGCGTGTCGCTTGACAAGCTAAAAGATGTGGAAGCTCTGGAAAAATCCATCAAGGGGCGTATTATGAACGTCCAAGTGGAGGATGAGGAGGCCATTGTTGAATACGTCCCTGTGGTCTCGGATTCCTGGTTCGTCGAGGTGTGGGACAACCAGGCTACTGTGTACTTTGTGAACGAATTCGACTTCATCTTGGATGTGTCAGAGATTTACCGGGTGGACGAAAAGGCGCGACAGCGAGTCATCCGGCAAATTCTAGAGGATTATGGCATTACCCTGGAGGAAAGCGGCCAGTATTACCCCATCAGCCAGGAAGCCCAGGAAGCCTATGAGGCGATGATGGCTGGAGCGGAACGCAAGCGCAGCAGTTCGCGGTCGTATGGCTGAGCAAAAGCGATCGCTGCCTCCCCAATCCACAGCCAGAGCAGCAGCCGGATCAACCCATGCACACATTGATCACCAGCGTTCGCAACAAGCACGTTGTCAATGCCAGAAAGTTGTCCAGTCGCAAGTACCGGCATCGGCTAGGACGGTTTCTGGTGGAAGGCCTCCAGCTTCTCCACATGGGACTGGATGCAGGGGCCACCCCCCGGGAGCTTTTCTACTGTAAGGATTTCTTCACCGGCTCTGAAGCGTCGACGTTGTTGCGACGTTTCGAGAAAGCAGGGGCAACGTTGTTGCCGGTCAGCTCCCGTGTGATGCGTGTCCTCTCCGAACGAGAGCGTCCTCAGGGACTTGTAGCCACATTTGCTTTGTTCGAGTCTTCCCTGGAGCAAATCCAATGGAGCGGGCGTGACCTGGCAGTGGTCCTAGATCGCTTACAAGATCCTGGAAACCTGGGTACTCTCATCCGCACGGCAGATGCAGTGAATGCCCATGCAGTCATTCTCATCGAGCCTTGCGTTGACCCGTTCGATCCCAAAACTGTGCGCGGGAGTATGGGTTCCATCTTTAATGTGCCGATAGTTCACGCGCAGGATGTCAAGCATCTGTTTGCCGCCTTGAGGAAGCAAGCGGTACATATTGTGGGTACAGATGTGCACCGAGGGACGCTCTGGGGTGACGGACTGTGGGAAGGGAATATCGCCCTCGTCCTGGGCAACGAGGCTCGCGGGCTGTCCGAGGATGTGCGGTCACACGTGGAAAACTATGCTCGACTCCCCATAGTGGGCAAAGCCGAATCCTTGAACGTTGCGGTTGCAGGCGGAATCCTCATGTATTGCTGGCTGAAGGCGACGCTGAGTCACTAAAAGTGCGCCGCGAACGCAGTGCCGCGTATGACCATAGTCCTCCCAGGGCCAGAAAAGGCATCAACCAAAGCAACGTGTTCCACCAGGGCGAACTCTGTGGCGTAACGGTTACCTCTTGTTCCACCCGGCCCTCCCCTTGAAGACCCTGGACACGAACATGCACCCGCCAGCTTCCCTTACGATCGAAGGGGATCACCGTGCGGAACGCCCCCCCGGTTTGCTCCGCCCAAACGGCCTGGTAGGATCTGGAAGGAGCATGACCGTCGAGGGGTGCAACATCCAGGGTAACCCTGGTTGTTGCTGGGAGAGGCGCTCCGTCGGACAGAGTCCCGGTAATGACGAATGTACCCTGGCCGACGTGGGGATCTGCAAGCACTGTCAGACGATAA
>AMFO01000096.1_pt1 | contig 11006 bp, 8 predicted proteins | sample 552608 | NCBI WGS metagenome assembly AMFO01 (sample SAMN01893955, study PRJNA167987) | microbial mat metagenome | biome: hydrothermal vent | place: USA: Loihi, Hawai'I | collected 2003-05-01
CCCGGCCCCGAGGCGTTTGGCCAGATTCAGTCGGTAGGGGTTCATGTCGGTCACCACCACGTTTCGCGCGCCCACGTGCCGGGCCACCGCAGCGCACATGCAGCCAATGGGTCCGGCGCCGGTGATGAGCACGTCCTCCCCCACGAGGTCCCAGGACAGGGCGGTGTGCACGGCGTTGCCCAGGGGGTCCAGGATGGCGCCGATGGAGTCGGGGATCTGCTCGGGGAGATGGAAGGCGTTGGAAGCGGGCAGGGAGAGGTAGTCGGCAAAGGCGCCGGGTCGATGCACGCCCACGCCCACGCTGCGGATGCACAGGTGACGTCGGCCCGCCAGGCAGTTCCGGCAGTGTCCACACACGATGTGCCCTTCGCCAGAGACCCGGTCCCCCAGCTCGAATCCCTGCACCTCATCGCCCTTGTCCACCACCACGCCGGCGTACTCGTGGCCCACCTGCATGGGAACCGGGATGGTGCGGGCCGCCCAGTCGTCCCAGTTGAAGATGTGCACGTCCGTGCCGCAGATGGCGGTCTGTTGGATCTGGATCAAGAGGTCGTTGGGACCGATGCTCGGCTTGGGGATCTCCTCCAGCCAGATGCCCGGCGCCCGCTCTCGCTTGACGAGTGCTCTCATGACAGTTTCCCGATGGCGGCCCCCCACTTCAGAGGCCGGAGATCCGGATGCGGATCACCGGCCGCTTGGGGGCCAGCACGAGTGCAGTGGTGCCACCGGCCACGGCAGCTACGCCCACGCCGATGACCGTCCAGAACCACCACGTCTTGTAAAAGGGGGTCCCTGAGATGCAGCGCCCTGCGGCGCACGTGCCGGAGGGGCAATCTGCGTTGGTCTTGCACGACTCGGCGCCGCCACCGGCCTCCTGCTGCAGGTCGAACCGGGGCGTGGGTCGCGCGAGCGCCTTTAGGAGGCGCCGCACCGGCGGGCTGCCCGGAACCGGCGCCACACGTCTGACGCGCTTGCGAAACGTGCCGGTCTGCGCATCGAAGACGCTCACCTCGGCACTCTCCAGGCCGGCCCGGCACAGCACGAGCTGATCCACCCGGAGCCGCTTGGCCAGGGCGCGCACCGCGGGGCCTGCGCGCTGGCTGCGTCGCAGCTCCTGGTCCACGCGGCCGAGCAGCTTCCGCGTCTCCGCGGCGTTGGGTGCGGTGCCCAGCGTCGCCCGAAGGGAGTAGCCCAACCGGGCGTCCACCACCACGAAGCGGGTGATCCGCGTGGTTCCCAGGCGGCGCAGCTCCACCACGTGGGGGCCCGGGATCAGGTCGTGAATCACCGTGGGCGCGATCCCGCGCAGGTGCCCATCCACCAGCACGAGCGCGGGCCGGTTGGTGTTGATTCGGAGCACGCCGCTCTTGGGAATCGCAGCCCGGATCTTGTCGTAGGCCGCGATCACCGGGGCAGAGAAGTAGCGGGGAGACAGGCGCCGGTTGGGGCGAATGGACAGCGCCACCAGGAACGCCTCCCGCGCGCCGTCCACATCTCCGTCGAGCTGCAGCGCGGCACCCAGGTAGCTGTGGGCCTGCATCAGGCGACGCAGCAGACCCGGGGTGGCTCCGTGGCTTCGGATGAGGGACTGGGTGTCCTGGAGGACCGACTGCAGGATGGTGGCGGCGCGCTTGTTGCGCAGCCGAAAGATGTACTTGCGCGCCTTTCGGATGCGCAGCAGCAGCGCCCGGAGCTGTTCGCGGGGCTCTGCGGGCCGAGCCGTCTCCACGAGCACGCGTCGCGTCTTCGGTGCCACCTGGCTCTTGCGGACCGCGGCGAGCACCCGCGCGGCCAGCTTCCACTCCCGGCCCTGGGTGACCACCACCAGCGCGCCTACGGTCTTGCGCTTCCGGGGCGCCTGGGCGTGCGCCCCCTGGGGCGCCGCCGCCGCGAGGCCGCCGGCCAAGAGCCCAACCAGAGCGATTCGCGCAGTACAGGTCGACATGGCTTCGCAGTATACGAGCCGGCTCCGGGCGAGGCAACCGCACCCGCGACGGGAGGGGTGCTTGCCGCGACCCGGAACACCACGCTTTCTGGTCGCGTCCTAAGGTCGCAGGATGCGGTGGACCCCCAAGGACAGCACGTCGAAGTCGAAGGGGCGGACCTCCCGCGCCGCGAACACCTGCAGGCCGCGTCCCGCCGGTAGCCCGGCAGGGTGGCGCCAGCGGGTATGCGACCAGCGGGTCAGGGCGCGCACCCCGCCCAGGCGCCCCTGCCGATCCATGGGGCGCAGGAGCACCGCGGTCCGCTGCCCGAGTCGGGCCACCAGCAGCACCGCGCCGCCCGCCGCGAGGGAGCCGCGCGGCGCGCCCGCGCGCGCAGGCGCGCGCAGCACAATGGGCGTGGCGTCAAAAGACGCCTGCACCGGAGAGAGGCGCCGCGGGGCGGACCAGGAGCGGCCCCGGTTCCGGGAGACCCGGAGGTAGGCTCGCAGGGGCCGGGTCAGGCGGCTGCGGACCTCGTAGGTCTGCACCAGCAGGTGGGAGGACAGGGCGATGGTACGGCACCGCTTTCCCGGCCCGGACCGGGTGAGTGAGGGCGCTCGGATCCCGTCTGGGCTGCGGCCCACGTAACAGCCCCCCCGGAGATCCCGGGGGCCCCCGAGGCGGGTCACCGTGAGGAGGGTGGGCGGGGATTGGCCCGGAGCCGGCCAGGGCGCCGCAAAGGGCGCGGCGACGTGGCCCGGGCTGTCCCCGGGCAGGGGAAGGGACCAGAGGGCCACCGGGGTGAAGCGCAGGCTATCGCCGCGGCTGCGGTAGACCCGGATCCGCCCCCGGTCGCGTCGGCGGTCGCCCACCTGCACGTAGAGTCGCACCGTGCCGTCGGGCTGGCACAGAAGGCTTGGGGCGCGCTGGGCGTGGTCACCCCGCTGCAGGGCCACCGGACGCCCGTAGCTCCATCCAAAGCCGGGCCGCCGTCGTTTCACGTACACCCGACTCTCGGAGGCCGAGAAGACGCGCTCAAAGGCGAGCAGCCGCACCCCCGAGGGGAGGCGACACAGGCTCGGTGCCACCTGGCTCCCGTGGCCCGCCACTGCCGGCGCGAGGCGGACACGCGGCGCGCGCGCGCCGGAAGCAGACGGGGCGGCGTGTGCCGGGGCGGCTCCCTGCGGCCCCGGGGGAAGCGTCACCGCCCCGGCGCCCAGGGCAACCCCCAGCGCGGCCCCGAGTCGCCAGAGGAGCGGAGCGCGGCGCGAGCGGCAATGGGCGTGGGCCACGGTGTCCTCGGCTAGAACCGGAGCGTGAGGGAGACGCCCGTGGCGATGAGGGGATAGAACAAGCGGTGCGAGGCGTCGTCCTCGCTGCTGTGCCAGGCGGCCTTGGAGAAGAAGTGCAACGATCGGAAGTACAGGCCGAGCCACAGGTCGGGGCGGAGTCGATAGGCCACGCCCACGTCGGGTCCCACGGTGCCGGTGGGGGCGGTGGCCTCGGACACGTCGCAGGTGGCAGTGGGCGTCTGGAGCTGTGCATAGGCAAAGCCGCCGTGCGCGCCCAGCCACAGGGACACGGAGGGCAGCTCCAGCCAGCCCAGCAGGGAGGCGGTGGCGATGTGATAGGCCACCGAGCGCACGTCGGAGCAGGCGGTGAGGTTGGTGCCTCCCACCACGGTGTCGATCTGCCGCGCCACCCGATGGTAGCCGTAGCGGGCCGCGAGCCCGAAACGGAGCAGGCCGTCGCCCAGCACCGCCCCGGCTTGCAGGCCGAAGCCGAAGCCCTCCTTGGGCACGAAGCTGCGGTCCGGGGACAGGCGCGCCACAAAGCCCACCTCGGGCCGCACGAACCACCATCGTCGGGCCGGCGGCTTGGCCGCCGCGGGCGCGGGGCGCGCCTTGCGGCCGGGCGGCGGGCGGAAGGGGTCAGCGTCCAGCTCCGGCGGCGTGGCCCGAGCTGGCGTGGCCAACGCCCAGGCCAGGAGCAGGGCGCTGGCAACCCGGAGCGGGACGAGCAGGGTCGGGGGGGCGCGCCGGGCCACGGGCTACAGCTCCCCCACCTGGTTGGTGCGCACCCAGCCCTCCAGGCCGTTGGGCAGCCGGATCTTCCACCAGCGATCCTCACGTGCCTGCAGGCGCACCTTGAGCCCGGCGTGGATCTCGAACGCCTTGGTGGCGATGGCCCGGGGGCCTTCGCGCACCGCCACCGTGTCCTCCAGGGCGATGGCCTCCCGGAGGCGGGTCTCCCGGTCCACCCGCTCCGAGTAGATCCACCCCAGCACGCCCGCGGACAGGAACGCCAGTACCGTGAGGGCGATGGCCGTGGCGCGAAGCACCCCGCGCCGGAGCAGCAGCACCGCGAGCAGCAGACCGAAGGCGAGCCAGTAGACCGAGAAGAAGAGCGCCGTGGCGGTGGTCACCGAGAAGGCGCGCACCACGCGATCGGTGAACCCGGGGCGCTGGGTGCCCACGACCTTGTCCTTGACGCGCCGTTCCACAATGCCTCGGGCAATCTCCAGATTGTAGCGGGCCGGGGCGAGGTCTGGATCGATGCGGAGCGCCTTCTCATAGGCCCAGATGGCCCGCCCGAGGGCGCCCAGCTTGAAGTAGGTGTTGCCCAGGTTGTAATAGAGGCGCTCGTCCCGGGCCCCGGTGGCCACGAGCTGCTCGTAGCGCGCGCGCGCCGCCGGGTAGCGTCCGGCCGCGTAGGCCTCGTTGGCCTCCCGGAAGATCCGGTCTTCGGCCGTGCCGGCGCGGGCCGGGGGAGGGGCGACCGCCACGGCCAGCCAGATGGCCAGAAGGCCGAGGAGGCGCCCGCGGCAACCCGAAGCGGTGCGGGGTGTCCGGTCCATCACGCGACCTCCGTGTCGGTGGAGAGCGGCCGCAGGCGGCTGCGCTCCAGCGCGGCGATGAGCGTCCGCGTCCGATCCAGCAGGGCCTGCATCTCGGCGGGCTCGGCCGCTGCCGGCGCGAAGCGGGCGAAGTCGCACGCTTCCAACGTCTCGATGAGGGCGTCCACCCACTCGGGCTCGGCGCCCTGTGCTTCGAGTAGCGCACGCAGGTCTCGGGAGGTCAAGCCCTGGACGCGCGTTCCCAGCCGCCCGCTCACCTGGTCTCCGAGCACGGTGGCGATCTCGGCGAAGAAGGCCACCGAGTCCCCACCGCGGAGCAGGGCGGCGGCACGCCGCAGGTGGCGTCGCGCGCGGCCCCGGGCCTCCCGGCGACGGCGGGTCTCGGTGTCCTGGGACAGGCGGCGCCGCAGCGCCCGGCCTCCCAGCAGGAGCAGCACCAGGAGCGGCGGGACGCCCAACAGCACCCAGCGCAGGCCGCTCCGGTAGAGGCGGAAGGGCGTCCGGTTGTGCAGGCGGCGCGCCTGCAGGATGGGCTTGATCTGCCGCCGTAGCTCGTTCTCACGGGCGGGGCCGCTCGCGCCCTGTGCCGGAGCAGGAAGCGTTCCCGTGACCGTCACGGTGAGGGGCCGAGAGCACGCCCGGGTCACGTAGGCGCCCCGGGTCGGATCGAAGTGTGGGAAGCAGATGGCCGGGATCGTGAGGTGCCCTGTGCGCGTGGGCACGAGCAGGTACTCGTGGATGCGTTTGCCCGAGATGCGGGCCGATCGGTTCATCTCCGTGCGCTGGCCAGCGAACCGCACCTTGAAGCCATCCAGCCGTGTGATCCGGTCCACCTTCAGCCCGTGGACGTAGCCCGCTCCGGAGACGGTTACGGTCAGCGAGGCCGCCCCTCGGGCATCCAGCCGGCTGGGCTTCACCTGGGCGGTCACCCGGAACCGGCCCACGTTTCCCTGGTGGAACGTGGCCGGGCGCCCCTGGGTGGGGAGCGGCTTGACCCGGATGAGCACCGGGGCCGAGGCGCGGCGCACCGGGGCCACCTGGAAGAACCCCTGCCCGATGACCCGCGCCTCCACGGTGAGGGCGCCGATGGTGAGCGAGCCCGGCCGCTGGGGAAAGTAGGCCTTGCGCAGGATGGGGACCACTCCGTAGGTGACGCCTCCGATCAGGGTACGGGTGGCGTTCTGCTGCCCCAGCGGGAGGTCCTCGGACAGGAAGTCGTCGGCCTTGGGCGGCACCCGAACCATGGGCATCCCCTGGAGCTGGCTCCGGAAGTAGACGTACCAGGTGACGGTCACCTGCTCTCCCAGCCAGGCGGTGGCCTTGTCGGGCACCACCTGCACGTAGACGTCCTTGTCCCCCCGCAGGTCGGGCTGCTGGCCGGGGGTGATGGGCGGCGGCGGCGCGGGGCCGCTGTCCACGTGCACGGTCACGGTGTTGGAGCGGTACACCTGGCTCTGGTAGGTGACCCGGGCGGCAGGGACCCGGTACCTGCCCGGCTTTCGTGGGGAGACCACGTAGTAGTAGGTGACCGTGTTCTGCACCTGGGCCCGGCCGTTCACGATGCTGATCTGCTGCGACTGGTTGCTCCAGCGGCGGAGCACCTCGAAGGCGCTCAGGTCTGGCGCTTGGTAGTCGCGCAGCGCCGGGCTGCCCAACAGTCCTGCACGGGTCTGGGTCGAGACCGAGATGGCCACGGTGATCGTGAGGCGATCCCCCACGGAGACCTGTTTGGGGGTGGCGTCCAGGGACACCTCCACCCGGGCCCGGGCCGCGGTCGGCGCCGCCGCCATCAGCCCGAGCAGCAGCAGGAGGCTCAACCCGCTATGTGAGACCAGGGTTCGCACCTCGGGCTACCAGTCCTTGACCGGCGCGCGCCCCGCCGCGCTGCGACTTCGTTGACGGTCGCGCTGGCGCTGGCGCCGCTCCAGCTTGTCCAGCTCCTTGGCAGCGCGCTGCCGCGCAATGTCCTCCTTGGTGAGAGGCTTCTGCTTGCGCTGCTGCTTCTTTGGGTCCTGTTTCTTCTGGTCCTTCTTCTTCTGGTCTTTCTTCTGGTCTTGCTTCTTCTGGTCCTTCTTCTGGTCCTTCTTCTGGTCCTTCTTCTGGTCCTTCTTCTTTTTGTCCTCGCACTCTTTCTTGAAGCGCTCCTCGAGCAGCGCCTTGGCGCGGTCGGCGTCCGCGACGCGGCGCTTGGCGTCCTGCATCTGCCGCAGGGCGAGCTCCAGGTTCCACTTGGCGTCGAAGAAGGCGGGCTCTTTCTCCAGGAGCCGACGGTACTCCTCGTAGGCCTTGCGAAAGGCTGCGCCACTGCTGCGCCAGGCCTTGGCTGACTGCTCGGCCATCTGGGCCAGGGCTTGGAGCGCCTTGCAGCGCTGGGCCTTCTGGGCGCCCGCGGCACCGCCTCCCGGGGGGCCCCCCTGGCCCAGCGAGGCCAGCTTCTTCTGCCCGGCGGCGAGCTGGTCGCTCAGCTTCTGCGCCTCGGCGCGCACGGGCTCCCCCAGACGGTACAGGGTGTTGGCCAGGGCGAAGAAGGCGCGCTTGCGCAGCTCCGCGTCTCCGGAGCCCCCCGCCGACAGGAAGGCGTCCTGTGCCCTTTTCAGCTTGGAGAGCAGGTAGTACGCCAGGCCCTGATTGTAGTCGAGCCGAGGACGGCGACCGAGGCGCTTCTCAGCCGCCTGGTAGTGAGACAGGGCCTCCTTGGCCTTGCCCCGCTTGAGCAGGCGATTGCCCTCTGCCACGCCCTTGTCCGGTCGCATGAGCACGCCCCAGCCGAGGCTGCCCAGGCTGGCGAGCAGGAGCCCCACCCACAGGGCCGCCGGCACGCGACGGGCGGGGCGATGGCGCAGGCTGCGGGTCATCTTCTGTCGGACCATACCACAGCCGGGCGCGGTCAGCGGAGCGTCTGGAGCGCGGCTCATGGTTGCCTCCTCGGTCGGGCGGCCGTTGGGGCGGCGGGGGCGGGCGCCCGCCGCGTCGCAGGCCTGTCCCTGTCCGCGGCCTTGGCCGGGACGCGCGCCCGTGCGCGGCGAAGCGCGAATCGGCGGGTTCCCAGGGACGCCTCGAGCCAAAGCAGCAGGAAGGCCGCGAACAAGGGCAGGGCGTACCAGTCCTCATAGCGGCGCTGAATCCGGCGTCGCGTCTCGGCCTGCCGTAGCGTGCGCAGCGCCTTGACGAAGCGGTCCACCCCGAAGGAGGCCGGCGAGGCCGGGATGTACTTGCCGCCCGTGCGCTTGGCGATCTGGCGGAGGATGGTCGGGTCGAGCTTGGTGGTGACGTACTTGCCCTTGTACTTGAGGAACCCGATCTGCCGCCCGTCGTCGGACATTACCGGGATGGGCTCCGGGGCCAGGGTCCCGATGCCCAGCGTGTAGATGCGGATCCCCAGCTTCCGAGCCATCTCGGCGGCGGCCAGGGGGTCGGACTGGTGGTCCTCCCCGTCGGTGATGAGCAGGATCACCTGGTCCCGGGGCGGGCCCTTGCCGCGGATCCGCTGCAGCAGCCGCACCGCAGCGGTGAGGGCGCGGCCGATGGCAGTGCCCCCCACGGGCATGTCGTTTGGGGTGAGATCCTCCCAGAAGAGGCGCACCGCGTCGTAGTCGGTGGTCATGGGAAGCTCTTTGACCGAGCCGGCAAAGAGCACCACCCCCACCCGGGTGCCCGGGATCCGCTCGAGCAGGTGGGCCAGCTCCTGCTTGGCGCGACGGAACCGGGACGGGGGCACGTCGGTGGCGTACATCGACTTGGAGTAGTCGAGGGCGATGACGAGGTCCACGCCGCGCTCCTTGACCAGGCGCGCCTTGCCCCCCACCTGGGGCCGGAGCACCACCAGGCTCAGCGCGAGGAGTGCCAGCCCCGCCAAGACGGGCCGGAGCACGGTCAGGCCTCGGGAGCGCGAGGCCATCATGCGTTCGAGCTGTGGCAGGTGCCCGAGGCGCTCCAGGCGTCGCTGCCGAAGCGCCGCGCGCACCAGCACGCCCACCAGCAGCACGAGCAGCGCCCCGCCCAGCAGGGCGGCGTGCCACCACGGCGCGTGGGGGGGGAGCCCGCCCAGCGATCGAAGAGGAACGCCATCATGGGAACCTCCGAATCACGGCGACCCGGAGCAGCAGCTCCAGCAGCAGCAGCAGCAGGGCGGGCACGAAGAAGGCGTCCCAGTGCTCGGCCGGGCGCTGCTCCTTGAGCACGCGCACGTCCTTTTTGAAGGTGTCCAGGATCCGCTGGAAGCGGTTCCGAAGGGCCTGGCGGTCAGTGGCGAGGTAGGGCGTGCCCCCGGTGAGCGCCGCAATCTGCTCCAGCAGGCGCGGATTCACAGGGGGGCGTCGCATCCCAAAGAAGCCGCTTGCGCGCACGTTTCGGCCCATCAGGATGGTGAAGACCTTGATCTTGAAGGCCGCAGCATAGTTGGCGGCCTGGTTTGGGGTAATCAGCCCGGCGTTGTTGTCTCCGTCGGTGAGCAGGATGATCACCTTGGTCTTCGCCTTGGAGCGCCGCAGGCGGTTGATGGCCGTGCCGAGGGCGTCCCCGATGGCCGTGGCCCGGCCGTTGATCACCCCCAACCGAACCTCGGCCAGCAGGGTGCGAAGCGCCTGGTAGTCGAGCGTGGGAGGACACCAGGTATAGGCCTCCCGGCCGAAGAGCACCAGGCCGATGCGGTCGTAGTGCCGCTTGCGGATGAACTCGTCGATCACCTCCTTGGCCACGTCGAGGCGCGTCTTGCCCCCGAAGGGGCCGCGGCCCAGGTCGCGGGCCTGCATGGAGCGCGAGACGTCCAAGGCGATCACGATGTCGATTCCCTGCGCCTCCTCGCGGTGGGTGACCGTGTAGTGGCTCTGGGGCCGCGCCAGCGTCAGGGCAAAGCCGGTGAGTGCCACGATGCGCAAGGCTGCGGGCAGTGAGGCCAGGCGGGCCAGCAGCCCCGGACCCACGGCCGTCGCCTCCCGCAGACGCGGATAGAGGAAAGTGGCCTCCCGCCGCGCGGTGGCATGGAATCCCGCGTAGGCGAGGGCAGGCAGGGCCAGCAGCGCGAGCAGGAAACCCGGGTGCACGAAGGTCAGCTCGGTGAGGGAGACCGGCAGGCGGTGGTCCACCCAGAGCAGCGCCACGAGCCCCACGATGGCGAGCAGGAGGTACGGCACGCCATGCCGCCAGAGGCGCGCGGTGCGCTGTCGCCCGGATGGCCCTGCGACCCAGCCATTGAGCGCCCCGGGCCCCATCGGGGCGGGCGCGCCAGACTGCGGCGCCCCCGGCGCCCCGGGCGCCTCGTACGTCGAGGTTCCGGTCCGGGGGGCGGTGGGCGCGCCAGACTGCGGCGCACGCGAGGCAGCCGCGCCGCCCGGGGCGGGGGGCGGCCCCTGGCCGGGCTGACCGAAGCCGTCAGGCCGCATGGTCGTCCTCCGGTCCGGTGCGGCCTTCTGGGGCGTCGGAAGGCACCTGCTCAGGGCCCTTTGGGCGGGCGTCCTCCGCCCCGGGATCCGCTGCCGCGCCCGCGTCAGGAGTCCGGGCAGTGGAGGGGGGATTGGCCAGCGCCGCGCCCGCTGCAGCGCCGTCGTCCGGCTCGGCCACCGGGGCCACGTACTTGGTGGCGTGGACGATGTGCTCGGCCTGGGCAAAGTGCCGCTCCGCCTCCTCGAGGGGCGGGATGTACTTGGCGAACTTCACCAGGTCACAGTCGCTCAGGAAGTGCATCAGCTCCGAGAGGGTGATCCCGGTGAGGGGCACTGCGCGCATCTGCGCCTCCAGCTCGCTGGTGGTGAGCTCCAACGAGTCGAACCCGTAGCGCGCGCCCAGGTACTCGCGGATGGCCTCGGAGATGCCCAGGTAGAACGTCTTCATCTCTCCCCGCTCGAGGGCCCCCGAGGCCCGCACGGCCGCCAGCTTCTCCAGGGCCACCTCGTGGGCGGGCCGGGGAGGCGGGGGCGGCGGGCCCTGCCGGCGTCGCCGCCGGTAGAGCCAGTAGGCCAGGACCCCCAGCAGCGCGCCCAGCAGGAGCAGCCCCAGCACCAGGAGCGCGATCTTGAGGCGCCGGTCCTCCACCAGAATCGGCATGGGGGGAGCGTTCTTCTTGAGCCGGGGATTGGGCTCGTTCGCCAGCACCGAGGCGACGGTCTGGGTCACTCCGGGCACCTCGAGCACCAGCGCGGGGACGCCCTGGTGCGGGTCGGTGCTGCCGGCAGCAAAGGCCTGAGGCGGGGGCACGTAGGTCACCGGAATGGGACCGAGCTGCAGCT
>AMFO01000009.1_pt1 | contig 10967 bp, 10 predicted proteins | sample 552608 | NCBI WGS metagenome assembly AMFO01 (sample SAMN01893955, study PRJNA167987) | microbial mat metagenome | biome: hydrothermal vent | place: USA: Loihi, Hawai'I | collected 2003-05-01
CCAAGATTTCCGATATTGACCCCCAATCCGTGGAAACGGAACGCGAAACCGTAACCGCACACCATCCCGACGAGGAAAAATCCCGGGTGGAAACGACGCGTGAAGTCGGAGGCAATCAGGCTCCGCGTCGCGGTCACGGCAACCGCGGCCGCCGCAGAAACGGTGACAACAAGGGGGCCGCCAACAAAAGGACCGAACGCGTCGAAGAAATCATTTCCGACGAGGCCAAGGGTGTGCAGATGAACCTGCGCGAGGTGGCGCAGATGAAGCCGCAGGAATTGCTGCAACTGGCCGAATCCCTGGGAATCGAAAATGCCGCCGGCATGCGCAAGGCGGAACAGGTCTTCGCCATCTTAAAGGCGCATGCCATGCGCGGCGGCACCCTCTACAGCGAAGGCGTACTCGAGATCCTACCCGATGGCTTCGGATTCCTGCGCTCCCAGGAGGCCAATTATCTTGCCGGACCCGATGACGTCTACGTTTCCCACAATCTGGTCCGCCGCTATTCGCTGCGCAAAGGCGACACCATCGCCGGAGAAATCAAGGCCCCGCGTGACGGGGAACGCTACTTCGCCCTGAAAACGATCGACTCCATCAACGGCGAAGATCCCAAGATCGCAAAGACCAAGGTGCTGTTCGACAATCTCACCCCGCTCTATCCCAACGAGCGCCTGGTGATGGAAGTGGAAGGTTCCAAGGACATCACCGGCCGCGTCATCGACATCGTGGCTCCCATCGGCAAGGGGCAGCGCGGTTTGTTGGTGGCTCCACCCCGCACCGGCAAGACGATGATGATGCAATCGATCGCGCACTCGATCGAAGCCAATCATCCGGAAGTGATTCTGATGGTGCTTCTGATCGACGAGCGCCCGGAAGAGGTCACCGATATGAAGCGATCGGTGAAGGGCGAGGTCATTTCCTCCACCTTCGACGAGCCGGCGCAGCGCCATGTGCAGGTGGCCGAGATGGTCATCGAAAAGGCCAAGAGGCTGGTGGAACACGGTCGTGATGTGGTCATCCTTCTCGATTCCATCACCCGACTGGCCCGGGCCTACAACACCGTCATTCCTTCTTCAGGAAAGATCCTCTCCGGCGGCGTGGATTCCAATGCCCTGCACCGACCGAAGCGCTTCTTTGGCGCCGCCCGCAACATCGAAGGCGGTGGTTCACTGACCATCATCGCAACGGCGTTGATCGACACCGGCAGCAAAATGGACGAGGTGATCTTCGAGGAATTCAAGGGCACCGGCAACATGGAAATCAGGCTCGACCGCAAGCTCGTGGACAAGCGCGTCTTTCCCGCCATTGACATCGCACCTTCCGGCACGCGCAAGGAAGAGTTGCTCGTCGATCGCGAAACACTGCAGAAGATCTGGATCCTGCGTAAAATTCTGACCCCGATGGGCACGGTGGACGCCATGGAGTTCCTGCTCGACAAATTGCGGCAAACCAAGAACAACGCCGAATTCTTCGAAAAGATGAACCAATAGCCCGAGCCGGCTCGACCGCCTGGTCTGATCTTCAAAGATGGGCCAACAGATAATCCAATAGGGAATCGGCGTTGCGCTCAAGCACCTCGAAGACTTGTTCGAAACCATGCGCCTCTTCAAAATAAGGATCCGGAACATCGGGGATGTCGTCCCCCGGTATTTCGAATTGGCGCATCATGAGGATGCGCTCCCCGGGTACGCCCATCTCCAGGAGATCGCGCCGATTTTCTGCATCCATGGCCACGAACCAATGCCAGCGCCCGATGTCCACGGCCTTGATCTGGCGGGCATAATGCGACGACAGATCCAGTCCATGCCTGGCCGCAGCCGCCATCGCACGCATGTCCGCACCACCGCCAATGTGCAAGTCGCCGGTACCGGCCGAAGCAAACCGGAAGTGGTGCGAAATCCCGCGCTCGCGTGCACGTCGCCGGACAATCGCCTCGGCCAGAGGCGATCGGCAGATGTTGCCAAGGCAGACAAACAACACGTGGATCGCATCAGATTGCATGTCGTTCCGCCTGCGAGGGACGCAAGTATACGGGAACAGGATAGCGGACGCGTTTGAAGTCGAACATCCCCTTCTCCAGCCCGTCCAGCAAGGTGGCCAAGGCCGCTGCCCGGGACAAGCTCAAGGGCATGCGTTCCCATGCCGGCAAACTTGAGGCCGACAGTGTTTGGGTCACGTACCTGTCGGGAGGACGGTCATCGATTTCCTCCAGGCGGCAACACCGATCCACCGCCAGCGCCCACCCCTTGCGATAGCGCCCGATGTAGACATCCCCCGCGCGAGCATCCTCGACGACCCAAACCGGTGTCTCTGTATCGCATTGCAGGGATGTAACGGCGAGGGAGGAAACGGCAAAAACCGGGCGCGCGAAGCCGGCATTCAATCCGGCTATCATGGCCGCGACGATGCGAACGCCTGTAAATGAGCCGGGGCCGATGGTCAGGACCAACGAACGGATTTCCTGCCACTGAAGGCCGGCCTCGGAACGCAGCCCCTCCAGCATGGGCAGGATGGCTTGTGAATGGGGGGTTTTGGAATCGCTGGCGTCATGAAAGACACGCCCGTCCGGCCCCTTGATGCAGGCACAGGCAGGGCCAAACGCGGCATCAAGCGCCAGGGCAGGCGGCACCGGGCCGGGCGGGTTCACAGGGTCACGGATGGCGGGCAAGGATTCGGTGAGGGGTGATCGGCAACAGGTGGCTGGAAAAGCAAGAATCAATCATGGTACGTCCAATCCCCGATACCGGAGCTGTGCTCAAGATTTTCCGATACCCGACTCCCTCAACCCTCGTCACTTGGTCCTCGATTTTCGTTCCCCCATCCGAAGTGCAACAGGCCCCTGCTTAGGACAGGCGGCCATACGAGTGCAGGCCGGAGAGATACATGTTGACACCCAGAAAGCAAAAAAGGGTGACCAGGAATCCGGCCACCGCCCACCACGCCAACGCCCGTCCCTCCCAGCCATGGGAGATGCGCACATGCAGATAGGCGCCGTAGGTCAGCCATACAATCAGGGCCCAGGTTTCCTTTGGATCCCAGGACCAATACCCGCCCCACGCCTCCGCCGCCCAGGCGGCGCCAAGAATCGTGGCCAGCGTGAAAGCGGGAAAGCCGATGGCCACGGCCTTGTAGGCCAGTTGATCAAGCTGTTCGAGCGTGGGAAAGACTTCCAGCAGACGCGAATTTCCGCCCTTTCTTTCGAAACGATCGCGCACGAGCCACGCCATGCCGGCGGCACAGGCGACGGCGAAGGAACCGTAGCCGATGAAATTGAACGGCACATGAATCTTCATCCAGTACGATTGCAGGGCCGGCACCAGGGGTTGGATCTCGGCGTGACCGTGGGCCGACAGCCAGATGCCGAAAAAAACGCCGGCGGCGACGAGCCCCATGACAAAGGCACCCATGGCGCGAGCCTGATAGCGCCGTTCCAGCACGAGATAGATGGCGCTGGTCACGCAGAACAGGAGAATGAACACTTCATAGAGGTTGGAGACCGGCGCATGACCGATATCCGGGCTGATCAGATAGGATTCGTACCAGCGCAGAAGCAGGGCGGAACCGCCTGCATACAGTCCCATCCAGGCCGTGGCCGTGGCCAGGCGACCGATGAACGACTCCGGAGCAAACAGATGCGTGATGTATGAAAGCGCCGAGATCAGAAACAATATATTCATGGCCATGATGACACGACCGGACACGAGATTGGATTGATCCGCATAGGAAATCTGTGTCCGAGGCGGCTCAAACCACGCCCACACCACCGCCAGCAGGATCATCAACAATGCGCCGTCCAGCCAGCCCAACAGATTGGAAACGAGCCTAGCCTCTGTCAGCGCCGGCTTGCTCATCCCCACACTCAGGCCGACGGCCAGTCCGGCCACGGCGAAGGCGCCGTACCATCCGAAGGCGGAGAGAGAGAGAAAATGCAGCAGGCCGGCCTGCGCATACCCGCTCGGCCCGTAAAGGGCGAAGGCGATGGCCCCGGCGATGGCTCCGACGTAGGTGCAAAAACGGGCAAACCCCGGAAGGCCGTTGCTCATACTCTGAAAACCCATGCGTGCGGCCGTCAATGTGCTCATATCCTTTCTCCTTGTGTAGGGCTGGAATGAATAGCCTGCTCCATCTTTTTTAAGATTTCATGAAAATCACGCTCGAACCCCAGCTTGTTGCGATTGGTCATGCCGGCCACATTCACCTCAAGCCTGCCCGATTTTTCCTGCAGCACAACCCACAGCTTCCGATGTGGCATGTAGAACATGATGCATAGACCGACGACCAGCAAAGCGCTGCCGGCCCAGATGATGTTCATGCCCGGATCCTTCGTCAGTTGCAGACCGGTATAATACACCTGCTCATAATCCTCGAGAATGGGGATGAAGGGCCAGGGCACCTGGGACAAATTTTTCATGGCCTGCAGAACACGCAGGCCTGCATCCTGAAAATGGGCCGGTCGGCGGCTGCCGTACACATCCTTCAATGCCGCCTTGAAGGCTGCGAGATTGACCTTTTCGTCTCTCTTCCCCTTCTCCGCCTGCAGGCGCCGGGTAAAGGCGCGCAGAAGCTTCCACTCCTTGGGGTTGCTGAAATCCAGGCCCAGCGAAAAGGGCTGATAGTCGCGGTTTTCCCCGGAAAGTGAAACCATGATCAGTGTTCCGACATTGCGGCCGTTCAATTCAAACGGTCGCATGAAGCTCTTGATCTTTACCGGCTTCAGCCCCGGACCCCGGATGATGTATTCCACGGCCGGTCCCAGATCCTTGAACGCCTTGGGTTGCCCTGCCCCGGCCATGTTTTCGATGTTGTAGGGTCGAAAATTGGTGACCTCCAGGCTCACGCCCGTTTTTTTGTCCCGCCAGGTTCGGTACACGCGTGTATCGACCGTCTGCACGCTGCCATCGTCCAGCCGATAGAGTTTCAGGCGGATTTTCGAGCCCCCGTCACCGAAACTGGCCTGATAGATGCGCACGCCTTTATACAGCAGAGGCTCGTTGACGATGATGTCTTTGTGGTCCACGACCACCTTGCCGTGATCGATGATGGACAGCGTGCTGCGGAATTCCTTGGGCATGCCCGTGGGATAGAAATCGATGAAGAATTTGTCGCAGCGGATGGCGAAGGGCATCTTCAATGCCCTCACCTGCATGTCTTTCAGGAAGCTGATGCTGTCCTCCGTGCCACCTTCAACGACGTTCATGTTGCCGCGGAAGCCGTAGTGCACGGAAACCCAACCGCCGGCGAGGATGATCAGAATGGCACCGTGGACCAGGATATAACCCCATTTGTGGTGGCGCCCCTTGTCGGCGCGGATGTAGAGACGGCCCTCGTTTTCAGCGCTCTTTTTCTCCCAGCCGGCCAAAACCTTGCCGACCATGGCCTGGGCCCGGCTCATGTCCAGGTTTTTCACCAGCCAGCGCTGGTGATGATGAAAGCGCTTGAGGGACTTGTCGGCGATGACGATCCTGCGCTTACTCATTTCCCTGAGCATGCGCGGAACGTTCCGCCACAAGCAAAGGGCGAGCGACAGCATCAAAAAGCCCAGCATGCCGAGAAACCAGCCGGTATGGTACATGTCGAACAGGCCCAGATCGTGGAAAACCCCGTACCACAACGGTCCGAATTGCCGCAGATAATCCGTTTGTTCCTGATTCTGCAGCAGGACCGTGCCGATGGCGCTGGCCAGGGCGAGCACCACCAGCAACACGATGGCCAGGGTCATGGAACTCAAACGATCGTACAGGGACTTGGCCCAAGAGGGGGATGGCTTCATAGGTTGGGTATCCTAGAGGAGGGAGGGGTGCAAAAAAACAACAACTTTTCTGCCCCCGTTTCCCGGCCCCGCAAACGCAGAGGACGCAGGCGGCCCCTTTTCCACAGCAGGATGGCAGAGGGGGATCGGCGGCGGGCCGGGCCGGAAATGACGGCGGCGAGATGCCGATGCCAGCGCCAGCGCAACCGTCGGCACGGTTCTTGCACCTCACCGCCGCGGCGATTCAAGCTGCTGGAGACCAGCAATCCCCCCACCTTGCGGCAGAGCAGGCGCGTCAATTCATCGCTGTCCACTCGCACCGCCACGCGGCCGTGCGGCAAAAGCATTCGGGGAAGGTGCGGCCGGGCCGCGAACACCAGGGTGACCGGCCCCGGCCACAATTGCTCGGCAATCCTGCGCAGGCGTTCGTCCTTGCGCCGAGCGAGAGCGAGCGCCGCGGATATCGAATCGGCCAGAAGCAGAAAAGGTCCCGTCCGCCCCTTGAAGAATTGCAGGCGACGTATCCCCTCGGGATGCAGGGCGGCCGCCACTCCGGCCACGGTGCCGGTCGCATGTGCGAGCAATCCACCGTGCATCAGAATGCGGGCGGCGCGCAGCGCCGCCAATTTGCGTCCGATCTTCAGTCGCGCATCCCGCCGGAAACCGCCTTCGTCCAGGTGCGGCGCTCGGCCTCCAGTTTGGCCGTCAGGGCGGTATCATCCTGAGCCAGCATCTGGACGGCCAGCAGGGCGGCGTTTTTGGCGCCATTGATGGCGACGGTGGCCACGGGAACCCCCGCCGGCATCATCACCGTCGAATAAAGCGCATCCTTCCCCTGCAGGGTCCCGGCGGCAAGGGGCACGCCAACGACCGGCTTGACGGTATGGGCAGCCACCAAGCCCGCCAGATGCGCGGCCATGCCCGCGGCGCAGATAAAGACCCGACAACCGGCCGCCTCCGCATCCTTCACGGCCTGAACGGTCGCCTCCGGCATGCGATGAGCCGAGCGCACCAGTACCTCGTGAGCAATGCCGTAGGCGGACAGTACATTCCCCGTCTCGGCCATCCGCGGCCGATCGGACTCGCTTCCCAGCAGAATCAGCACCTCGATCTTCTTCATGCTCTATCCCCGCTTCTCAAGAATGGATGGACCTCCATGCCGGCGGACGCCGTCCTTCAGGATCGATCTTTTTCCCTTGCCACCGCCCGCCAACCGATGTCATGACGGTAGAATCCCCCGGGCCAGTCCAGTTTCTCAAGCGCCGCGTATGCCCGGGCCTGCGCCTCGCTTACGGATGCCCCCAGCGCCGTCACGCCGAGTACACGTCCACCGGCATTGACGATTTTGCCGTCACGCCTTGCAGTCCCGGCATGAAACACGACGACACCGGCCGCCTCGACCGCCTCAAGGCCCCGGATCTCCTGTCCCTTTTCGTAGGCTCCGGGATAGCCGCGCGAGGCAACGACCACGGTGAGGGCGGCGCGCGCATCCCAATGCAGCCGCATGCCGTCAAGCCGCCCTTCCGCCGCCGCGAGCAGAACTTCACCGAGATCCGATTGCAATCTGCACATCAACGGCTGGCATTCCGGATCACCGAAACGCACATTGAATTCAAGAACCTTGGGGCCTTCCGGAGTCAGCATGACACCGGCGTACAAGGTACCGGTGAATTCAATGCCCCGCTGCCTCAAGGCCACGATGGTCGGACGAGCGATCTCTTCCAGCACCTGCTCGGCGATGCCCGGCGTGATGCAGGGCGCCGGTGAATAGGCTCCCATGCCCCCGGTATTCGGACCCTTGTCACCGTCGAGCAGGGCCTTGTGATCCTGACTCGCGGGCAGGGGCAGAATCGCATCGCCGGAAACGATGAACAGACAGGAGGCTTCTTCACCCTGCAGATATTCCTCGATAACCACCTTTGATCCGGCGGGGCCGAAACGGCCACCGCTCAGCATGCCGCGAACGGAATCGAGGGCTTCCGCCTCCGATTGGGCCACCACCACCCCCTTGCCCGCAGCCAGCCCGGAGGCCTTGATCACCACCGGCAGGCCGAAACGTCGCAGGGCATCGGTGGCCGCCTGGAGATCCTCGTGGACCTCGAAACGGGCGGTCGGCACGCCGGCCTCCTGCATCAGATGCTTGGCAAAGGCCTTGCTGCCTTCCAGCCGGGCGGCGGCTTGCCGGGGGCCGAAAACGGCGAACCCCTCGGCATGCAGACGATCGGCCAACCCGGCCACCAAGGGAGCCTCCGGACCGACGACGACCAATCGCGGCCGTTCGGAACGGGCAAGTTCAAGCAATGCCTCGAGATCGCCTGCACCAACGGGAAGGCAACGGGCCTCGCGGGCAATGCCGGCATTGCCGGGAGCGCAGATCACACCGGAAACCGACGGCGAGCGCTTGAGCTTCCAGCACAACGCATGTTCACGGCCGCCGCCACCGACCACGAGAACCTTCATCGGCCAACTCCCTGAAGGCCCGGACGTCGACAGCCTGACAACCCTTGCACCCGCATCCATCCGGACGCCCCGGGCCTCTGGCCGGACGACGCGGGAAAAGCCAGCATACGCCCATGAGTCATGAACCGTCGCCTTTCGATCACGCGGCCGACGAGGTCGTGAAACTGGGCAACCACCTGGCCGATGCCGATCCAAGCTCCGATCTCTGGGATATCGCCGACGGCCTTCTCGCCGGGGCGATCCACTACTGGCTGTATGCGCACCAGCCGTGCGGCCGACCGGATTGCCGGGACTGCGCACCGATCGCCACAGCCGAGTTGCGGTTGCAGGAGCTGAAGCGACTGAGTGAAGAACTTGTCCGCGAAAGCGGCTACTTCCACGCCCCGACCGACCGGAACGTCGGTCACGCCTGAGAAGGACTGCGCATAACGCATCAGTGCCGGAAATGGCGGATGCCGGTGAACACCATGGCGATCTCGTGCTCGTCGGCGGCGGCGATTACCTCGGCATCCCGGATCGAGCCGCCCGGTTGAATGACGGCGGCGGCCCCGGCCTCGGCCAGGGCGTCGATTCCGTCACGGAAGGGAAAGAAGGCATCCGAGGCCACGGCCGAACCGCGAATGGCCAGACCTCCGTGAACCGCGGCGATGCGGGTCGAATTGACCCTGTTCATCTGCCCGGCGCCGATTCCCAGGGTCACGCATTCCTTGGCGAAGACGATGGCATTCGACTTGACATGCTTGGCCACGGTCCAGGCGAAAAGCATGTCCCGCCACTCGGCCTCGTTGGGCTCGCGCTTCGAGACCACCCTGCATGCGGTGCGATCGAGGATGTGCGCATCCCTATCCTGCACGAGCAAGCCGCCGTTCACGCGCTTGAAGTCCCACCCGCTGCGTACGGGTTCGGCACCCGGGGCGGAAAGCAGGCGCAGGTTCTTCCTTGCCGCCAGAATCTTGCGGGCGTCCTCGGAGATTCCGGGAGCGATCACAACCTCCATGAAGGTCTCGGCAATCAATCCGGCGGTGGCGGCGTCCAGGGGCCGGTTGAAGGCGGCGATACCGCCGAAAGCGGACACCGGATCGGCCGCCCTCGCCTTTTCATAGGCTGCGGCCTGATCCGCATCCACGGCCACGCCGCAGGGATTGGCATGCTTGACAATGACAGCGGCGGCATCGGAAAAATCGCGCACCAGGGCATAAGCCGCATCGGCATCGGCGATGTTGTTGTAGGAGAGAGGCTTGCCCTCCTGCAGCACCTCGCAATCCGCCATGGAGACGCCGACATCCTCCGGATCGGCGTAAAACGTCGCCGCCTGATGCGGATTCTCGCCGTAACGCAGATCGCGGGCGCGCACAAACTGGCGCGTGAGGATGTCGGGAAAGGCGCGGCGACTACCGTCCGCATTCAGGGAGGAAAAGTAATTGGCGATGGCGCCGTCGTAGGCCGCCGTGTGCGCAAAGGCCTTGATGGCCAGGGCCCGCCGCCGTAATGCATCCGGACCGCCGGCTTGGATGGACTCAAGCAGATCGTCGTAATCGATCGGGTCCACAACGACGATCACGAAATCGTGATTCTTGGCCGCCGCCCGGATCATGCATGGCCCGCCGATGTCGATGTTCTCGATCGCCTGCTCCACGCTGCAGTCGGGATTCGCCGTCGTTTCCCGGAAGGGATAGAGATTGACACACACGAGATCGATCGGCTCGATGCCATGCACACGCATGGCCTCGGCATCGGCATCGCGGCGGGCGAGAATGCCCCCGTGCACCTTCGGATGCAGCGTCTTGACGCGGCCGCCCATCATCTCGGGCACACCCGTGAGATCGCTGACCTCCCGTACGCCGATCCCCGCTTCGCGTAGCAGGCGCGCCGTGCCGCCGGTCGAAACAATCTCTACACCCGTCGCGGCAAGGCCGCGTGCAAAATCCACGACCCCGGACTTGTCGGATACGCTGATCAGGGCGCGGCGGATTCGGACTTTTCTGGCGGGCATCGCAATCACTCCTGAAATCGTCAAAAGCGAGCCGCTACGCTACAAATCCACGGAGCGCGCGCAAGCGATATCAAGTCTTCCGCCGGAACGGGAGAGGCGACGCGCTATGGAGGGAAAGCGCAAGTGAATGCATGATTGCAACATGAAGCAAGCGGCAGGCCGACGGCGGGCGTTGATTCCTCTGTGGATCAAGCTCCCCTACACACTTTTCGTGTGCGTGCTGGTTCCGGTCTACTGGCATTACAACGGCCCCGCCAACTTCCTGTGGTTCTCGGATTTCGCCCTGTTGCTGACGACGGTTGCGCTGTGGCGGGAGAATCGCTTGCTTGCCGGCATGATGAGCCTGGCAACGCTGTTGCCCGAGATCGGATGGAACATCGACTTCTTCAGTCGTCTCCTTTTCGGTTTCGGCCCGGCAGGAGCGGACGGAACCCATTACATGTTCGATCCCTCCATTCCCTTGCCGGGGTCAAGGGTGCAAGGACGAAGTTTACGCATGGATTGAGCGGACGCTGGTTCGGTTCCGCTATCTGTGGCTGAGCAAGAAGCAGAAGGGTCTGGTGCGGCGTTACATTCAGGCACTGACGGGCTATTCCCGCGCCCAGGCGACCCGGCTCATTGAGCAGTATCGGCAGACGGGTCATCTCAGGCGTCGGCAGCGCACGGTCGCCGGCTTCGAAGCCAAATACACGAGGGAAGACATCCGGCTTCTGGCCGAGGTGGATCAGGCGGTGGACGGCATGTCGGGCACCGCCATCAAGGCCT
>AMFO01001609.1_pt1 | contig 10941 bp, 7 predicted proteins | sample 552608 | NCBI WGS metagenome assembly AMFO01 (sample SAMN01893955, study PRJNA167987) | microbial mat metagenome | biome: hydrothermal vent | place: USA: Loihi, Hawai'I | collected 2003-05-01
GCGACGCGAAGATCGGTCAAATCTACGAGGGCACGAGCAACATGCAACGTCAGACCATCGCCCGGCAGCTCCTGCGCAAGCTCGGCGGGTAGGCGCGATGGGGGCCCGCGTGGGTCGGCTGCCGGGCGCGCCCACGGGGGGCCGTCCGCGACGGACGCCAGGAGCCTGTTGCGAATTCGGTCCTGCTGCGGTCGCCGCTTCGCTGCTGCGGCCGCCGCGGCTCGGTCGGCCCCGCTGCGACGTACCTTTGGGTACGCCTCGCGGGGCCTCGGGTCGCCGCGACGGCCTCGCGACGCGAATCGGCGCCCTCGCGACGGACCGACCGGCGCCTTCGGCGCCTATTCGCAACAGGCTCCTGGAGAGGCCCGCGTGACGCTGACGGTCCACCCGCGGTGTGCCCGGTGTGGCACGACGTGGCCCGTGCAGACCCGACCCGGGCTCCAGGTTGCCGTCTGCGAGGCGTGCGGGACGGCCACCGGCGTGGTCGCGGGCACCGTGGCGCGGGGGCGCAGACGGCGGCTGCTCGTGGCCGTCGGGCCCGACGCGCCGACGCTGGCGTGGCGTGTGCGCGGGCTGCGCGGCGCGCACTGGCCGCGGGTCGGCCAGCCGGTGGCCGTCGGCTTCGAGGTGGATGGCGACCACGACGGGCTCGTGCGTGCCGTCTTCGGGCCGGCCCATCGCACCGGGGTCGGACCGGACGCCTCGCGCGCAGACGCCATCGAGGCGGGCATCGCGCTGTCGCTGCCGGTGGCCGTCCTGCTCGTGGCCGGTGTGCAGCTCGTCGCGCCCCTGACCTGGGCCCTCGGCAGTGCGGCCGGGTGCGTCGCCGCAGGTGCCCTGGCGGCGAGCCGGTGGCTGCGCTGTCGCGTCGAGCCCGAACCGCCCACCCGCGCCTGGGTCCGGGAGCGCCTCGGACCGGTTGCCCGCATCGCCCACATGGAGCGCCGCCTGGCGGCCCTGCGGGCCCAGCAGCGCCAGCGACGTGCGCAGATGACCCGCCTGCGTGCCCTGGAGGCCGAGCTCGACGCGGTCGCCCAGGGCGACCCGACGAAGGCCGACACGGTGCGCCGGGCCATCGCGGTGCTGCGCACCGTTCAGCAGCGCCTCGACCGCGTCGTGGCCGCCTACGAGCGCAACCTGGAGATGGCCCGGGTCGAGTGCGACGCGCTGCAGATCGTCGACACACTCCCGGACGACATCGGGGTGCGGTTGCTCGTCCAGCAGGAGGAACTCGACGCCCTCGAGCAGGAGGCACGGCGCATGCAGGACCGGCTCGCCGCGTTGCGCGAGGTGGATCGGCTGCTGCACTGAGCGGCGGCCGATTGGCCTGGCCGGCACGCAGCGCACGGCCGAGGTGTGCCCGCTGGCCGTCAACGGGTTGACGATCGAGGCGCGCCGCTGCTCGGAGGCCGTCAATGGCTTGACGACCTGGGCGCACTGGCGTGCCAGCCGGGGGGTGTCTAGGGCGTGTGCCCTCGCACTCGGGCACTCCCCAAGGAAGCGTCTGCAGCACCCGCCCAGCGACTGCCTCCGAGGTCCTGCGGGGAGGGTGTGGGGGCTGCGTGCCACACCGGTGGGCCGGATGCGCCGGGGGGCCGGCACAGGCAGGGCAGGGCACCGTGGGGTGCGGCCGCAGCGGCGATTGCGCTGGGCCCGGCGCACCCGGCGCCCGATGCCGGCCGCCGGAGCTCCGGGCCGCCGGCCGTGGCCGGATGGGCCGGCGTGCGCGGGCGGCCGCGCGCCGGGGCGCCGCCACCAGGAAGCGGGGCCGGCGGGGGAAGCCGTGGCGTCGCATCGGGGTGCGACGCGGACCGGGGCGCCATCCGACGTGGTTGGCACGGCGCTTGCTCCGGGCACGGGTCGGATGGAGCGCTTTCGATGCAGTGGCTGGATGGTTCGACGACAGACGACAGCGAGCGAAGGCGGCGAGGTGCCCGTAGCGAATTCGATCCGCCTCCGTCCGCCGCCTCGCGGCTGCGGACGCAGCGTCTCGGTCGGTCCCGCTGCGACGGACCTGCGGGTGCGCCTCGAGGGCCGTCCGATCGTCGCGGGGCCTCCGCGCCGCGAATCGGCGGCCTCGCGACGGACCGACCGGCGCCTTCGGCGCCTATTCCCGACAGGCTCCTAGGCGGCTCGAAGGCCTCCGGCCGGGGCTCCACGACGGGCCCGCGGCTCGAGGCAAGTGGCCGTTCTGGTGGCGGGCGGCTGTGGTGCTGGTCGCTCCGTGCGGCGGCCGCCGCGATGATCGTGGCCGGATTGCTCGGGCCCCCCACGCCTGCCGTACACGCCAGCGCACCGGTCCCCCGTGCGCCGCACTCCACCGCCCAGCGCGCCCGGCCGACCCCGCCGGCAGGCGAGATCGACGGGATGGCGCTGCTGCTCGGGCTGCTCATGCTCGTGTGCACGGCTGCGGCGGTCTCGCTGCGATGGTCCCAGCCGAGCCGCACGTGGCCCTCGGTCGGCACGCCGCGCACGCCGCTGCGCTCGGTGGCGCGCCGTGTGCCGCCACCTGCGCCACCGTGTTCCGACGAGACCGCGGCCCTGCCACCGCCGCCGCCGCGGCGCCGCGCCGGCTCGGGCTGAACGCGTCGCGCGCGAGGCCGGGACCGTTGCTCGCCCGGAGTGCAGCGGGAGACAGGCTGCCATGTGCCGCTTGCCACGCGGGGACCTTGGCGTCATCTTGTAGGTAGGACGGGGGGGACACGGACGCAGCCATGATCAGGAAGCTGACGCCCATTGGGGACGGCCTCGGGCTCGTCATCGAGCGGTCCATCCTGGGAGCCTGTCGCGAATTCGGTCCTGCTGCGGCCGTCGCTTCGCTGCTGCGGCCGCCGCGGCTCGGTCGGCCCCGCTGCGACGTACCTTCGGGTACGCCTCGCGGGGCCTCTGGTCGCCGCGACGCCCTCGCGACGCGAATCGACGGCCTCGCGACGGACCGACCGGCGCCTTCGGCGCCTATTCGCGACAGGCTCCCGGAGGAGCTGTCCATCGATCGCGACACCCCGCTCGAGCTGCGCGCGGAGGGGGGCGTGCTCGTCGTTCGTCCGGTGCGCAATGCCCACACGAGGCGTGTGCAGACGGCCACCGAACGGATGATGCAAGCGCACGAGGAGACGCTGCGCAAGTTGGCGGAGTGAATCCAGAGTTCCTCACGGTCGAGGACGTGCTGGTGATCCACGCGTGGGGGCCTGCCCGCGAATTCGGTCCTGCTGCGGCCGCCGCAGCGGCGCGCCGGCTCGGGCTGAACGCGTCGCGCGCGCGGCCGGGTCAGCCGGGTGGGGGCTGCAGCAGCAGGGCCTTGAGTCGCGTCATCGGCGTGAAGCCGTGGTGGCTCAGGGTGACGCCCTTGCCGCTGAGCCGGCGTCCGCTCCACGGCAGCTCGGGGTCGAGGTAGTCGCAGCGATTGGCGTACACGGTGCCCGTGTCGATGCGCGTCGCCAGTTCGGCGGCACGCTCCAGGTCGGCCGTCCAGATGCTCGCGGTCAGCCCGTAGGCGCTGTCGTCGATGCGGGCGAGCGCCTCGTCGTCGTCGTCGACGATCGCCACCGGTACGAGTGGGCCGAAGCTCTCGTGCTGCATCACGTCCATGGCGTCGTCGACGTCGACGAGCACGGTGGGCTCGAAGTAGCGGCCCTGGCCGCCCACCTGGGTGGGACCACCGCCCGTCAGCACGCGTGCGCCCTGGGCGACCGCCTGCTCGACCTGGGCCTGCAGGGCCGCAGGCGCGGTCGGCAGGGCCATCGGGCCGAGGCGCGTGGCCGGGTCGGTGGGGTCGGCTGGCCGCCACGCGCGGACGGCCTCGACGAGCGCGTCGACGAAGGGGCCGGCGACGGCCCGGTGGACGTAGACCCGCTCGATGGCGCAGCACGACTGCCCCGCGTTGTAGAGTGCGCCCTCGGCAATCTGGGCGGCGGCCCAGGCCACGTCGACGTCCGGCCGCACATAGGCGGCGTCCTTGCCGCCCAGCTCGAGGCCGACGTCCACGATGCGCGCCGAGGCCACCGTGGCATAGACCTGTCGGCCGCCGCGCACCGAACCGGTGAAGAAGACCGCGTCGACGCCGGGCGACTGCAGCAGGCCGACGGCCGTGCCGTGGTCGACGTGGACGGCCTGCACGAGCCCCTCCGGGGCTCCGGCCGCGGCGAAGGCCTCCGCGAAGTGCTCGCCGCAGCGCGGCGTGCGCGGCGAGTGCTTGACGAGCACGGCGTTGCCCGCCAGCACCGCCGGGACGACCACGTTGACGACGACGAGCAGGGGGTAGTTCCAGGGCGCGATGTCGACGACGACGCCAACCGGCTCGTGCACGATGCGGCGGATCGTGCCGCCGGGAGCAGGCAGGACCTCCGTGCGCAGCGCCTCGGGCGCGATCTGGCAGAGCACGGTGGCCCGGTGGGCCATCGTGTCGACCTCGGCGAGGGCCTGCGCGATGGGCTTGCCCATCTGGCGCGTGATGTCGCGGGCGATGCGCTCGCGATGGGCCACGATGTGCGCGATGGCCCGCTCGACCAGCGCGATGCGTTCGTCGAGCGGCACGTCTCGCCACACGGACTGGCTCGCCTGGGCGGCGCGCACGGCGCCGTCGACCTCGTGCGGCTCGAGCAGCCGCACCTCACAAGCCACCTGTCCCGTCGCCGGATCGTCGACCCGCAACCACGTCGCCATCGCGTACCTCCTTCGTGTGGCGGGGCCTGCGCTCTCGCTCGCGGGCGGACGCGCCCCGCGGGACCCGTGGGGACGGGGCCCGGCCGGTGGGTCCGTCCGCGTCGGCACCGTCGTCGAGGCGTTCCGCCGGCTGCGCGGGACCGCGGACGCACCCGAGGGCGGGCACCCTAAGAGCCTGTTGCGAATAGGCGCCGAAGGCGCCGGTCGGTCCGTCCGCGCCGGCGCCGATTCGCGTCGCGAGGGCGTCGCGGCGACCCGAGGCCCCGCGAGGCGTACCCAAAGGTACGTCGCAGCGGGGCCGACCGAGCCGCGGCGGCCGCAGCAGCGAAGCGGCGGCCGCAGCAGGGCCGAATTCGCAACAGGCTCCTAGATACCCCACATCGGGATCGCGGGGAAGCCGCCCAGTGCTGGACCCGCACGTGCGGACGCGTACAATGACGCCTCACGCGCCGTCGCTCGATGGCCTGGACTGCAGGAGGTGGACCGTGGCCCGGTCGGTCGTCGCCATCGTCAGGACGTCGCCGGAGAGCGTCCTCGAGGACTACGCCCGGGTGATGCGCCTGGCGGGCTACCGGGACGTGCTCGACCCGCAAGGGGAGATCATCCTCAAGCTCAACCTGAGCTGGACGCGCTTCTTTCCGGCGTGTTCGACGCCCCCGTGGCAGCTCGAGGGCGTGTGCCGCACGATGCTCGCCGATGGGTACGTGCCGGAACGGCTCGTGCCGGTCGAGAACAAGACCGTCGTGACCGATCCGTGGCAGGGGGCCTGGCACAACCGGTGGTTGCCCGTGCTGCACAAGTACGGGTTGCGCTTCGTGGCGCTGCCCGAGGTGGAGTGGGTCACCTACCAGTTCGAGACGCCGCTGCTGCGCCTCGACGCGATCTTTCCGGACGGCATCGAGATCCCGCGCATGTACATCGGGCGGGCCGTGCTGCACCTGCCCACGGTCAAGACCCACGGCCACTCGATCACGACGGGGGCCATCAAGAACGCCTTCGGCGGCCTGCTCAAGGAGGTCCGCCACTACGCCCACGAGTTCATGCACGAGGTGCTCGTCGACCTGCTGCTGATGCAGCGGGAGCTGCATCCGGCGCTGTTCGCGGTCATGGACGGGGCCATCTGCGGCGACGGGGCGGGCCCGCGCACGATGGTGCCGCGCGAGGCGAACGTGCTGCTCGCCTCGGCCGACCAGGTGGCCATCGACGCGATGGCGGCGCGCCTGATGGGCTTCTCGCCGCTCGACATCCCCTACCTGCGCATGGCGGCCGAGCGCGGGTTGGGCACGGCCGACCCGCGCGAGATCGAGCTCGTCGGCGACGACGTGGTCGACCTGAACCTGCGCTGCCGCACGCGGCGGTCGCTCGTCATCTGGGGGGACCAGCTCATCCGCAAGGGCCCGCTCCGCCCCCTGCGCAAGGTGTTGCTGCACAGTCCGGCGATGGTCTGGGCGCCGCTGGCCTCGACGTTCTACCACGACGTGCTGTGGTACCCGACGGTCGGGGCGCGGCACCTGCGCTGGTTCCGCCGCACCGGCTGGGGCGCGCTCTTCGAGCGCTACCCGCCCGGCATCCGGCCGGTGGTCCGCCGGTACACGGAGACGCGCAAGTGGCAGCGCCACGCCGTCAGCGAGGCGCCGGTGGCGCACGGAACGTAAGGCGGGTCTGCCCGGCCGCAGCAGCGAAGCGGCGGCCGCAGCAGGACCGAATTCGCGGGCAGGCGGCTAGTACCCGTGTGCACAAGTCCGTGTCGAAACACGACGCCAGACAAGGATGCCGCGCCCACCACGAAGGCGCGTGCTGAGCAAACGCGACACGGGCCGGCACACCGAGGGAGGAGCGGCCACGGCAAGGCCGCTGCTGTGGCCAGTGCGCCGTGGCGATCGGTTCCGCCGCCCTGGATGCAGCCCCGGGCGCTGCGGTGGCTCCGGGGCGTTCCGGCCGGGCAGCGGGGCAGCGGTCCGCCCCTCGGAACGCGGGCGTCTCGCCCGCAGCCCGGACGCACCCAGTGGCCAGTGCGGCAGTGCGATGGGGGTGGCCCCGGCGTCACGACCGCGGCGGCGCGTGTGGCCGAGGCTGCGGTTGGCGGGCCGAGGTCCGGGCCAGCCGGGGGGTGGCCGCGCGGCGGGCGCCGAGCCCACGAGGCGGCGTCGGCGCGCGGGTAGCCGAGGTGCGTGACGCGGCGAGACGCCGCGTCTACACGGCGCCCGGCGCACCCGCTGCGGCCCGTGCCTGCCGCTCGGCGACGCAGTCCCAGGAGCTACCCCGGCCCAACACACATCGGTGCCCCGGAAGCACGAGCCAGATCGGCACGCACTCCTGCACAGCGGTACTAGCGAGCCGGGGGACGGGACGCCGGACCGGCAGGCAACGTGGGGGTCGGTGGCACCGTCAGCGCGACGAGCGCATCGTCGGTGACGGTCCATGCCTCGGCCAACGGGACGTCGATGCGACCGGTGCGGCGAACGACGTAGCGACGCATCGGACCCCGCGCGCCGGTCAGCAGGTCCGCCTCGGCGACGAACCCCACGAAGAAGCCGAGGGTGCTGATGGCCGGCAGGTACGCCGGGCCGGCCAGCTCTCCGCCATCGACGCGAACGCTGACGCGGACGACGTGCTCGGTCGCGCGCGTCCAGACGAAGACGTCGCTCGTGCCGTTCGTGTCGCCCGCCACCAGATCGGCCGCCGTCGAGGCGAAGGCCACGTGGGTGCCGTGGTAGTCGATGGCCGGCTGGGAGCTGTCGCCTGCGGCGGCCCGACCGTGCACGCCGCGGCTGACGAGCCACAGCCGACCCTGCTCGCGATCGCGCAGGTAGACGTCGCGCGCGCCGTTGTCGTCCTCCGGCAGCAGGGCGTTGCGCGTCACGAAGGCCACGAACCGCCCGTTGCCCGACACGGCGGGCTCCTCGCTCGTCCAGGGACCCGGGCGTCCGTCGGGACCGACGCTGACCAGTTCGACGGCCCCGGTGCGTCGGTCGCGCACGTAGACGTCGGCGGCGCCGTTGTCGTCCTTGGGCACGAGCGCGCTGCCCGTGACGAGGATCTCGACGTCGTCGGTCCCCCGGGGGCCTTGCTGCATCCAGAGTGGGATGGCGGGTTCGGCCGTTGCCGCCGTCGTCGCGCCGATCGCGACGAGCGAAGCGGCGAGGGCAGTCCAGGTGCGCCAGCGTGTGGTCATGGTCGCCTCCAATGTGCGTGCGCCTCCCCACGCGTGTGTGTGTCACCCTTACGCGAAGCGAGGTCCGCTGACCAGGGCCAGGGTCACCCGATCGATGCCGCGTGCTGGTCAGTGCGTCGTCGCCGTCGTGCGTCGCGCCCTCGATGGGAGCTGTGCCAGCACGTTCCTCGTCACGGAACGCTGGGCCCCCTGCCGGGGTCCGTGGCGCACCGCCGCCCGGCGCGTTGCCGGGCCGGCCCGCCAGCGCGACCCGCAGCGGCCGGCGGGTGCATCCGTGCTGGCCGGCACGCCGGCCGGGTCCGCTGCGAGCGTGCGCGCAGAAGGGGCGTCCGGGCCGTGGGGGCTGGCACGGGCCGACCCGGGCGGTGGCCCCGACGGCTGCCGCCGCACGCGACGGCGGCGGGCAGCAGCCTCAGTGAGCGAGCCAGTCGCGGTAGGCGTCCAGGGTGTAGGGGCGGCCGAGGAAGTCGGCGACCAGGTCGGCGGCGTCCTTCGTGGCGCCGCCCTCCAGGATGGTGCGCCGGTAGGCGCGGGCGACCTCCGGCTCGGCGTCGCCGGCCTGCTCGAACTTGCGGTAGATGTCCTTCGCGATCGCGAGCGACCACTGGTACGTGTAGTACCCTGAGGTGTACCCGATGAGGTGGCCGAAGTTCGCGTAGACGTGGCCGCGCGGGGGCGGCGGGTAGGGGCTGTAGCGGCGCGTCAGCTCCTCAGTGACCGCGTCCAGGTCGAGGTGGGCCGGGTCGCGGACGTGCAGCTCGTGGCTGAGCGCCGTGTAGAAGATCTGCCGCATCACGTGGACGCCCTTGCCGAACTCCTCGGCCTGCCGCATCCGCCGCACGAGCTCGGCGTCGATGGGCTCCCCGGTGTCCACGCTGCGGGCGAACCGCTGCAGCACGTCGGGGCGCCAGGCCCACTCCTCGAGGAGCTGGGAGGGGACCTCGACGAAGTCCCACTCGACGCCCATCGCCGTCAGCGTCACCCATCGGGTGTGCGTCGACAGGACGTGGTGGAGCAGGTGACCGAACTCGTGGAAGAAGGTCACCACGTCCTCGTGCTCCATCAGCGCTGGATCGTCGTCGTGGGGCTTCGGAAAGTTGCACACGAGCGCCCCGGCCGGCTCCGCGCCCCCCTCGATGCCCGTCACGATGGGGAACATCGCGGCGTGCTTGTACTTGCCCTCGCGGGGGTGCATGTCGAGGTAGATGCGCCCCGCGCGGCGGTCGTCGACCCACACGTCGTAGGCCTCCACGTCGGGGTGCCACACGGGCGCGTCGGGCACGCGCTCGAAGCGCAAGCCGAACATCTCCCCGAAGAAGGCCAGGATGCCGTCGCGCACGGCATCGTACGGGAAGTAGCGGCGCACCTGCTGGCTGTCGACGCCGAAGCGTTCGCGGCGCAACTTGTTGACGTAGTAGAAGCGATCCCACAGCGCGACGGTCTTCGCCTGGGGGTCGTCCTGCTGCTTGCGCGCCAGCATCGCGGCCAGGTCGGACTCCATCCGGGGCCGCGCGATGGCCGCGATCTGCGCCGTGAAGCGGGCCACGGTGGCCGCGTCGTGGGCCATCTTGTCCTCGGCGTAGTAGTCGGCCCAGTTCGCGTAGCCGAGCATCTTCGCGTAGCGATCCCGGAGCTGGAGCAGCTCGAGGAGGATGTCGCGGTTGTCCGGCCAGCCACGCAGCAGCATCTCCTCGTAGAGCTGCTGGCGGGCGGCCGCGTCGTCGGCGTAGGTCTCGAACGGGATGAAGTCGGGATAGTCCGTCGTGATCGTCACCAGCCCGTCGTCCCCCGGCGGATGGGCGTCGACGTAGTCCTGGGGGAGTCCCGCCAGGCGGGCCGGTGGGATGCGGATGCTCCGCACGTCGCTGCGCAGGTTCTGCTGGTAGCGCTGGGCCAGCTCGACCATCCGCGCGTGCATCTTGCGGAGCTCGTCGCGCGTCGCCTCGTCCTTGTCGACGCCCGAGCGCCGGAAGTCGCGCAGCAGCAGCCGCGCGAACCGGGCCGCCTGGGGGTCGAGCCCGCTCGTGTCGACGGCTGCCACGGCCCGATACAGCCGGGGGTCGAGGAAGATGTCGTTCTGGAGGCGTTCGACCTCCTGCTGGCAGCGGCGCCCTGCCTTGCGCACGGCCTCGTCCGGATGGACCTGGAACATCAGGGCGGCCAGGTTGCCCGCGCGATCGAGCAGCACGAGCATCGTGTCGAAGGTCTGTAGGGTCTGGCTGCCCGCCTGGCCCGCCGCGAGGCGGTCGCGCAGGGCTTCGGTGGCCCGCAACGCCTCGGTGCAGTAGGTCTCGAGGCGCTCGGCGCCCGCCCAGACCGGAGTCTCGATCGGATCGATCGCGAGTGCCCGCTCGACGGGCGCATCGGTGGTACGCATCGTCGCACAACCCCCTGCCGCTGCCAGGGTCGCCATCAGCCCCATCCACGGTGCCACGGCCGCTCGCCTGCATCGCATCGCTGCTGCCTCGCGTGGATCGTGTCGTTCCGACCGTGCAGCCACCGCGGCCACGATTGCCATGATGTTGCAGCACGGCCCTCGATGGTTCGGCTTACCTACCAGATGGTGCAGGATGCGACAACCATACCGCGGACAGCTCCGTGCGTCGTCGCTGCGGCCCCGATGCGGCCGCGATCGGGCGCGAATGCGCGAGGGCAGCGACGCGCCGGTTGGCGCGTGCGGGGGGCCGGCCGATCCACGCCGCACCGGGGCGCGCCCGCCCGCGGGCGGGCGTCGTGACGTGCGGCGTGTCCGCGCACCCTTGCCTCGATCAATCCGGCGAGGGCCCCGGGGCTCGCCCGGCGGTCGTCTCGGGGCCCGTCGCATGCGGGAGCGGTCGGGCCCGCAGCGGATGCATCCCCGCGGCGGGCGCCTCGCAGCGTGCGGCCATGCCCCGTGCGGCCGGCCGTGCCCGCACAGCGGGCGGCAGCGGTGGGGCGCACCCGGCGCGTCTGTGCCCGGTCCCGGTGCGGTCGTGCCGCGCCGCGACGCGAGCAGCGACATCGGCGCCCGGCTGCTCTAGTATCGGGCGCCATGGTGGTGCGAGGCGGCCAGGAGCAGCAAGCGGAAGGTGGGCGCGCGTGCCGCCCGTGGACCACGTGGACGG
>AMFO01000035.1_pt1 | contig 10877 bp, 9 predicted proteins | sample 552608 | NCBI WGS metagenome assembly AMFO01 (sample SAMN01893955, study PRJNA167987) | microbial mat metagenome | biome: hydrothermal vent | place: USA: Loihi, Hawai'I | collected 2003-05-01
AGAACCAGGACTGCCGCATGCACCCGTCCAGCAGGAGGAATGCGGCCAGGGAGAGCAGCACGGATATGCCCATCTGTTTGCCCACGTGACCGCAGCGATCGTGGCCCAATTCATGCGCCAGCACGGCCTCCACCTCCTCGTCCCGAAGTGTGGCAAGCAGGGTGTCGAAGAGAACGATCCGCCGGGTACGCCCCCATCCGGTGAGAAAGGCGTTGCCGTGGCGCGAGCGCTTCGAGGCATCCATGACGAAGATGCCCCCGCTTGAAAAACCGCAACGATCAAGAAGGGATTCGATACGCGCCTTGAGCGTCCCCTCCTCAAGCGGCTTGAAGCGATTGAACAACGGGGCGATCCAGACCGGATAGGCTCGCATCATGAACATCAGAAAGAGGCTCCAGACCAACCAGGCATACAGCCACCACAACCGCCCGCCGTGTGTGATCACGGCCAGCACCAGTGCCAGCAGCGGCGCTCCCAGGAGCAAAAGCAGCAAGCCACGACGCAGCAGGTCACCGACAAAGAGCGCCGGACGCATGCGGTTGAAACCGAAGCGCGCCTCGATCCCGAAGCGCTGCCAGATTTCGAACGGCAGCTCCAGAAGATGGTTCAGGACAAAGAAGGCCAGCATCACGGCCACGCCGGTCACGATGCCTCGGCCTCCGAGACGATGCATGGTCCGATCGAGCAACTCGAGGCAGCCTCCGAGGGTCCAGGCGAGGACAAGAATGGCCTGCCACCCCCGCAGAATGCGCCCGAGATGCAACCGGGCCAGCGTATAGTCCGCCGCCTTTCGGTGCGCCTGCAACGTGACCACGGCGGCGAAGCGCGACGGCACGGCATCGAGGTRGCTCCGGACCGCGCGTGCCTGCCTGCGGACCAGATATTCATGCTGCCACAGGGTGAGTACGAGCGCGATCAGGAAGGCAAGCGTTGTTAGCAACAAATAGACCTGTCCGGTTTTATAGCACATGAGTTGTCCGCTTTGGCCGCGTTTCATTTTGCGGCCCGTTGCAGGCATGCGGGCGTCTGCGGGCCTGTTTTCAAACAACCCTTCTTGTCGTACTCGGCCAGTTTGCGCGGACCATGGAAGACAGCCATACAGCCATCCATGTAGCGATGTACCCGCACCCTTGCCTTCACATAGTGGCAGCGATATTCATCGGCCGGGATCTGGAGCTTCATGCCTGCGAAGCTGACCGTGTTGTCCTTACCCACCACGCGCTCGTGTTTCTCGCACAGGATGTTGTCCAGATCGCCGCCGAACCAGGAAACAAAGGCCGTCCCTTCCACTGCCGCCGGAACGGCAAATTCCTYGTTAAAGGCCGGCATGTAATGATCGGCCAGATAGCGATTGGCCTCCTCCATCGCCGTGACGCCGGCGGCCGCCAGTTCCTTGGGCAGCCGCTCCTGATGTGTGGCGAACATCCGCTCGCAGCGGCCTCTCGCCTCGGGCGAATAAGCCGGGATCAGTTCAATGCCCAAATGCTTCATGGCCTGACCGAATTGCGTCAGATTGACCTTGTCCACCGGCCCGCCCGCCTTCGATGTATGCCAGTAATGGCTGCCACGATCCGTGTACAGGCTGCACGGAAGCCCACAAGCCTCAATAACCTCGCGCATGCCACGAAAACTTGAATCCRCGCCCTCCTCATCCACGAAAAACATCGAATAATGCCGGCTCGTCGCATCGTCCAGCGTGATGATCAGATCCCACCTCCGACCCGGTACCCATTCGTGCGTCGATCCGTCCTGGTGCAACATCATGCCTTCTATCGCCTTGCGCTCCCGCCGCCGACGATGCTTGCCCCGACCCTTCGCCTTCTCCACCAGCCCCTTCTCCTGCAGCTTGTTCTTCACCCACGTGTAGCTGCGACCGCCTCCATGCAGACGGAGATAGAAACCGTAAAAATGCTTCACGTTCCAGCCCGAATATCGCTCAGAATATAAATCGCACAGTGCCAAAACCTCATCCACAGGAGCACATCGGTCCGACGCCTGCGTCAACCGCTTGTCCAGTAAACCCGACTCGCCTTCCTCTCGATACCGCTCAATATACCGCCGGAAGCTCCGGTCGCTCATCCCCAACAGCTCCCCCGCTTCCTCCTGTGTCAGATATCCCCGCTCCCATCGCTCATAGACTTCCATAAATCTCATCTTCCTGATCTCCTGTAATAGCTCCGTTCTCCGCATCTCGATCACCTCCATGGGCGATCATTACACCGGACAACTCTCGTGCTACTACTTCGGACAGGTTATGTGTTACTGACATCAGGAAGGCAAGCGTGAAGAGGTGCATGCGTTATTTTTACCGATCGTTACGCCCGAGGGAAGGATCATCCCCCCTTGACATATCATTATATTCACATATAATTTCGGCGTGCAACCGATACCGAAGGAAAAGATCAAGCTCGCCTCCGAGGGGCTGCGCGCCATCGCCCACGAGATCCGGCTGTCCGTGCTTTGCCATCTGATGCAGGGACCGATGTGCGTGCAGGATCTGATGCAGGCCACCGGTGCCTCGCAGCCCAATCTGTCCCAGCACCTGACGAAGATGCGCCTGATGGGAATCCTGACCAATGAAAAACGCGGCAAGCACGTCTATTATGCCATTGCAGATCCGGCGTTTAAGGAGTTGCTGACCGCACTCCAGCACATCTACTGCCCGGAAATGTGTGAAGGAGGTGATTCTGCATGAACCCTGCACGCCCCCTTTTTTTGAGATTCATATTATCATATACTTATGTAACATTATTATTCCTTTCCATCCCCTTGCCGACCCAGGCAGGGACGGACACCGCCCTACGGGTTTCGCTGTCCAAGGCCGTGGCCATGGCGCTGACGGGCAACCGCAGCCTGGCGGCCAGTTCCAGTAGGCTCGAGGCTGCACGCGACAAGGCTGCAATCGCGGCTGGGCGATTGCTGCCACGTCTGGACGCACGCTGGTCCGCCTCCCGGACCGATTCGCCCGTCCAAGCCTTCGGCGACAAATTGCTGCAAAAGCGCTTCACCGCCGCCGACTTCGCCATCCCGGGCCTGAACAATCCGGATGCGATCAACAATTATCACACGGACATCGCCGTCACGATTCCGGTCTATCAGGGCGGGGCGCTTTGGGCGGCGAGGCGCATGAGCGAGGCCGGCGCCGAGGCGGCGGCGCAGGCCTTCGAGGCCAAACRCCAGACCACGATCCTGCAGGTGATCGAGGCCTTCACCCTGCTCAGGCAGACCAAAGCCCAACGAGATGCAGCCGCGACCGCGGTCCTTGCCGCACGCATGCACCTTCACAACACACAGGCGCTTGTGCGGCGTGGCATCGCCATCGCCAGCGATGTCATGGATGCGCGTGCCCATCTCCTGCAGGCGCAGGTGCATCTTCGTCATGCCGCCAACGCCGTGTCGACGGCCATGGATCGCTTTCAATTGTTGTTGGGAGCAACAAGCGGCCACACCGTGGAGCCCCTGGGAGAACCGGCGATCCGTCTCGAACGCCGTGATGCCTCGGCCTGGGTGGCGACGGCCCTGGACCGGCATCCGATGCTGGAGGCGGCGCAGCACAACCTGGAAGCCGCTCGGGCCCGGGTCGACCAGGCCATGGCCGCCTTTCGTCCGGCCGTCAATCTGCATGCCATCGAGGAGTGGAACAGCGACAGTGCCGTCCCGAAGAATCCGAACACGACACTGGCCGCGGAATTGCAGTTCAATCTTTTCTCCGGCGGATCGGATCGGGCGCGGCTTGAGGCAAGCCGGGCGGAGATGAGCGCCCGCAACATGATTCTGGCCGAACTCAAGCACCGCATCGTGAACAATGTGAAAACGGCATGGAGAGAACTCGATGAAGCCGAAAAGCGTTATGCCGCCGCAACCCAGATTTTGAAGCAACGCCTCGAATCCCTGCGTATCCGAAGACTGCGGGAACAGCAAGGCCTGGAACGCGTGAGCGATGTGCTGGATGCGCAGTCGCATGTGGATCAGGCCCGTGCCGAGCATATCCGTGCCCGCTATGAGGTCATCATCGCCAAGGCGCGGCTGCTGGCGGCGGCCGGGGTTCTGAGGCCGGAGGTGGTTCAATGAGAGGCAAGATCACTGCACTTGCGATTCTGGCTGCACTCCTCACCGGTTGTTCCGGCCACGGCGGTCACGCCGTTACCGAAAAACACCCCCTTGTCGAGGCCCGCACAGCATCGGTGCGCGAAATCGAGGTGCCGAGGTATTCCATCACCAGCGGCACTGTGGCCAGCGATCATCGGGTCATGATCAGTTCCAGACTGACCGGCTACATCCGCGCCGTCCGGGTGCGCGAGGGCGAGCGGGTGCACAAGAATGATCTCCTGATCCGCATCGATCCGGTGGATGCCCGCCAGGCGCTGGCCCAGGCCCTGGCGGATCTAGCCGATGCACGCGCGGACTTTCGGCGCTTCAAGTCCCTGCTGGCGCAGAAGGCGGTCAGCAGGCAGCAATTCGACAAGGTGGCGATGCGCTACAAGATAGCCAGGGCGCGCGTGGCACGAGCGCGAAATCAGCTGTCGTACGCGGAAATCCGCTCGCCGGTGGATGGTATCGTCGTGCGCAAGATGGCCCATGCCGGCGATCTCGCGAAACCGGGGGCGCCGCTCCTTTCGATCGAGGATCCGAGGCTGTTGCTGGTGGAAACCGATGCCTCCGAACAGGTCGTTAGTTTCCTGCATCACGATGCGCCGGTGGATCTCTCCATTCCCGCCATCGGCGAGGTGCGGCGCGGTCATATTCGGCAACTGGTCAGCGCCGCAAACCCAGTCTCCCACAAATTCCATATCAAGATCTCCCTGGACAATCCCGCCGGCATTCATCCCGGCATGTTCGTCGAGGTGCGTTTTCGCATCGGCCGGCGCAGGGCGATCGTCGTTCCCGCCGCTGCGATCGTGCACCGTTACGGTCTGACAGGGGTCTATGTCGTCGATCGGAAGGGAATCGTCCATTACCGCCTCGTCCGCCTGGGGCCTGCGGGTGACGGCGACGTGGAGGTCGCGGCCGGCCTTCATGCCGGCGAACGCGTGGCCTGGGGTGCCGGCCTGCATACCGGTGTGCGGGTCAGGAAGCCATGAAGCACCGACGATGAGGGAAGGCATGGAGAGGAATAACGGCAACCGGAGCAGTGGGAAAGCACCGCATTTGAACATCGCCGGCCGCCTGGGTGCGGTGGCCATGGAGTCGAAGCTGACTCTGCTTCTCAGCCTGCTGATCTTCCTCGTGGGCCTGTTCGCCCTGTTCATGACACCGCGCGAGGAAAACCCCCAGATCGACGTCCCGGCGGCCAATGTCTTCGTGCGCATGCACGGTGCCAGCCCCGGGGAGGTGCACAACCTGATCGTGCGTCCGCTGGAAATGGTGTTGCGGGAGATGACGGGTGTCGATCACACCTTCGGCATGGCCCTCGACTCCCTTGGGGTYGTCACCGTGGTTTTCAAGGTCGGCGAGGACAAGGAAACGAGCCTCGTCAAGCTCTACGACCGCCTGATGCACAACCTCGACCGCGTGCCTCCGGGGGCCAGCCAGCCGCTGGTCAAACCGCTGGATGTCGATGACGTCCCGATTGCCGTCATCACCCTTTCGTCCCGGGCCATGGACGGTTTGGCCCTCAGGCGCCTTGCCGAGCGCGTGCGTGAACAGCTGGCGCCGCTTGCAGGCGTCTCCGTCGCCGACATCGTCGGCGGCCGCCGTCATGCCGTGCGTATCGAACTCGATCCGGTACGCCTGGCCGGCTATCGCATCCCCCTGGACGCCCTGCACCGGGCCCTTACGGGTGCCAACGTTGGCGGTCCCGTGGGGAATCTCGTCGGCGGCGGGCGGGTCACGCGCATCTGGCTGCAGGGCTACCTGAAGAATGCCGAATCCATCGGTCGCCTGATCGTCGGAACTTGGCACGGGCAGCCGGTATACCTGCGCGATGTGGCCACGGTCCGCGACGGGCCGGAGGAAGTGACCACCTTGCATCGCATCGGCTTCGGCGCCGCCGTGGCYGGCTCCATCCCCATGGAGGCCCCGGCCGTGTCCATCACCCTGGCCAAGAAGCGCGGCACCAACGCCGTCTTCGTCACCGAGCGGATCCGCAAAAAGCTGGGGGAACTCGAGGGCGACCTGATCCCCGACAACGTGCTGGTGACGATCACCCGCGATTCGGGTCGGCGGGCGGACGATGCCGTCAACATGCTGATCGAACACCTCGGTATCGCCATCGTCACCGTCGTCATCATCATGCTCGTCTTTCTTGGCTGGCGCGAGGCGGCCATCGTCACCATGAACATCCCGCTTATCATGTTCATCGTCCTGGCCGTGGGATGGCTTGCGGGACAAACCATCAACCGCATCACCCTGTTCGCGCTGATCCTTTCCCTGGGCCTGTTGGTGGACGATGCCATCGTCGTCATCGAAAACATCCACCGCCACCTGCACGCCGGCGCAAAAAACGCCGCCGCCAAGGCGCGAGCCATCATCGCGGCCACGAATGAGACCGGCATGCCGACCATCATCGCCACGATCGCCGTGATTCTGGCCTTCCTGCCGATGCATTTCGTCACCGGCATGATGGGTCCGTACATGGGGCCGATCCCCTTCAACGCTCCGGTGGCCATGGCCGCCTCGCTCCTGATCGCCTACATGCTGACGCCCTGGATCGCCAAACGCTGGCTTCCGGCTCGAATGCCCTCCCCCACCCTGGAGGAGGAAGACCAGTCCCCGCAGGATTGGGTGCACCGGACCTATCTGCGGCTCGCCACGCCGCTGCTCGATCGCCGAGGCGTGCGCGTCGTCTTCTGGATTGTGATCGCCCTCCTCTTCACCTTTGTCCTGTGGCAGGCCGGCTGGCAGTTCATCCGGCCGACGGGAATCAACGGGCCGCAGACACCGGGAACCGTGGAGCTGAAAATGCTGCCCAAGGGCAACAAGAACACCTTCAACATCACCATCGACATGCCCGAGGGAACGCCCCTGGAGGTCACCGACTCGATCGCCCGCGAGGTGGCTTCCGTGGTGTGGTGGCATCCGCAGGTGACGGACTACGAGACCTTCGTCGGCCGCGCCGGACCGATCGACTTCAACGGCATGCTGCGCGGAGCCGTGTTCCGGCATGGGCCGCACCTGGCCGAGATTCGTGTCAATCTCGTCAACAAGCGCAAGCGGGAGGAGAAATCCGAGCAGATCGTGCTTGATCTGCGGCGTATGCTGAAAGACGTGTATGCGCGGCATCCAGAGGCGGTGATCAAGCTGGTGGAGGACCCCCCCGGACCGCCGGTGCGGGCCACGCTGCTGGCCGAAATCTACGGCCCGGATTATCCGACACTGCGGGCCATCGCCAAGAAGGTGCATGCCCTGTTCAAGCGCACCTGGGACGTGGTGGACACCGATGACTCGGTGACCGACGATGAAGAGGAGTGGCGCATCGAGGTCGACAAGGAAAAAGCGGCGCGCCTCGGGGTCACAACCTCACAGGTTGAACGCGCCCTGCGCGATTTTCTGCATGGCTACGACATCGGCGCCCTGCATCAAAGAAGCGAGCGCCATCCGGTCCGCATCCGCGTGCGTCTGCCGCGGARCAAGCGCATGCAGGCCTCGGACCTGGATCGCATCTACGTCTCCGGCTTAAGCGGCCCGGTGCAGTTGTCCGATATCGCGAGCATCCACCGCACCGTCGCGGCCAAGCCCATCTTCACCAAGGACGGCCATCCGGTGGCCTACGTGAGCGGGGAACCGGCGCGCCATTCCCAGGTCTATTCGCTGCTCGACATGGACGGAAAGCTGGACGGCAAGGCCATCCTGCCCGGCGTGGTGCTGAAGACGGATGGCATGCATTTTACGCGCACCAACCCCGACGACACCTTCGGCTACCGCCTCTTGTGGGACGGGGAGATGCGTCTGACGCTGGATGTGTTCCGCGATCTCGGTGCCGCCTTCATCGTCGCCCTGCTGCTGATCTACCTGCTCATGGTGGCCTACTACGGGGCCTTCCTCTTGCCCATCCTGGTCATGGCGCCGATTCCGCTGACCCTGATCGGGGTGTTTCCGGGCCATCTGCTGACCACCCAGCCCTTCACCGCCACCTCGATGATCGGGGTCATCGCCCTGGCCGGGGTCATGGTCAGGAATTCCGTTCTGCTGATCGATTTCATCCTCGACTATCGCCGCCGCGGCCACCCGCTGAAGGATGCCGTGCTGATGGCCGGAGCCATTCGTGCCCGACCCATTCTGCTCACCGCCCTGGCGGTGATCGGCGGCACGTCCATCATGATCTCCGATCCGGTCTTCGGCGGCCTTGGCGTTTCCATGACCTTCGGGACGCTCGCCTCGACCACCCTGACCCTGTTCATCATTCCCATGCTCTACTACTTCTGGCAACGGAAGTCGGAGATTAGCGACTCTGCAGGAGAAAGGAGGACACCATGAACACGGAACGTGCGATTCGCATCATCGCCGGCGGCTTCATCCTGGCCAGCGTAGCTTTGGCCGCCATCTACAACCACGTGGACCTGGCCCATCCGACATGGCTGTGGTTTACGCTCTTCGTCGGCGCCAACCTGTTCCAATCCGGATTCACTCGCTGGTGCCTGATGGAGACCATCCTGAAGAAACTGGGTATGAAATCCTGCTGCGAGCAGGGCGGACGCTGATGGACACACAGGCCATCACGACACCGGAGGATTACAGGTTCCCCTGGTATGTCCGTATCTTTTTCTGGAACCAGAAACGCAAATACGGCGCCGTGCTGGAACCCGCCCGCCTGTGGGGGCGAACGCCGAAGGTCTTCGCCGCCGTGGCGCTGCTGTACGGCGCTCTGGATCGCAAATCCTCGCCGATCGAGCCGGCCCTGCGCACGCTGATCACCGTGCGCGTCTCCCAGATCAACTGGTGTGCATTCTGCGTCGACATCAATTCGGCCGTGGCCATCCGCCGCCATGTCGGCGAGGAAAGGCTCGCGGCCCTCGATCACTTCGAGGAAAGCGGACTCTTCAGCGAGCGGGAGAAGGCGGCCCTTTCCTACACCGAGGCCGTCACCTACAGCGACAGGGAAACGACCGAAGAGCACTTCCGCCGCCTGCGCCGTCATTTCGACGACGATGCCATCATCGAGCTGACGGCGCTGATCGCCTTTCAGAACCTGTCCAGCAAATTCAATGCCGCCCTGGGAGTGGCGCCGCAAGGCTTCTGCCGCGTGGCGCCGCAACCGAAAAAAAAGCACAGGAGGAAGAGATGAGTGAATACGGAATGCGAACGATCTTCAACGGCAGCGTGGAAGAAGCGGAGGCGGCCGCGGTCGCGGCCCTGAAGGAGGTCGGATTCGGTATCCTGACCCGCATCGACGTGGCCGCGACCCTGAAGGAAAAGATCGGGGTGGAGCGCGCGCCCTATGTCATCCTCGGCGCCTGCAACCCCAAACTCGCCCATCGCGCCCTCGAGATGGAGCCGGAAATCGGGCTGCTTCTGCCTTGCAACGTCATCGTCTATCGGGATGAGGACGGTCGTACCGTGGTCTCCGTCATCGATCCGGCGGCCATGGTGCAAGTGGCCGCAAACCCGCAGCTGCAACGCCTTGTCGAGGAGGCACGGCCGCTGCTCGAACAGGCGCTCAAAAAGATCGAAGGATGATCTTCCGTCAACTCTTCGATCCCGTCACCTGCACCTTCACCTATCTGCTGGCCGATGTGCAAGAGCGCGAAGCGGTGTTGATCGATCCGGTGTTGGAGCGGGTGGAGGACGATTTGGCGTTGCTCGACGAACTCGGTCTCGGACTGGAGTACGTGCTCGATACGCACGTGCACGCCGATCATGTCACCGCGGCCGCGACATTGCGCAAGATCTGTGGATGCAACACCGCCATCTCGGCCCGTGCCGGCGTGGACTGCGCCGATCTTTTGCTGCGCGACGGCGCCGTCATCCATACCGGCGCCCTCTCCATTCACGTGCTGGAAACCCCGGGACACACCCCGGCATGCCTCTCCTACCGGTGCGAAAACATGGTCTTCACCGGCGATGCCCTGCTCATCGGTGGTTGCGGACGCACGGATCTTCAGGGCGGTGATGCGGCACGCCTTTATGATTCCATCACCCGCAAGCTCTTCACCCTCCCGGACGACACCCTCGTCTTCCCCGGCCACGACTACCGGGGCCGAAGATCCAGCAGCATCGGTGCGGAGAAGCGGAACAACCCACGGCTGCGCCTGGGGCGCGATGCCTTCCTTGCCTGCATGGACCGGCTCGATCTTCCCATGCCCCGGCGTATTCACACGGCGGTGCCGGCCAATCGCGCCTGCGGTGAAGTGCATGGCCCATGAATCCACTGGCCTTGCTACTGGCACCGTTCATCGGCCTGTTGCTGGCACTGTTCGGTGCCGGCGGCGGCATGACCACGGTGCCGCTTTTGCATTACGGCCTGCATCTGCCTCTGAAGGAGGCCATCGCTTCGAGCTTGTGGATCGTCACGGCGGTAAGCCTCGCCACCTTGCTGCGGCAGCGGGCATGGGCATGGTTGAACTTTCCCCTGCTGGCCCGATTCGCGGGCGGGGGTATGGCCGGCGCCTGGATCGGAGTGCACATCGGCCTGGTCATGCCGGCGGCATGGCAGAGCGCCATCTTCGGGGCCCTCACCTGCTTCGTGGCTCTGTGGATGCATCGAGCCGCTCCACGGGCAGAGGCGGGTGCGGGCTTGGAATCGCGGCCGCTGCGCACACTCGCGGCCAGCCTGGCCCTGGGCGTGATCACGGGTGTATTGGGTGTAGGCGGCGGTTTCCTGATGGTGCCGGCACTGTTGGCCCTGGGTCTGCCGGACTACAAGAAGGCGGTGATGCATTCGCTGCTGTTGATCACCATCAACGCCGGCATCGCCGGCCTTGGTTACCTGGGGAAGGTGC
>AMFO01000097.1_pt1 | contig 10799 bp, 9 predicted proteins | sample 552608 | NCBI WGS metagenome assembly AMFO01 (sample SAMN01893955, study PRJNA167987) | microbial mat metagenome | biome: hydrothermal vent | place: USA: Loihi, Hawai'I | collected 2003-05-01
ACCGGGTCATCGCCAGCGCCTTGTTCATCGCCCGCGCCCGCTTTGGCGTCCGGATCGCTATCACGCCCGGGTCCTCGCCACGCCCCTAGAGGTCCGCAGGGCGCTGGCCTATGTGCTTCTGAACCAGCGGCGCCACGCAGCCCAGGGAGGTCACCGCTATCCGAAGCACTGGGTCGACCCCTTCTCCTCAGGCGCCCAGTTCGACGGCTGGCGCGAGCCTGTGCCGCGCTCGGTGCGTCCCGCCGGGGGCCTGGGGCCCCCGACGGTGGTGCGCCCGCGCACCTGGCTTCTGCGCGAGGGGTGGCGGCGCCGCGGGCGCATCGCCCTGTGGGAGGTTCCCGGGCAGGGCACGAAACGCTGATCCCGTTGCTCAAGGCGTGCTGCTATGGGAAGCACGCAAGGACTGCTTCCATACAAGATCGAATTCGTCGACCGTGCTGAGACGGTGACCTCTCACGCAGGGCTGCCCCTGGTCATAGAGGCGGCCATGGCCCTGTTGCCAGCAAAGGCCCTGCATCCCTTGCGCATGGGCTACGCCACCGTCGCACCGGGGCTTGTGCAAGCTGCTGAGCAATGAGCCGAGCAGCCCAACGCAGGCCAAGGACTTTCTCTACCGCTTCCACCAGGCTGAGGACGGACGATTTCTCACAGACGACGACGATGCCCTGCTGTCGGTGCGCGGGCGAGCTCAGATCCGGCCCGAGGGCCCGGGACTGCAGGCGATCGCCATCCGGGTTCGCGGGCGCCAACAGGCTCTCTTTGAGCCAGATGCGTTGCGGTGGCGCTACTTCGCCGTGGTCAGCAACATGAACTGGAACGGCGAGCGTCTGCTGCGTTGGCAACGCGAGAAGCAGGGCACGGTGGAGAACGGTCACGGAGTCGTGAAAAACGACCTGTCTGGTGGCGTGATGCCCAGCGGCCGCCTGGTGGCGCATCAATCTGCTCACCCACGACTTGCTGGTGCTGACCAAGCGCGTCGCTTTGCCCGACGAGCTCAGGGCTGTTCGCCCCAAGACGCTGCGGTTTCGGCTGTTCAACCTGCCTGGGCGCCTGGTCCACCATGCTCGTGGCTGGGTGCTCAAGCTCTGGCAGGGTATGCCCCTGGCAGAGGCGCTTGTACAGGGTCGAGAGCGTCTGGCGGCGCTCGCCGAGCAGCAGCGCGCCCCCCGCAAGGTGGCAGCCCCGGCGTAGCGCTGCCGCGCCCGCCGGGGCCGAGGCCACAGGCGCCCCGAGCCCAGCGAGGCAGCCGGAGTGCTCCTCGCAGGGGGAGGCTGCGCCCCAAAACGGCGAATTCGCAGCAAAGCGATAGGGGTCACTGGGAGCCGCAGCGGCGTGCGCCGGGGCCTGGGCGCCGGCGTCAGCGCCGCCTGGGCGCCCAAGCAGGAGGCGTGCCAGAAACCCATCCGACGATCATGGGCTGCCCCGCCTGCTCGCCGATGTAGTAGATGCCCACCACGTTGGGGTGGCTGAGCCGGGCCTGGGCCCGTGCCTCCCGGATGAACCGCTCGCGCTGCGTGGCGTCCTGGCTCACTTCGGCGGCGATGACCTTGAGCGCCACCGGGCGGTCAAGCGACAGGTCGTGGGCATGGTACACGCGGCCCATGCCGCCCTGTCCAATGGGCTGGAGCACCCGGAAGTGGTGCAAGATCTTGCCCACCATGGGGTCGGGAGCCACCGCCTGGGCAGCCCCAGGCAGGGCAGCGCCTCCCCCCGGCATGGGGGTGGCCGCTGCGCCGCTGGGGCTGCCGCCCCCCGGACCCAGGGGTGTGGCAGCGCCTCCCCCCGGCATGGGGGTGGCCGCTGCGCCGCTGGGGCTGCCGCCCCCCGCTGCCGCAGCCCCCGCCGAGCTGGACTGGGCCACCGTGTCCTGCAGCGCTGCGTGCGGGCCTGGGTCGGCCAGCGTGTCGTCCGTCCAGGAAACCGGCGGCCGGGCCGCGGCGCCGGGAACCGTGGCGATCTCCGGCGCCGCGGGCTCCTGCGGCGGGCCGGACGCTTGACCAGAGACGGCAGGCATTCCCGTCAGCGTGCTCGGGATCTTCCCGGTCGGCTTTGCTTTCTGGTCGTCCACGCCGAGCCTCCGTGCGGCCCCTGGTGGGCGCGACGCGTGCCAGCGCCCGGGCCGTCATGCTATCACAAAGCCCGCCTGGGCGGGCACCCCGGATCTCATCTGAGGCGCGAAGCGGGATCGCAGAGCTGCACAGAGCCACGCGGAAAGACACGGAAACGTACGGGAGTCGAACCCGCCAGGCTCGGCCGTTAAGCCTGCCTCATACGGCTTTGAAGGCCGCGGGGGACACCGGTCCCCGAACGCTTCCGCCCGGCAGGATACGCACTTGTGCCTCCGGGGGCAACCCTGCGTGCCCGCTCGCCGCCAGCGCTCGCCGCCAGCGCCCACGCGCCAGGGGGGATCGCCCGATCGTCTAGCGGGCTTCTTCGCCTTGCCCTCCCTCGGGTGGATGGCTATGTTCCGGGCCAATCCACACAACACTCCAAGAAACGGAGAACGAGGAGCCTGCTCACATGCCATCGCCCCAGAGCCCGAATCACGAGCCCCACAAGATCAAGACCGTCCGGTTGCTCGCCTTTCCGAGCCTGTCGGAGCGCAAGAAGCACCTGGCAGAAGCGCACTTCAACGTGTTCCATCTGACGCCGAGTCAGGTGACCTTTGACCTGTGCTCCACGGGCACGAGCGCGATGTCCCAGGAGCAGCTCGCCGGCCAGTTCATCGGAGACGAGGCCTACGCCGACGCCCGGAACTTCGAGGCGCTCTGCCAGGCGGTCTCCGAGGTGCTGGGGCACGAGTACGTCTGCCCCACGCACAACGGGCTGGGTGCGGTGAAGCTGGTGGTGGCCACGATGGTGCCTCCGGGCTCCAAGCTGCCCTCGAACGCGCGCACGCGCATCGACGTGCTCACCCCGCGGGACGTGACCGTCCCCGACTGTCGCGATCCGAGCGCCGAGCGCTTCACGGGCAACATGGATCTTGGCGCCCTGGAGGCGGTTCTGTCCAAGGAGACGGTGGGCATCGTGGGCCTGCAGGCCTTTGCCGACGGGCAGCACCCCTTCAGCCTGGCCAACCTGCAGGCCGTGCATGCCCTGGCCCATCGATACGACGCGCGCCTCGTGCTCGACGGATCCCGGGTCATCGAGAACGCCTGGTTCATTCAGCAGCACGAGCCGGGCATGGCGAGCCGCTCCATCGCCGAGATCGTGCGTCGCATCGCCAAGACCGTGGATATCTTCCAGATGGACGCCGGTCAGGACGCCAAGGCCAACACCGGCGGGTTCCTGTCCACCGACGACCCGGATCTGTACGAGAAGCTCATGAACGAGGTGGTGGTCTACGAGGGGCTGCACACCTACGGCGGTATGGCGGGCCGCACCCTGGAGGTCGTCGCCCGCGGCCTGCGGGAGATGTGTGACGAGGACGAGGTGCGCTGGGTGATGCACCAGACCGAGCGCTTTACCGAGCGGCTTCGGGAGGCGGGCGTGCCCCTCGAGCGCGGCTGTGACGGCGCCTACCTACGGGCCGACGCGTTTCTGCCGCACCTCGAGGCGCACCAGCAGGACGCCCTGTCGGCCGCCCTGTATCTGCAGTGCGGGGTGCGCGCCGTGGCGCCCGGGCTGGTGGGGCGCGACGCCCTGCTGCCCGTGCAGATCCCGCGGCTGGCCATGACCAACGAGCAGCTCGACCAGGTGGCCGACGCCATCATTCACCTGCACCAGCAGCGGGACCGGGTGGGCGCCCTCGAGCCGGTGGCCGAGGGGCGCTGGCGGGACCAGATGCGCTACCGCTGGGTCTTCCCCGATCTGGCGCCTTTCTCCTTCGACACCTACCCCTTTGTCATCCACACCATCGAGCGGGTGGGGCTTCTCGGCCGGGAGGCGCGGGAGCGCGCCATCCGGGCCGCCGGCTACAACACCTTCCTGCTGCGCTCGGCAGACGTCACCATCGATCTGCTCACCGACTCGGGCACCTCGGCCATGTCCACCGACCAGTGGGCTGCCTACGACGCGGCCCGGGCCACCGCCGCCACGAGCGACGCCTACCACCGCTTCGTCTCCAGCCTGCAGGAGGTGCTCGGCTACGAGCACATCCTGCCCACCCACCAGGGGCGGGCCGCCGAGCACATCCTGTCCCAGATCTTGATCCGGGACGGCCAGATCGTGCCGGGCAACATGTACTTTACCACCACCAAGCTGCATCAGGAGATGGCCGGGGGCGTGTTTGCCGACGTGATCGTGGACCAGGCCCACGAGCCCGCGAGCGACTTCCCCTGGAAGGGCAACATCGACCTCGACAAGCTCAAGGCCCTCGTGGAGAAGCACGGCCCCGAGCAGATCGCCTACATCAGCTTCGAGCACTCGGTGAACATGGCGGGCGGTCAGCCGGTGTCCATGGAGAACATGAAGGCGGTCTACGCCTACTGCAGCGCCCACAAGATCCCGGTGATGTTCGACGCCACGCGCATGGCCGAGAACGCCTTCATGATTCAGCAGCGGGACCCGCGCTATGCCGAGACCCCCATTCGCGACATCATTCGGGAGATGATGGCTTACGGCGACGGCTGCACCGTGAGCGGCAAGAAGGACTACCTCATCAACATCGGCGGCGTGCTCGCCTTCCGGGACAACGCCACCTGGCGCGCGCAGGCCGAGGAGATGCTCCGGGTCTACGAGGGCAACGTCACCGACGGCGGCCTGCCGGCCGCAGACCTCGCCGCCATCGCCCAGGGCGTGCAGGAGATGCTGGACGACCAGTACATCCGCTCCCGGGTGAAGCAGACGGAGCTGCTCGGCACTCTGCTCCTCGAGGCGGGGGTTCCCATCGTGACCCCGCCCGGGAGCCACGCCATCTTCCTGGACGCCAAACGCTTTTTGCCGCACATCGATCAGGATGCGTTCCCGGCCCAGCGCCTCGCGGCCGAGATCTACGTGGAGACCGGCGTGCGGGTCATGGAGCGCGGCAACGTGTCCAAGGGCCGCAACCCCGAGACGGGCGAGAACTATCGCCCGGCACTGGAGCTCGTGCGGCTCACCATCCCCAGGCGGGTCTACACCAACGACCACATGCGCGCCGTGGCCGAGGGGATCATCCGCGTCTACGAACGTCGCGAGCAGATCGGGGGCCTGCGGTTCGTGTACGAGCCCAAGCGGCTGCGGTTCTTCCAGGCGCGCTTCGAGCCGGTGTAGCGCGCGGCCGGCGCGTCCCAGCCGCTCGCCTCGCCTCAGCCGCCTGCCCGCAGCACAGCCAGCCCCTGCCAGCCCCCCAGCCCGCCGTTGCCGTGGAGCAGCCCGGCCTCGACGCGCGCCTCCTGTCGCAGCCGGGCCCACATCACCGCCAGCGCGTGGAGCACCGGGTTGTTCCAGGGCGCCCGCGCCAGGTTCATGCCCCCCGTCACCGTGAGGGGCGCCGTCTGCAGGGCCGCCCGTAGCGAGGCGACGGTCCCCTCGGCCAGGCCCGTCTCCACCAGGAAGGCCAGCGGCACCACCGGGAAGCAGGTGTAGGCCTCCAGGAGCAGGCGCCCCTGCTGCCAGGCGCGGCGCAGGGGCGCGCCTGGCGCAAGCCCGGCCTGCTGCAGGGCGCTGCGGGCCGCCTCGGCCAGGTGGGCGTAGCGCGCCAGCGCCTTCAGGTGGTCCGGGCCGTCCGGCCGGGTCCGGTTGGCCACGCCCGCGAGCCAGACGCGCCGCCCGCGAGCGCTCGCGGCGGCGCCCCAGCCGAAGGGCGCGAGGGCGTCCCGGAGGGCGGCCTGCGTCTGGGCGCGCCGGGATTCCCTCGGTCCCAGGAGCAGAGCCGCTCCGCGAAAGTCCACGTCCGGGTTGGCGCAGTCCCCCAGGCGAAACAGGGGGGTGACGCGCACCGCTCGCAGGGGTGCCAAGTCCACCGTGATGCCCCGCGCGCGCGCCGTCGCGGCACAGCGTTCGAGCAGGGCGTCGGCCAGCCCTTCGAACGCGTCCCGCGGGATCCCGTGCCGGGCGAGCCACGCCTCGACGAGCCGGGTGTAGGCCTGGGGGATGCTCGCCTGCCCGGCCCCGAAGCGGCCGGGCCAGATGTCCATGCGCTGCCGCCGCTCTGCGCGCGAATACCCGGTCCGCAGCGGGTCGGCGCCGTGGATCAGCACCGCCTCTGCCTCGCCGGAGCCAAGGGCGTCTCGGGCGCGCTCCAGCGCCAACACGGGCGCGCAGCCCGACTTGAAGCGGCGTCCAGCCGGATCGGGCGGCGCCTGCCACGGATCGGACAACGGTGCGATCTCCAGGCGGAGCAGGCGCGCCCCTGCCGCCTCGAGGGCGGCGGCTGCGCTCAGCACGCCCTGCACGTCGGGTTCGGGCGCCCCGGTGCGCGATTCGCCCAGCGGGGGTGCCCCCCGCAGCTCGGGCACGAGCACGCCATCCAGCGCGGCGGCCGCGGCCACCAGCTCGGGCGCGGCCCGTGGACCGGGCTGCGATGCGCGCTGTGGGGTGTATTCCATTGCATCCTCGGCGAGCCCCTGGGCCCCGAGGAGGTAGCCCGGGCAGTGAATCGGCGGCCCGCGGACCCACGGTAGCACGTCGGGCCGGGCTCCGGCTCACCCTTCGAGCACCGCCAGCACCGCGGCCGGGTCCACCCGACGTCGAAAGGGCACCACCGCCACTTGGGGCGCCAGCGCACGCCAGCGCCGAGACAGGGGGCCCGGCCCGCCGGGGCCCCTCGGCTCCCCAGCCGGGTGACGGTCGCCGCGCCCCTTCGGCACCGGGATGGCCTCGCCCGCGGTGTCCACGCACAGGATGAGCCGGTCGGCGCGGAGCTGCTGCACGCACGCGATCTTGCGCTCTAGGTACGTCGGGCTCCAAAAGCCCACGATCTCCAGGAGCCACCGGCGGTAGTGCTGGCGGCGGTGGCGGAGCAGGAAGTCGGGGAAGACCAGCCGGTCGCCGCAGCGCAGGGGCTCGGGCTCTCGGATCACGTCCCAGTCCGGCGCGGCGCGCCGGAAGTCGGCGTCAAAGCGCGCCTCGAGCTGGCTGTCAAAGAGCTGGGGGCGCGCCGCGGGAAAGATGGGGTCCCCGGTCTCCACCTGGAAGACGAAGGGCCTGCCCCGCGCCTCCCCGTCTCCCCGAAGGTGGAATCGGGTACACCCGCCCAGCAGGGGCACCAGGGCGGCCAGGCTCCGTCCGTAGACCCGGGTGCGCCGAAACAGGGACAGGGGCCCGGAGATCTCCACGGTGACCGGGGCGTGGCCCTGCCGGCCCCGCACGTCGCACAGAAGGCCTCCCCACTTGGCCTGACGCACCACGGCGCGGGCGTTGCCCTCCAGGGCAAGGTGCACCAGGCGGGTGCGCGCCACCAGGGACTGCACCAGCGCCAGGTTGGCCCGCAGGGCGAGCTCTCCAGCCGACAGGTCGGGCGGCCGGGGGCCCAGGCGGCGCTCTGAAGGCAGGTCGGCAAGCAGCGCCTCCTCCAGGGCTCGCGCCCGGGTGCCCATCTGCCGGGCCACCCGGGTGAGCACCCGTTCGCGGGGCGCGCCGTCCGCGGCCGCGACGAACAGGGCGGCGCGCACCTCGGCCGGCCGCAGGCCGGTGGGTGTCTCGGTGGGCCAGCATCGGTCGAGCACCCGACGGACCCATCGGAGCTTCTGCCGGGCCACGGGCACCGCCAGGGGCGCCTGCAGGTGCTCGTCCAGGCGCCGCCGGGGCTGCCCCACGAAGCGCCCATAGGCCGAGAGGAGCTCGGCGAGCCACGGGTGATCCGGCTCTCGGAGGTAGCGGGGCACGATCTGCCCGCTCACCTCAGCGGGAGCCACCAGAGACCAGGGGACCAAGGCTCGCCTCCCGCGATCGGGCCTGCCGCGCCTCTGCGGTGGCGCGGGTGATCATCTCGTAGACCAGGGCCTCCTTTCCCGGCCGGGGGCGCAGCACCCGTCCGATGCGCTGCACGTACTCCCGGGCAGAGCTCCCGCCCCCCACCAGGATGCACACCCCCGCGTCGGGCACGTCCACGCCCTCGTTGAGGACCCGCGAGGAGACGAGGGCCCGCAGGGTGCCCTGGCCGAACCGCGCCAGGGCTGCGGCCCGCTCCGCGCGGCCGATGTCGCAGGTGATGGGCATGATCAGGTGCTCCCGGGCGATCCGGTAGGCCGTGGCGTTGTCCCCGGTGAAGATCAGCACGCGCTCTTGCCGGTGCCGGGCCAGCAGCGCGGCCACGGCCTGCGCCTTGGCCCGGCTGTAGCCCAGCATGCGGCGGGCCGCTCGCCAGGCGGCCACCGCCCGCTGCCCCTGCTCGGTGCGCAGCGCCTCGGCCAGGAACTCGTTCCAGGAGGCGCGCGGATGCTGCAGGCGGTAGGGCCAGTGCACCGCCCGGAAGACTCCCATCTCCCGCTCGTAGGCCTGCCGCTCGGCTGGCGTCAGATCCAGGAGCAAGGTGATCCGGGAAACGGGCGCCAGGTAGCTGCCGGTGAGCTCATGCAGCGACGCCCGGAAGACCACGGGGCCCACCAGGTGCGCCAGCAGGGCCGCCGCCTCCACTGCGGTCGCCGCCTCGGGTGTCTCTCCTGGGCGGTCCGCGGCAGCCGCTCCCGGCGGCGTGGCGGTGAGCCCGAGGCGGTAGGGGGCCACGCTCATCTCGAGCAGGGCACGGCGGGTCTGCCCGGGCCCGGCGAAGTGGTGGACCTCGTCGAGCACCAGCAGGCCGAAGCGGTCTCCGTGGCGCCCGAGGTGTCGGTAGGCGCTCTCAAAGGTGGCCACCGTGACCCCGCGGGTGACAAAGCGACCGTCGCCCCAGCAGCCTACCTGAGCCGGGCTGAGGTGTGCCTCCAGTTGGGCGCGCCACTGGTGCATCAGAACCCGCGTGGGCACGCACACCAGGCTGGGCACCTGCGTGGTGGCGATGGCTGCCAGGGCGACCCAGGTCTTGCCTGCGCCGGTGGGAAGCACCACCACCCCGCGCCGCCCGCTCTGGGTCCAGGCCCACAACGCGGCCTGCTGATAGGGGCGCAGCGCCGCGGGGATCTGCGTCAAGCGCCCGAGGTCTGGGGACGGGTGCGTGCGCCATGGGCTCGAATCGTCCCGCAGCAGAGGGCCGTAGCGAGTCGAAAGACGCGCTGCGATCTCAGGGGCTTCTGCGGCAGGGGCGCGCCAGCAGGAGACCCGTGGATCCCAGTGCAGGTCTGGGCCGCCGCGCACGTCCACCTCGCGCGGGACGCCCTCGAGCAACACGGTGCCGTGATCGAATCGGAGACGCACGGGGTTCCTCCCGGCCCACCAGGGCACTGCTCCGCCCGCCCGAGGGTCGGCTCGGGCAGGCTCCCCGGTTCTCGTCACCGGACAGGCAGGGGTTGCGTGAAAAATGAAGGGGGTGCGAAAATCGGGGCGGCCTTCCCAGGGCCGCCCACACAATCAGCTCACGCCGGTGACCTTGAGCACCACCGCCAGCGTCACCAGGGCGATGGGGAGTCCCCAGAGCCAGGCCATCAGCCGGGTGGGGCTCTCGCCGTCAGAGGCGGGCTGCCCGTCCGGGGCGGCGGACACCTCGGCCGCGGACTTGGGGGCCTCGCGTGAGCTCTTCTTCTCTCGTCGTCGATACGATTTCCTGGCCATGACTTCCTCCTGCGAAGAACGGTGCTTCCTGCTTGGGTTTCCGGTGGCGCCACGAGGCAGACGGCGCGCGCCATGCGATGGGCGCGGTCAGCGCGCCGGGCGCGCCGCGCGTCTGCAACGGGCTCAGCAGGAGGGTCGTGGGGGCGGGTCGGGGACGTCCGGGAAGCCGCGCGCCGGGGTGATCCGGGGCGCTGGGGCGATCATCTGGCGGGGGGGTGGGGGCACGAGCTGCGGGCACGCGCAGGCCTGCGCCCAGCTCAGCACGGGCACGCTCTCCTCCAGCTCTGCTGGGGCCTCGGGGTGCCCTGGCTGGATCTGGTAGGCCGGCGCCGCATCCTCGGAGACCGGCGGCGCGGCCACGGCGTAGGGAATGACCTGTAGCACCGAGGCGGCGAGCACCAGCGCGGCGAGCAGCGCGCGGCGCGACCGGGATGTGGCGCGACCATGCATCGTCTCACTAGTATAGGTCCCCCAGCCGGGGTGTAAAGCATCGCCCGGGATTTGCGCACATCCAGCGCGCTCGGCGATTGACCTCTCGGGCCGATCTCCTATGATAGCCCCCGTCTCGAAAGGCGGACGCAGGCTGCAGCCGAGCATCCGGCGAGCGCGCCCGGCGGCGTCACGAACCCGGCATCGCAGCGCCGCCTTCGAGGCGATGGCAGACGTCGCCCCTGCCCGGGGACGGCGGCTGCGTCACCGAGGGCCTCGGTCGCCAGGGCGCGGCGCGGCAGGGCCCACTGCTCGGGAGCAGGAAGCGTGACCCCCAACGCAGATGGATTCGAGAGGCGTTCCCGCTCCCCGCGACGGCAGTCGGTGCTGCAGGAGGCTACCAACCTACCCAACCTGATTGCGCTGGCCCGCATCGGCGCCATCCCCTTCATCGTGGTGCTGCTGGACGGCTCCAGCGTGGGATCCTCTAGAGTCGACCTGCAGGCATGCAAGCTTGAGTATTCTATAGTCTCACCTAAATAGCTTGGCGTAATCATGGTCATAGCTGTTTCCTGTGTGAAATTGTTATCCGCTCACAATTCCACACAACATACGAGCCGGAAGCATAAAGTGTAAAGCCTGGGGTGCCTAATGAGTGAGCTAACTCACATTAATTGCGTTGCGCTCACTGCCCGCTTTCCAGTCGGGAAACCTGTCGTGCCAGCTGCATTAATGAATCGGCCAACGCGAACCCCTTGCGGCCGCCCGGGCCGTCGACCAATTCTCATGTTTGACAGCTT
>AMFO01000421.1_pt1 | contig 10651 bp, 7 predicted proteins | sample 552608 | NCBI WGS metagenome assembly AMFO01 (sample SAMN01893955, study PRJNA167987) | microbial mat metagenome | biome: hydrothermal vent | place: USA: Loihi, Hawai'I | collected 2003-05-01
CCTGGAAGCGCTCCTTGAGGCCGCGCAGGATGCTGATCGTGTCCTCGACCGCCGGCGGCTCGACGAGCACGGGCTGGAAGCGGCGTTCGAGCGCCTTGTCCTTCTCGATGTACTTGCGGTACTCGTCGAGCGTAGTCGCCCCGATGCAGTGCAGCTCGCCGCGCGCCAGCATCGGCTTGAGCATGTTGCCGGCGTCGGTAGCCCCCTCGGCCTTGCCCGCCCCGACGATCGTGTGCAGCTCGTCGATGAACAGCAGGATGCGTCCCTCGGACTGCTTGATCTCGTGCAGGACGGCCTTGAGTCGCTCCTCGAACTCGCCGCGGTACTTCGCGCCGGCCAGCAGCGCGCCCATGTCGAGCGCGAAGATCGTCCGTCCCTTGAGCCATTCGGGCACGTCGCCCCGCACGATGCGCTGCGCGATGCCCTCGACGATGGCCGTCTTGCCGACGCCGGGCTCGCCGATGAGCACCGGATTGTTCTTCGTCTTGCGGGACAGGATGCGGATGACCCGTCGAATCTCGGCGTCCCGCCCGATGACGGGGTCGAGCTTGCCCTGCCGCGCCAGCTCGACGAGATCGGTGCCGTAGCGCGCCAGCGCCTCGTAGGACGCCTCCGGATTGTCGCTCGTGACCCGCTGGTTGCCGCGAATCTCGGTCAGCGCCTGCAGCAACCGGTCCCGGTCGACGCCGAGCCCCTGCAGCACCTGACCGGCGGGATCGCCGGGCTGCTGCAGCATCCCGAGCACGAGGTGCTCGACGGAGACGTACTCGTCCTTGAGGCGTTCGGCCTCCTGCTGGGCGGCCACGATGACCTTCTCCAAGTTCGGCGTCAGATAGACCTTGCCCAGCTCGACACCCGCTCCCGACACCTGCGGGATGCGGCGCAACGCCTGTTCGAGCCGGTCGAGCACCGCGTCGCTCGTGATGCCGGCGCGGTCGAGCAGCCGCGGCACGACACCGCCGGACTGCGTCACGAGCGCGTGCAACAGGTGCGTGGAGTCGACCGCCTGGTGCCCGCGTGCAATGGCGAGCGACTGCGCACTCTGGACCGCCTCCAACGATTTCTGGGTCAGTTTGTTCAAGTTCATCGTCGATTCGACCTCCAACCGAAGTGCTGCGTCGGGGACACGACGGCCCCGCCCTCGACGGGGCCCCCCGCGGTCACCCTGTCCCGCGTGACCCGACACGGACACGTTAGTCCACGACGCGCCGTGTCAAGCCACCCGGCACGCCGCCACGGGGCCCTCAGCCCGGGCGGCAGGCAATGGCATCGGCCAGTTCGAGCGTTCGCCCGAGGGGCAACACGCCCTTGAACCACACCACGGGCACGCCGGTCGCGTCGACGTCCTCCTCGCTGGCGCGCAACCGGGTGCTGATGGCCAGCATCAGGCCCGGCGGCGCCGAGCCGCTGCGCAGGGCGCGCAGGCGCGGCTGCAGGGATGCCTTGCGCCAGAATCCGATGATCTCGATCCAGGCACGCCGGCCGTCGTCGTGTTCGAGGACCAGGTCGGGGACGACCACCTCGCCGCCACCCAGGTCGAGGATGTCGGTCACGCTGCGGGCGCGCCACGGCCCGCCACGCGCGGCGACCCGGTCGAGGAACCACCGCTCCTCGTCGGCGATCCAAGCGCCCCGCAGCCGCCCGTGGGGACGCAGCCCATCGTCGGGACCGAGCGTGAAGCGCAGCGCCCGCTGCCGCCCGGGCCACAGCACGCGCGCCTCGAGCTGCCACTGCCGGGCGTGGAGCAGCGTCGGCAGGAAGGCGGCCATGCGGACCCCGTAGCGGGACGACAGGCGGAACAGCGACGAGGGCCCGTCGAGGTGGACGACGAAGCCCCCCTCGGGCCGCCGCACGATCCGGTGGATCAGCCCGTGGAACTTGACCGCCCGCAGCACGGCCCGGACCCGATGCGGGTCGGGGTCGGCGAGGGTGACGTCCAGGTCGGTGGCGCGCAGCAGCACGCCCTGGGCGAGCGCCGTGTTGTAGCGGTGCAGCAGGCTGGCCGCGTCGAGCGGCTCGAAGTGCTCGAGCACCTGGGCGTCGCGCAGATCGGCGTAGAGCGCCTCCTCGATGGCCTCGGGCGTGGTGCCCATCTGCGCGGCGACCTCGGCGACGACGCGCGCCCGGGGCGTACCCAACTGGTCGTCGTCGCCCCCCGTGATGGGCCCCATCCGGGCGGCGAGCGTGAAGACCGCCTGGCGCACCTCGGTGGGCGGGCGCGGCGCGCGCGTCTGCCACGTGCTGCGGTCGAGCAGCAGCTTGACGAGCCCCTTGCGAAAGCGAAAGTCGGTGCGGTGCTCGATGTGCGGCGCCAGCGCGGCGTCCAGCTCGCCACGCCGGCGTCCGACGTGGGCTTCGAAGGTCTCCACGAAGCAGGCGGCCACCTCGCGCAGCGCCGGGGCGTCGGGGTCCACGTAGGCCGGCGTGACGACCCCGCCGCGGATGCGCACGCGGACCAGGTCAGCGGTAAGCATCGTGACGCCTCCGGCGCCGGCTCTGGCCCACCTCGGCGGAGTCGGCCGTGACGATTTCGTAGAGGATGGCGCGCTTGTCGCCCTCGCGGCGCAGGATGCGCCCGAGGCGCTGGACGTGCTCGCGCACGCTGCCGGTGCCCGACACGACGATGCCCACCTGGGCCGCCGGCACGTCGACCCCCTCGTTGAGCACGCGGCTCGTGACGACCACGTGGTAGGTGCCCTCGCGGAAGGCCTTCAAGATGGCGGCGCGCTCGGCGACCGGCGTCTGGTGCGTGATGGCCGGCACGAGCAGGGCGCGGCTGATCGCGTAGGCCGAGGCGTTGTCGTGGGTGAAGACGATCGTGCGCTCGGGATGGTGCTTGCGCAACAGGTGCTCGAGCTGGCGCATCTTGGCGCGGGGCCAGTGGGCGAGTCGGCGCTGCTCCCGGTAGGCCTTCAGCGCGGCCCGGCCCTCGGCGCTGCGACTCGTCGCCTGCAGGAAGCGGCGCCAGCCGTCGGGGGCACCGAGCACGATGCCCCGCGCGTCGACGAAGTCGCGGAAGCGCCGCCGGTGCGCCTCGTAGGCGGCCCGCTCGGTGGCGTCCAGGGTGACCTCGATGGTCACGACGTCGTAGTCGGCCAGCACGTGGCCGCGCAACTGCTGGATGGAGCCGCGGTGGACGACGGGCCCGACGAGGGTGTCCAGGCGCGCGTGGGCGCCGTCCGGACGCTCGGGGGTCGCACTGAGGCCGAGCCGAAACGGGGCGATGCACCCCTCGGCAGCCTGGGAGAACGCCGGCCCGGGCAGGTGGTGGACCTCGTCGAAGACGACGAGGCCGAAGCGCGCACCGAGCCGCTCGACGTGCAGGTAGGCCGAGTCGTAGGTGGTCACCGTCAGGTCCTCGATGGTGTAGCTGCCGCCTCCGACGAGCCCGACGGGGCCCCCGAACGCCGTCGTGAGCCGGTCGTACCACTGGGTCATCAGGTCGAGCGTGGGCACGACGACGAGCGTGCTGCGCTGGACCCGCTCGATGGCGAGCTCGGCCACGTAGGTCTTGCCCGCCCCGGTGGGCAGCACGACCACGCCGCGCTTGCCGGCACGCAGCCACGCCTGCAGCGCCTCGGTCTGGTGCGGATAGGGGCGGCGGCGGGCCAGGTGGGTCCACGAGGTCGTGCGGTAGGCCCGCGCGGCGTCGCAGTAGGCGACCCCGGCGCGGTGCAGCCAGCGGATGAGGTCTCGGTAGGCCACCGCAGGCGCGCGCAACCGCCCCACGCGGGCGTCGGCCACGAGCCAGTCGGGCCAGGGCTCGGGCACCGGCCCCTCGACGAGGAGCGTCCCGCGGTCGTAGCGCACGCAGACATCCGCCATGGCGTCATCGCAGCGCGGCGAGGCGCTCGGCGACGAAGTCGGCGAGCGCCGAGGACACGGGCGGAGGCACGGCGTGCGCGCCCTCGAAGGAGACGAAGCGCACCTGCAGACCCGCCTCGACGAGCAGGTCGTGCAGCCACACGGCCACGTCGAAGGGCAGCAACGGGTCCCGTCGTCCGTGGGCCTGCAGCACGGGCAGTCCGGCCCGACGCGGCGCCAGACTGCGCCACCGGGCCTCGGCGATCAGGGCGCCGGACAGGATGCACAGGCCCGCCGGCGCCTCCTCAGCCCCCAGCGTGACGTCGGTGGCCAGCATCGCGCCCTGGGAGAAGCCGCCCAGGACGATGCGGTCCGGCGGCAGGCCCCAGCGGTCGCGCAGATCCGCCAGCAGGCCCTCGAGCAGCGCGCGGGCACGGGGCAGCCCCTCCGGCTCCTCGGCACACAGCGTGCGCAGCGCGCCCTGCATGGCCGCCCGCTCGTAGCGTTCCACGTCGATGGGCCACCAGGCCCGGGCCTCGAACCAGCCGAATCCGTTCAGGCGCAGCGGCGCCTCCGGGAGCACGAAGCGCACCGCACCGGCCAGCTCGGGGCGCCGCATCGCGGTCTCGTCGGCCAGGGGCACCAGGTCGCTGCCCGGCGCGCCGTAGCCGTGGCACAGCACGACGACGAGGGCGGGCGCCTCGCCGGCCGCGGTGCGACGCGCCAGCTCGGCCGACTCGACCACGTGGCAGGTGAGCTGTCCCAGGTTCATCCGTCGCCGCATCGTTCCTCTCCGTCCTCGTCGGCGTGCCACCGGCACGCCCCGTCGGTGTCGCGCCCCGCGACGCCGCCGCCACCGGGGACACCCTGCCCGGGTGCCTGTAGCGCATCGAGGTGGGGCGGCTCAAGGTGCGCGTGGCCCTCCGCAGGGGCGACGGCCACCGGCGCGGGCCTTCCGGACCACCGGGCGCCGCCCGCACGCCCGGGCCACGTCGAGGCCCGGGGTGACGCAGGCGCCGCCGCCGCCCAGCCCGGCCAACCGATCCGGAGGGGCACCGGTCCGGGGCATGCGGCCATGGACACGACGCGACTGGTCCATTGGGCTGCGGCGCAGTACCCTCGCGGACGCTGGTCCGACCCGGACGGGGCACGGGGCGGGACACCGCTTCGACGAACCGGCGCGGTGTCGCGAACAGGACCGGTGGACGACTGGGAACTCCCGGAGGTGAACGATGTGGAGTAGCCGTACCAAGCCACTGCTCGGCGCCCTGGCGGCGACCGTCCTCGTCGCCGCTGCGCTCGCTGGCTGCGACGTTCCCGCGGAACCGGACTCGCAACCGGAGGGCACCACGCTGCAGACGCAGCAAGGGGCCCTGACGGTTGCGAACGTTGCGAACCTGCAGGCCGTCAAACTCTGCGGTGGACTGCTCGGGATGAGCTGTCCCGAGGGCACCGTGTGCGTCCATCGGAAGGGCGAGTGTGGCAAGCCCTTCGGACTCGGGTTGTGCATCCCCGTGCCGGGCGTGTGCCCGGACGTGCTCGATCCCGTGTGCGGATGCGACGGCGTCACCTATCCCAACGAGTGCGCGATGGTGGCCGCCGGCGTCTCGATGGCCCACGAGGGCCCCTGCCAGACCAAGTGCATGAGCGACGACGACTGCCCGGCGGGCACGATCTGCGACCCGCTCGGTTGCAACACGACCGAGGGCGCGTGCACGGAGGTCGTCCCGGTCAAGGCGTGCCCACGCAAGTGGGACCCCGTGTGCGGGTGCAACGGCAAGACCTATCCGAACGACTGCGTACGGCGCGCGCTCGGCGTCGCACTGGACCACACCGGACCGTGCAAGCCGGTCTGCAAGCTCATCAAGTGCCCGGACCCGCTCATCCCGGTCGACACGAACGCCGACGGCTGCCCCGACAAGTGCAAGCTGCCGTGCACGAGCGACAAGGACTGCCCGATGGGGCAGGCGTGTACGGCACACGAGTACTGCCCGCCGTGCGTGTACGCGGACCCGCCGTGCAAGGTGCCCTGCAAGATGGTCCAGTGGTGTGAGGACCAGGGCTGCTGCGAGACGGACGCCGACTGCACCTCGAGCGAGGGGCCGGGCGTGTGCGTCTCGGGCGTCTGCAAGCAGGTGCCGCCGCCTGGTGCGTGCTGGTCGGACGCCGACTGCGGCCCGGGCCAGGAGTGCGTCGGCGCCAGCGTCTGCCCATGTGGCGCGCTGTGCATCCTGCCGGACCACCCGGGCAAGTGCACCCCGGCGTGCCAGCCCGACGAGGTGTGCTGGGACGGCATCGACAACGACTGCGACGGGCAGGTCGACGAGGACTGCACCTGCAAGGTCGATGCGGACTGCCCCGATGGCCTCGTGTGCGAGCTCAAGGAGATCTGCCCACCGTGCACCTACTCGCCCCCCTTCTGCGACGTGCCGTGCCTGCTCGTCGGCAAGTGCGTGCCGCCGCCGCCTCCGGGCTGCTGCGAGACGGACGCCGACTGCGTCGATCCGTCCGGCGCCCAGGGTGAGTGTGTCAACAACGTCTGCAAGCCCAAGCCCAAGCCCGGCGCGTGCTGGTCGGACGCCGACTGCGGCCCTGGACAGAAGTGCGTCGGTGCGTCGGTGTGCCCCTGCGGCGCGATGTGCCTCGTGGCGGACCATCCGGGCACGTGCGAGCCGCCCTGCGCCTCGGACGAGACGTGCTGGGACGGCATCGACAACGACTGCGACGGCGAGATCGACGAGGGCTGCTCGTGTCTGACCGACGCCGACTGCCCCGACGGCCTCATCTGCGAGACCGAGGCCGTCTGCCCGCCGTGTGTCGACGCCGACCCGCCGTGCCTGGCCCCGTGCTGGCTCAAGGGACAGTGCGTGCCGCCTCCCGAGCCGGGCTGCTGCAAGACCGACGCCGACTGCGTCGACCCCTCCGGTGCCCAGGGCGAGTGCGTCGGCGACGTCTGCAAGCCCATCCCCGACCCGGGCACCTGCTGGTCGGACGCCGACTGCGGCCCCGGCGAGACCTGCAAGGGCGCCATCGTCTGCCCCTGCGGCGCGATGTGCATCGTCGCCGACCAGCCCGGCAAGTGCGTGCCGACCTGCGAGACCAAGGAGATCTGCTGGGACGGCATCGACAACGACTGTGACGGCGATGTCGACGAGGGCTGCTCGTGTCTGACCGACGCCGACTGCCCCGACGGCCTGATCTGCGAGGTCGAGCCCATCTGCCCGCCCTGCACCTTCCTGGACCCGCCCTGCATGCTGCCTTGCAAGATGCAGGGCAAGTGCGTACCCCCGCCCAAGCCGGGCTGCTGCAAGACCGACGCCGACTGCGTCGACCCGTCCGGCGCACAGGGCGAGTGCGTCGGCGACGTCTGCAAGCCCATCCCCGACCCGGGCACCTGCTGGTCGGACGCCGACTGCGGCCCCGGCGAGACCTGCAAGGGCGCCATCGTCTGCCCCTGCGGCGCGATGTGCATCATCGCCGACCAGCCCGGCAAGTGCGTGCCGACCTGCGAGACCAAGGAGATCTGCTGGGACGGCATCGACAACGACTGCGACGGCCAGGTCGACGAGGATTGCTCCTGCCTGACCGACGCCGACTGCCCCGACGGCCTGGTCTGCGAGACCGAGACCATCTGCCCTGTGCGGGCCGAACCCCGATCCGCTGTGCATGGCGCCGTGCCTGCTCAAGGGCAAGTGCGTGCCCCCGCCACCGCCAGGGTGCTGCAAGACGGACGACGACTGCATCGACCCGACGGGCACGCCTGCCGAGTGCGTGGGCAACGTGTGCAAGCCCAAGCCCCCGCCCGGTGCGTGCTGGTCGGACGCCGACTGCGCGGCCGGCGAGGTCTGCAAGGGCGCCTTCGTGTGTCCGTGCGGGGCGCTGTGCGGCCCGCTGCCCGACACCCTCGGCAAGTGCGTGCCGAAGTGCGCCGACACCGAGGTCTGCTGGGACGGCATCGACAACGACTGCGACGGTCAGGTCGACGAGGGCTGCTCGTGTCTGAGCGACGCCGATTGCCCAGACGGGCTGATCTGCGAGGTCACGAGCTGGTGTCCGCCGTGCGTCGACGCCAATCCGCCGTGTGAGGCGCCCTGCGTGCTCAAGGGGCAGTGCGTGCCCCCGCCTCCGCCGGGGTGCTGCACGACGGACGCCGACTGTGCGACGACGACGTCCGGAGCCGCCGGCGGCATCTGCATCGACGGCACGTGCCTGCCGCCTCCGCCGGACGGCACCTGCTGGTCGGACGCCGACTGTCCGAAGGGACAGGTTTGCGACGGCGCCACGATCTGCCCGTGCGGCGCCAACTGCATCCTGCCGAACATGCCCGGCAAGTGCACACCGGTCGAGCCCCCGGCGTGCTGCACGACGGACGCCGACTGCAAGCCCGGCACGAGCTGCGTGCTCGGGGTCTGCCAGCCGGACCCGGGGCCGGGTCAGTGCTGGTCGGACGCCGACTGCGGCAAGGGCATCTGCGTCGGCGCCTCGCCGTGCCCGTGCGGCGCGATGTGCATCCTGCCGAGCAACCCGGGCAAGTGCCTGGTCGGCTGCTACGGTGACCAGGACTGCCCGCCGGGCACGACCTGCAACGCGGCCGAGATCTGCCTGGCGCCGCCCGGCTGCAAGCCGGGGCTGCCCTGCCCGGCCGTCTGCTACGGTTGGTGCGAGTAGACGCCCCTGCCTGGCGGCCGGCCGGGGGGCCGGCCGCCCCTGTTCCGCCCCGCATCCACGCCCCCGTCCTCGTGGCGGTACACCGACACGACCGGCACCGGCGCCGACCTGGCGCCGCGCCGTGCGCCGTCACGCACGGGGCCTGACGCGCCCCACCCCTCGCCGCCGCACTGGTCAGCCGGCCTGCGATGCCGCACAATCGGCTCCGTGAGCGAGGCGCCGATCACCGTCGAGGCCGTCCAGGCGGCCGCCGCACGCATCGCCGGCCACGTGCACCGCACGCCGGTGATGCGCTCGCGCACCTTCGACACGCTCAGCGGGCGCCGCATCTGGTTCAAGTGCGAGTGCTTGCAGCGCACCGGGTCCTTCAAGGTCCGCGGCGCGCTCAACGCCGTGCTCCGCCTGCCGCCCGAGGTCGCACGGCGCGGGGTGGTCACCCACAGCAGCGGCAACCATGCCCAGGCGCTCGCGTTGGCGGCGCGCTTGCGCGGGGTGCCCGCGCACGTCGTGATGCCGTCGGACGCCACCCCGGCCAAGTGGCGCGCCGTGGAGAGCTACGGCGGTCGCATCACCTTCTGCGAGCCGACGATGGCCGCGCGGCAGGCCACGGCGGCCGCCGTGCAGGCCCGCACCGGGGCCGTCCTGATTCCCCCCTTCGACCACCCGGACGTCGTCGCCGGCCAGGGCACCGTGGCGCTCGAGCTGCTCGCCCAGATCGACGACCTGGACGCCATCGTCGTGCCGGTCGGCGGAGGCGGCCTCGTGTCGGGCGTCGCCATCGTGGTGCGCGCGCTGCGGCCCGACGTCCGCGTCATCGGTGCCGAACCGGCCGGCGCCGACGATGCGGCGCGCTCGAAGGCCGCCGGGCGCCTGCTGCCCGTCGGCGAGCCCCGAACCATCGCCGACGGGCTGCGCGCCGGGTTGGGCCGGCTGACCTGGCCCATCGTGCGCGACCTCGTCGACGCCGTCGTCACGGTCGACGACCGCGCCATCGTGCAGGCGATGCGGCTGGTCTGGGAGCGCGTCAAGCTCGTCGTCGAACCGAGCGCCGCCGTGCCCGTCGCCGCCGTGCTCGGACCGGCCGTGCGCGACCTGGTGCCCGCCGACGCGACCGTCGCGGTGGTGCTCAGCGGCGGCAACGTCGACCTGGACCGCATCGACTGGTCTATCGGACGCTGAGCACGGCGCTCGTCCACGCTCCGAGCAGGCGTTCGAGGGCCCGCGCCCGCTGCGGCAGCAGGTCGTAGAGGTTGACGCGCTCGGCCGGGTCCCGTGCCAGGTCGTACAGCTCGAAGTAGTGCGCGCGCACGTGCACGATGAGCTTGTGCGGCCACTGCACGACCCCACGGGCGACCCCGTCGGCGGCGAAGACCTCGGCGAAGACGGGGGGCACGCTGGCTTCGGGCACCGGACCGGTCGCCAGCACGCGCCGCGCCCAGCCACCACCGACGGCGCCCGCCGGCGCCCGGACGCCGAGCAACGCGCACAGCGTCGGCGCCAGTCCGAGCAGGCTGACGGGCGCGGGCTGGCGGACGCCGGCCGGCACGCCCGGCCCGGCGACGGCCAGCGGCACGCGAAGCTGCTCGTCGGTCAGCGCCGAGTCGTGGAACCAGACGCCTCGCTCGCCGAGCGACTCGCCGTGGTCGGCGGTCAGCACGACCACCGTGTCTTCGAGGGCCCCCATGCCGTCGAGGGCCTCGAGCAGCCGCATCAGGTGGGCGTCCGTGTAGGCCACCTCGCCCCGATACAGGTCGCGCCAGCTCGGATCGGGCGGCAGGGGGACCTCGGCGTGCCGGATGTAGGCTCGTGGGGATCGTAGTAGTGTACCCAGAGCAGGTGGCGACGGCCGGTGACGCGCAGCCGCTTCAGTTCCGCGATCGCCCGCTGCGTCGTCTCGGCGGCCGCCTCGCCCCAGACGACGACCTCGGGGCGACCGCTGGCCGTCCAGACCGTGTCGAAGCCCCGCGTGATGCCGTGGCGGGGCGCGAAGATGTGATGGAAGAACAGGGCGTGCGTCGCAAAGCCCGCCTCGCCGAGCACCTCGGGCAGCGTCTCGGCGCGGTCGGCGACGGGCACCTTCCACTTGAGCACCCGCTCGGTGTGGACCGCCGACGGCGGCCGACCCGTCAGCATGGCGTAGACGCCCAGGATCGTGGACGGATACGCCGCATAGGCCCGC
>AMFO01000010.1_pt1 | contig 10621 bp, 9 predicted proteins | sample 552608 | NCBI WGS metagenome assembly AMFO01 (sample SAMN01893955, study PRJNA167987) | microbial mat metagenome | biome: hydrothermal vent | place: USA: Loihi, Hawai'I | collected 2003-05-01
CAATCCCCTTTGTCACTGCCGGAGCCTCCCGCCGGGAGGTTCCGCTCGTACTTGTCTCTTCCTGCTTCAGCCGGCAGGATTGTCCCGAGCATGGCCACGTGGAAACGAGATGTCAACGTTTGTACTTGATGAAGTGCTGATGAAGGTGGAGGCGGCGCCCCACTCCGCTACCGCCCTGGTGCTCTACGCCCTGGTCAATACCCTGGAGCGGGAGCAGGCGGGCTGCCTCTTCAAGCTCACCAAGCTGCGCGACCTGGATGGGGAGGGGCGGGAGCTGGCCTACCGGCTGATGGAGCTGATGGCCGAGGGCGGCAACCGGGGGGAACGCTGGGAGGCGGCCAAGGCGCGGCTGGACGAGCTGATCCGCTCAGGCTGACAGGGCCGATTCGAAGGCGGCCAAAGTTTCCACCGGCGGCAGGCACCCGGTGCCCCGGCAGATCCAGGCGGCAACGCCCTCCCGCGGCTGCCGCATGGCCAGGGGCGGCGGCAGGTCGGCCGCCCCGGCCGGGATGGCGTAGAGGGTGCGGCGCAGCCGGAAACGCTCCAGCACCGTCCGCTGCCAGGCGGGCAGCGCCTCCGCCGGGCCGCGCAGGATCACCTGCTCGCCGGGCTCCAGCAGTGACTCCAGCGCCAGCAGCAGGCTGGCGTGGGCCTGGGGGGCATGGAGGATGCCCCGCCAGGCCGCCTTCAGCGTGCGCTCCGCCGCCTCCCGGTAGCGGGACTCTTCCGTGAGACCGGCCAGCTCCAGGAGCACCTGGGCGGCGACACCGTTGCCCGAGGGGGTGGCGTCGTCGGTGAAGCTCCTGGGCCGGTGCAGCAGCGTCTCGTGGTCGTCGGCGGTGAAGTGGAAGCCGCCTTTATCCCGGTCCTCGAAGTGGTCCAGCATCCGGTCGGCCAGCGCCACCGCCCACTCCAGGTGGCCGTTATCCCAGTGGCACTGGAGCAGCTCCAGCAGGGCGCGGATCAGCCAGGCGTGATCGTCCAGGTAGGCGTTGAGGTGGGAGACCCCCGCCCGGTGAGAGGCCAGCAGCTGCCCTTCCTTCCACAGGTTGTCGCGGAGGAACTCCAGCGCCCGTTCTGCGGAGTCGATCCACTCGGATCGTTCCAGCAGCCGCCCGGCATGGGCCATGCCGTGGATCATGAGGGCGTTCCAGCCGGTGAGGATCTTGTCATCAAGGCCGGGACGCACCCGTTTCTCCCGGGCGAGGAAGAGCTTCCTTCGGGCGCTTTCGATGCGGCGCTCCATCTCCTCCGGCTCCAGGCCCAGGTCCCGGGCGATCTCGTCGATCTTGGCGAAGACGTGCAGGTGCCAGCGCCCCTCGAAGTTGGGGGCGCGGTCCAGGCCGTGGCGCGGGGCGAAGGCGGCGTACTCCTCCGCCGTGAGCAGGGCGCGCACCTCGTCGCGTTCCCACAGGTAGAACCTCCCCTCCTCGCCCTCGCTGTCGGCATCCAGGCTGGACCGGTAGCCGCCTTCGGGGGTCTGCATCTCCCGCATCGCCCAGCTGGCCGTCGCCTCGCAGGTGCGGCGGAACAGCGGATCGCCGGTGAGCTTCCAGGCGTCGGCGTAGAGGGCCAGCAGCAGGCCGTTGTCGCAGAGCATCTTCTCGAAGTGGGGGATCATCCAGCGCTCGTCCACCGAGTAGCGGCAGAATCCGCCGCCGAGCTGGTCGTGGATGCCGCCCAGGGCCATCTTCTCCAGAGTGAAGAGCGCCTGGCGGCGCGCCTCCTTCCCGCCGTGCAGCAGCAGCGCCAGGTTGTCGGGGTGGGGAAACTTCGGCGCCTGGCCGAAGCCGCCGTGGCGGGGATCGAACTCCCTTCCGAGCGCCTCCACGGCGTTTCGCAGGGGCGTCGTGGAGAGGAGGGCGGCGGAGGATGCGCCGCCCCCGTCGAGCTGCTCCAGCGCCGCCCTGAGGGACCGGCTCTGCTCGGCGATGGCCTGGGGCTGCTCGCGGTAGGCGCGGGCCGCGTTCACCAGCAGCTCGCGGAACCCCGGCAGGCCGTGGCGCGGCTCGGGCGGGAAGTAGGTGCCGGAGTAGAAGGGTACCTGGTCGGGGGTGAGAAAGATGGTGAGGGGCCAGCCGCCGGGGCGGCGGGTGAGGAGGTAGTGAGCGTTCTGGTAGATGCGGTCCAGGTCTGGCCGTTCCTCGCGGTCCACCTTGATGTTGACGAAGTGCTCGTTCATCACCGCCGCGGTGGCCTCGTCCTCGAAGGACTCGTGGGCCATGACGTGGCACCAGTGGCAGGCGGAGTAGCCGATGGAGAGGAGGATCGGCCGGTTCTCCCGCCGGGCGGTCTCCAGCGCCTCCTTGCACCAGGGCCACCAGTGGACCGGGTTGTGCGCGTGCTGGAGGAGGTAGGGGCTGGTGGCGTCGGCGAGGCGGTTTCTGTTTTCAGGAAGATCGGTCATGGTGGGTTCCGGCACAGGGGTTGGTGCCCATGCCCGGGGGCGTCTGGCGGGACGTCCGAGGCCATGGATGGCCGAGGCCGAGCGCACAGGGATGTGCTCGTAGCGGTCCCGCCAGACGCCCCCGGGCATGGGCCTTGGCACCATTGTTTGGGCCACTCCTCACCACTATACGCCGGCCACATTCCCGCCCCACCCCGAAAAGCGTGGTGAAATTGCGCGGTGCTCAAGGCACAATAGCGCCCCATGGAAATTCCCGCGCTCTTCCTCGCCAGGGGGCATGAACGCCGCCTGCGCGCCGGTCATCTCTGGATCTACAGCAACGAGGTGGACGGTGCCCGCTCTCCCCTGAAATCCTTCCGCCCCGGGGAACAGGTGGCAGTGCTGGACCACCGCGGCAAGTGGCTCGCCTGGGGCTACGTCAACCCCGGCAGCTTGATCTGCGCCCGCGTGGTGAGCCGCCTGCGCGAGCACCCCCTCGACCGCTCCCTGCTGGTACACCGCCTCAAGGTGGCCCTGGGGCTGCGGCAGCGCAGGTACGAAAAGCCCTTCTACCGGCTGCTTTTCGCCGAGTCCGATGGCGTGCCCGGCCTGGTGGTGGACCGCTATGGCGACCTGCTCTCGGTGCAGATCACCACGGCGGGCATGGAGGCGCGCCGCGAGGAGATCGTGGCGGCGCTGGAGAAGGTGCTGCGTCCCGCCGGCATCCTGCTGCGCAACGATGCGCCGGTGCGCGAGCTGGAGGGGCTGGAGCGCTACGTGGAGGTGGCCGCCGGCAGCGTGCCGGAGGAGGTGGAGCTGGAGGAGAACGGCTGCCGCTTCGTCACTTCCCTGCACACGGGGCAGAAGACCGGCTGGTTCTACGACCAGGCGGCCAACCGCGCCCGCCTGCTGCCCTGGGTGGAAGGGAAGCGGGTGCTGGACCTCTTCAGCTATGCCGGCGCCTGGGGCGTGAGCGCGGTGGCGGGCGGCGCCGCCGAGGCGCTCTGTGTGGACCAGTCGGCCGCCGCCCTGGAACAGGTGGCGCGCAACGCTGCTCTCAACGGCGTGTCGGGGAAGGTTGCCACCCTGCGCAGCGACGCCTTCGACGCGGTGCGCGAGCTCAGGCAGGCGGGCGAGCGCTTCGACATCGTGCTGGTGGACCCGCCCGCCTTCATCAAGCGGAAGAAGGACCTGAAGGAGGGGACGCTGGCCTACCGGCGCATCAACGAGGCGGCCCTGTCGCTGCTCACCCGGGACGGCCTGCTGGTGAGCTCCTCCTGCTCTTTCCACATGGAAGAGGCGCGCCTGCTGGAGACGGTGCAGAAGGCGGCCCGTCACCGCGACCGCAGCCTGCAGCTCCTCGAGCGCGGCCAGCAGGGGCCGGACCACCCGGTGCACCCGGCCATTCCCGAAACCGCCTACCTCAAGACGCTCTTTTTCCGTGTATTGCCCAGCTTTTGATTGTGTGTTCTCTCCGGCCGCTGGGCGGGTCGGGCGGCATCGTCAGCGGAACGCCCGTGAACCCGTCCATGGGGGGCTCGGCGGCAGCCATCCCTGGCTGCCGACGTCCGCTGACGATGCCGCCCGACCCGCTTCCGTAACTCCAGAGGTCGCAGCGGGCGAAATGGAAGTTTCCGGTGTGGCACTGAGGAAGGATCCCGGGGCTTTCGGAGCGGGCTTCCGAGGCCAGGGATGGCCGAGGCAGAGCGTACATGGAAGTATTTACAGTGTCCCGCCCAAAAGGTCCCGGCCCCCTTCCGGCGCCTGAAAGAGGCTTCAACATGATCTATCCCGAAATCGACCCCATCGCCCTGCACCTGGGTCCCCTCAAGGTCCACTGGTACGGCCTCATGTACCTGGTGGGCATGGCCGGCGGCTGGGCGCTGGCGCGCTGGCGCATCCGTCACCAGGTACGGGGCTGGACCGCGCAGCAGGTGGACGACCTGCTCTTCTACTGCGCCCTGGGCGTGGTGGTGGGCGGGCGCCTGGGCTACATCCTCTTCTACAACTTCGATGCCTGGCTCGCCGATCCCCTGCGGCTCTTCCGTGTCTGGGAGGGGGGCATGTCCTTCCACGGCGGTTTCCTGGGGGTGCTGGCGGCCATGTGGTTCTACCACCGCAAGCACGGCAAGGGGTTCTTCGAGCTCACCGATTTCATCGCCCCGTACATTCCCATCGGGCTCTTCGCCGGCCGCATCGGAAACTTCATCAACGGAGAACTCTGGGGCAAGCCCACCGACCTGCCCTGGGCCATGCAGCTGCGCTGCGAGCGGTTCGCGAGCCTCTGCCGCGACAAGCTGGGGCTTCCGCCGGATACCGGGTGGACGCCGCCGCTGCATCCCAACCAGCTCTACGAGGCGCTGGGGGAAGGGGTGCTGCTGTTCCTGCTGCTCTGGTGGTACTCTTCCAGGCCCCGGCCCCGCATGGCGGTGTCGGCCCTTTTTCTGATAGGTTACGGCCTGTTCCGGTTTCTCGTCGAGTTCGTGCGCATGCCCGACGCTCACATCGGCTACCTGGCCTGGGGCTGGCTCACCATGGGGCAGCTGTTGTCCCTGCCCATGGTCCTGGCGGGGGCCGGCATGATGGTCTGGGCTTATCGTAAACAGGTGTAGGAGGCCTGACCCCGGGCCGAACAGGAAACCATGAAACAGTACCTCGACCTGCTGAGAAGGGTGCGCACCGAGGGCGCGCCCAAGGACGACCGCACCGGCACCGGCACCTGGTCGGTCTTCGGTCACCAGATGCGCTTCGACCTGGCCGAGGGCTTTCCCCTGGTCACCACCAAGAAGATCCACCTCAAGTCGGTGATCCACGAGCTGCTCTGGTTCCTGCGCGGTGACACCAACATCGGCTACCTGCGGGAGAACGGCGTCACCATCTGGGACGAGTGGGCCGACGAGCAGGGGGAGCTCGGCCCCATCTACGGCTACCAGTGGCGCTCCTGGCCCACGCCGAGCGGCGAATCCATCGACCAGATCCACCAGGTGGTGGAGCAGATCCGCAGCACGCCCCACTCGCGCCGCATCATCGTCTCCGCCTGGAATCCCGCCGACCTGCCGGACGAGTCCATCGCACCGCAGGAGAACGTGAAGCGGGGCAGAATGGCGCTGGCGCCCTGCCACGCCTTCTTCCAGTTCTACGTGCGCGACGGCCGCCTCTCCTGCCAGCTTTACCAGCGCAGCGCCGACGTCTTCCTCGGCGTGCCCTTCAACATCGCCAGCTACGCCCTGCTCACCATGATGGTGGCCCAGGTGTGCGATCTCGAACCCGGTGAATTCATCCACACGCTGGGCGACGCCCACCTCTACCGCAACCACCTGGAACAGGCCGACGAACAGCTCTCCCGCGAGCCCTTCCCCCTGCCGCGGATGAAGCTCAACCCGGACGTGCGCCACATCGACGACTTCCGTTACGAGGACTTCGAGATCGTCGGCTACCAGTGTCACCCTCCCATCCGCGCGCCCATCGCAGTGTAGGGGGAGCGCCGGGCTTGCGGGTGGACCGGCCAGCCAGTAATCTCGGTTCTCACTGCCGAACCGAACCAGAGAGGGGAGAAGAAAAAATGGATCGTCGCGATTTTCTCAAGAAGACCGGCGCGGCCGCCGTGGCAGGCGCCGGCATGGCCGCAGCACCTGCCATCGCCAGGTCCACCATCAAGTGGAAGATGGTCACCACCTGGCCCAAGAACTTCCCCGGCCTGGGCACGGGGGCCAACAACCTGGCGCGCCTCATCACCGAGATGTCCGGCGGCCGCCTCAAGGTGAAGGTCTACGGCGCCAAGGAGCTGGTGCCCGCCTTCGAGGTGTTCGATGCCGTCTCCCGCGGCACCGCCGAGATGGGCCACGCCTCGGCCTACTACTGGAAGGGCAAGGTGCCCGAGGCCCAGTTCTTCTCCACCATGCCCTTCGGCATGACCGCCCAGGAGATGAACGGCTGGATCTACTACGGCGGCGGCCAGCAGCTGTGGGACAAGGCCTACGAGCCCTTCGGCGTGCTGGGCCGGCCCGCCGGCAACACCGGCGTGCAGATGGGCGGCTGGTTCAACAAGGAGATCAACTCCCTGGAGGATCTCAAGGGACTGAAGATGCGGATTCCCGGCTTGGGCGGCGAGGTGCTCAAGCGCCTTGGCGGCACCCCGGTGAACCTGCCCGGCGGTGAGCTCTTCACCGCGCTCACCTCCGGCACCATCGACGCCACCGAGTGGGTGGGGCCCTACAACGACCTCGCCTTCGGTCTCTACAAGGCGGCCAAGTACTACTACTACCCCGGTTTCCACGAGCCGGGCACCATTCTAGAGGCGCTGATCAACCGCAAGGCCTTCGAGGAACTGCCCAGGGACCTCCAGTCCATCGTCCTCAACGCCTGCAAGGTGGTGAACATGGACATGCTGGCCGAGTACAGCGCCCGCAACCCCGGTGCCCTGGACCAGCTGGTGAACAAGCACGGCGTGCAGCTGCGCGCCTATCCCGACGACGTGCTGCAGCAGCTGCGCAAGGTCTCGGTGGAGGTGGCCGAGGAGCTGGCCGGCCAGAACAAGGCGGCGGCGGAGATCTACAAGAGCTACAACGCCTTCCTGCAGGCCTCCCGCAAGTACACCCGGATCTCCGACATGGCCTACCTGGAGGCGCGCGACGGCAAGTAACCCCTTCCATCCCGGTGGGTCGGGCTCAGTGCGCCCCTCGGGTACTGGCCCGACGCCGAATGCCGAAAAAGCGGTTCCATCGATTTTCGACGGGACCGCTACAAGCACATCCCTGTGCGCTCGACGTCGGCCATCCATGGCCTCCGACGTCCCGTCGAAAACCGATGGAACCGCTCAGGCGCCTGGAGATGAGCTCGTCGGGCGGATATCCAACAGGTGCACTGAGCCCGACCCGCCAGGACTGGGGATCTACGTTCATGTCCCCTGGTGCCTGCGCAAGTGTCCCTACTGCGACTTCAACTCCCACACGCTGCGGGGTGAGCTGGACGAGGCCCGCTACCTGCAGGCCCTCCTCGAGGATCTCGACCATGATCTGGAAACCGCGCCGGACCGGCTCGTGGAGACGGTCTTCATCGGCGGCGGCACCCCCAGCCTGCTGACGGGAGAGACGGTGGCGGCGCTGCTGGCGGGGATCCGGCAGCGGGTGGCGCTGGCGGCGGACGCCGAGATCACCCTGGAGGCCAACCCCGGTGCGGTGGACGCGGTGCACTTCCTCGACTACCGTCGGGCGGAGGTGAACCGTCTCTCCATCGGCGTGCAGTCCTTCGACGCGGCGCAGCTGCAACGCCTGGGACGCATCCACGACCCCCGGCAGGCGGTGGAGGCATTCGAAGCGGCGCGCGTGGCGGGCTTCGACAACATCAACCTCGACCTCATGTTCGGGTTGCCGGAGCAGACGGTGGCGGAGGCGCTCGCCGACCTGGAGCAGGCGCTGGCGCTGGCGCCCGAGCACCTCTCCTGGTACCAGCTCACCCTGGAGCCCAACACCCTGTTCCATGCCCGGCCGCCGGCGCTGCCGGAGGAGGAGGTGCTCTGGGAGATCCAGGAGGCGGGCCTGGCGCTGCTGGCAGAGGCGGGCTACCGGCGCTACGAGATCTCCGCCTTCGCCCGCGGCGGGCGCCGCTGCCGCCACAACCTCAACTACTGGACCTTCGGCGACTACCTCGGCATCGGCGCCGGCGCCCACGGCAAGCGCACCACCGGAGGAGCAGTGGTGCGCTACTGGAAGGAGCGCCACCCGGAGCGCTACATGGAGGCGCCCCGGGTTCGCGGCGAGCGCCGGGTGGGGGAGGCCGAGCTGCCCCTGGAGTTCCTGATGAACGCCCTGCGGCTGGTGGAAGGGGTGGAGGAGGCGCTGTTCCGCCGGCGCACCGGGCTGTCCCTGGCGCGGCTGGAGCCGGCCCTCTCCCGCGCCCGCGCCCGCGGCCTGATGGTGGAGGGGCGCCTGCAGGCCACGCCCCGCGGGCTCGATTTTCTCAACGACCTGCTGCTGGAATTCGACCATGAGTGACGCCTCCTACCGGCCCGTCTCCTGCGGCCTGCACAGCGAATACGAGCTGCTGGCCATGCGCCGTGCGCCGGTGACCGTCCACTACCGCGACGAGGCGGGCGCCGAGCACCGTTTCCGCGGCAGGGTCGTGGATCTCCTCACGCGGGACGGGGCGGAGTTCATGAGGCTGGAATCGGAGCGCGGCACGCTGGAGGTGCGCCTGGACCGCATCGAGCGCCTGCGCGGCCTGTAATCTACAGAGCGTCTGCCCAACGAGCTGTTCGCAGCTCTTCCAAAGCCGAAGGCCGCCTGCTGTCAACCCAATTCTAAAATGTCCCCTTTTTTCCAAAGCCGAAATGTCCCCTTTGCGGATGCATCAAGGAGCGGTTGGGGATGAGGCATGGGCGGCCTTTCCGATGGGGCTGTGTCGCCAGGGATGATCCGGTGCCGGTTTTCGGTTGGGAATGGCCTGCTGCCGGGCCTTGGCTTGGTCCACCGTCTGATGAAGGCTTTTCTCGTCGTCCAGGGGGATCGGGGGCTCCCCTTCACGGAGTATGCGATAGGGCAATGAAAGGCCTTTGTAGAGCAGGGTGACGGTGCCGTCGAATGCCTCGCAGACGGTCACCTGCGCTCCCCTCAGGCGATAGCCCTTGCCCTGTCCGGTCAGCTGGTACTCACGGTTTTTGTACTGCAGGGTCAGGTTCTTTGAGAGTGTGCGCGTGTTGTGCAGGCAGAGAATCAGGGCAAGTTCCTCCGCGCCGAGCAGGAGGGGCCGGTGGGCATCGGCGGGATTTTGCGGCGCCACGGCGAAGCGTTCGTTGTAGGCCTCTATGAAGCCGGGAAGGAAGGCATTGGCCGTGTCGATGTCCGAGATGCCCGCCAGGCGCAACTCCTTGACCAGGCGATCCTGGAGGGTCTGGTTGGCCCGCTCGACCCGGCCCTTGGCCTGGGGTGTGTTGGCGTGGATGGGCTCGATATCGAGGGTCTTGATCGCCCGGGTGAACTGGGTGAGCTCCCCTTCGTGATCCGGATGGTTGACGCGGAAGATGCTGTGCTTGTCGGAGTAGAGGGTCACAGGTCGGCCATGAGCCTGAAGATATTCCTCCAGGGTCTCCATATAGGCCTGGGTGGTCTCGGCCGGCACAAAGCGCAACGCCATCAAGGCGCTGGTGGCGTCGTCGGTGAACACGATCAGGGTGCAGCGGGGTCCCCGCCCCTCGAACCAGTCGTGCGGTGAGCCGTCGATCTGGATCAATTCGCCACGACAGAGCCGGCGGGGACGTCGTTGGTGGATACGCGCCGCCTTGCGCTTTTTGGGAATCCAGAGCCCCTCGGCGATCAGCCACTGGCGCAAGGTCTCGGCCGAGAGCCGATGGCCATGTCGCTCGGCGAGCTTCTCGGCCGCCAGGGTCGGTCCGAAGTCGGCGTAGTGGGAACGGACCAGGGAGAGGATCTCGCCACGCACGGCCTCGGAGATCGCGTTGCCCGGACGTCTGCCCCGGCGCCGGGAGACCAGCCCCGAGGCCCCTTCGGTCCGGTAACGCTGTACCAGGCGTTTGACCTGGCGGACGCTCAGCCCCAGCCGCCGCGCCGCCTCCTTTTGCCTGAGCCGTTTATCCGCAACCTGCTGGATCACGCCCAGCCGATCCACCTCTTTGTGACTCATCGTAATGTGCTCCTCTGGCATTGCCCCTCCTGCCCAATGCAAAAGGGGACATTTNAGAATTGGCCAAAGGGGACATTACGGCTTTGGGCTAACAGAGCCCGTCACAGAACTTTTGCCCCGGCCCGTACGTCAGTACAATACCCTGTTTCCGTTTTCCGTCTTTGCTCAGAGGATTCCATGCAGGAGATCAATCCCATCGTCAACAGGATCGCCGGCTTGAGGGGACGTCTGGAGTCCCTCAGGGGGTATCTTTGACTACGCTGGCAAGAAGGAACGACTGACCGAGGTCCTCGCCGAGCTGGAGGATCCCGAGGTCTGGAACGACCCGGAGCGCGCCCAGGCCCTGGGGCGCGAGCGCGCCCAGCTGGAGAACGTGGTGGAGGGCATCGATCGCATCTCCGCCGGGCTAGACGAGGCCGAGGAGCTGCTGGAGCTGTCGGCGGAGGAGGGTGACGAGGAGACGGTGGAGGCCGTCGCCGCCGACGTGGACGCCTTCGAGAAGGAGGTGGAGGCGCTGGAGTTCCAGCGCATGTTCTCCGGCGAGATGGACGCCAACAACGCCTTCCTCGAGATCCAGGCCGGTTCCGGCGGCACCGA
>AMFO01002389.1_pt1 | contig 10610 bp, 10 predicted proteins | sample 552608 | NCBI WGS metagenome assembly AMFO01 (sample SAMN01893955, study PRJNA167987) | microbial mat metagenome | biome: hydrothermal vent | place: USA: Loihi, Hawai'I | collected 2003-05-01
CCTCGGCCGGCAAGACGAACTTCTGGACCTACGTCGGCCAGCTCTTCGGGGTCTCTCCGCCTTTGGACGAGGGCCTCACCGGGACCAGCATGCCGGGGCCGGGCAACGTCCCGCAGCCGATGAGGTGGGATTCCACCATGCAGTGGTTCACCGGGGAGGCGATCCCGCTCACCCCCTACGACGACGCCGGGAACAAGAATTACTACCCGATGATGAAGCTGGTGGCCCGCGACGCCGGCGGCGTCGTGCTGGCGAGCACCAGCATCGTGCTTCCGGTCTCCGACGAGATGAGCTGCCGCTCCTGCCACGCGTCCGGATCGGGACCGGCCGCCATGCCCAAGGCGGGCTGGGTGAACGACCCGGACCCGGTCCGTGACTACCGGCTCAACGTGCTGCGCATTCACGACGACAGGCAGCTCGGCGATGTCACCTACCAGCAGGCGCTGGCGGACGCCGGTTACGACGCGAACGGCCTGTACGCCACCGTGACCGTCGACGGGACTCCCGTTCTGTGCGCCCGGTGCCACGGATCCAACGCCCTGCCCGGCACCGGGATGTCCGGGATTCCGCCCCTGACCCGGGTCGTCCACTCGTTCCATGCCCACGTCACCGACCCGGACACCGGCATGGCCATGGAGGCCATCGCCAACCGGACCGCCTGCTACCGCTGCCATCCGGGCTCCGAAACCCGCTGCCTGCGCGGCGCCATGGGCCGCGCCACCAACGCCGACGCCTCCCTGGCCATCCAGTGCCAGAGCTGCCACGGCACCATGAGCATGGTCGGATCGGCGGGCCGCGAGGGCTGGCTGGAAGAGCCGGTGTGCCAGAGCTGCCACACCGGGACGGCCACCGACAACGCCGGCCGGATCCGCTACCTCTCCGCCTTCGACACCCCCGGCCACGTCCGCCAGGCGCCCAGCACCGTCTTCGCCACCAACCCGGACACCCCCGCGGCCGGGCTCTCCCTCTACCGCTTCTCCAGCGGCCACGGCGGCCTGCAATGCGAGGCGTGTCACGGCTCCACCCACGCCGTCTTCCCCACCTCGCACGTCAACGACAACATCCAGAGCCTCCTGCTGCAGGGCCACGAGGGGACCCTCGCCAAGTGCACGACCTGTCACGGCGTGCAGCCGACCAGCACCAACGGCGGTCCTCACGGGATGCACCCGGTGGGCCAGCAGTGGGTCGAGGACCACAAGCACGCCGCGGACGGCGGCGGCGATGGCGGCGACGACGCCATCGTTCGCGCCCAGGGCGCCTCCAACCTCGCCCAGTGCGAGGCCTGCCACGGCGCCGACCTCAGGGGAACCGTCCTGTCCGAGGCCCTCGGGCCGCGGACGCTGTCCGCCTTCGGCACCAAGAGCTTCTGGAAGGGCTACCGGATCGGCTGTTACACCTGCCACAACGGCCCCGACGACGATCACGCCAATGCCAACAACCCGCCCAGCGTCCAGGACGTGGCCACCGCGACGGCGGCCGTCACCCCGGTCTCGGTGAGCCTGGTCGCCAACGACGCCGACGGCGACCCGCTGACCGTGCGCCTGGTCTCCCAGCCCGCTCACGGCCGGGCCGGCGTCAGCGGGACCTCGGCCACCTACGTGCCCGACCCGGGCTTCGCCGGCACCGACACATTCACCTACGCCGCCTGGGACGGGCAGGCCGATTCCAACCTCGGGACCGTCACCGTGGCCGTCGCGGCCGCACCGGCCCCGTGCGGCGTGAGTTGCTCGGCCTCCGTCCCGGCCAGCGCCGTGGCCGGGGATTCCGTCCAGTTTTCCGCTTCGTCGACCTCCTCCGGCTGTACCGGCCCGCCGGCCTACGCGTGGAGCTTCGGCGACGGTGGCTCCGCCTCCACGGCCGACGCCACCCACACCTACGCCGCCGCGGGAACCTACACGTGGAGCGTCACCGTGACCGCCGATCAAGCGAGCTGCACCAAGACCGGGACGATCACCGTCACGGACGGGACGCCGCCCCCCTCGCCCTGCACGCTCACCTGCTCGGCCTCGGCGCCCGAGAAGGCCCGGGTCGGCGAGAGCGCCACCGTCTCCAGCTCGGTCAAGTCCACCGGCGACTGCACGCACGACCCGGCGTTCTCCTGGAGCTTCGGCGACGGGTCCTCATCCACCGCCGACAACCCCTCCCACACCTACGTCGCCGCGGGCAAGTACCACTGGTCGTTCCAGGTCAGCCGCGACGGCGCCACCTGCTCGGACACCGGTGAGATCAGGATCACCGGGCACAGGAAGATTGACCGCGAGGACCACGGCGCCGTCGCGCCCAGGCACGTCGAGCGGGATGACTGAGCGGCCCGCCCCTTCTCATTCCGCCCGTGTCCCCGCGGACACGGGCTTTTTTCGTTCGCGCCGCAGCGCGTACAATACCGGCCGAGGAGGTCCGCCCATGTCCAGGCTGCCGCTGATCCCATTGCTTCTCGCCACCGTGCTCGCCATGCCCGCATGCTCCCGCAAGGCCGCACCGCCCACGCACGCCGCGGCCCCGGTGGCGGCGCCCGGGCTGGGCCTCGAGATCGGGAAGGTTCCCGACGGCTTCCGGCTCGTCAGCAAGAGCGCGAAGGACATCGTGCTCGCCCCCAAGGGCAAGACCGCGTCCGGCCGGGTGGTGATTTCCCTGCTCCCGGCGGCGGCCGGTCTCAACCTGGTGGAAGCCGTGCACCGGCACCAGGCGGCGGTCTCGGCACGGCCGGACGGCGCCTACCTCGGCGCCCAGGAGCTCACCGGTCCCCTCGGCACCGCCTACTGGTCCCGGGGACGCTTCACCGCGGACGGGAAGCCGGTCGAGGAAACCGTGATCTTCACCCTCGATCCCTCGGGCAGGCGGATCGTGTCGATCCGCTACACCTACCCGGCGGGCGGGGACTCCCGGGAAAGGGTCCGCAGCCTCCTCGACGTGCTCGGCGAGATCGAGGCCATTCCTCCTGCGGGTGCCACTCCGACGGGCTGATTCAGTCCGGCCGGGCGCCGACCGATTCCAGGAGGCTCGCGAACTTCTCCTCGAACGAGCCCATGAAGGCCTGGTGCAGGGGGAAGATGCGCCTGGCCGCCACGTGGGCCCGGAATCCCCCGTTCCAGGGCGCGGTGGCGTAGCGCAGCTCGCTGGTCCCCAGCCGGGAGAGGCGGGCCACGATCTCGCCGCCGGCAAGCTCCACCGAGAACATCCCGCCGAGGCCGTGCCGGGAGAGCTCGGCCTGCACCCGCGCGACGAAGTCCTGCGGCGTGCCGTCGGGCACTACGAATGCGTCCATGCCATCCCCTCCATGCGCCCGTTCACGACGGCCCTCCCTCCAACAGCGAACGGATCAGGTTGGACTTGGCGAAATTGCCGCCGCTGATGACGTTCATGAACCCCTCCCGGCCGAGCAGGCGCCTGCGGACGCGGCGCAGCGGCAGACCCTCCCGGACCAGCTCCGCGGCCCTCGCCGCCAGCCTCTCCCAGTGCTCCAGGCGATGCTCGAGGGCCGCGGTGGCGTCGGTCACCACGCCCGCGTGGGCGCAGAAGAGCACCTCGGGCTCGAGGGCGATCAGTCGCCGCAGCGACGCCATCTCCTCGCGCGCGATCTCCACCGGACGGATGTAGACGACCCTGGGCGCGATGTACAGGTCGCCCGAGAAGAGCCAGCGCCGCTCGGGCTCGAAGAGGGCGACGTGATCGGCGCAGTGGCCCGGCGTGGGCACGACGAGGAAGCGCATGCCGCCGATGGTCACCTCCCGCCCGAGGGGCCTCGCCTCGACGTTCTCGGGCTGGCCCCAGACCATGCGGCGGTACGCCGGCAGGCGGTAGAAGCGGCGCAGGATCGGCACCGTCCCAGGGGGCGCCTCGACCCGTACGCCAAAGGCACGGACCAGCTCGCCGTCGCCGCCGGTGTGATCCTCGTGGTGGTGGGTGTGGACGATGCGCCCGGGCCGGATGCCCTGCCGTCGTAACCAGGCGGCCAGGGCGCCGGCCGTCTTGCGGCAGCCGCTGTCGATCAACGTGTCGCCGAGGAGGTAGGCCGAAACCTGGTAGACCGGGCGCGCGAGCACGGCGGCGGTCATCCGGAACCGGGTGACCGGTCCGAACCTCGTGACCTTCAGGAGCTCCACACGCCGGCCCTCGTCAGGACACGATGAGGGGCGCGGCGTGTGCCGCGCCCCTGGGTCCACTCAGGTTTTTCTTCCTCACTTCATGTACTTGGCCGGATCGTGCTTGAACTCGTGGATGGCCTGCTTGTTGTTGATGGCGGTCTTGATGTCCACCTTCTTGTGGTGATCCTGGCCGTTGTGGCACCGGTTGCAGGTCTTCTGCGTCGGCATCACGAGCCCGTTCGCCTTCGCCTTCGCGAGGTCCTTCATCACGCTCATCTTCTTGTACGCCGAGCCCGGACCGTGGCACATCTCGCACTGCACGCCGGCCATGTTCTCGTCGGCGTTGGTGGCGTGGCACTTGAGGCATTCCGCACCGAACTTGCGGTCGGTGGAGGCCTTCGCCACGTCGGTCGCCTTGGCGTGCTTGGTCTTCTGCCAGGAGGTGAACTCCACCCGGTGGCACATCTTGCACTTCTTCGCCCCCACGTAGGTGTGATCACCCGCGTGAGCGCTCACCGCGAACGGCAGCACCGCCACTGCTCCAAGCACCGCCCACTTCAAAGCTCGTCTCATCTCTGTCCTCCTTTCACGGTCCGATCACGGCGAATCCCGCGTGACTTACCGGTGACATTCTATCGGTCCTCGAGCCCGGGCGCAAGACGCGATGTCCCGAGCGAAGCGCCGTGAGACAGGGCAGCTTCGCTGCCCGCTGTCGAACGGCGTCCCGAGCGAGGACCCAAAGGGCCCGAGCGACGGGACCCCATCACGATTGAATCGCCGTGAGACAGGGCAGCTTCGCTGCCCGCTGTCGAACGGCGTCCCGAGCGAGGACCCAAAGGGCCCGAGCGACGGGGCCCCATCACGATTGAAGCGCCGTGAGACAGGGCAGCTTCGCTGCCCGCTGTCGAACGGCGTCCCGAGCGAAGGCCCGCCAGGGCCGGAGCGACGGGACCCCTCACGCCCGGAGCGCGCCACGGAGCACCGGCCAGCGCGCTCCGCCCCCGCACTGTCATTGCGAGCAGGCTTCCCCCAGGAAGCCGACGAAGCAATCCCATCACGATTAGACACCGTGACGGAGCACTGGGTGGCGCGCTCCCACGCTGCTAGGGATCGCCACGTCGCCGGGCTGCGCCAGACCCCTTCGTCGCTTCGCTCCTCGGGGTGGCGTGCGCGCAGGCGAAGCGAAGCTTCGCGCGCTTACGCCACCTCGCCATGACAGGGCGAAGGATGCTCCCGACGGTTCGGTCCTGGTCCCGCCCACGCCGGGCGGGGCGCGATCACCTCACGGACGGACGGTCTTCAGGACCACCGGCACCGCCCGCAGCCAGATGACGAAGCCGATGCAGGCGAGGACCACGACCGTGGCGATGGCGACGAAGGCGAGAAACTTCCTGGTGCTGATCTCGGCCGGCTGCCAGGTCTGTCCGCCCCACATGCGCGCGAACTCCTTGGGATGCTCCTCGATGTACAGCTCCCGCGGCAGCTTGCCCGCGAAGATCGACGTGTTCCAGTGCTTCCAGTGGACGAAGTACGAGTGCCACGTGAGGATGGCGAGGGCCGCGAGGGTGGCCTCGCCGCCGTGGGCGGCCTTGGCGGCGAGAATGATCTGGCCGGGTACGAACTGCGCAAAGCGGATCGGGTAGAGCATCATGATGCCGGTCCCCACCATGAGGAGGGTTCCCCAGACCAGGGAGAGGTATTCCAGCTTCTCCGGCCAGGAATAGCGGTCGTACTGCGGCTCCGAGGAGGACAGGCCCAGGTTGTAACGGATCTGGCCGATGAAATCCCGGGCGTCCTCGAGCGTGGGGATCATGGTCCACGGGTACCGGCGCACCCACTGGAACCAGAGCAGCTCGAGAACGTGGTAGACCAGCTGCAGGGCCATGATCGTCCCCAGCAGGTGGTGGACGAAGCGCATCCGGGAGACGCCTCCGAAGATGAGGACGATGCCCTTGGCCCAGGCCGCGGACGGGAACTTTTGCGGGAATCCGGTGATGACCAGACCGATGAAGGTCACCATCATGATCAGATGACCGACGATGTGGCGTCGTTCGAAACGGCGGATCATCAGGCACCTCCCCCGTGACGGCCGCTCCGCCTGTGGCGGTAGACGTCAGTCGCGATGAAGAGCAGGAAGAAGCCCACGATGCTCGGGATCGCGAACCGGTAGAAGAGCTTCACGTAATAGATCCACGGGTATTTCGTGGGGCTCGGGATGTAGTGACTCGTCCATGCCGAGAGGAACTTCGTCGTCGCCGCCGGGTGGCACCGCTGGCAGTGCTTGAGGAGGTTCTGGTTGATCTTTTTCCGGCCCACGCCGTGGACCCGGTAGACGTCGTGGTACCCGTGGCAGTCGTAACAGACGGCCTGGTTGAGCGGCTGGTCCGGGGTGACCTCCTCGAAGAGCTCCGCCGTCGTCCCGTGGAAGTCGGCCACGTAGGTCTGGAAGACCTGGGTCGAAAGCCCGTACTTCTTCATCAGCTTCGGATCGGCGTGACACTTCCCGCACAGCTTCGGGCTCTCGGCCCGGAACCTCGGGCTGCGCGGGTTGGCGGTCTGGTGGGCCTGGTGGCAATCCACGCAGGTCGGCACGTCCGGGTTGTCGGTGGCCATCAGCGCCGCGCCGTGGACGCTCTTCCGGTACTCCTCGGCGATCTTGGCGTGGCACCGGCCGCAGGTGAAGGAGATCTGCCGCCTGGACGTCCGCGAGCCCACGGCCTTCACCGACTGGATCGAGTGGTAACCGTGGCATGAAATACAGGTGGCGGCCCCGGTCAGGCCGGCCAGGTCAACGCCCTGCCCGTGGACGCCGTTCAGGTACTTCTGCTCCTGGTGGCACCTCAGGCAGACGCCGCTCACGTTGTACGGGTACATGGGCGAGCGCGGGTCGTTGGCCGGAAAGATCTCGTGGGCCCCGTGACAGTCCCAGCACTGGAGCACGAAGCTCGATCCCCCGAGCGGATCGCGGTGCACCGAGTTGTTCATCCGGTCGGCGACGTCCCTGTGGCACGCCACGCAGGGGTTGGCCAGGTGGGTCTCCTTCGGGTGCGGGAACCTATCGATGCCCACGTGGCAGTCGGTGCACGTCAGGTCCATGTGGGTCGGGCACCCGCTGGGATTGACGGTCAGCTCCCGGATGCGGCGCTTGCTCAGGTTCTTGCCCAGGGCCTGGCCCGCCGCGTACAACGTCTCCGGGACCGCGTGGCAGCTCGAGCAGTCGAGGGGCTGCGCCGGGGCCGTCGCGACTGCGGCCAGCAACACGATCGAGGCGGCTGCGAATCTCCTCATACGTCCTCCGGGTCAGAATATGTGCATAATTTCACATAATTGTCAACCGCTAAATTCTGATTTCGCATGAGTTGCCGATCTGAAGAATCAAGCAACCGAGAAAGGCTTCCCGCCACGACGGGCCGGGCGGCCGGCCGTTCACGCGCCGCCCTCCTCATCGGTTTCGGGAAGCGGCGCCGCCGGCGGCGTGAAGAGCCAGCGGTCGGCGGCGTCGACGGCCCCCTCCGGCTCGTGGCAGCGCCGGCACCGCGCCTCGTAGACGTCGGCGGCGCCCACCACGACCTGCTTGTCGGAGGCGATCAGCCGCTGGGTAAAGGACGCCGGAGCCCCGCACCGGGCGCAGATCGCGGTGAACTTCTGCACCTGCTCGGCCACCGCGAGCAGCTCCGGCATGGGACCGAAGGGCACGCCGCGGTAGTCGGTATCGAGCCCGGCGACGATCACGCGCTTGCCGAGATCGGCCAGCCGGGAGCAGACCGCCGGGAGCTCGTCGTCGAAGAACTGGGCCTCGTCGATGCCGATGACCTCGGTCCTGGGATCCATCCGCTTGAGGATCTCCGCCGACCGTTCGACCGGCTCGGAGGCGATCCGCCAGCGCGAGTGGGACACCACCTCGTCGGCCGCGTACCGGTTGTCGAGGGCGGGCTTGAAGACCTGCAGCCGGAGGCGGGCGATCGCCGCCCGGCGGAGACGGCGGATCAGCTCCTCCGACTTGCCGGAGAACATCGGCCCGGTGATGACCTCGATCCACCCCGTTCCCGGACGCAGAAACCTCATGCCGACCCCTCCCGGCATCCAGGGTAACACCCGCGCGGCGGCGGGGCGGACCTCAGCCGCCGTCGATGCCGGGGTTGTACCAGGGGGCCAGGGCGCCGAGCACGGCGAGCTCGAAGGCGTGCGCGCGCCCGATGACGTCGCGGGTGAGAACCCCGAAGGTGCCGCGGCCGGAGCGCACGTCCCGCTCTCCGGAAAACCGGTCGATGGCGTCGCCGAGCTCCTCCCCCGCCAGCACGGCCTCGGCCAGGGCCGTGGGCAGCTGCACGCCGGGACCGGCGCCCAGCCATCGCCGCCGGCCGTCCCAGGCCACGGCCCAGTTGCACAGCACCACCAGCGGCGGCCGCCCGCCGAGCACGCGCACACCACCCTCGAGGCCGAGGGCGAGGTCCGCGCCGGTCGCCTCGGCCGCGAAACGGGCCCGGTTCCATGCGCCGCGGATACCCTCCTCCTCGGACATCGGCATCGCCGCGACGCCGCTCGGGGCCCGGAGCGGAACCACCTCGACGGCGCCGTCCCCGGGCCAGGGCAGCGCCGCCAGGCGCTCGAGCGCGTCGCGGACTCCGTCCAGCTTGGCCCGGCGCAGGGTGCCCACCGCCAGCCGCATCAGACGCCGACCTTGGCGCACGCCGGCTCCAGGCGGCAGGCCTCGCAGCGGGGCCTGCGGGCCGTGCACACGCGCCTGCCGTGCAGGATGAGGCGGAGCGAAAAGCCGATCCACTCCTCCCGGGGCACTAGGCTTTCGAGCTCCGCCTCGATCGCCTCCGGCGTCTTGGCCTCGGTGAGCCCGAGACGCCGCGCAACCCGCCGCACGTGCGTGTCCACGGCGATCCCGGCCGGGATGCCGCACGCCTCCCCGAGGACGACGTTGGCCGTCTTGCGCCCCACGCCGGGCAGCCTGACGAGCTCATCCACGTCCCGCGGGACCTCGCCGCCGTGTTCGGCGACGACGGCCCGCGCCGCGGCGATCAGCGCCCGCGCCTTGTTCCTGAAGAACCCCGTCGGGCGGATCACCGCCTCCAGCTCGGCCGGATCCGCCGCGGCCAGCTCCGGCGGTCCCGGCCAGCGCCGGAAGAGCTCCGGCGTCACGCGGTTCACGCGCTCGTCCGTGCACTGGGCGGAGAGCACGGTGGCGACCAGGAGCTCCCACGGCGAACGGTAATCGAGCTCGCACCTGGCCTCGGGGTACTCCTCCGCCAGGAGACGGAGGACGAGCTTTACACGGTCTTTCCCCTTCATGGTACCGATTCTAGCGCCTTCGGGACGGAGTGGCTCCGGCGCTCCAATCGATGGTGAAACTCGATCACAGCAAAGGTCGAAGAATCAACCAAATGACTACTTGACACGACAGCAATTCGTGGTTAGCATTATTGTCAGCAATGCTCGGTCCGAAAAATGGGGCGCGCCCGCCGCCGGGTGGGTCCCGGGGATTCGGAGGGATCGGACGGTGATGAGAAGGCAACGACCTTCGCCGACAGCTCACCGGATCTCGGTTTATCTGCGGGATTCGCACGGATTCCCGTAACCGCCCCGCCGGGATCCAAGTCTCTTGTTTTCTTTTGTTTTTCTTGATCATCGAAAGAGGAGGTTCCGACTATGGCCGACATGTCGCAAAGTGTCTCGTTGACCGACCAGTCTGCGAACCCGGCGCCCCTCGGGCTGCTCGGCTTCGGCATGACCACGGTCCTTTTGAACTTTCACAACGCGGGCATCTTCCCGCTCGGCACGATGATTCTCGCCATGGGCATCTTCTACGGCGGGATGGCCCAGATCTTCGCCGGCTGGATGGAGTGGAAGAAGGGCAACACCTTCGGGCTCACCGCCTTCACCTCGTACGGCCTGTTCTGGGAAACCCTGGTCTTCCTGATCCTCATGGGCAAGTGGGGCTGGTTCGATGCCGCCAGCAAGGGCGGCATGGTGGCCTACCTGTTCTTCTGGGGCCTGTTCACCTTCGTCATGTGGATCGCCACGTTGAAGCACGCCAAGGCGCTGCAGGTCGTGTTCTTCACCCTGTTCATCCTGTTCTGGCTGCTCGCCATCGGTGACGCCACGGGCAGCGCGACCATCAAGACGATCGCCGGCTGGGAGGGGATCTTCTGCGGACTGTCCGCGATCTACCTCGCCCTGGCCCAGGTGCTGAACGAGACCTACGACAAGACCGTGCTCCCGATCGGGTGAGCGAGACCGGTTGACGAGAGGACCACGCCCCGGCGCCACCGGGCGCCGGAGCTCTTCCCCTCGCCACGGAGACAGAAAGGAAAAGTCCCATGAGCATACGATGGAGAGGATTGCTTCCCCTGGCCGTGGCCACGCTCGTGACCCTCGGCCTGCTCGCCGGGCCCGCCTTCGCCCAGCAGGGGAGCGCGGCGGATCTTAAGGCGAAGATCCAGCAGTTGCAGCAGCAGTTGGCGCAGCAGAAGGCGGAGAATCAGCGGTTGGAGCGGCAGTTGCAGCAGTTGTCGG